>Ga0116231_10006842_pt1 | contig 21373 bp, 22 predicted proteins | sample S1TSphgellanicum_2_FD_89695 | JGI IMG/M metagenome (GOLD analysis project Ga0116231, IMG submission 89695) | Host-associated microbial communities from peat moss isolated from Minnesota, USA - S1T2_Fd - Sphagnum magellanicum MG | ecosystem: Host-associated > Plants > Peat moss > Unclassified...
CCGGTGCTGATGACGGCGGCGGCGATGATCGTCGGCATGGTGCCGATGGCGATCGGCGGCGCCGGCGAGGAGCAGAATGCGGTGCTGGCCCGCGCGGTGATCGGCGGCGTGCTCGTCGGCACCATCACCACGCTGCTGTTCGTGCCTTACCTCTACTCGTTCTTCGGCAAATTCGAACGCAAGGCGGCGCGCAGCGAACAGCAGCGCATCACCCACCAGGGAGCCCCCGCATGAACCAGATCTCTACGCATCTCCCAAGCAAGAGTGAGGAAAACCGCAGCGAGCCGCTGCGCACCGATCACGAGGACCAGACTCTGATGCGCGCCCGCACACGCACGGCGAGGCGCCTCGGTGTCGGCACCGTAGCGGCTCTGGCCGCCATGATCGCCTGGGGCACCTGGATCCACGTCGCCCGCGACGCCGCCGCGCAGGACGCGCTGGACATCCGCGAGCGCGCCATCCCGGTCGTGCGCACCATGCAGGTGCAGACCATCACCACGCCGCGAATCATCGACCTGCCCGGCACCATGCAGGCTTTCGACGCCGCCACTTTATACGCGCGCGCAACGGGGTATATCGCCAAACGTAACGTCGATATCGGCAGCAAGGTGCATGAGGGCGACGTGCTGGCGGTCATCGCCGCCCCCGACCTCGATCAGCAACTGGCGCAGGCCCGCGCGCAACTGGCGCAAATGCAGGCGGCCCTGGCGCAAGCCCAGGCCACGCGCTCGCTCGCCGACGTCACCAACCGCCGCACCTCGCGCCTGGTGGTGGAGGGGTGGAGCAGCCGCCAGCAGGGCGACCAGGACCGCACCAATTTTACCTCGCAGACCGCGGCCGTCCGCGTGGCGGAAGCCAATGTGCAGGCGCAGCAGGCGCAGGTGAACCGGCTGGCCGAACTCACCAGTTTTGAAAAAATTACCGCCCCGTTCAGCGGCGTGATCACCGCGCGGCAGATCGACACCGGTTCGCTGGTCACCGCCGACACGGCCGGCGGCACCCCGCTCTTCTCCATCGCCCGCACCGACGTATTGCGGGTGCAAATCTATGTGCCTCAGGCCGAGGTTTTTGGTCTGCGCGACGGCCAGGATGCCACGGTCACCGTGCCGCAGCTCCCGGGGAAAATTTTTCATGGCACCGTCGCCCGCAACGCCGGCGCGCTCGCCACCGACACGCGCACGCTGCTGGTGGAGGTGGACGTGGACAACAAGGATGCGGCCCTCTCGGCCGGCCTCTACGGCATCGTGCATGTGCAGGAGCAGCGCACGGCGCCGGTGGTGATGGTCCCCTCGGAGGCGGTGATTTTCGACAAGGACGGGCTCAGCGTCGCCGTGGTTGCCGACGGCCGCGCGGTGCTCCGCCACCTCGACATCCTCGCCGACGACGGCGCCCAGGTCGAGGTCCGCGCGGGTTTGCAGCCGGGCGACCGGATTATTCTCAATCCGCCGGCGAACATTCAGACCGGCATGAAAGTCCAGGCCTGATCGTTCTCACCACGTTACTACTCGCGATATTATGCCGGACGCGAAGGATGTTCTTTTTTGAAAAAAAGAACCAGAAAACTTTTGGAACCTTGCGTTTGTGCGAGTAGGTCCGCTCGCCTGAATGAATAACAGTTTTTTGTTTCTTTTTTTCAAAAAATAAGTCCTTTCTTTCGCGGCTGTGCCCATGCTACCCGCCGCCGATGTTCGCTCCGCATCGTCCGCTCACCGCCCACCCAGCCGCGGCCCTGTCGGGTAGCGTCCGGGTGCCCGGTGACAAATCCATCTCCCACCGTGCGCTGATGTTCGCCGCACTCGCCATCGGGCAGACAAGCATCGAGGGACTGCTGGAGGGCGAGGATGTGCTGCGCACCGCGGCCGCGATGCGCGCACTCGGCGCGCATATTGTGTGCGAGGCCGGTGTGTGGCGCGTGCAGGGGGTGGGCATCGGTGGCCTGGCGGAGCCGGAGGATGTGCTCGACATGGGCAATTCCGGCACCGCGGCGCGTTTGTTGGCTGGTATTCTGGCCACCCACCCGATCTTTTCCGTCATGACCGGCGACGCGAGCCTGCGCCGCCGGCCGATGCGGCGGGTGACCGAGCCGCTGTCGGCCTGCGGCGCCATGTTCCATACGCGCGCCGGCGGGCGGCTGCCGATGTCTATTGAGGGTGCCCGCGACCCGCTGCCGATCGACCACCGGCTGCAGGTGGCTTCCGCACAGGTGAAATCGGCCCTGCTGCTGGCCGGGCTGAACGCGCGCGGCACCACGCGCATCGAGGAGCCGGCGGCCACGCGCGACCACACCGAGAATATGCTGGCGCATTTCGGCGCCGACATACGGGTCGAGCCGGCCGGCGCCGGCCGCATGATCACGCTCGCCGGGCAGCCGGAACTGCGCGCCGCCGACATTACCGTGCCGGGCGACCCGTCATCCGCGGCCTTCCTGCAGGTTGCTGCCATCCTGATCCCGGACTCTCACATCACGGTGCAGGGCATCGGGCTCAATCCGCTGCGCACAGGCCTCATGCTCACGCTCCGGGAGATGGGTGCCACGCTGATAGTGACGAACGAGCGGATCGAGGGCGGCGAACCGGTCGGCGATTGCGTGGCGAGTTTTGGTGCCCTGTCTGCCGTGGACGTGCCGGCCGAGCGGGCGCCGAGCATGATTGACGAATATCCGATCCTGGCGGTCGCCTGCGCGCATGCGCGCGGCACCAGCCGCCTGCGCGGCCTGGCGGAGTTGCGGGTGAAGGAGAGCGACCGGCTGGAAGGCACCGCCGCCCTGCTCGCCGCCAATGGCGTTGCGGTTACCATCGCAGGTGACGATCTGCTGATCCGTGGCACCGGCGCTGTGCCGGAGGGCGGCGGCATGGTGAGCACGCACATGGATCACCGGCTCGCAATGAGTGCGCTTGTGTTGGGCAGCAGTGCCAGCCGGCCGGTGCGGGTGGATGATACGGCGTTCATCGACACGAGTTTTCCTGGTTTCGTGCCTTTGATGAACAGCCTGGGCTGCCAGCTCGCATGAGCGCGCCACTGATTATCGCTATCGACGGTCCCGCGGCTGCGGGTAAAGGCACGCTGGCGCGGCGGATCGCGGCGCATCTGCGCATCCCTTACCTCGATACCGGGCTGCTCTACCGCGCCGTCGGCCGCCTTGTTCTTGATGCCGGCGCCAATCCGGCCGACCCGCGGGCGGCCGAAGCGGCGGCCCAGGCATTGACCGAAGCCGATCTGAACCGCACCGACCTGCGCGGCCCGGACGCTGACCGTGCTGCCGCTTCCGTCGCCTCCATTCCGGGCGTGCGCGCGGCGCTGCTGGCGTTCCAGCGCAACTTTGGCGCCGGGCATGGCGCGGTGCTGGACGGGCGCGACATCGGGACAGTGATTTTTCCGGATGCCTCGCTCAAACTCTTTGTCACCGCGAGCGTCGAGGCGCGCGCCCGCCGCCGTTGGCTGGAGCTTTGCGCACGCGGCATGGAAGCTGACCTGGCCACGGTTACGCAGGACATGCAGGCGCGCGATGCTGCTGATGCCGCCCGTGCCGCCGCACCCCTGCGTCCGGCCGATGACGCGATACTGCTCGATACCACCGACCTCGATGCCGACGCAGCTTTTGCCAAAGCGGTCGATCTCGTCAGCTCACGGATCGGCGGGCTGCGAAACCCGACAGGCTGACGACAGGCGCACCCGCCGCCACAGGCTTGTCGGCACGCCAGGCATCCCTCCATCGGGCGAGCAGAGTTTTGCGGGCCGTGGGCGGCGGCGGCGAGAGAAAGTTCAGCGCCTGCGGCACGGTGGTAAAACCGCGCGGCTTCGCGCGGGCCACTTGCGCAAACACGGTGCCGAAGGTGCGCCAGAGAAACACCCGCCGCTCGCGCTGGTCTGCCACCGACAGCACCACCATCTCCTCAAACTCCAGGCCGTTTACCACATGGTCCAGCACGACAAGCATGGTAAACTGGTGCGCCTCCGCCCAGCGCCGTATGTCGCTCAAATCCTCGATGGCGAAGGCGAGCCCAAAGGATTTTTGTTGTCTGGTCAGGGCTTGTGCGACGCTCATCTGATGTCTCCCAGCGATTCCCATGGGCGATTCCCATGGGCGGTTCCAAGGCGGTTCCAATTCGCCTGAACAACAATATGCGCTGTGATTGCTTAACGGATCGTTACGCGAATGCCATTACGTGCGTGGCGGCTGCGGGTTTTATGCCGAACCTTTGGGCCAGCGCCGGTGCAGCCAGAGCCAGGCGTCCGGACGGGCGCGGATCCAGCGCTCCAGCGTGTCGTTGATGGATTGGGTGAGCGCTGCGATGTCCGCGCTGCGGTTGCCGGTGTCGGGCAGCGCAAGCGGCGGTTCGATGACCATGCGCAGGCGGGCGGGGGCGAGGCGCTCGCAATGCGCGGGTACCAGTTGGCAGCGATAGCGCAGCGCGAAGGCGGCCGGCGCCGGCGCGGTCATGGCGGGCTGGCCGAAGAAGCGCGCTTCGATGCCGTCGTTCAGTTTTTGATCGACCAGCATGGCCATCATGCCGCCTCGGGCCAGGTGCATGGCGGCGCGGCGGGCGCCGGGGGCACCCTTGGCGAAATTCACCACGCCGGCGCCTGACGCGCGGCCACGTATCTCATTGATCAAGGCATCGACGCGGGCATTGCCGGCGGCGCGGTAGAAGGCGGGCACCGAAACCCCGTAGGCGCGGGCGATGGGGGCAAAAACCTCCCAGTTGCCGATATGGGCGGAGAAGAAGATCGTCGGGCCGCCGCGCGCCAGAATGGCGTCGAGCACCTCGGCGCCCTCGATCTCCCAACCTGGGCCTTGGTCGGTCCGGCACAGGTCCGGCAAATGCGGAAATTCGCCCACTGTCTGGCCCAGGCTGCGCCAGACGCCGCGCAGGATGCGCGCGCGGGCGGCGGCATCCAGCTCCGGCAGGGCGCGGGCCAGATTCGCGTCGGCGATGCGGGAGACCGGCAACAGCGGACCCAGGGCGGCGGCAATCCCGCCCGCGGCGCGCGAGGCCGTGGCCGGCGGCAGCGCGCCGAGCAGCCGGAGCGAGGCCGCCGCCGCCGCCGCCTCCAGCCAGGCGCCTGTGCTCATTCCCATACGCGCCCGAGGACAGCATTCAGCGCTGCCTCGTCGTCCCAGGCCAGCGACACGCCGACTCGCGTTACCTTCGAGGCCTGCGCGGCGCTGAGCCGCACGTAATCTTTCGGCGTTGTCACCGGCACTGCGTCCAGCACCGACGCGCGCCGGATCATCTGGTCGATTTCCGTCTCACTATAGAAATGATGGTCGCCGTAGGCCGAAGCGCCGGCCAGCACGACGCCGGCCTCGGCGAGCATGCTGAAGAATTTGGCCGGATGCCCGATGCCGGCGAATGCATAGGCGCGCCGCCCGCGCAGCGCCTCGATCTCCGGTGCCGGCCGCAGCCTGGCCGACAGGATCGGCAGGGCAGGGAGGGCGCTGGTGCCGTTCTCGCCGATCAGCACGGCGGCAGCGGCGCGCGCGGCGCAGGCTGCCACCGGCTCGCGCAACGGGCCGGCGGGCAGCACGCAGCCGTTCCCGAAACCGGTGGCGCCGTCGATGATCAGCAGCGACAGGGTCTTACACAAGCTCGGGTTCTGCATGCCGTCGTCCATGATCAGAAGCTCGGCGCCGGCGTCCGCCGCCGCCCTGGCGCTGGCGGCGCGGTCGGCGCTGACCCAGGTGGGGGCGATGGCGGCGAGCAGCAGCGCTTCATCTCCGACCTCCGCGGCACGGTGGTGCGTCGGGTCCACCCGCACCACGCCCCGCGCGGCACCCCCAAAGCCGCGGGTGAGCAAATGCACGCGCACCCCCTGCGCCGAGAACCGCATGGCGAGATCGCTCGCCACAATAGTTTTGCCTGCGCCGCCCACGGTGGCGTTGCCGCAGCAGATCACCGGCACGGCGGCGCGAAAACCCGGCCGGGCGACGCGCCGTGCCGTCGCCCGCGCCACCAGGGCGGCGATCGGGGACAGGGCCAGTGCCGCCAGGCCGCCGCGCCCATGCTCCCAGAAGCCGGGCTGGCGCATCATGCGGCAAGCCCGGCGATCATGGCCGCAATCTGCGCCGGCAGGTCGGCCGCCGTGGCAAGGGCCGCCGCCGCGGCTGCCTGGCGCTGCGCATCCAGCGCCGCCGGATCGTCCAGCAGACGCCCCACCCAGGCGGTCAGCGCCGCGGCGTCCTGCACGGTCGTCAGCCCCCCCGCTGCCGCCAGGGCCTGCACCGCATCGGCAAAATTCGCGGTATTGGGACCAGTCGCAATGGCGCAGCTCAGCCGTGCCGGCTCCCACGGATTTTGTCCGCCGGCGCTGCGCAAACTCTTACCGAGGAAGACGATCGGGCTGAGCCGATAGAACAGCCCCAGCTCGCCTATCGTGTCGCCGACCCAAAAACCCTGCGCAGGCGGATCCTGCCCCAGCGACCAGCGTGGCGCGCCGCCGAGCAATTTTACGATCGCCTCGCCGCGCCCGGGATGTCTGGGCACCACGATGGTGAGCAGGCCGGGATGGCGCTGCACAAGGGCGCGGTGAACTTCCAGGGCGATCTCCTCCTCGCCGGGGTGGGTGCTGGCGGCCAGCCAGATTTTTCGGCCGAGCAGCAGGATTTTGAGGCGATCGAGCACATCCTGGTCTGCGCCCAGCGGCGGGGCGGCGAGCTTGAGGTTGCCGGGCGCGGTAACGCGGGCGGCGCCGGCTTTGCGCAAACGTATGGCGTCGGCTTCGCTCTGCGCCGCGATCCAGCGGAAGCTGCTCAGCAGCTCGGCCAGAAACGCGCCCGCGAGTCGCCAGCGCCTGGTGCTGCGTTCGGAGAGGCGGGCGTTGATCAGCCCCATCGGTATGGCGCGCGCCCGGCAGGCCGCCAACATGTTGGGCCAGAGTTCGCTCTCCACGAAGCAGGCGGCGTCCGGCTGCCAATGGTCGAGGAAGGCGGCAATCCAGCGCGGTACGTCCAGCGGCACGAAACGGTGCGTGACCCGGGCTGCCAAGCTCGCTTCATCCAGCCGCATGTCCAGTAAAGTCGCGCTGGTCACCGTGCCCGTCGTGAAAAGTACGGAAAGTTTTTCTGGCAGCAGCGGCAGGACCGGCAGCATCGAAACCATTTCGCCGACGCTGGCGGCATGCAGCCAGACGAGTTTGCCGGCTGGCCGCGCTGACCGTTCGACGCCGAAGCGTTCAGGCAGCCTCGCGGCGATTTCTTTACCGCGCGCGGCGCGGCGCGCGAGCACCACGCGAAGCGCCGGTGCCGCCAGCGTTGCCGCCAGTGCCCAGAGAGTGCCGGCCGGACGACATCCGCAGAGCGCATCGGCGCGCGCCGCCGCTGCATCGAGGGCGGCGGCAATGATGGGCAGCGATGCCTCGGCTGCATCCGGCGCGACCGCGACCGGCGGCAGACACACCAGGACGCCGCGCCCGAACGGGATCGGCAACACCATCCGGTCCCAGCTGTTCAGCGTAATGCGCGGCCAGCATGCTGCGGCCGCAGGCAGCACCGGCGCCCCGCTCAGCGCCGCCAGATGCGCGACCCCGGGGGCGGCCACCCGCGCCGGCCCGCGCGGCCCGTCCGGCGTGATCACCACAGCTCCGCCGCGCGCCAGCACGGCCTGCAACTGCAACGCCGCCGCGACACCACCCTTGCCGGCCGCCTTCCCCGGCTTGGCTGAAGAGCCATGCACCACCGCGACGTGAAAATACGCCAGTATGTCGCCAATGAAACGCCCGTCGCGGTTGCGGCTCACCAGCACCACGCCCTCGCGCCTGCCGTTCGCGCCATGCACGCGCCGCCACAGCGCCGGCATGAGCGCCAGCCGCTGGTGCCAGAAGGCGGCGACCACCGGCACGTCGGCCACAAATGGGATCAGATGCGCCTCGCCCTCGATCGTCCAGCGCATGGTCCGCAGCGTGGCATCCAGGGTGCGGCCGAGCAGGAACACGCCGAAACGCTGCAATGCCAAGCTCTTGAACATGGGGCGGTGGCTACACAGGCTTGCGCGCAAACGCCAGCCGGCTTCGATGGCCGTTGACGTCCCCGTTGACGCCTGGGGGCGCGCGGTCTATCAGCCGCCCTCCGATCGTTGCACCGGCCCCGGTGGCGGAATTGGTAGACGCGCAGGTTTCAGGTATCTGTGACCGCAAGGTTGTGGAAGTTCGAGTCTTCTCCGGGGCACCAACGAGACGGATGGTTTGATGGCGGTTCAGTTCAACGCGGCAGGATCGCTGCATCTCTACCAGGGCGACCTGCCTGACGGGCTGAACCTCGGCCCGGTGGTCGCCGTCGATACCGAGACGATGGGGTTGAACCCGCACCGCGACCGGCTGTGCCTGGTGCAATTGTCGTCGGGCGACGGCACGGCGCATCTGGTGCAGATCGTGCCGCGTTCGCTCGGCGGCCGCGGCTATGATTGCCCGGTCCTGGCCGGGCTGATGGCCGATCCGGCGGTTACGAAACTCATGCATTTCGCCCGGTTCGACGTGGCCGTTCTGCAACAGGCATTCGGCATTACGGTGGCGCCCGTCAAATGCACGAAGATCGCTGCCAAGCTCGTGCGCACGTTTACCGATCGCCATGGTCTGCGGGACCTGTGCCGCGAAATGCTGGGCGTGGAAATTTCCAAGCAGCAGCAGACGTCGGACTGGGGCGCCATCGACCTCACGCCGGAGCAGCTCGCCTATGCGGCGTCGGACGTGCTGCATCTGCATGCGCTCTGGGCCAAGTTCGAGGCCCTGCTGAAGCGTGAGGGACGGCTGGAGCTGGCGCAGGCGTGTTACGATTTCCTGCCCGCCCGCGCGCGCCTGGACCTGCTCGGCTATGAGGATCCGGACCTGTTTGCGCACTGAAATCGCGCGCCCGTCATGCTATATGGTCAGGGTGTGAGCGGGAGGGCCGAATGAGTGATACGCCGGTCGATGAGTCTATTGCCGTAAGGCTCCAGAGGGACAGGGCAGAATCGGACAAGTTTCGCGCCGAGGGCGACAAGCTTCGCGCTGAATACCAGAAGCTGTTTGCCGAGCAGGTCAAATTATATCGTGAAGCCGACAAGCTGCACTGGGACAAGTTCCTCTCGCCGCTGATCGCCGTCGGGGGCCTTATCGTCGGCGCATTGGGGCTTCTCATCGCGTTTTTCAAGCACTGATCGCAGCGATACGATCGGACACACGGGCTCGATTGACCCGTTAGCAACCTCTGCCCATACAGTATGGGCATGACTGTGAGGATTGCGTCCCTGGACACGCACCACGACATCGCCAGATCGGGCCTTCCGGACGCGGTCCATGATGATGCCGCGGTGGGCCGCGACGTGCTCGACGCTGAACAGCACGGCCTGGCCATGCTGGCGCGCAGCCTGGACGGGCATTTTGCACGCGCCGTGGGGCTGCTGGCGGATATTCCGGGGCGTGTGGTCGTCAGCGGCATGGGCAAGTCGGGCCATATCGCGCGCAAGGTTGCCGCGACGCTGGCCTCCACCGGCACACCTGCCTTGTTCGTGCATCCGGCGGAGGCGAGCCACGGCGACCTCGGCATGGTGTTGGCGGGCGACGCGGTGCTGGCTTTGTCGAACTCCGGCGAGACGGCCGAGCTTGCCGATCTGGTCGCGCATGCGCGGCGTTTTGGTCTGCCGCTCATCGCCGTCACCGGCAACGAGGGCTCGGCGCTCGCGCTGGCGGCGGACGTGCTGCTGCTGCTGCCGCCCGCACCGGAAGCCTGCCCGATGGGTCTGGCGCCGACCACGAGCACGACCATGCAGCTCGCTTTGGGTGATGCGCTGGCCGTGGCGCTGCTGCGCCGGCGCGGGTTTTCCGCCAGCGATTTTCATGTCTTCCATCCCGGCGGCCGGCTCGGCGCCCGCCTGCGCCATGTGCGCGACGTGATGCACGGGCCTGAAAGCCTGCCGCTCACCACGCCGGACACGCTTTTGCGTGACGCGCTGCCGGTGATGACCGAGCGCGGTTTTGGCTGTCTGGGCGCCGTCGAGGGCGGCCGCCTGGTCGGCATCGTGACCGACGGCGATTTGCGCCGGGCCATCGGCCGTGGCGGCGACATGGCGCGCATGAGTGTGGCCGAGGTGATGACGCGCGCGCCGCTCTCCATCGGCGCCGACGCGCTGGCGGCCGAGGCGCTGCGGGTGATGAATGCGCGCGGCCGCCCGGTCACCGCGCTGTTCGTGCTGGATGAGGACGGTGCGCCAGTCGGCCTGCTGCACGTGCACGACCTGCTCCGCGCCGGGATTGCGTGAGCGATATGGCCGGCATCGACCTTCCCCCGGCGCTGCTCGCGCCCGCGCCGCTGCCGTCTGCGACTCCGGTCTGGACGCCGCCGCCGCCGCACGCGCTCAGCGCCGGATCGCCGCTGCGCCGCCGCCGCGCAGTGCGCATTGCCAAATATGGCCTGCCGCTGGTGGCACTCGCGCTGCTCTCCAGCATTGCTCTGTGGCCCGAGCTATCCCGCACGCTGGCCAACGGAAGGGTGACCTGGCGCCGCCTGGCCATGGTGGTCGCCGGCACCGGCGAGATCGTGGCCCCGCGCTACCACGGGCTGGACGAGCGCGGCCGCCCCTATATGGTGAGTGCGGATACGGCCGATCGCGATGGTCCCGAGCGTCTCAACCTCACCCGGCCACGCGGCGACGTGACGCTCGCCGGCGGCACCTGGATCCAGGTGCAGGCCAGGCAGGGGGTGTTCATGCAGCATCGCGACCAGCTCGATCTTCAGGGTGATGTCACCCTCTACCGCCAGGACGGAACGACGATGACCAGCCGCACGGCCACGATCGACGTGAAGCAGGGCGCGGCGACGAGTGACGACTACACCCATGCGGAAGGTCCGTTCGGCGTGCTGGACGCCCAGGGTTTTACGCTCGTGGACAAAGGCGGCATCATCCAGTTCCACGGGCCGGCCAAGCTGGTCCTCAATGCCAGGACGCCGTAGGGTGGGCTTCAGCCCACCGCTTTCTGTATCCGAGCAAGGCTGTGGTGGGCTAAAGCCCACCCTACAAGTCAGCGCGCTTCAAACTTGTAAAAGTTTTTTGCTTCTTTTTTTCAAAAAAGAAGTGCTTTCTTTCTTTTTCGTGTTGCTCCCGGTTTGTAGTGTTGCCCAACCCCTGGACCTCTCCCACGGCGGCCCCGTCACCGTCACCGCGCTAGGCGGCATAGACTGGGACCAGAACGCGCAGACAGTCACCGCCCACGAAGACGCGCGCGCCGTGCGTGGCGACGTGACGGTGACGGCGGACAGGCTGATCGCCCACTACCGCAAGAAGGCCGCCCCGCCTGGCACGCCGGTCACCCCGGTGTCAGCAAAACCGCCAGCCGCCTCGACGCCGGAGAGCGACACCGGCAACAACGAGATCTACCGGCTCGAAGCTGACGGGAGCGTGCATATTTTCACGCCCACCGACCAGGCCTGGGGCGACCATGCGATCTATGACATCGACCAGGCGGTGCTGGTTCTCACCGGCAAGCATCTGCGTCTGACCACGCCGCAGGATGTGCTGACGGCGCGTGACGCCATGGAATATTGGTCGGCCCTGCACATGTCGGTGGCCCGCGGCGATGCGACGGCGACGAGCGCGGACGGAAGGCGCATCACCGCCGACACGCTGGTGGGCTACACGGTGCAAAATCAGCCGGCGGCGGGGACGGCGCCCGCGCCCAAGAAAACCGGCGGCGATGATTTGCAATCCTCCGGCAAATTGCAGCGGGTCGAAGCGTTCGGCCACGTGATCCTGCGCACGGTGGCCGACATCGTCACCGGCGACCGCGGCCGTTACGAGCCGGACACCGGCATTGCCCACATCTATGGCAACGTCCACATCACGCGCGGCGCCAACCAGTTGAACGGGGCGGCGGCCGTGGTGAACATGAAGACCGGGCTGGCTACCATGACCCAGGCACCCGGCGTGCGCGTGCAAGGTCTTGTGGTGCCGAACGCAAACGCAGGCGCGGACCAGCCGCCCGCGAAAGGACCCAAATGAGCGACGCACCGACCCCGCTGAAACTGCTTGAAGGCAGCGGCGGCCTGGTCGCCGACGGCGTCGGCAAGACTTATAAGAAGCGCCCTGTGGTCCGGAACGTGTCGGTCAAAGTGCGGCGCGGCGAGGCGGTGGGGCTGCTCGGCCCGAACGGTGCCGGCAAGACCACCACGTTTTACATGATCGTCGGCCTGGTCCGCCCCGACACCGGCAGCATTTCGCTCGACGGCGAGGATATTACGCTCCACCCTATGTACAGGCGGGCGCGGCTTGGCATCGGCTATCTGCCGCAGGAAGCCAGCGTGTTCCGCGGCCTGACCGTCGAACAAAACATCCTCGCGGCCCTCGAAGTCATCAAAACCGACGAGGGCGAGCGCGAACACGCCTGCTCGGCCCTGCTTGCCGAATTCGGCATCACCCATCTGCGCCGCACCCCTGCGCTGGCGCTTTCCGGCGGCGAACGCCGGCGCGTCGAGATCGCCCGGGCGTTGGCCACCGAGCCCTCCTACATCCTGCTCGACGAACCGCTTGCCGGCATCGACCCGATCGCGGTCGGCGAAATCCGCGACATGGTGAGCCACCTCAAGCACCGGGGCCTGGGCGTGCTGATCACTGACCACAACGTGCGCGAAACGCTGGAAATCATCGACCGCGCCTACATCATGCACGACGGCCAGGTGCTGATGGAGGGGGGCCCGCGCGAAGTGGTGGCGCATGCCGACGTGCGGCGGGTGTATCTGGGGGAAAAATTCTCTTTGTAGGATGGGTCTGGTCCCATCACCTCCTCGCGCGTGCACACGATGGGTCAATATCCATCGTGTGTTGACCGATGCCGCGACGGTTATGGAATGCCTGCTCAAGCCAAGGTGAAGTATCCCCGTATGCGCTCCCGAAACCCCGCGTGCCGCCAGCGGTTTTGGCTTCGGAGCGTTGGATGAGCCAGCGCCCCATGCCAGCAAAGAGGAGTCCAGAATGGCAAATCAGGGCGGCACGCACGAGCAGCACGTCAAGGCTGGTCAGCAAAGCCACAAGAATACCGGCACGGGCACGCAGGGCGGCACGCATGAGCAGCATGTCAAGGCCGGCGAGCAGAGCCACAGGGGCGGCGCCGATGCATCGCACGGCGAGACGGACCACGCCGGCACCCGCGGCGGCAGCCACGAACAGCATGTGAAGGCGGGCCAGCAAAGCCACAAAAACAGCTAGCTTGCCAACCCTCTCCCCGCAAACGGGGAGAGGGCGTCACCCATGGGCATTTTCAATGCCACCCGGCCGCCCGCAGCAGCGTCGGCAAATCCAGCCGGCGCAGCGACGATACCGCGACATCGTCCACCAGCTCGGCGAACAGCGCGCGTTTCTCGGCTAAAATGTCGGCGATACGGGACTCCACCGTGCCTGGGCAGAGATAGGCGATCGTCTGCACCGCGCGTGTCTGGCCGATGCGGTGGGCGCGGTCCTCCGCCTGCGCCTCCACCGCCGGGTTCCACCAGCGGTCGAAATGAAACACGGCAGACGCCGCAGTGAGGTTCAGACCCACGCCCCCGGCCCGCAGCGACAGCACCATCACCTGGCGCGCAGGATCCTGGGCGAAAGCCGCCATCGCCGCCTCGCGCGCGGCCGCCGGCATGCCGCCGGCGAGCACCAGCGGCCGGTACGGCGCCAGGTGGCGCGCCAGCATGGAGACGCCGAAAGGCTCGGCGGTGAACTGGCTGAACACCAGAACCTTCTCACCCCGCTCGACCACGCGGGCGACACGCGCCAGCAGATCGTCGCGCTTGGCCGAGGCGCCGGTCTGCGGGCAGGCGTTGCAAATCTGCTTCAGCCGCAGGATCAGCTCCAGCACATGCTGGATGCTGATGTCCGCACCCAGCGCGTGCAGCCACATCAGCCCGGCCTGCTCGGCGCGCTCATAGGCGGCGCGCTGTGCCGGGCCGAAGCTGATCTCCACCACGGCCCCATGCTTCGGCGGCAGGTCCGGCAGCACGTCCAGCCGCCGGCGGCGCAACTGCACTTCGCCGAGCGTGCGGCGCAGGCCGACCATCATCTCGCCGCGGTCGAGCTTGCCGGGGGCGACGAAATCCAGGATCGAGGCGGCATCGTCGGCGCAATTCTCCACCGGCGTGCCGGTCAGCGCCCAGGTCCGCCGCCGGTGCAGCGCCTTGAGCACCATCGCGATTTCGGTGTGCTCATTCTTGATGCGCTGCGCCTCGTCGGCCACCACCACATCCCAGACGCGGCGAGCTGGGCTGAATGGCCCGGGCAGCGTGCGGTCATTACGCAAAACCTCGTAGCCGACCAGGTGGATGTGCGCGCGCGACTGCCAGCGCAGCAGCCGCTGCTCGCGCGGTCCCGTGACCGTCGCTAGTGATAATTCGGGCGCCCAGGCGCGGAATTGCTGGCGCCATTGCAGCAGCAGACCGACCGGCACCACCACCAGCGCCGATTCGATTTTACCTTGGCGCACCAGAATGCGCAGCGCGGCTATTGTTTGTATTGTTTTGCCGAGGCCCATTTCGTCGGCCAGCAGCGCGGCGTCGGTCGAGAGCAGGCGTTCTATGCCGGCTTCCTGGAAGTCGCGGAGCGGATGGCGCCAATCCAGGGTGGCTATGGGATTCATTTAAGAAAGGACTTCTTTTTTGAAAAAAAGAAGCAAAAAACTTTTGGATATTGGGCCGAGCCTATCCACCGGCGTACGCCATGGGATAAAAGTTTTTTGGTTCTTTTTTTCAAAAAAGAACATTCTTCCTTACTCTTCCCCCTCCGGCTGAACCTCAGCCAGATCCGCGTTTTCGCTATAATTCGCCGCGATTGTGCCGTGCTCGACCTCGGTGCTCGCGCCCAGCAGCCGCAGCACATCCCATTGCGTAATCCACCCGCGAATATGGTGCCGCATGGTCCGCCGCGCGTGCCGCTCACCGACGGGCAGGGCAGGGGCCGCCCAGCCGTACGCCTCGCCATAGGCCTCGCCCAGCCGCGCCGCATGACGCGCAAGATCCGCCTCGGTCGGCGGATTCAGTACTGGCGCCGCTTCGATGGCGCGCATGGCGGCCAGCGCCATGTCGGCCAGGGTCGGCTCGCCTTTCAGCCGCAGCCGGTCGGGCAGTTTTTCGTCGTCCTGGCGGCCGTTGATGATTTGGGAGGCAAAATCGTCGGTAATGGCGGCAGCCACATGCAGGCCGGGGATGCGCGCCGCCCCCCCCAGGCCCAACCAGCGTGCCAGCTCGGCGTAGGCGCGGGCGCGTTGCAAGGGTGAGTAGCGGCCGATCAGCTCCACCTCGTCGATCAGCACGCACCAGCCAGCGAAGCCGGCCGCACGGAACAGCAGCGGCGCGAACCGCTCGCGCTGCAGCGCCAGGCTGGCCTCGGTCGCGCCGGCGAGCGGGAACATGCCGCGCACCCCGGCCTGAGCCAGCGCCTGGCGCAACGCCGCACCCGGCAGCTTGGCGCCGGAGAGAAACCCCTCGAAACGGTGCAGCAGCTCCGCCGGCAACTGACGGCCGAGCAGGTGAAGCAGGGCGGCAAATACCGGCGAGAAGCCGGACCCGGCGGCACTCACCAGCACCTCCAGCGCCTGGGCCGCCGCCGGCCGCGCCTGCAGGCCCCCGAGCGCCACGGTCATGGCGTCGTCCGTATGGCCGGGCACGATGGTATTACGTAACGCCGCCGAAAACACTGCCAGCGGCACCGACAGCGGCGTCTCCTTGCTGATGCTCACGGTGCTGACAACGAAATTCTCGCGCAGTGCGACTTCGCGCAGGAATCCCAGCAAATGCGATTTGCCCGCCCCGAACCCGCCGCTGAACAGCAGGGGCGCCGGTTCGCTGCCCCAGACGCCGGCGAGCCCTGCGGCGAACCGGTCCTCGATCGCGTCCTCCACGCTGCCCAGCAGCAGCACGGCCGCCCGGTTCGGCACCCCGGCCCGCAGTGCTTCGAACGCGGTGCGCCGCTCCATCTGTGGGGGCGTCATGCGGCGATCCCCCGCAGGCGGACGAGCGGGGCGAGCGGGTTGTCGCCGCCTTGCGGCCGCACATCGTCCCACACCCGCATTTGCAGGGCGGTGTAGGCGCTGAGCGAGCGGCGCGGGTCGTCGCTGAGGAACGCCTCGTCGGCCAGGCATGCCACGAACAGGCCGGGGAAATGCTCGGCGTCGTCGATCAGTTGGCGCAGCACCTCGTAACAATCCATCACGGCTGCCGGGGTGTACACCAGCCCCTCGGTGATGGCGCGGCGCTCGCGGTGCAACTGGCGCAGGTCCAGGATCAGCAGTATGCCGGCGCTGCCGCAGGCCCGCACCCAGCGGCAGAGCGACATCAGCACGCCGCGCGCGCTCTGGCGGGTAATTTTCCGCCCGATCTGCGCCGCGCGCAGCGGGCCGATGCCGCGCAGCGTGCCATGCAGCCACCCCATCACCGGGTCCTGCAAACCCATGTCGTCGCCGGTCAGGCGTGCGTCGAGCAGCGCGATCATGGCGTAGCGGAATTCCATCGTCAGCCGGGAATCCTGCCAGATGTCGCGGCTGACCGCCTGCGTCAGATCGCGCCGCAACAGCGGGATGGCCACACCATTGGTTTGCGCTAACGCCGGCAGCAGCGGACCCTCGAGATGGTCCGGCCAGCGGTAGCCGGCGGACGCCACCAGCGACTGCAATTTGTTCCCGAGCAGCACGTCCCATGGAAGTGCGGCGGCCACTGCAAAGACCACAGTATGCAGCATGTGCAGCCGCACGTTCGCGACATCGAGCCTGATGCACGCCAGCCGGTTGGCTGCTGCCACTTCGCCGAGCCGTGCCCCGACATGCCCGAGCGTAGCCGCGTCGGCCACGGCGAACCGCACGGCGCCGCCGCCTTGGGGGATGAAATCGGCGAGATATTCGCGGCCGATGAGGTCCAGCCAGGTGTCGGCGGCAATCGCCATGCTCAGGCCCCGTGGGCGGGGCTGAAGGCGATGCCGACATAGATGTGCTCGGCGCCCCGCTCATCATAGACTGTCAGGCGAGAGCGGCCTTTGCTGCCGGTGGAGGCCGGCATGCTGAACCGATGCCCCCGTTTCGTGCGCGTATCCGGCGCGCGGTCCAGCCGCAGCACATCCACGGCAAACGCCTCGCGCGTGTAGTCCAACGCTGCCCCAGGGCGCAGAGTGAGCAGCTCGTAGATGTCGAGGAGCGCGATGACCTTGCCCGGACCACGCTCACCGCCCGCCAGATGGGTCGCGGCCTTGTAGAGCGTTTCGAGAAACGCCTCGGCGTTGAAAGCGCTGCTCTCCTGGGCCTTTTTCAGAAGCCCGGCCAACACCGCGGGCCTGATGGCGCGTTCCAGCTTGCGGCCGACGCGCACCGCCGGCGTCGCCGGTTCCAGCTTCAGCAGCAGCGGGAAAGCGGTGATGCGCCCGTCACGCTCGACCAGCACCAGGTTTTTGGCAGCCGCGGCCGCCATCAATTCGCGCAGATAGGTGCCGCCGGCGAACTCGGCCTCGGCATCGTAGGCGAAGCTGGTGCTGGCCGTGCGCAGCGCCTCTGCGAGCGGCTCGGCGGAGGCCGGAAGCTGCTCCAGCCGGCGCGCGAGCCCTGCGAGCGTTCCCGACGCCGCCAGCTTACGCAGGCTCTTGACGCCTGAGAGCACAGCTTTGGCGCGGGTCTCGGCGGCGGCAAGCGCGGCATCGAGCCGCCCGAGTTCCTCATCCAGTTGCCCTGCCATAGCCTCGCCTATTGTCGCCCTTCGTGAATTTTATACTAATTTGTCGAGTCGCCATCGCACAAACCACGGAATGACGGTGACACCACCCAACCCTGACCATGACGCCCTTTACCACCGGTTTTTCAGCGATCCGGCCGTGGTCGCGCAACTGTTGCGCGAGTTCGCCGCCGGCCCCTGGCTGGAGGGGCTGGATCTGGACGCCATGGAACGCCTGGCCACGAATTTTCATGCCGACATCGGTGAGCGGCGTGACGGTGACATGGTCTGGCGCATCCCCCGGCGCGACGGCGGGGATGCGTATGTCATGCTGTTGTTGGAGTTCCAGTCCACGCCGGACCGATGGATGGCGCTGCGCATGCTGGTTTATGCCGGCCTGCTGTGGCAGCAACTGGTGATGGAGAAGCGGCTACTGCCGGACGGGAGGCTGCCGCCGATCTTGCCGGTCGTGCTCTACAATGGCGATCCGCGCTGGCGGGCGTCGCTTTCGCTGCGCGATCTGATCGGGCTGCCGGAGTCCTCGCCACTGTGGCAGTGGCAGCCCGGACTGCGCTATCACGTGATCGACGAAGGCGCGTTCAGCGCCGGTGACCTGGAGCGGCGGGAGGGATTGCCGGCGCTGCTTTTCCGGCTGGAAAACTCGCCGAATCCGGGCCAGCTTGTCGGCTTGGCGGGCGATGTGCTGGCCTGGTTTTCAGACCATCCAGGCTTCGACGCCGCGCAGAAGGTTTTGGTGGAATTGCTGGGAGTTGCGATGGAGCCCCTCGACCCGGCTGTCCGGGTACCCGAGGATTTATTGGAGGTCAGGAACATGCTGGTGACCCGGATGGAAAAATGGGTGGAGCAACAGCGTCTCGAGTTGGATCAACGGGTTAACGAGGCTGTAAAGCAAGAATTACGGCATGCGCAACAGCAAGCGGAGCAGCGCGGTAAGCAGCAGGGTTGGGAGCAGGGTCGAGAGCAGGGTCGGGAGCAGGGTCGGCAGCAGGGTCGGCAGCAGGGCGAGGCAACCCTGCTCCTGCGCCTTCTGGAGCGGCGGTTCGGTGCACTGCCGGACGGGGTCAGGGATCGTGCGCTCGCGGCCGACACCGTCACGCTGGAGGAATGGGCCCTGCGGGTTCTCGATGCCGGAAGCCTCGACGAGGTCCTCGCCTGACACGGGTGGCCGAGCGTGGCGTCGGTGGCCGGCCTGCGCTTATGCCTGCGGCGCCGGTACGGACTATGCGGCTGGCCCGAGTGGACAGAATGCACGCAGCGACGGCAGAAGGCGATGCAGCAGCAATGGCCGCTCGATGGCGAGCAGCAAAGTATTGCGGGAGCGGTACTTCATGGGCGCATTGAGGCTGGGGCTGGCCTTTCCGGTGATGTTCTCACACACCGGCGACCTTTCCTGGGGCTATAATCCGGGCGTTTTGCGGTAGCCGGATTTTTCATCATCAGCGGCTTTGTCATGACCGCCCTGTGTGAAAAATTCTACTACAGGCTGGTCAAGGTTGCTGCCTTCTATGCGGATCGTTTTCTCAGGTTACCAGCGAGATTAGCCCGCATCGCGCTTGGGCGATGCGGGACGTGAAGCGCGGAAGGCGTGCGCGGCGGCGGATCACGCTTAGCCCGCATAGCCCAAACACGGTGCGGACTACGGAGTTATGACTGGTCTGCTCAAGCCTGCCGGATTGCGTTCAGCGTTGCCTCCGGCACACCCGCGAAATTGTTACCAATCAGATACCCCGGCGCCGTCTGCACCCAATGTTTGAGCGTAATCTCCTCAAACTTCCCGGCGTTCCATGTTTGCACGATCTCCAGATCTTCGCTGCCGGTGTTCACGATGGCATGCCCGTAGCCGGCCGGAATATAGGCCGAGTCGCCGGCCGTCACATCAGCCACGCGGCCGCGGCCGCCGGAGCCGAATAGCGCCACCTGCCCCTTGCCCTGAAGATAGAAGTGGAACTCGTCGGCGTTCGGATTCCAGTGCAGCTCCTTCATGTGGCCCGGCTTGATGACCATCAGCCCGCCGGACATCGTCTTGGAAATCGGCCATTCATCAACGGTGGCGAGATAAAAACTGCCGCCGTCGAAATCGCGCCGCGCGCGCGGGTCGCGCAGCAGCGCGAATTTGTGCGTCGATTCCTTCGGCCAGGGCGCGTCCTTTGCCGCGGAGGCCGGCAGGATCGGCCCGGACTGGATGTAGGTCTCGCCCTTGGGGAAGCTGTCGAACAGCGCGGCGGTCACGCCGAAATTCTCCCCCAGCATGGGCTTGGGGGTCAGATCCACCCAGTCGGTAATGGAGAAAGTGCCGTGCTCGGAGAATGCACCATTGTCGAAGGACAGCAGGAAATGACACGGCTTATCGCCGATCGTCTGGATCGAGTGGCCGTGGCCTTTCGGAAAGAACCACAAATCGCCAGGCCCGTAATTGTTGATTTCGGTCTGCCCTGACGGGTCCAGCACCACGGTCTGGCAGTGGCCGTCGATCACATAGGCCCATTCGGCGGCGATCGCATGCCAATGCAACTCGCGCGAGCCGCCGGGATTGAGAAACATATGAACGCCGGCCAGCCCCTTCATGATCGGCAACTGGTGTTCGGTGGATTCCTTGGCCCAGCCGCCCGAGGTGATTTTTGGCTTGGAACCGTCGAGTGAGCGGACGAATTGCGGCATTTCGCCCACGTCCTTCGGATCGTGGTAGGCAACCGGCACGCCGGGAGGCAGTTGCTGCACGCTGCGACCGAAGCCACCCTGGCCGGGCAGGCCCTTGTCACTGGCCGCCATCTCGCCGGCGCTGGCCAAAGTCGCAAGCCCGCTCGCCCCGAGAGCGGCCGAGCCAAGGAAAATGCGTCTGCTGGTATCCACGTATGCTGCCTCCGTTTGATCTTGCCCGGCCGCCGCACCCAAGGCGACCTGGGAGAAGAACCGTAGGCATCTGCCGGCATTGTGCCAAGCCTGTCCGTTACGCAAAACCGATCGCGCAGCCGTGCTCAGGGCGCCGGGCTGAACACCTCCGACACCTCCGCCAGAATCACATCCAGCTTGCGCACCGTCGTCCGGTTCATCATCGACCCGTCGTCCAGCAGATACATCCACTGATCGAACGTCACGTTGAACAGCGGATTGCCCGGCCGCATGGCAATGACAAAATTCCAATGAAACACCCGCCCCGCGGCCATGCCATGCGCCTCGCCCACCATGTCGTTCGCGGTCGCGACATAGCCCGCACCGTCGCGCCGCAAATGCCAGTCGCGGTGCGTCACCGTGCCGTCGCCTAATGTCAGCGTCTGCACCATGTGCAGGCCAGCCCCCTCCGGCGTGCCGATGCAGTCGGTGGCCACCGTGTCGGCCGGGCCGCCGGCGCGGTTCTCAATCACCCCCCAGCTTCGGTGATGGCCGGACCAGAAGGCGATCGGGTCGAAGGACGGTTGCGTGCCGGCGAAATGCTGCACGGGGAGGGGTTTCGAGCAAGCGGCCAGGGTAAAAAGCAGCGCAAATCCAAACACACGCATCGGGGAAGACTCCAGAAAGAATCTTCTTTTTTGAAAAAAAGAAGCAAAAAACTTTTGGATATTTGGGCCGAGCCAATCCACCGGCGTACGCCAAGGAATAAAAGTTTTTTTACCACGATTCATTGAGAAGTCGGCAATTTGTCTGAATACCCTCTTGCGGCGCGGTGCAAGATGGATTCTGTATTCGTTCATGCGCGGCGGCGGCTTTCTGACGGCGGAG
>Ga0116231_10006843_pt1 | contig 21371 bp, 14 predicted proteins | sample S1TSphgellanicum_2_FD_89695 | JGI IMG/M metagenome (GOLD analysis project Ga0116231, IMG submission 89695) | Host-associated microbial communities from peat moss isolated from Minnesota, USA - S1T2_Fd - Sphagnum magellanicum MG | ecosystem: Host-associated > Plants > Peat moss > Unclassified...
CAAAAGTATCCCAAAATATCCTAGGCCATGACATTGCCCAAAGTATCCAAAAATATCCTAGGCCATGACATTGCCCAAAGTATCCCAAAATATCCTAGCCCATGACATTGCCCAAAGTATCCCAAAATATCCTAGGGCATGACATTGTCAAAAGTATCCCAAAATATCCTAGGCCATGACATTGCCCAAAGTATCCCAAAATATCCTAGGCCATGACATTGCCCAAAGTATCCCAAAATATCCTAGGCCATGACATTGCCCAAAGTATCCAAAAATATCCTAGGCCATGACATTGCCCAAAGTATCCCAAAATATCCTAGGCCATGACATTGCCCAAAGTGTCCAAAAATATCCTAGGCCATGACATTGCCCAAAGTATCCCAAAATATCCTAGGCCATGACAAGTCCAGATTAAAAACATTGAAAAAACAAGAGGTTAATGCACGCTCCTTAACTCGCAACACTTGGGGGCAAGGGGGGGGGGTTAGAGGGGCGTGCTGGAGTTCCGGAATGGGACTAGAAAGAATGACAAGCACTTAATCATTCACTCAAATCTGCACAAACCAAACAACAAGTTGGCTAGTGCATAGTTAAAGCACTTTTGGTGTTAGGACGAGTCACGAACAAACTCGAACTCACAAGACTCACCATGGCCTGGACTTGAAGGAAGCCACCACCTTCCCCCTTATAGTATACTTTGTGTTTTTCCACAAGGCCCACATCCAAATGGCATTTTGTCTCGGGACTCCCAAGTGGGAATCCCGAAATTGCCAAAGTCAGGACTCCCGCAACTTTGGGGCCCCATAACTTTGTGTGTAGACCTCCGATTGAGATGAGGTCTAAAGCAAAGTTGTAACCCTCGTTGAGATCTTTCCAACGGTATGTGGCACGCCACCTGCATGCAAGGAAATCGGGTCAATTCTTGACTTTTAGTGGTCGAGAGTCAAACTGCCAAGTTGATTCCCGACCTTTCTTTTGGCCATAACTTATGTTTCAAATGTCCAAATGGGTGATGCGAGCCCAGTTTAGACATTTACATTTCAATAGCATTTTAATAATATAAAAAATTCCTCGAACCATTGGGTTTTGACCCTTACAATGACTTTCTGAATATTTGGGAGTCCACCGGAACTCCAACTCCCAACATGGGAGTTCACTTGGGAATGTGAGGGTTCTTTCCTTCACACTCTTTTGCACTCCCCGGGCATGAGAATGCGACTCCTAGACATAGTCTTGGCCCACACCTTTGCAAGCCCTTTGTTTTGGTCGCAAGCCCAAGTTTAAGGTTGCAACAAAATCTGACATATTAAGAAAAAAATCTATTTTTTTTATTCCATATTTTTTTGTAGATGGATTTCATTTTTAAGTATTTAAATATTATGTATTATTACAGTACCTTGTCATCTTTGACACTAATTATGTTCTCAAGAAATATCATAATTTTCAATTTTTAATTTTGGGAAAAGAATCATAAAAGAAAACACATACTCTTTTGAAATATCCATGAATATTTCATTCTTGACATGAAATATTCAAAATCCATGATTTATCGTACAAACATGTGTTGAAGTTACCTTTGTGCCATAATAATAAAATGTATTTAAGTAATCTTGAAAATATTATGAATCTATTAAATCAATTGTATTTTTTACATTCCATGAATATGTTGCAAAGGTTGTAACTTTCCCTATACATGTGATATTAATTGAATTAAATGCATGCAAAGATGAATGAATTGTTGTCATAAAAGTTTTACAAGAAGAAAAACAGAAATCAAAAAGGGTGGCAAAAAAAGGAAGAAGAAAAATAAGCAATTGAATTTGTGATCAATACACCAATGCTTACGAATTGAAATCATCAATTTTTTAATTTAAAGAACTATACAAATTGATCACAATAATTTTAGTTTTTTAATTGTAATATTTTTCCATTTTTTATGTAGTTAAAAAAACATGTTTGGAGTCTAGCTCTTGATTTCAAATTCTACATTCATGAATGATTTAATATTTTGGTTAAATCAATTGCATATTAACCATAAATCACATGTTTTTCAACCTACTATTTTTATGTATCATAACAAGGTCCTAAAAGCTTTGAGAATCCTTTGCACATGTTATTATGTAAGAATGTACAATTCACACTCAAGTGCATTTGTGTTTTGTCTCTTCATTCAAAAAATACACTTTTAAAATTAATGACTTATTAAAAAATACATTATTAATGTTTTGAAAGATGAATCTATAATTATAATTGAAAATCTTGACTTACAAATCATGATTGCAAATTTTGAAAGTCTTAAATTTCAACATTTGTTTTGTATGAAAAGAACATGTTTTTGTGCATTTTAATCTATTAAACCACACTTTATATCGATGCATTCTTCAATGGAGTTGATATTGTTTAATTTTAATAATGTTCACACTCCAACAAGTGGTAACATTAAATTGTTGAACGTGACAATAACTTTTGGATAGTATTGAAAATCAAACAAAAAAATACATTAAATTTCATTAAAATTTTATATAAATTTTAATCAATTTTAATCAACATTAAAAATAGCATAATAAATTTTCATTCATAACATTAATATAATATAATATAATATAAAATTTACAACTAAATTTCAACCTAATTCTTTTGTAATATTTTAGTGAAAACCTTTCAATTCAAATTTAAAATGTATTTATTGAAACCAAAATTGAGAATTAATATTGACCATTACAACATTTTATCAAAGTTAACAAGGTTATGTTATTTTCATCAATGGTATATGTGTGAAATTAGTTAGACTTAATACTCATTTCAAACATCAAATTCTCATGTACATGTTATTAATTAATAGTGCATTATTCACATTCAAGTGCATTTTTGTTTCATTTTTTCATTCAACAATTGCATTTAAAATTTTAATGAACTTTATATATATATATAAGTATAATTTTTGATAGATGAATTGAAAATTATAATTAAAGTTTCTAACCTACACATCTTGGAATAATAAATAATTAAATCACATTCTATATCCATACATTTTTAATGGATTTGATATTGAATAATTTTCATAATGTTCATAATTTCAACAAGTGCTTAACACTTAATTTAAAATGATGGTAGCTTTTGGTTTGTATCAAAATTACAAATAAATTAATAAGAAATTTTATTGAATTAATAGTTTAGAACTAGATTATTAAAAATTTTAATAATGAAAAAAATTGGGTATTTTTTATTTAATAAAATTTTAAATAACAGATTAAATTCACATCAATCATTATTAATTAAATAAAAAATTAAAATAAAATCATTAAACTTGAACTTAAATTTTTTATAATATTTTATTTTTAAACATTAATCAAAATTTAAAACATATTCAAATCAAGATTGAAAATGAATCATCCATTGGAACAGTTTATCAAAGTTGGCAAGTCTACATAATTTTTATCAATGTTATGTTTTTGAAATTAATGAATCCATTCTAAACATCAAAGTCTACATAATTTTTATCAATGTTATGTTGTTGAAATTAATGAATCCATTCTAAACATCAAAGTCTACATAATTTTTATCAATGTTATGTTTTTGAAATTATTTAATCCATTCTAAACATTAAAATTTACATAATTTTTTATCCATGTTATGTTTTTGAAATTAATAAATTCATTCGAAACATCGAATTCATTAATATTTAGTGGGAAATGGCATGTAACAATCTCTTTAATATCACTTTCACACATGACTTGGAGGTGGATATTTTATTTTGCCCTTTCTAACGACCTTTCATTGAAATGGGTAAACTTTTTTTGTTTCCCCTTTTTGGTTACTTTCTCTTTTCAAATCAATAGAATATTTTTCCCCTCCAAACTTTAGTCTATTTTTAAATTAATAGAAACTTGATTCATTTAACTTTTTCAAAGTTTCTTGAGCTTTTAATTCACTAGGCTACGATTACATTGCTAAGCCAAAGTTTTGAAAGGACATCGCAAGATTGGATGTCAATTTAGCAATTGTTCCCAAATTCAAACATTCATAGTAAAAAATTCAAAACAATTGGATATTTTGGTTTGAGAATAACTTAAGCTTGGTTAACAACAAAAACATGCTCAAACAACACCAAGGATGATGAAAGATGGGAAACAATAGAAAGATGGGAATGCTAACAAATCTAAACGACAAAATACCAACAAACAATATTAGCGTTATTGAAAATGCACTTTGAAAACACAAAAGACTCTAAGTTGCATGTGCAACTTTTCTTTTCGAGCAATAGAAGGCACCGATACATTGAAGTTTGAAAGCATTGGATATGATGTTAAAAAACACCAAGAAATACATAGAGATGTTGTAGACACTATGATTTATATATATATATATATATTTTATAATTTTTTGAACCAAGGGTCATTGGGAAGCATGGTAGGAAGGATGTTGAGGTAGTTTGGAAAAGAAAAAACAATTGTGTTTGAGGCAACAAAAGATGCCAAAATTGACATCATGAGTGTAAAAAATGTTGATATTTTAGTAGGTGAAAACTAAATCTCACATTTTAAAAATTAATATAGAATTGAAAATGATTTCATGATGGACTACCAATGTTTGGTAATTAATTATTATTTAAAAAAAATATTTACATAAATTTTAAATATTTAAATAATTTGACCTTATGTCAATCGGTTGTCATTGATAGTGTGAAGCAATGTGAAGTTGAAATAAAATAAAATATCACTATTGTTGCTCCTTCAAATTCAAAAATTAAAAAAATTGAGAGAAGAACAAAACCCTAATCCACCCCAAACCCTAAAATAAACACTTTAGGGGGGAAAAAAAAAAAAAAACCCTTCATCCACCCCAAACCCTAGAAAGAAGCAGAGAAAGAAACAAACCCTCATCCACCCTAAACATTTTTTCAAAGACCAATGAGAAAAACAAAATCTTCATCCAGCCCAAACCCTAGAGAAAAAATCAGAGACAGAAACAAAACCCTCATCCACCCCCAACCCCTTTTTAAAACCAGAGAAGGAAACAAAAAACCCTAATGCACCCCAAACCCTAAAAACAGACATAGAAAGAAACAAAACCCTAATCCACCCCAAACCCTAAACCCTTGAAGAAGGATGGCAGCGACTTTGTAGCGATGGCGGAGGCGCCCCCAGGCGATGTCTCTTCTTCTTCATCCTAGCTAGCGGCTCCCTGGTCGTCGTGCTTGCTCCTCTTGCTCTTTTTCTTCTTGACGCCTCAAAGCTTCGGGTTGTTTTTTTTTTTTCCCTTTGTATAGTCTTTGTATTTCAAAACGGGCCTGAAGAAAAGGAGAGACGCAGTTGCTCCGAAGAAGGGTGAAGGAAGGAGAAGGAATGGTGAGGCTGGGCGGAGCCAGCTTGGTGGAGAGAGCGCCGGTGTTTTCGACGGACGGCAAGAGACTCCTTCTTTGCACTGCTTCCACGGTTTCCGTTTACAGCGTTGCTACAGGCCTTCTCATCACGCAACTTCATGGTCACACTGCCCCTGTGACCAGCGCGGTTGTTGTGCAGGCTGCCACAGTTGTTACCCATGTCTGGACTTCGTCTTTGGATGGAACCATTCGCCTGTGGGATTTCACCACTGGCGTCCTCCTCACAACCGTGCATGTGGGTTTACCCATTCTCTCCATGGTCATTCCAGATCTATGCACGCTGCCCGCTTCATCAGCTGTGAAATCCTCCGGCTCCAAGCTCAAGAATCCTGTCGCATTCCTTTCTGTGCACTCGACCAAGAAGGTAAGAAGGTAGAGTAACAGAGACCCATTTTCTTCAGCATTTCTCAGCATGGGTTCTCTTGCAAATGGAGGCAGCTGCGCAGTGAATATCCCATATGTCCACTGTGGAGTTTAGGGTTTAGGGTCTTCATTCCTGATGGTTGGAGGGGGGGCTTCAGAGCTGACTAGGGTTTGTTTGTGATGCAGGAGCAAAATGGTGATTGGAATACCCGCATTATCTGTTTCAACCTGACGTCTCGGAAGCCAATTCCAGGGCATTTGGCAAAGCTGCGATCACCTGGAAACCTTGTGGTCAGCCCTGCAGGTGGTCTAGTGGGATTGCCAGATGGTTTCAAAATTTGGGTATGGAAGGTCCCCACAGGCTCTTTGGAAAATGCACGGCATATACAAGAACTCCTCCTTCATCATACAGCTAAACTGTTGCAGGTGACATTTGATGCAACAGAAACTAGGGTTGCAGGCGGGGATGAGAATGGGCGCATTCTTATCTGGGAAAATGTGGGTGAGCACAAGTTCAGTAGCAGCACGGAAAAGGGGGGGAAAGAAAAGAAGAGCCGAATAGTTCATGAAAATCCAACAACAAATTCGGCAACAACAACTACTTGTCCAGGAGTTAGAGGAAGTGATGATGCAGCAGCATTGACAAAGTACCACTGGCATTCAAGGGAAGTCCAGTTTTTAATATTCTCCAGTGATGGTGTATATCTTCTTTCAGGAGGGCTAGAAGGTGTTTTAGTCATCTGGCAGCTGGAAACTGGGAAATGCCAATTTCTTCCTCGTCTGGGAGGACCATTGGTTTCCATAGCTGCATCTCCAAACCCATCATTGTATGCCATTGCATGTTTGGATAATGCGGTGAAATTTGTGAACATTGGAACACTGAGCATTGAAAGAAGTATTCAAGGAATCAAGCCACCAGTTCCTTTTCCAAAGAATGTGAAACTTCATCCTTTAAGGGCATCAATTGAACCTTATGAGAGAAAAATGGTGCTACCGACTCAGAATATCTCTCTCCAGTTCTATGACACTGCTAATGACCAGCATGTTGGTGAGCTGCAAGTTGTTCCTCGCAACTACCTTTCTGAAGGAAAAAGTAAAAACCGAACAGCACAATTGCCATCGACATTTGTCTCGCATGTTGCATTTTCTGCGGATGGAACAAGTATGGCAACTGTGGATATAGGAATTCCAGAGCAGGGAATTGGTGGAGGTGCTTGCTTGAAATTCTGGGACCGACCTTCTCGACAACTGCAGTATTCTGTTAATACACAAGTTGATGAGCTACATGGTCAGTTCTTGCCAATGAAACGTCTGTCGTATATTCTAATCATCAGTTGCATTTTCTCTTATTGGGTCTCAGAAACAGTTTCAGACTTTAAAGGTGACATTGCTGGTTGGTTACTTAAAACAAGTGCACTTTTGATTCTTTCTGCATTATGGATCCTGAATTCTTCATTTGATACTTGCAACTCATGTTGAATGTGCAGAGATTGCTGCTCTAGTATTTCACCCACGAGAGCTTTTGGCAGTGACCTGCTGCCACTCAGATTTTAAAGTGTGGGTGCCAACGGGCACTAGAAGGAATAATAGGACGAGCTGGAGATGTCGCTCAGTTGGATCTTACAGACAAAAGCCAATGTTGGCGGCAGCGTTTTCCTCTGATGGAACAATTTTGGCAGTGGGGGCTGCAGAATTGATTACACTGTGGAATCCATCTACCAATGAGATGATCAGAGTCCTTGCAAGTTCCTCATCAGCATATATTAGTCTCTTGGCTTTTGTCAACCATTCCAACTGCTTGGTTGCTGCTTCATCAGGAATCAGAGGACATCTAACTGTATGGGACCTGTCAACACTTACTGTGTCATGGGATTGCTCCATGCATGTGGAGGCTTTAGCTGTTGATCCAGTCAGACCCAACTTTGCAGTGTTGGCCACCCTTCCATATACTATAAAGAATCAAGGTTGGAAGTCAATTGCTTTGTTCATGTGCCAAAGTCAGTTTATGTGAGAACTGTTGCTATATTTGCAGAATTTCTGAGTATGGTTAGTATACTGGATATCCTGCCTTAATTAGATTATATAACAGTGTCAGGTTGAAATTTTAATCCTGCAATGGGTGTGGATGCAGGATTCAGAAACAAAGATTCTGTGGTGGCATTGTTTGGTGTTGATAGTCCGTCTCCAACCCGCTACTGGAGTCTCCGAGATGGCATAGGGGGTACCATCCTCTTCTTTCCAGAGTCTGTTGCATGTTTGGCCTTACCTTCAGCTCAGCCAGCACTAGAAGCAGCTGAGACCAAGAATGATAATGCAGAGACTGATGCAGATTCTACCAAGAGTACCCTTGTCATCCTAACGAGAAGTCGTGAGTTTGCATTGCTCAACCCATATGATGAAGAATATGAACACAAACCATTGACCACCAAGGGTGGGCAAGTGCCTGACACTAATGTTCTCTCTGCATTTTCTTCTATGTATGGTAAAGTCGTCACCCCAAAGAAGCCAGCTGCTGGCCTACTATCAGCTGTGACATCAAAGGCTCCATGGGGGTCTCTGCTTGAAGGGCCCTCACATGTACTTCCTCCTCTCACTAGAATATGCATACCTTTCATGGAATCTCTTCTTCAGAAGCAAAGAGGACAGTCCTGATAACTCATAGACAGAGGGAGGAGAACCTTCCTCATATGAATTTTGACAAACACAGTTTTGGTCTGTAAGGTCTAGGTCAAAATTGCATTTAGCTGTAGATAAATCTTTTAGATTTTATTTGGTGGCCACAACTTGCTTGATTTTGTAGTTGTTGCGGTTATGGTTGCAGAAGTAAATGTGACCCATTGTTGTTGAGAGAGTATAATAGGATGTAGGTTTGAGAGTTTTAAGCAGAGGACTAAAGCAGCAGCAGTAGTTGCTCAGGTGTATCATGCTTAATTCATTTTTAGGACTCTGGAAATAGCTACTTAATCATGATGGGTCTGTATTGCAAATAGAGAGAGGTTTAAATGTTGCCATGCTTCTATCAGAAATGTTCATAACTGGGGTGACATCTTGGTTTCCAGGCTGATGGGTTGAGGGGATTCTGTAATTTAGGAATCGTTGTGAAGTGTGTTCAAGGTCACCACTGGCAGGTGCAAGAAGCTTGTCAGAATGTGTAGCACAGATGCATTCACTGCACTACTAACCTTACCTTCTTAAGGGAAGCCTCTTAATGCATATATGCAACCATGGAAATGTTCAATTTGGACTCAGCAAATAGCACATACTTTCTTTTCATGATGGATGAGTTATCACAAACCTAAATGCAAAAATTTTAATGCAGATTTGTCTTTTATGTAAAGTAGTATACATAAACTTTGGTCCACTTCAAGAAAGAATTTCTTCAAACTTATTGAATGTAATAGATTTTACAATCAAACATTATGCTTGAAATTGACTAGTATTTTCAATTGACTCGAGGTGCATTTGTTGAGCTTTGCCTCCCTTTGTGCAATATTCAATTTCCTTATGTTCTTTTTCATTCTTTAGACGATATAGGGAACTGGGGCAAGATATGAACTTCTCCTATTTGTGCACTTGGTACCGACAATGAGAGTAGGGGTGCACCAAGTTGGTTTAGATCCATGTTGCAAGAGTTATTGAACAAGGCGTCACAAACACACTGGCCCTGCCAATAAATAAGATGTTGTATATCTACCTACTGTGTCCACACTCTGAACACCAACACTCCGAACACCAAAAAACATCTGTTCCAATTTAAACAGTCTAAACACTTTCACAAAACAAACCGGTTCATCTAATGTGAAACCAGTTTTAATAAGGTGAAACTTCCAAAAGTCCGATAGTCCCTGTTCCTGTCAGGGCCCAGAAAAAGGATAATATTTTCGTTGGTTATTGTTAAATAAAAATTGTTGTTGTATTTTGGTGAAAGTTGCATGGGGGTATAATTGAAGCCCAATTAACAACTAATTATTATGCATTGAAACCAATAGAAATGAAAATTTATTGAAAGTTGCTATCACAAATTTTAAAAAATATATACAAAGCACATGATTTGGAAAGAGCTGGGGACATGGGAGATGGAATGGGATAATTTTTTTGATGTCCCATTTGATACTTTAATAATAAATTCAGTTAGTGAATATTGTTAAAAACTTGAAACAATTTGAACCCATTCTCAAGAATTGGGATATGGTGAAGGCATGACCCATGTCCCAAAAACCAACATCCTCTAGGACATCTTTTGCTCATGCATTGTCCCCATAAGTATAATAACCCAGACTTTTTTTTTTGGGGGGAAATTTTGGTATTTGGAATGATTGACTCTAATTTTAAAGGTATACCTTAAAGGTGTATTTTAAAGGTCATATTACAAACATTGAAACATAAGGTATATGATTAGTGAAATTTAAAAGAGTCGAGAATTGGCTATGTGCTCCAAATAATAATAATAATAACAATTCACAAACAATTGGCAAAAGGTTTAGGTTTATTTTAGCTATCATTAGCAATAAAGAACATAATGAAATTATGAAGTATGATTGTATCACTTATGTACAAGAAAGCTTTTTGCAATGTTGGACAATCTTGAATCTCAATTCTTCTTTGAAACACAAGTAATTGAATTATCTTTCACAAATTGCAACATAGGATTATGATCACTACAAAGTCAAAAAATTGAACTTATGGCACACATCAGACTTAAAGCTTACACATACGACCAAATTATCATCTCACCCTTGAATCCATTGAGTCCAAACTCCAAAAATCTGTAAAGGCTTGAAACAACAAAGAAACAAAGGGTGTGTAACATTGTGGCCTTGCAATTTACATTTTTAAAAACTCATTTGTTAGTAGTAATGGACTTTTGAAATCAAAAAATATGGACTGGTCATCTAACTGGACCATCACAAAATGGAAAAACATTATTTTGATTCACATTTCAAATTTGTTATTGAGATTCAATATATGATATTATACAAGATGATAAATTCATATGAGGAATTTTTTCTTTGAAAATCTTGACCGTTTAATAGTTAGGGACTTTTGAATGGTTAAAATTTGACCATATTTTCACAAGTCCAAATGAATTGCAAATTTTGCTTGTTTTTCAAAAAATTTATCCCAAAAGCATATGTTTTTTAAAGCTTTACGTGGGTCATTATTCATCCAAACGGGGTTTCCTTTTAGGACTTCCAATTTAAAAATGACATCAACTACATTAAATACAAGTTTTCACATAGATTTGGGAAGGTTTGTAGGTGATTGAACATGTATTATTCAAAGATTAAAATAATAATATTTTTAAAAGTAACAACCATGTCCATTTGAATTATATTAAAGAATCTTGTATTGATTTACGGGGAGTGTAATTTCGATCAATATTGAAACACTCAATCATGCATTCACACACCAGTTTTGTTCTGCTTGTGGTGATGCACATTTGTTTTGCTACACTTATGGCAACATGCACTTGTTCCATTGCATGGTACATAGTCCATTCCAATTCATAGAACTGATTCTTTGATCAATATCTTATGCACAACCACCCTTTTTTTATTGTTCTTTATTTGACACATATCATCACCAAACTTGACACTATACCATTGAGATGTTAACTTGCTCACAAAAAAGAAATTATTTGTTAAACAAAGAACATAGATGACATCATTAATGTGGTTAAGATCATGTTTCACTCCCATTGTCATCTTTATTTTGATTTTTCCTTTTATTATTGCCTCTTGTGTTGAGTAATCTCCCATGTAGATTTTTATTGGTGATATATTTTCACATTTAAAAACCAATATCTTATATGACAAAGGTGTATGGAGCTAATCAAAGTAACATAATCGACACATCAAACTTCAGGACTAGACATTAACAAGGCTAAAATAATAAATGCTTCACCTATATGGTTAATGGCACTATTTCCATGTTTATCTTTTTTCTAAAATGTCAATTTTTTTTAGGTTTCTTGGCTTTTTCATCCCTTTTTATTTTGAACATTGTTTTGCTTAGTGACCTTTCTTTTTGTAGTAATTACAAATGTCTTAAGATTTATCCCTCTCATTTTTTTTCAACTTAAATGCTTTTGACTCGTATGGACTAAGGTTATGCCACTTTTATTGAAACCATCACTTTTCTCCCTCCTCACACTATGAAAAAATATAAGGTTTTACAATTAGACTTGCAATTAGGTTTTCCAATTGCAATGGACACTTGCAATTCATGGTATTTATACAACCTTGAATGCTATCGGACAAGTTGTAATAATTGTAGTGGACACCCTATGTCGTATACAATATCAAATATATGGTGCAACTCACGTGCAATTATATGTAACTTCTTTACAATTAATATCCATGTCAGATTCCCACACACATTCCAACATGGCAAATGAAATGCCAATGTGGCATTTCATTCATTTGCCGACAAATGACATATGTTAATACCTTCTACAACTTATTTACAACTATTTTACAATTAGTTTGACAAATATAATCTTTAATTATTTCATTCATCCATTTGATGAATGAATTTTATTATTATATTTTATAACTTATCTACGATTATTTTACAACTAATTCAACAAATATATTCTTTCATTATTTCATTCATCCATTTGATGTGAATGGATTTTATCTCAATCCTTGCAACTTATTTACAACTATTTTATAACTAGTCAAATGAATATATATTTCATTCATTCATTCATTTGAGCAATGAATTTTGTTCCTATCTTTTGCAACTGACTTACAACTAATGATGAAAAGAAAATAAAGGATATAATGACTAATTTGCAAAGAGGTGTTTAAATTTGGGTTTCAAAATAATTGTATGGTAATTGATTTTAATAGTATTAAACAACTAAGTTGCAACTTACAATGCAATTATCCAAACTTCACATAATCATTATCATGTTATCTTAATTATAATAGATAATGTTGAATTGCATTGCACACCATTATTTATAAACATGAAATGGATTTGAAACTTTAAATACATTTACATTCCATGTTGAAGAATACATTACAAAAAAATTAGAAAATGTTTTTATCAAAAAAAAATTTAATTATGAATCTAAATATAATGCCCAAACTATATATGACAAAAAAATTTCTCTATCTAAACAAAAGGTCAAATCATAAAAATGATGACCCACAACAATTAAATATTGTCATTTAAAACATAATGTTTCATAAATGACTATTTTATTCTATTTTTGTTAAAATGGAGTTTGAGCCATGCAATTTTTCAATGCACTTTATTTACTTGAAATCTCCATGTTATGATATTTAGTTCCACATGTGAAATGAAATTAGTAACATATCATAACATTTTAATGTCAAAAATATGTAAATGATTTGTTTAATTTGAATAAAATTAGTTTACAATTATACTACAACTAACATGCAACGTATAAAACACTTATACAAACTAAAGTATAATTTGTACATTTGCAAATATAATCAAATACTCTGCTTGCAATCAAGTAAATTGAATTACAATTTTAAGTATTTTTGAAAAAAATTTACCTTGTATATATGATTTTGATGTTGATGGATTGAAACATAATGAAAGTTTGGCCCTATAACATAAAAACAGCAAAAGTAAGAACTTTTGACATTTAAAACCAAAAGTAAGGAACTTTGAACATCCAAGAGTAAGAGCAATAACTTTTAACATCAAAAAATAAAAGTAAAAACTTTCAACATCCAAATGTATCAGCAAAAACCTTCAACATTCAACAAAAACAACAAAAACCTTAAACTTCTCTAAAAACAAAGACAAGAACCTTTAACCTCCAAGAACAAAAATAGAAGCCTTCAATCTCCAAATTATTAAAATAAATAATAAAACTTATAACAACCTTTTAGATTTAGTTTTAAATTAAAAAAACAAAAATAATTTTAATTATAACACATTATATGAAAATTACATCATTAAACACTAGGAAATACACAAAATGTTTGAAAAGAAAGATTTTTTAAAAAGTTCATATTTAATTTTTTGATATAAACATAAGCACATGAAGGTCATTGATGCATTAGGGCAAATCTATTGATATACTACCATGTGTCACTTGCTTAAGGGTTTCCAGCCCAAATTTCAAATCTTTAAATTTCAAATTTTTAAGTTGAAATATAGTTACATACTAGTTACAACCAAGTTGAAATGTCATATGTATTGAGTGGTGGAAATGTATACATGTGGCATGATCATATGTGTTATTCAAGGTCGTACATTTATTGCAAAATAAGCGTTGATTAATAACTAAATTTATCCTAGTTGTAATGTAGTTGTTACATGCAATTAAAATGCAACTTGTCGACAAAGTCAAACATGGTTGACTAGAACCATATATATAGTGAACACTATTATATTGTATAAATATACATCTTGCAACTAATTTGCAACTATAATGTAACACCTTGACTTTTTGATGTGGCATTTTATTTATTAATTTGTTGTATTTTCATGGGATAGTTGCAATGTAGTTGTATATTAATTGTTTTGGAACTTTAGTTGTATGGTAGTCTAATTACTACAGACACAATTTCTCATAATGTCATGAACTTTTCATTAAATAATCTTGTAGTAACAACTTCCCAAATTAATTTGGTAAACTCATAAGACTCTAATGATGCGACTAGTAGTTGGTAACTATTAGGGACACTCAAAAGAAAGATTAGTACCTTCACCCTAGGTGGCACTTTAGCTCCAATGGCATCAAATTCTTCTACCATAACGTTCAACTTGTTGACATGTTGCTCCATAGTTTCATTGGAGTTCATTTGGTTATTAAAAAATATGCTCATTAAAAAAGGAGTTTTTGTTAACCCTCCTTCAAAATGCCTCTTTGCAAGGGCTTTGCACACACCCTTGGTTGTGGTATTAGCTTGGCAAATAATCATCAACTAATTATCTAATAGACTCTGCATGATAAGATTCAAAGTGTGGTTCTTTTACTTGGTGTATGAAGCCAAAACATTCATATCAATTGGCTTCTATTCATTCCTACTAACTAGACTCCAAAGGTCTTTTGCCTTGAGTAAAGTCTTATTTTTGAATCTCATAACTCATATAATTTCTTCTTTCAAACTTATCTACATGCCCATACTATGGGCCCATAACCTATGAATCATCAACATTTGCCATGATGGAATTCTCTGAAACTAGAAAACAAAATAAATGTTGACCTTGATTATTGACAACTAAAAGATATTACATGCAAAATTGCAAACAATGTATAATAACAAATATTATGAAGATTTTGATTCTTACTAAATAACAATCCTAATATATCAACTATTAAGTAACTAGACATTAATTATAATTATCTTTGAAAAGAAACCTCCGACTAAATTGCAAGGCAAGAAGATTTCAGAAAGACCCAAAATTAGACTCGTAATATACTAACAACAAACTATTTTTTTACTTTCATTCAACATCATCATCATTGTTAAAACATGAAACATTACTACAAAATGTGTGTTCATTAGTCCCTATTCACTAGGCCAATGAATTCACCACTTTCCAACTAGTCCTTGTTTGTTAAGACTAGTGAATTCATTCAAAATCTAGTGAAATCACTTGGCATACAAGGACACCTTTTGTTGTAGTGAAACAAAATAAGAAAATGAAATCTACTTACTCAGTGTTACAAAAATTGCAACACGTGTTTACCATTATTAGTCTACAATGATTCAACATGATGCGCTTCTCTATGTAAAAAATAAAAATAAAAATAATATATATAAAATCGATCAAAAGAGGTTAGCACAAAAACAATAGCAAGTATATATACACGAGTCATAGAAGAATCTAAAAGGAAGAAAACTAATAATTTGTCGTAAAGTAAACATGTGTTAATGAATGAAATTTATCTCAAATTAGATGAACAATTTGTACCAATAACCCCTCACAACTCAAGCATAGATAAACATTGCTTTCTAGTACTATTGATTCTTGGCAACTCTACATTTTAATTTCTAATAAATAAAGCCATAAGCCTTACACCTAGATCATCACATTGTTTTTGGACCCTTTACTTGGCTAAAGGTTTTGTCATGATATTAGCAATTTGGTCATTGGTAGGAATGTGGAATAAGTCAACTTCTCTTGGGAGAACATGTTCACAAATGTAATGATGCTAAATTTCAACATGTTTGGAATTTGCATGGCAAACATGGTTTCTAACCCTTTTTAGTGCACTTTGATTATTGCAAAATAATGCTAAATCAAATCAATATTCAAAATGTTTGGTAAATGTATACAATAATTTAAAAATATATATTCTGGAAATACTTGAAATTTTTTGAAACAAATCTAATGAGTATTGAATACGCAAAAACATTTTTTTAGCAATGTAATAAGTGTTTTTAACACTTGAAAAACTCATAAATGGTTCCATAATGGATTTAAAATGACATATTTTTGGGACTTTTTTAAACCAAACTTTACTATGGTAGTATAATACAACATTGTTGTGAATCAAAAGGACTTTTTAAAGATTTTGTTAAACTTAGAAATACAATATCCTTAGGATATTCCAACAATATTTTGGAATAAATAGTCATCAAACAAAACATTAGGGAGGCAGGTTTGGGTCCTAATAGCATGACTACACTTGATATTGTCCAATTGTTTTCTTCAATTCTTCAAAGCAAAGTGCAATGCTAAATTGATTCCTTCACAACTTTAACAATTGCCTTGGTTTTTGCATGAATGGAAGATAGAGAGACTATCTTTTGCTTTTTTGATGCCTATGTGATGGGACCAACTTTAGTAATCGCCTTGGTTTCTACATCAATGGAGGATAAAAAAATCATCTTTTTATTTTTCAATGCCCATGTGATGGGACCACCTATAGATTTAAACATATAACCTATTACTAATTTGTAGTCATCTTCATTGTTTCCCTAGTAATTTGCATCAGTGTAGCCCATGATAGTTGTGCTTTCATCTTGCCCATAAATAATCCCAAAATTGGTAGTTCCCTTGAGATACCATAGAACATGTTTAGCAACCTGCCAATGTGGTTCCCTTGGGTCATGCATGTACATGCTAAGAACTCCTGAAACAAAAGATTTGGTTGATTATTGAATAGGTAAATGAGTTTTCCTACAAGTCTACAATAAATAGAAGCGTTAAACAATTTAACATTTAGCACACGTCTTAGTTTCAAATCTTTCAAAAGAGGAATTGAAGTAGGATTAACATCATTCATCCTAAATTCTTTCAATATGGATAGGATGTATGACGTTGAGTGAGCATCAATCCAACTTTTGACACAATAAACTTAATTTCCAAGTAAAAACATAGAAAGCCAAGATCAGACATTTCAAATCTATTAAGGAGTTGGTGTTTTAATCAACTCAATTTTGCCTTGTTGCTACAAGTTAGAAGATCATCAACATACATGATTAGAAGCAACAACCCATTGTCATCTCGTATGTGATAAAAGTTGTAGGTTGCTTCTGTTTGGAAAAGTCCCAATTCATGCAAATAACTATCAATCTTCTGAGACCAAGCCCTTGGAGTTTGTTTGAGCTTGCACAAGGACTTCAACAATCAACAAACTTTGTTTTGTGAATTTGTGTAGTTGAATCCTTTAGGGATGAAAATGTAAACTACTTTTTTTAAATTGCCATTCAAAAAGATAGTTTTGACATCCAAATGTAGAATGTCCTAATTGTTAAAATCTACTTCAATGAAATCATCCTAGGAGCTCAATTGTTGTTCATTAGTTTATTCATCACAATTTCCTTCAATCGCATAGATGATGTCATCACGTAAATGAGAAGAGATTTAGTGAGTGCGGGTTGGTAAGACACATTAAGAAGGTTCGGGAGGTGATATGTCATTAATTGGGGCAATCAGAGAGCTGGATGGTGTGATAGATTGATTGTTTTGTATGTGGTGCAATGAAATCAGTGGGAATAAATTATGTAATAGCATAATCAAAGGGAACCACCTGTGTGTCAATAGAATTAATGGAAGCCACTTGTGCATCTAACAAAGAAACAATAGTAATTGAAAGTAAGTTGCTTTAATCTTCAACAAGGGTAGGCACATGCGTAGTTGTTGAAATAGTGTTGTCGCATGCCACAAGTGGTGATAAAGTATTAGTTGCTTTAGGAACTCCACTAATTAAATGTTGTTGCGATGAACTATGAATGATTAATGAATATTGATCCTTGTGTAGGATAGTTGATTCATCAAATCTGAGATTTCGCATGATTATGATTTGTCTTTTTTTAGGCACCCAACAATGGTATCCTTTTATTTCCTCGTCATATTTTAATAGTTGTTTAATTTTAGTTTTGGGTTATAGCTTAGCTTGTTTGTCTTTAGCTATGAAAGTAAACACTCAATTACCAAACACTTTGACATGATTAAACATTGGTATAATTTTAAACAATCTTTGGAAGAGAGTCACCTAAGGATTTGCTTTTATTAGTGAAACGATTAATTAGGAAGGCAAAAATGTTGATTGCTTTTGTCCAAATAAAACGTGGCATTCCAACTTCAAGCCACATGCCTTGAAGTCGATCCAACAACTTGTGATTTGTTTTTTAGGTTAATTAATTCTTAGTTAAGTCCTAATTAACTTTTAGTTAATTCTTAATTAAATCCTAGTTAAGTTTAGCTAACTTCTAGTTAAGTCCGATTTAATTTTCAATTAAATTACAGTTAATTCATAGTCGATCCCTAGTTAAGAAGGTTCCCAAGAAGCTTCTTTATTTGATGCACACATAGAAGCCTCCTTGGAAGTTTCTTTGAACTAGGTACCCAAAGGGGTATAAATAAGAGTAGGACCTTTCATTTCATGTAGTTTGTTCAACATTAATCTTAAGCACAATTTTGCACCATAGCCTTGTCATGTTTTTTTCATGTTCATGTTTGCATATATGAACATAATAAAGATTTGTTTTCACATTTGTCTTGCACATATCGTGTTCTTATGTTTTTGTTTTGAAATCACATCATTTTGTTTTGTTCCTTGTTTAGAAGTTAGACTTAGACCTTTCCTTTAACTTTTTTTCTTGTGGTTTTTCGTGTCCTTAACACTTGAATCTTCTCCTTTGACATCAAATGCTATAATCGCAACTTCAAAAACAACTTCATCTAGGTTGTCATTGTTTGAAAAATAACATCCAGTAGTCCTTCACGAGTCCATGAACTTTCATCTTCAACAACATTTGTTGAAATCTTTTGTTTTGACAACAACTTTTCACGCCTTTCAGTCTCTAACTTCTTAATGTCAATTAGACATTTTGGGCAGAGACCTTTCTAGTGGCCTTGACGTCCACAGTAGTTACACAACCTTAAAATTTGTTGATTGTTGTTGTTGCCACCATTGAAAGTGGGATGTATAATGTTGACACCAATAAATAGTTTAGGTGGCACAGTGTTGATGCCAAGAAATGGTGTTCGTGTCGATCTTTCGTTCAGTGGTGTATTATAACGAAAATAAAGAGCTTTTGGTGATTCTCGGACTCCTTTTCTAATTTGTCATCTACTCTCTTCAAGCAAAAGGGTAGTTTGTAGGTGTTGGAAGGTAGGAAACTTAGCTTGGCTGGTGTATTGTCGCATGAAGGAATCATAATTGTTAGATATCACCTTCATCACAATTTGAACCAAGTTTGCATCTAGAACCTTGACTCCTAATGCCAATAACTATGCAAGAACATTCTTGAATTTAAAGAAGTATTGCTCAAAGGTGCTCTCCATGGTCATTGTGAGTAAACCGAATTTGTTTCTTAAATGAAACTTGTGACTATCATCGGAGATCTCAAAGTTAGTCTTGAGAAAATTCCACAACTCCTTGGGATCATCAAAGTTTGTAAGCTCTCCAAGAAGTCTTAACTTGATTGACCGTGTCATGATGTACAATAGAGGTTCCTTCTTTTCATCTAGATTAAAGGGTGCAGCTCCTTTTCCTTTGTTGGGGTCCGCCTCTAGAATGAACCATAATCCTTCCTTGTTGGCTGCTAGTGCAAGCATGTACTTTCACAAGTGATAATTTGATGAGCTTTCTAGCTTAGCATCATAGGGATTAAAGCTAAACTATCCTTTGACATTGTTGTTTTTAAGTTCTATTACTGCAAATTAGTTTGCCTACTAAATAAAAGAAAACATAAAAGGAAAATGAAGAATCTAAGAACAAAAGAAAGGGTGTCATGTAAGAAAAAAAGAACAAAAAGATAAAAAATAATAATTGTAGGAGATCACACATAAGAACACATTGCTTTAATACCATGTCGAAAATGTATATATTGAAAACTGATCAAAAGTGATCAACACAAAAACAAGAGCAAGTATATATACACGAGTCATAGAAGAATCTAGAAGGAAGAGAACTAATAATTTATCATAAAGCAGACAAGTGTCTATCTTGAGTTTGATGAACAATTTGTATCAATACTCTGCAAGCCATGATGGATCACAAAGTTGCTTGCTTCCTTACGGGAGACTCTAAATACCCCTTAACAAGCTCTGTCCGGAGCTGGTTTTAGGCATGACAGAGCAACCTTGAGGAGAACTGCGTTGTTTTGTCGTAGGGTTTTTAAAAATTTTGCCCTTTTTAACCACTTTGTGTTTGCAATACATCTAAAAAATAAATCACTCACCTCAGCGCCTGATGGTATGTGAGTGGTTAATGTTACGTTTCCTCCAGTTGAGGTTCAGGATTCAATCCTTGTGCCCCTGATGCAAGACATTTGCGCAGAACATTGACAACAAAGAACATGCGCAAAATGTTCTTCGTTTTTTTTTTGAAGAACTTAAGAACATTGAAAACTGGGCTGCATGGTTTCTTGCAGAACTGTGCAAGGCCGGAAAAGGTGTGCGAAAAGACAAGCAAAACTAGCTCCGGACAGAGCTCGTTTGGGGGTATTTAGCATCTCGCCTTGCTTACTGGCTTCCTATCACAAGTTGAGAATAGCTTTTTGTTGTTGCCTATGGTGCAACGTTGTTGCTTTTGTTGACTGTGCTGCTACTGCTGGTAATACTACTGCTGGTGCATCGCTAGCTACTTTCTTTTGCAACAAAAACAACACAGAATATTACAAACAACAATAACACCCGAGAAAATATACAAACACACGCACGAACAACAACAACAACAGCAGCGACAACAGTAGCAACGAGAAAAAACCACTACGGAAGAAGAGGAACGCATGTGCAGCGAGAAACCCATGCCGGACAGAACGATGGTGATCACCAGATGTGGACTGTCGGATGCAATTGGGATTGCATTGAGGCTGTCAGATCCTGCGACGGCATGGATGTGACGACGAAACTTGAAACGAAGCGCATCTGCAGCAACAAACCCACAACAGAGATCTCACAGAAGGAAGGTGATCACTAGATCTGGACCCTTGGATGCGCAGAGGAGAGGAGAGGAGAGAAGACAAGACGAGAGGAGAATTGTCGAGAACTATGTTGGACCTTGGTGTATTGGAGCCTTGCTCCCTTCAATCCTCCTTGGCTGCGTGTGCTGATCCGCAGGTATTGGGAGCAGCACCTCCTACGTTCAAGCTCCCAGCGGTGGCTGATTTGGATGGATTCCAAAAGGCAGCGGTGCAGATGGTGAAGCCGGCTAAAGGAACTACGACACTGG
>Ga0116231_10006845_pt1 | contig 21364 bp, 20 predicted proteins | sample S1TSphgellanicum_2_FD_89695 | JGI IMG/M metagenome (GOLD analysis project Ga0116231, IMG submission 89695) | Host-associated microbial communities from peat moss isolated from Minnesota, USA - S1T2_Fd - Sphagnum magellanicum MG | ecosystem: Host-associated > Plants > Peat moss > Unclassified...
AAAAAGGAAAAATTCCAGGCCCAAGGGGAGGGGATAAGGGTATGATAAGGCCAAAAAATATTAAAAAATTCCTCCCCCCCCCCCCCCCACACCTTCATTGTTTCATAAATGAAGTTTCAAGCAAATACAAAAGGTGTAAACAAAAACATAGAAAATTCAAAGGCTATAGCTTGAGGTTGTTGCTTGAGTTGCTATTTCACACTTTGCACCTTTTTATAAAACAAACACAATGTGCATTCTAAACAAAATGAGAATAAAAGTAGATGTGAAAACATAAAGCTACATACCTTCTTTTAGTTCATTGACATATGCATGTTCCATGCTCCCCTAAAGTTTCATTCATTTTTAGTGTTCTCCATTAATCAGTAAGTTGCATTCATGTTTTATCATTGTGGATTTTGACAATGCATTGTGAACATCGCAAAGGTGGAAAAATGGGAATTGTGAAATGTGAAGGATACAAGAGACAATGAAACAACTACAAACACAAAACCTAACCCTAACCTTATTTAGGATTTTGCTGAATATTAAAAAGGTATGAAAGAGGATTTCTGGTATATACATTCTACCTTTATTTCCCTTCATGTTAGGTTTGGTTACAAAAATTTGATTTTATGAAAAAGTTGGTTATGAAATAGGGGGGGGGAAGCAACTTGAAGAGGAAGCAAGTCTAAGTTTTTGAAAAAAAACCCTAGTTTTCATATATGGATATATATGATCTAATACCTAACATCAATTCAAATATCCACCCAACATTAGTTGTGACTAAATTATGTTGTGTGCTCATAGTTCTTTGATTTGGAGTTGATAGTTTTGGTTTTAGCTACTTTAAACCTACTTGGAACTAGGTCCCACATTCTAGGATTAGGTTGGAACCAAAACTTGCATTAGGTTAGGATCCAAGAACCATGTGGGGAAACATATACACTTTGAGCCAAAAGTTGGATCACAAACTAAAAAGCACAATGTTGCAACAATTTGAAGTTCAACTCCTAAATACATATGGCATAAGGACAAGCACTCAAATCACCCCAATGCATTTAACATCAAAATGTTTCTTTGTAATGTTTCCAAACTATGCCTAATTTAAACCAAAGATGCCACATTGGTGTGCTCAACATTGTCATTCTGAAAAATAATAAAACAAATCATTGTATAAACAATAAATACCATAATCAAACTAGCATGATAAATTGCAAACAATGATAATAATTCATTCATTTAATCTAACTCTTTTTTGTTGATACCCACTTAGGGTTTTTCTTGTTTTCTTCAATTTTGCGATGTAGCCAAACTGGTGATCATCCACGAGAGGGATTAGCCAAATTTGGCTACAAGCCAGAGAGCAAAGTAATCTTTACAATCCTGATATAGTTTGGCAAACTGTTGGAACCCAGTATGGCGATTCCAGAATCTTTCTTCAAAATCTGAAACCTTTCCAAAAAAAAATTACAAAAATCCTTCACATTAGTTGCACTGGATTTGTTTGTTAGCACCAAGTGATGAAAATCTACTGAAAAAGAATTCTAATCCCCACTATCCTGAACGAAATTATCTGGGCAACTACTCCACAACCTTTTTAATTCAACCAAAATTGGAATCAAAACAAAATGTATTGCTTTGATGCAAAATGTTTCACAAAAAAATTGACTTTATTATAATGGTGTGTATTTGACTACCCTTCAATTGCATCATTGGTAGTGTCATTGTTAGTTTCATATGGATGTTATCTGCCAGCAACTGCCCTCAACCATTCCAAAGTAGACCATTTCCTGATGAAGCAGAGTGTCCAGACTGGCGATGCCAGACCAATATCATCTGACCCAACTGGTGCCATCAGGCTGAACTGCTGAGCTTGGTTTTGATACATGAAAAGTTGAAAACCCACAATCTGTGGACTGAGGATTCAAAGTTCGAAATTGAAGACTGAAGGCTTGGACTGCAAGCTGGGCTCATCTCTGCAGTCCAGAACTGCAAAGCAAAAAGAATGAGGAGATTGTACACACGTGACCTTGTCTACTGTGACTTTCAAGTTCATGTTCAGGATCAGTATTCTTTTGTGGCGAATTTTTGCATCCTTGCAATTTTTTTTAAACACTGAAAATTTGTGAAAATTTGGTGTTTATGAGGTTTTTTTCCAGTGCTGCATGGTTCTTTCGTTTTATGAAGATCCTCCAGTCCTAGTTCCAATTCCAGACATGAAACGGAACTGCAAATCCAGTTCTACGTCCAGTTCTTCAAAAATAATAATTCTGATTCCGAAAATCAGACTGGTTCTGGTCTGGCCCCTTACTAACCCAGACCACAACTGGAAGTTAACTGCACTTAACCTCCAGTTAACGTTCACTTCTACTAGGGAAACACAGACCAGGCACTAACTTCTAATCTTGTCCACCACAATTGAATTGACTTTGTAGAGAATTCTAGTTCTAACTTCTATTACAATTTGGTCAGAGTGCACACCACCCACCAGCACACCAGGAAGGATGGATGGTATGTGGATAGGAGGAGACACTTTTTCATTGTATTCTTCTCCCATATCTCGACCTTGGTGGTTAGCTATGTACTAACCATCCATGCATATCTATCTACTATCTACCTGTAGCCACCAACACTTAACCTATTTACCTACCTACAGGGTAACCGCTTATATTCTTTTTCTATTTACCTATGATACTTACCCACTTACATCAGTGGTCACCTAAGTTGTGCGAAGTGGAAGTAGGAGGGTTGGGTTACCTGTGTAACTCAGTTATGGATGAATAGGTTGTCATAACTAGTTTCCAATGGATGGTGCCAGAAAACATAATTCCCACCATTGCTCCTTGAGCACCAAGGTTATTTCACAATGGTCCTTAGAAACTTCTGCAAAGGGTTTAAGGACAGATTGGACTGCAACCAGGCCAATTATCTTTAAATTAATCACCATCACAATAGAGTTATCTGTAATGCCTGCTAAACCCCACATTGGACCCCTGTGGTTTGACAATACATGAGCAAACATGCAATATATGCAGTGCAAAAATTTTACATTGCAATTGAACAGGGCAGGAAACATCATCCAATACTTACTAGCATTTTTCTGCAAAGAACATTTTGAACTAGAATTAGCCTACTTTTACAACTTCACCAAATATGTGACAATACTACCAAATGCCCATCAAAAGCTTGAAGGCAGTAAATATCAAGGTCATGAACCAATGCACCAATGAATAGTGCTTTTAATGGGTATAATGGTTGAAGTCCACACTTCTTACCTCTTTCAGCAGGTTTCAAAGTTTTGGATGAGATAGAAACAAGCAGTTCATTGTGCAGCAATGACTCTGCTCTTGATTCCAGGTTCAAATTCAAACTTCAAACTAAAAACTTCTGTTACTGAATCTAGAGCTTCTCATCTAGATCCATGAACTTTTAAAATGATGGAACATAGCATCCATCATGATATGCACGCATAATATTCCTTATGTCACTCACACATGAGTCAAGTGGGAACCCAAAATTTTATGCCCAAACCTTATACACTGATGTGGTAAGGCCAAAGAAAAAAGGTAGTTAACATGAGCTTCTGATATGGTGTTTTCTTCAAGAAGTTGGGCAAGTGGTCATGGTGGGCCGAGATAAACCTGCACCCACACTCGTACCTTCACCTTCTTGAGTGAGGCCTCTTAGTGACTCCATTTAACCCAGGGAAATGTTAAATTTGATGTGCGAGACCACAGAACAGGATATTTGTAATGTTTAGGAAGCAACCAAAAAACACTTGCAGTTTTGACAATTGTTGGGCTGGTATTTGATTTTGTTGATAACTGCCAGTTTTGGATTTTTTAATATCTTTTTAGGTTTTGAAAAATCAGCACCCAAAACCTGGTGACTCCAATTATATCAAAAATCTCAAAGACCCAGCAGTTTTTGTGAAAGAACTGGAAAAGAACTGGCAGTTAATTGAATTATATAAGAATCAATTCATTTAAGTTTTTTTTATAATCATGGTTATGCACAATAATAACCTCAAGAATGACCCTGATAACCATTAGGGGTTCGTTCCAGTGTTGGGCGGGTATCAAGAATATTCTTGAGTTTCACCCAGGTATTTTTATCTGAACCTCTCAGGGTATCACTTTGAGTGATACCTTGAATGAAAACCTGATCACCGGTTCTCGCTTGTGTGAGAACCGGCTCAAGTAAAAAAAAGTATTGAGACCTGGGTGAGGTAAAGCCCTTTACCTGGGTCAGGTTCTCAAGGCATTGTGTACCCTAGGTAGTAGCTTGAAATTAGGGATTAGGTTTAGAGTTTAGAAGTGGCTTTACTTGTCACTTTTCCCTCGTTACCTTTTTTTTTCCTAAAATTTTTTGGTCGCATTGATAATGATTTTTTTATTTTAAAGAAAAGGAATAAAATCAATAATTTCTTTGTAATTTTTGTGATGATTTTTTATTTGGAAAAAAAAGTAATAACCAATTTGTGAGAATCACCAAATGATAACTAGTTATTCTCAAATTTATGAGAACTGCCATTGTGAGAACCAGTTCAATTTTTTATTTAAAAGTACTGATACCCTGTCTTGGTGCATAAATTTTTTAGAAAATTAAAAAGTGAAAACCGGAACCTTGGGTAGGTTATTTTGTGAGAACCGGATCCGGGGGGAGATCAGAAAATAATGATACCCATCCAACACTGGTTTGTTCCTGTTTTTGATAACCGCCCAATACTGGGGTTGACCTGGGTACTAAGGAAGGTTTTATGTAGTTACAAGGCAAAAAGCCCTGGGAGTCCCATGAACATGATAACGTTATGGTGTCCTATTTAGGTACTTCATAACCCACCGTGTAAGCAGTAGGTCCTAATAGATAGATCGGTAGGGTAATAGGTGATTACTAACTAAGTAGAGAGTTTTATCTATGAACAAGGGGTGTGTCCAACTGTGGCCTTGCCATTTACATTAAAAAGTATCTTAAGGCAAAAGAGGACTTATGAAAACTCAAATATTTCACCATGCAAAAAATACAATCTTCAAAACAATCCTCTAAAAGAAACCAAAATCCTTCAAGATATTCTAAGTCTATAACTAATCTCAAGTTTCAACACAAGCCAAAATATCATCTGTCAAAAATCCTCATATAAAAAAATAGACCTATTATTACCTATGGGCCAAGATCCCTTAAGCTACTCTACTATATAATGAATCTAAACACAATATTATCCTTGCCTACCAAGGCAAGGCCAACAAGGCATCACAAACACGCTAGCCCTGTCAATAGATAAGATGTACTGTGTACATGTACTGTGTCCACACTCTGAACACCAAAAAAAATCCATTCCAATCTTAACAGTCTAAACACGTCCACGAAAAAAACGGGTTCATGTAATGTGAAACCGGCTATAATAAGGTAAAACTTTCAAAAGTTGGATCCAATGCAATAGTCCCTGTATTAGGTAACTCAGTTGTTCATCCATCCATCCACTGGGCTGTACACCTTCCCCTCCAATCATGCAAACATAATTGGAAATGCAGAACTGGCAACCCCTCATTTATTTGATGTCCAGAGTTCCGTAGTACAAGTGTTAATCTTAAGCTGACATTTTTTTTTATTTTCAGGGATTGCATTCTCAAATTATTCTGGATTCTGGCCATTCCTTGTCCTTCATGTCCTTATTTTGATGGTTACCAAGCAGTGATATAGTTTATGAAAAATTTGTGATGTCGTCAAAGTGACGATCAACCATAAGATGATTTAGCCAAATTTGGCTATAGATGAGAATGAAAGGAAGAATTTTTAATTGTCAATTTTTAATGTTCGGCCATGTACTGGAACCTAATCAGGATTTCTTTTTTCTTTTTTCTTTTTTTTCCCAATTCTGTGATATTTATACTACAGAAAACATTAATTTTTTGTAATTGTGTGAATTTACCCTAAAAAAACACATTTCTCCAAAATTTTCCAATTCTATGGTTGAAAAATGACAGAATTTTTAGGAAAAAAATTATTGAACCTAATATATAAATTTGCTGATTTTTTTTTTACTTTTAGTTTTTCAAAATTTTGCATCCATGATTGTACTTCCCATCACAGACAATTAGCAGGTGGCCTGAGTAACCAGGATTCACATGCCTAAGACAGACACAAGCTGAAGACACACATGCAAGTACCCTAGTACCTTGCCAGCTTCCACACTAATTATTTGTACAACTGTTAGAAATTTTCAACAAAAAAATTCCCCAAAAAAAAGCTTGCCAAGGAAACTATAGAAAATTTGGAATTTCCAGGAATATGCTATTTTTCAACATGAAAATTTCAAAATAAGTGAATTACTCAACAGACATCGATCTGTTGAAGCTGCCCATGCACTATGATAAAACAATAAGGCCTCCAGAGGTGTTAGGTATACATGACTCAGCCAGAGTAAACCAGCACCCACCAATGCACGATCCATTCGATAGCCATTGTGACTCAGTTGTTGTTGAACCTCATCTGAGTTAATATCTTGTGTCAACTTGGTAACCAATTATGTAAGAAGTAGGTCCTATATTTAGGAAAATTGGTAGGAAAATAGGTGATTTTTAGGTAAGTAGATTATTTATACTAGTGTCAGACTCTTATATATGGTTGGGCCAGATGTAAACATGGGTAGGTCTAACCCCTATCCTCCTAGTATAAGATTTGGTCATATCCAAGAGATTTCATGGTTCCTTGTCAAGATCCATTTAAGCTATCATTATACATGTTCACATCCAGAGCTTTTTTTCAGAGAGTAATTCCCATTCATACTTAGTTTACAATAGTTTTTACGTGCGTCCAAGTCCAAGTATGCATAGGTAAGTTTGGTTCTCATGAGTTGGGATGGATGGCTTGAAGGTTGGATGCTATGTGTAGATGTGATGGGTCCTCAAAATGCTTAATAGATTATTTCATGTTTATAAAGGGTTATGAAGATTGTTGGTTGCTATGGCAGATTTTTTAATATAATTGCCTAACCTTTTTTTTTATAGTTTGGGATGTCAAATGTGGGGGGTATAAAATGGATGAATGTTTCATGTTTGCTTACATGGATGAACTAGATCATTATGGTTTGGCTAGAAAGGTTATGTAACGTTATGTATTTGTCAAAGTTATAGTGAGATCACTTAAATTGAAGTTATAAATTGAAGAAAATGATTTAAGAGTTTTTGGACTTATCTAGGTACATGTACTTAAACACATAGGATGTAGTGTTTGAATGTTCATGTTCATACTCATGATTTGTAGAACAATTTCGCAATTATTGATACCACCATGGTATATGAAGATTTTTTTAATACTCATAATCCAAATATGAATATCACACATGCATGTTCAAATGGACATATCCACTCAACATTGATATATACTTTATACATAAGCAAAGGTTGTTTTTATTAAGGGTTCAAGAAATGATTCTATGTTGGGTTCCACTTCTATTAGTAACTGTGGTGTGGAATTTCCCCAATTAATAACCATGGTTGTTTCCTCTCAATTGCTTAACCTGAGCAAGTAGTAAAACAAGGAATTCAATTGAAACCACCAAATGGTTAGTTAAGGATGTGGAACTCAATACAAAATTGTTTCCTAACCACTTCATGTAACTAGGTCGGTCACTAAACACATAAGGACTCCAAGAAAAAAACCGCATTAGGAGTGGTTTTTTTGGGTATGTGGTCCAAACAAAACTTGTCCCTCACCTTGGGGCACATTCGTAGATGCTTGAATCAAGTGATTTGGTGGAAAGACATGAAAGTTATGCCTTGCCAAATGAAGGGGGGGTCCATTGGTTGGAAAGAATCCTAAACAAACACTTGTCACCCCTATGAACAAACATTTTGTTCCTTCTTAATGGCTAATCAATGTTTGACAAGTAGATAAGATTAAACCCTTGATGAAAGTGGATGCATCTAGAAAACATGAATTTCTTTATGTGAAAACGTTCATCTTCAATCAATGGAGGAAATCATTACCACAAGAAAGGTAAGAAAATTTACAATCATGAGCAAATTGTTGTTTGTTTAACCCAAAATTTCAAGCAACACCACATTTTTTGCATCCGAGGTTTGTGTTCCTACTTTTGCATGGTATTTTCCCTTCCTCTCTTCTTGATCTATTTTTGTCATTGGTGGTGCACGTTCATGCACTACTGCCAAAGTGGGGTGTAATTTACTAGCTTAAATCACTATGGGACCTTAAAAGTGAAATAACTTCATTACATTTTATTGATTTCACCTACTGAAAGTTATTTCACTATAATATCACTATGTAGACATCATGTTTCATTACTAATTAACATAATTCATTATTACAATTTATTATAGCAAATAGGTTTATTTATATGTTTTTAAAAATGTTCTATCTATGTTAGTTTATGATATACCCTATATTATTTTAAGTTACTTTAGTTATTTTAACTTATATTTTATGTTATTATATGTTATTTTAAATTATTGTACCCTAAATTATTATATGTTATTTTACCTTAAAGTATCTTAATTAGTTTATTATAAGTTTTTAAATTATTTTAAATTAAGTTATTCAACTAACTTTAGGCTATACTTTAGGTTATTTTATTTAAAATTAATATATGTTATTTCAAGTTATATTTTAAATTATTCAAGGTTATTCTACTTTATGTTATTATAAATTATTTTATCCTAAACATAATAACTTTAAAATAATCTAAAACAAAATATAATGACCTAAGGTAAAAATAACTTAGAATAGAAAATAATAACCTATGAAAAAAAAAATTTAATACCCTACAATATAATAACTACCAATAGCCTATGATATTATAACATAGAATATCAAACAATAATTTATAATACAATAATCACTAATAGTTGTAATATAACATATAATAACCACCAATAACTTATAATACAATAACCATTAATAGTCATTAATAGAATAGCCACCAATAGCCATTAATAGAATAACCACCAATAGCCATTAATAAAATAACCACAAATAGTCATTAATAGAATAACCACCAATAGTCATTAATAAAATAACCACCAATAGTCATTAATAAAATAACTACCAATAAGTCATTAATAAAATAACTACCAATAAGCCATTAATAAAATAGCCACCAATAATCATGAATAGATTAATCACAAATAACCATTAATATAATAGCCACCAATAACCATTAATAGAATAGCCACCAATAACCATTAATAGAATAGCCACCAATAGCCACAAATAAAACAGGTACTAATAGCCATTAATAACCACCAATAACACTAATAAAAGAACAACCAATAGCCATATATTATAATTGTTTAGGATTGCTAAAAATAATTTAAGGTGAAATAATTTTGATAAAAAAAAACTTAAGGTGAAATAACTTTCAATAGTCAAAAGTAATTTATAATAGTTACAAGTAGTTTAAATTGAAATAATTTATAATAGCAACAAATAACATTAACAAAAAAAAAAAACTTACAATAGCTGAAAATAATTTAAATTGAAATAAGTTAATATTAAAAAATAATTTAAAATAACCAAAAGTAGCCTAGGGTGAAATAGCCAAAAATAACCAAAAATAATTCTAAATAGCCATAAATAGCCATAAATAATATACGGTGAAATAAATTAAATTAATGAAAAATATTCATATAATAATTGAAAGTAGCTTAACATAGGTAATATTATTATATTAACAAAAAAATCCATTTATTAAACTTTTTTTTTCAAAGGAATGGTCATTAAAATGTTATTGAATAATGATATTCAACTTTTGTTCAAATGATTTTAAACTTTCAAAAGGAAATAAATGTAATTATGTACATTATTGAATTTTTAAAAAAAGTAAACTCGAATCATTTCATTTGAACAAAATCTCAATAAAATATGAATTTTCAAAATTTATGTTTTGTAATGTTTAAAATGAAATATTTGATAAATAAAATGTAATGTAACATATTATCATAACAAGTGTGGTGGCTTGATGGTAAGGGTGTTTGCCTCCATTCCCAAGGTCAAGGGATCAAACCTCATGGGTGGTGTTGTATGTGGTCAACAATGGTATGTTGACCGAATATTTTTCTATCGAATTATTAGGCTAAGTGCCTATGTTGATTACATGGCCTACCTACCTACCTAGGTTAGGTTTTTAACCTAGCGTAGGTAATGACACGTGTCAATAAATAATAGGTTTTAAAAATCATGAAATTATTAATAATATTTTATATTAAATAATTAAAATTTAATTAATTTCCATACTGGTTAGTTAATTAACTAGCAAGTGAATGGTTTGGTAAATTTGTATTTCACTTGAAAATAACCTTGTTTCATTAGGTAGTAATGAAACAAGTCATTGTCCATAACAATTGGTCCCTATTCACTAAGGGGTTAAACAATTTCACTAGGTAAAAATGTCCAAATTCATTCAAAATTCTAGTGAAACCCAGAGTGAACTAAGACGCATTTCCTAGTAATGATGTTAGTTTTCCTTGTCATCTTTCAAGAAATCTTGTCCCAATTATTTTTTGTCATTCATTCTCATGATTTTTTGCTTTGAGTTTTGTCTTAGAGTTACATCTTTTTTTTCTTTTTTTTCTCATGCATTTTTTGGTGTGTTTTGTAGATGATGGCAATATTTTTCTAGCACTTAAACCTTTTTTCTTTTGCAAGTGATCCTTGTGATTGTCACCTTTTCTTCCCATTATGGGACACAATGTGTGTGTTCATGTTGCTAATGAAATTCACAATCTTCTTTTTGTTTAAATTATTCTTGATCATTGTGATCCTCCTAGTCATCTTCTTGTTTTATGTTCTTGATTATTGTGATCCTCCTAGTCATCTTCTTGTTTTATGTTCTTGATTATTGAGATCCTCTTGGTTGTCTTTTCATCTTTTTTGTATTTTGTTTTTTTATCATCACCTTCATCTCCTTGTTTGAAGTTGCCCCTCATGTGTTCATTTCGTTGGTGAAACTCATGATCATCTTTTTGTCTTCTATTCTTGATTATCATTATCCTCATGGTCCCCTTCTCATCTTCTATTAATTTTGATCATTGTTTTCATCCTCGTGATTGTCTTATTTTCTTGCTTTGAACCTTCCCTTTCCCCCTCAAGCTCATTGTGGTTGTGGTCCTCTTATGGTGATCATCATTTTCTTTTCCTTATAATGTCATCATATTTTCTTTCTATTTTCTTTGTCATGTTTTTCTTTTGTGTTCAATTTCTTCTTGATCTTGGAGCCCCCTCTCCTACCTAACATTTATTTTTTATTTTTCAAGATTAATCATCTTGCAACATGGTTGCAACATGGCCTTTGGATTTTTTGTCAAGTCAATGCCTTTGCCTTAATTGATTTATGAACCTTTAATGTAAACCCAAAGTTGACTCATCTAAACCCTAAAGGGTGAGGTTCTAAAACTTGCAACATAATCTTTGTGAATTTTATCTTTTGCTTCTCTTATTGCATTTATAGACTAAAAATTATTTAAATTTGTTTTGGCACATTTTTCTACTAACCTTTGATATGTTGTTTCAACCTTAACAAAGGAATCAACAACTTGCTTAGCCTTCTTCTCTTCCTTTCCTTTCCTTGTTATCTAATTATTTATGTGGCCTCCTTGTTCAAGGCTTTAATTTTTTTGAATATTCATTAAATATGATTATGTGTGATTAATGGTAGTTTATTAATTGGTTTTCCCCCCCTTTTATTTTTTGCATTTTCACATAATATTTCAAACCTACCACTTTTGATCAACAAATTGAAATTCTATTCCTACATCATTTTGAATAACTATTATGCTCATTAATTGTGTGGTAGCTCCATCCTGCCTCCATTAAACTAATCCATCAAATACATCATTGTCTTCATTTAAAATGTTAACCATTTTATTGTGTATGCATCATTGAGTTTTGTCTTGTGATCCATGGTCTCAAGTTTGAGTTGCCATATTCATGTCCCTTTCAATCCATTCATAATTTTTTTTTGCAATAATATTTTATGTAGAGCCTTGTCCACCCACCCAACAAGTGTGCATTTGTTTGGTTCACAATCATTGCTTCTAACCATGGCATTGTCACTTTCATTCTTGAAAGTAGTATGGAAAAGCTTGAAACAATTCAAATCTTGGGGTTGTGGGGCATGGGAAGTGTGAAAAGGTAAGGTGACTATATCCAACCCAAATTGTTGTGCTTGTTTTATGGATTTTAATCTAACATGTGAACCACACCTATCTAAACTTGGTAGATGTCGACTTGATTGAAAGATGCGCTTTGAAATTGACCTTTTAAAAAATGAAAGGAATTCCTTCAATAGGAATGACATTCTTCATGATTTTGTTTACATTGTCATGCATCTCCCTAATTTTCAATGTTTGATGTAATTAATTTTTAATCATTTCTCCCCCTAAATATATAAAATCAAAGTAGAAAGCCCCTTGTTACATTTACAACTCAATTCACTATTAGCCATTCCTAGACTTGGGAATGGTGTTATTAACCTAATGTGAACCCCTTCTTGCCGTAACCCTTGCTTCAAATTACTACAATGCTTGAATCCTTGTCTTGTTCAAGTTCCATATGTGGTCAACATTATACTTGTGTTCAATGTAATGTTTGAAGATTTTAATAAAAGTGGCTACATTATTAACTTATCAAACCTTGTGCCTTACAAATTTCAAATCCTTCCACGAGTCAAATATTCAAATTTAATGTCAGGATTTAAATCAATATCATTAATTATTTTGAAAAAATCCATCTTTGAAGGGGGTAGGTTTGGTTTGAATAAATTATACCACCTTTGTTATGCAAGGTAATGAAAAGTCCTAAGTCCTACATGCCCAAAATGCAAGCCATGAGTACACTTTATCCTCCTCATCCATTAAAACACGTTGTGGGTCTATCGTCTTCAACCTTGTTATGCCATTCAAGTGATTCGTAAAAAAAAAAATGGTATGTGCCAAAACTTGTTTTCTTTCCTCAAAGAAGTCTAACTTCTTTCCATTCCATCCATCGTTTCTTCCAAGGCCTCACTTCTCCATCTTTGTTACGTTAAGGTAGGAACCCTATTTGTTTTTGCTACTTTGTTTGCTTGCACCCTTATCTATTGTTGTTTATTGTTGCAATCCAGTTTGTCACTTACAAGGTAAATTAGGCATCATGGTAGCCCCCTACTTCTTGGTCTTAACCTCTAACAACTTAGTAGTGGTTTATCAGGACTTACAAAAGGTATGAAGTTTAGCCTTCTATAAGAGTCAAAAGACTTCAAAAAATGTGTTAGTTTTGAATAATTGAGAAGTGCATGACTTTCCAAAGTTTCACTTTAAGAAATTACTACATAAAAGTTTGCAAAAACATCATAAATAAATTTGAGATTTGTAGTTGATGAGCATATTGAAGTTGTGAAGTTCAAACTTTAGTTGGTTGCAATAGACAAAAATATGTTGGAACTAGATCTATTTAAACTCCTTGCTACTATTGGGGTTGTAGACCTTTAGATTCAATGATAATGTAGACACTTGTATTTCTCTTAATAAAGTTGATTTTTATTTTGCAATTGATGTTTATGTAAACTAAACTAGTAAATTATCTTGTATTTTGCAATCTTTTGAACTAGCTCTTACATAGGCATGTCCCTCCCCTTTTTTTGATTGGAGATTTGTTTTCCTCTCATTTACAATATTTTTCAACATTTTACCCTAAGGACATAAAATCTTTAGAAAGCATTGAAGCTTATCTAGCACAACTTTAGAATCTTTTGACATTCTTGAATAACGATAGGGGATCTTGAGAAGTTTGAAAGGTAACTCAAGTGAATGTTACTTTTCAAACACTTGTGTTATATCTATGGGTATAATTTTAGTAAAAAAAAATTTTCTCCCCATTATCAAACATTTTTTTCCTTACGGTTCTTCTTTACACCGATGATCAAACACCTTCCATGTAAAGATTGGGCCTTCCATATGAAGGTTGGGCAATGGTTTTCTCTAGAAGTGCAAGGAACCACTAAACACATCCCTATTTTAAATGGGTTGTAAATAACATCCAAATGTTCCAAAATATTTTCATGGACCAACACAAAACAATCTGCCAAGGTTAGAAAAAAAACCCAAACACGCACCTTTGCCACTATACATTTGGTCATAGGGTGCAAAATGCACAATGGCCAACTATAGTCAATGCACATTAACTAGCTTAGGTCAAAGTTTTTACTCAAATCAGTCATTGGCCTATGTTCGAGGATGGGCTTAGCTAGTAACTACATTATTGTCCTTCATGTTGCTCTAGTGGGTGTTGGTTTATTCCAGTGTTGCTCAAATATACCAAAAATTCCGGATATGAACCCCAAATAGTACCTAGATATGCATGTAGTCATATTCGAAATTTGGTTTTTTTCAAATATTCATCCTTATACATATTTGGCATAAAATGATCATGCAATAATTGATGTTCATCCATATCCAGGCGGGAATTGCCCATACCAATATGCACATCCAGGCACTCATGGATGGATATGCTCGAATATGCATAATATGAATATGCATATCCGATGCATAATCGGTGCATTTTGGCATATGATTGGTTAGGGATTAGGGATTAGGGTTAGATCAAGATGGAACTCGCAACGTTTAGGGTTTAGTGTTTCACACTTTGTGGAGTGCAAAGTGTAAAAGTATTTTCGGCAAAGCTTTGAGTGCAACATGCAAAATGCATGTCATCTATAAACGTTGGTTAGACTTGTGATTTGTGATTTTTTGTAGCAAAATTTGAGTGCAAAGTGTCTACTATCTGCTCGTCTTCTTTGCATGGTCTTCTTTTCTTTTATCCTCCTTGTTTCAAGTGTAGCTTTTCAGCAATGCATCATGCTTGCAATGTTTTTTGTGAAGTGAGAGTGTGAGCATGGTTTGAAGTATGAAGTATGAACATTTTTTGTGAGGTGTGAGCATGTGAGGTCAGAGGTTCCTTGGTAGTTGTTGTAGTCTCTGAGGCCTTTTCTTTTATAGATTTTGTTATTTCATATGTCTTATCCTTAGTTGTTTGCAATGTAGACCCAAGCCTTTCCTTGCATGGTAACTCTTGTAGTTTCAAAGACCTTCTCTTTTCCAAATCCTACACTATGTCAATAATAGATCCTACCATTTCCTTGGTAGTTTTTATAGTTTCAAAAGCCTTTTATTTTATTTCATCTATAGTTGAACCAACGTTCTCTTTTGCTTTTCCAACTCTCTTTTGAACATTTTTAGTAGTTTCATTGGTTTTTTGTTGCATAGTTCCAAAGAATTCAATAACCTTCTGTTTCAGTTGTTCCAAAATTGAGCCAACATTAGAGTCATATTCCTCTTGAACAACATCATATTCAGCTTCATCTTTTCTAGCTTCATCATTCTTGTGTGGCTTCTCATATGATGTTCCCAAGGTTGAGGCAACACGACTTGTGATTTGACAAGTTTTTTCTTTGATAGCTTGAGCTGATTTAGACACCTTCTAAGCAGTAGTGTCTTTTGCTTCACTTGCCTTGTCCTTTGTTGTTTTCTATAAGGTCGAAGGTCTCAAATCAAAGGTGTGAGGTTGAAGTTCAAAGGTCTGAAATCACTTTGTCAAGTTAGAGGTTTGATGAAGCTGAAAGTATGAATTTTAAACATCTAAGTGCTCTCTTTGTGAGGTATGAGGTTTAAGGTCAAAATGCTCTTTTTTTTGGCTTTGTTGTTTTGTTTGGTTTGCAATTATTTTTCGAAGCAAGTGTATACAGTAGTGACATTAGTGGATTTGTATGAGGATTTTGTCCCCTAGAGCCAAAGTTCCCACATTCTATGGCGTAAACATCATGATGATGATGATCAAGTTCTTCTTGATGCAGATATTGAAGTTCTGTTCAAGTTCATTGTGGAGAGATATATCTTGCATGTGCAACTAACTAAAGCCACCCAACCTGATCAAGGTAAGTATCCATCCATCCATCCCATTACCAATCGCCCAAAAAAAGGACCCACATCCTCCCTCTCTCCTTCCCTCTGTGTGATCTTCTATTACTAGGAGGAATCCTATAAATGTGTAATCAAGCTTCAATCTTCTTCTTCAACTTGAAGGATGTTTACCAAGTTGAAGTTTTTAGGTTTTGTGGGGTTGTATGTGGGGTGTGGTTGGGCCAATAAACTTGTGTTGCATTGGGCAAGGTTTTTTAAAGAACTGAGGTTCAACTCCCCCGCAGTTATTGGTTTTTTAGATGTTTTCTAATGTTGTAATGGGGTAGGTCTATGATTGGAAAATTAATTCCAAAAGTCGGGATGTATTTCTAATCTTTATACATATCATGTGATTAGTGTGAGTTTGAAAACCGAAAAATGGATATCTACTAAAATGAAAAATAAAAATAAAATACATATCCGTTCAGTCAACTATATTTGTAATTTTTTTATTGTGCATATCCTTATGTTGTAATTTTTTGAAGAATATTCCATATAGGTAACCTAAGAAATGCCTCAAATCTTCATATCCCAGCAACACTGGTTTACTCTTGCCTACATGACCCATCATGAGCAAAACAGTGGTAGTAGAAGATTGTAGTGTGACTGAACAATAGGTCACCATACTAGTGTGAACATAACTTGTTGTTTGAGTTAATTTTGTAGCCGTCAGTGGTTCTGGCTGCGGGGATCTCTCCATTAATGCTTCAAAGAATGCATGGCGACTACTTTTGGAGGTACTGTGAAATCGGATCACGCACGAGTGAGGTGGCGCGGATTATGGCGGAGTGGAGCTGCATTGATGAACAGGAGCAGATGGAACGACAGCGGATGGGGAGGAGGCAAAATAGAAGGCCAAGGAGGACCGATGGGGAAAAAAAAAGAAGATCAGAGAAAGTTTTTGGGACGTAGGGGGCGATAAGAGTGGTGCAGATTATGGTAGATGAATGCAGAGATGCATAGATAGATAGTGGAGAAGGTTTTTGCTCCGGCTAGTTGTTGAAATTCTCCGCTACGCCAACAACTTAGCTGGATAGTTGTGAATGACTGTATTGCAATAAGGCAGCTTGTATTTTCTGGACTTTTTGTGAATGAAGGTGTAGGATCCAAATTCGACGATCAGAATCAGCCGATTTTGTAAAAGTGTAAGCGGTGTTTGTGTGAGGATCAACGGGTGTAGGCAGGAGAGTTTTAGATGCATTAGAGAGAAAAGATCAGAAGGTGTTGGTTGGTTTTAGAATCGCACAGAACTCAGTTCCGTGTAGGGACATCAGATCGTACAAGTTGGTTGTTTGGTCTTACACACTCACTTTTGGTATCAGAGCTGGTTCAGATCTGCCAGCTTCGGTAGAACCTGTGGATGTCTAGTTATAATGATAATTGAAGTATCATGTCTACGCCTAGTGCAGATGAGGTTGGAGTAGAAGAATTGACACAAGAGATTCATGAACAACAAATTGTTAGATCCAGATGAAGCTCGAGTCGGAGACATAGCAGTAGAAGTAGTTCACGGTGGTTTTTATACGCGCGCTAAGGTTTGGTTGAAGGTAAGAGATGGAGCAAGGGGATGGGTGTCAATCTCAAAGCTATAGACGCAGTACTACTACACCTCGTACCTTGCGTAGAGTAACACCTTTATTTGCCGAGAGGCAGCGTAGTGTACCTAGGTTAGGAGACATTTGGGTTCCTAAGTCTGTCGTTTCACCTAACCATTTCACCAAATTCTACATCCCTGGTGTAGAAGATTTGTTCCAGATTGGAGATCATCTTGTTAGGGTGGAACACGGTGGATCGAGATCTCGTGTCATCAGTTGGAGAATATGGCACGATTCAGAAGGAAAATGGCAGTTCCAACAAGAATCCACAAATGAACAAAACTTTTCCATTTTTCCATCTAATTTTGCACCTTTGAGACCAGTAGCAGAAGGAGAATAGTCTCAATTCGCAGATTGAATCGTATAACAATTGCTCTTCTCAAAATCCAAAACGAACAGAATAGACTATAAAGTTGTTCGGTACTGTGGTCGCCAATTGTGGCCTAAGGTTGAGTGTGTAGTAGAAAGTGTTGCAATTTTGGTTTAAAGCTGAACATTTGCAAGATGACCAGCCCCCAGGGGATGGATGAATTGTTCTAGGGAAAAGATCATGAGGACGTCAATGACTGGGTAGAGAAGCTCACCATGGCAGCTGAAGTGCGAGATCTGAATGCAGACAAGCTCTTCAAGATTGCGAAGTTGAATCTGAGGGGTAGAGCAAAGGAGTGGTTCAAGAGGATGCAACCAGCACCAGCCGATTGGCCTGAGTTGAAAACTTTGATCGTACAGAAGTATGGAAATGTGGATGCCGATGACATCAGGATGAAGCTTGATGCCATCAAGCAAGAACCCAAGGAGAAAGTTCAAAAATATTTTGAACGTCTTGATAAATTGTTTCAGAGGGGAAGGATACAAGACGCTGAACAAAGGAGAAGGTTTTTAGCCAGATTAAGGCCTGAAATTCGAAAGTTATGTGTGGTGAGGACGTTTACTGACATTGAAGAGCTGGTGAGTGCTGCCACTAAGCTCGAGAGAGTACTGGGTGAGTTTGGAGAGACTCCATTCGAACCCCTGAAGGAAGAGCAAGAAGAGGGAGTTGCAGAGACGATGATGGAAAATCAGGTTGCTACTTTAAACAACACACTCATTAATTTCTTGAAGGGGAATGTGCCGAATCCTGTCGCATCATCCTCTTCCACCATGTTTGGAGGGTGCTATATATGTAAGGGAGGAGACCATATAGCCACTACATGTCCGAGATTGAATGAACCATGGCCGAAATGTGCCAAATGTGGCATGTCTCATAGGACAGAGAATTGTGGGATAAAATGCTCCTTTTGTTCAGGTTTAGGACACTTAGAGGACAAGTGTTGGAAGAAACCCAAGGATGGGAAGTCACATTTTGGAGCATCAAACTTCCTGGAAGTATTGCTGAATGACGAAGAAGCAACTCTGCAACAACTGAACAAGTTGTGTGGGAATGAAAGCATATTATCATACACTCGAGTACCCAAGAGAAGAATGCCTGTTGAAGTGGCACCGGCAAGCACTGAACCATCTCCTGAAGCTATAGGAGAGGGCACATGAATGAATCGGGAGAATTTTGTCAGGTCGAAAATTCTGTCCCATTTCATTAAAGGAAAAGTTTCACTGACACCCATGGAAACAGTGTTGATGATACCGGGAGAATTAGAACACCTATAAAATCTAGTAAAAGTGGCTAAAGATAAAAAGGATGCAGAAGCTGTGAACAATTAGGTGTCTATGGTTTCAGTAACTCCAACGCTTAGATGAATCTGCATCAACAAAACACATAGGAGTAAGACATTCCACTTGTCGGTGGAAGTAAATGGCTATCTGGTGGAGGGACTTGTAGACACTGGAGCGTCTATGTCTGTCATGGCGGTTGCAGTAGTTCGAGAATTAGGACTAATGCACTTGGTTTCTGGATCTAAGACTTACAAGACTGCATCAGGAGTTGTTACGCAGGCTCTTGGTTGAATTGATGAAGTACCGGTCAAGGTTGGGGGTGTGCAATGCACCATGACCTTCATGGTGGTAGACACGGACAGCTATGACGTACTGCTTGGACTTGATCTTTTGATCAAAATTGGAACAATTGTTGATGTGGAGCGAGGGTTGATCCAAGTGAGGCATGGACCAAGAACTAAGGTGGAAGTATTACCATTGACCATGGTAAACATGTTGCAGAAAATGAACTCGGAAACTTTGATACGAGAAGTGGCTGTTGCTTTGGGAAACACGCATCTCGATGGAAATTTGGACACGATTGTCAGAAAGCCATCTTTATGTGAGCACGTTGCAATTGGACGAATGGATGCACTGGTATCAGATTCAGACTCTGATACAGATGAGGATCGTGAAGGGGGGCTTCAATTGATGGAGCCAGTTGATGACGAGTCAGAGTTCGGAAACAACGAACTTGAGGATTTGGTACTATTGGAAGGACCATAACAAATTCTGCAGCTGACGTTGCACGAGCAAGCTGATGATTTCATGAAAGAGGAAATCACAGATGTTGACGACTATGCCGATTGGATTAGGTGGGTTTCTGATGCAGAGCAGGGAAAGCCGGCTCTCCTTGGAGCCGCGAATTGCGTAGAAGTGCCTCTACTGCTACAAGTCCAGCAAATGGACATTGTTGACTTTCACAACAGCTTCAAAGAGCAGTTGGCGTTATCTAACAACCAGAAGGCAAGTTCGAGGTGGGGAGAGATTTGCCAAAAGATTCGAATTGATTAAAATCTGGATGAGGAGAAGGGATAGCAACTTTGGGGAGTTTTAGAACGATATTAGGATGTGTTTGCTTGGAACAAAGGAGAGCTAGGCTGTTGTACTGTCGGAGAACACTCCATAGACACACAAGGATTTCCACCTTGCAAGGTAGCTCTTGGTCGATTATCATACTAGGAGGAGGCGGAGGTGAAAAGACATATTGATGTGTTGGTGGAGTTGGGCAAAATGAAGTCGAGTGATTCTGAGTACACCTGTCATGTGACCCTGCCAATGAAAAAGGACGGGAGTAGGCAATTCTGTGGAGACTACCAACCACTCAATCTACAGACCCGGCAAGATTCGTTCCCCATGCCTCTTGTTGACGATGTGATTTCCCAGCTGGGGAAATCAGCTTGGTTTACTGCACTGGATTTGCAGTCAGGATTCTGGCAAATTCGTATGGTTCCTGAAAATATGAAGAAGACGACATTGGTTACCAAGACTGGGCTGTATGACTGGACAATTATGCCTTTTGGTCTCAAGAATGCGACATGTACTTTCACCAGAACAATGTTGCTAGTTTTCAAGGAATTGGGAGATAAGTTCCTGAAGGTGTTTGTGGATGATCTCAATGTCCACATCAAAAACTGGGAAGACCATCTACAACACTTGGAAGCTGTACTCTCCAAGTTCAAGGAAGTGAACTTGAAGCTGAACCCAGGCAAATGTTGTTTCGTTGCTGAAAGCATCGTGTTCCTGGGCTATGTGGTCAGTAAGGAAGGTACTAAACCAGATCCTAAAAAAATTGATGTAGTGTTGTGTTTTCTAGAACCAAAGACGGTCACCAGTGTCAGGTCCTTCCTGGGATTGATAGGGTACTACCGAAAGTATGTACGAGGGTATTCAAGGTTGGCTGGTCCGTTCCGTTGTTTGAATTGAGGAAGAAAGACGTTGCGTTTGTATGGAATCAGGACGGCCAGCAGGCATTTGATTCTTTGAAGAGATCACTTGTTAATGCTCCCATATTGGTGCGTCCAGACTTCAAAAGGCCATTTTGCCTCGATGTGGATTGGTCAACAAAAGGTGTTGGTGCCATCATGTCACAAAAGGAGGGTAGATTCGAGAAAGTGGTGGCTTATGCCAGCAAAGGCTTGACTGTGG
>Ga0116231_10006846_pt1 | contig 21362 bp, 24 predicted proteins | sample S1TSphgellanicum_2_FD_89695 | JGI IMG/M metagenome (GOLD analysis project Ga0116231, IMG submission 89695) | Host-associated microbial communities from peat moss isolated from Minnesota, USA - S1T2_Fd - Sphagnum magellanicum MG | ecosystem: Host-associated > Plants > Peat moss > Unclassified...
AAAAAAGTACAATGGTCAGCAGCAAAACGAAATGGACTGTCATGAACCCCATCCGGCGCCAAATGAAAAAACGCAACCCATCCAGTGGACAGAACGGCCAACTGGTGCATTGGTGGCTGTTAATTCACTCTGGCCCCCCCTTCCCCCTGCCCATCCTCGCACCCCCAGCTCCGTTCTTGTAACATCCCCCTGGCGGGACGGCTCGCGAAATGTACCCATGTTACAAAATTTTCAGAACCTGCCATCGCATGGGGATCCATGGAACCAACGACGCCATGGACCCTATGCCCCATGCATGTCCCCCTCCCGACTCATGTAGGGCTTAGCTCCCTCGCATTAGTGTTTATTCTTTTTCACCCACATTTCGATGTTTTTGCCTTTCTTCTTCTTGTTTCCCCTAGCTTCAATGTTGTTGGTGAGCTCCAAATTTTAGCAACATTTCAATTTTGTTCTTTAGATTGTTTAAGTTTAGTTGTTGTTCCATTGTTCCAAAGCTTTTTCCGTGTATGCATTTTGACAAATATTTCCATTTCAAGTTTGCTTTTAAGCTTGTCATGTGCTTTATTATAAGTGTTTGAGAAAAGTTGTGGTGACATTTTCAAGTTCTTCTTCAATGATGCCAACCAAGGTCACGTTGTTCATTTGAAAGGTGCATTGCAAAATACTGCCATCCAAGTGTACAAATTCAACTACAAAATCAAGTTTTCCAACAGATTGTATAAAGGTACTTCTCCTCAGAGCGGATTGAACTGTAACATGGGAAGTGTTATTGTAGCAACAATGGGCAGGAGACGAGAAACATGTAGTGATAATGACATGGGTATCATGCCCTAAACTTTGTAGAAATGTAAAACCCTAAAACAAACAGAAGAGCAATGTAAGAGACATTTCTACGCACCTTTTCAAGTAATAGGATTTCTTTACATAACTATGGGCGTGAGTTTAGTTACAAACAATTTCTTCTAACATGGTGGTGGGTCTACATTGCCATAGGAGGCAACAAAAAGTTGAGTGGCTATTGGAAGAATTTAGTGTTTTGGAAACTCTATCTAATATGACTACAAAAAAGGAGGAGATAAAAGGGCCAAATGGGTTTGAATGTTTTTTTTACATTGTTGATGATGTTATACTCATTAGGGTTTTCATTGCATGTTTTATTGATGTATGTCATTAGGGTTTGATGGTATCCTCGATTTGCCTTTGCAAGTTGGCCTTCCTCATTCGTATGAGCCTACAAGTTGCTCTAATTCTCAAAAGAACAAGTCCTCGATCAACATTAAGGTATATAGAACTGAACTCCAATATTTGTTCGTTGTCTATAACTAAGCCCTACGAGTTGGTCTTGAAGATGTGTGCTACATGTTTTTTAAAAAATTCTTTCATCTTTTGCACAATTGGGTGTTGGTTGTTTCAAGCATGCTACTTAATGGTCATTGTAGGCCACTCAATGGAACAATTGCCCACCACAAGGAAAAAACTGAACCAAGAGGACCCAAGGGGCTTCAATGTTGTAGTCGTGACATCTTTGCAAAATAATGCACATAGTAGGCAGGGATTACTACATATCAGTTTTTGACATGCATGGTAGGCAAGGATGACTACTAATCATAAGCCATATGTTTTAGAATCTAGATTTGAGAAGGTAACAGAATGGATAATTTGCTCAAACCACCTTTGGAGAAGCTTTGTGGGATACATGACTTCACCTATTTTTAATTCAGCATTACATATATGTATCATAATATGATGTGTTTTTAATGTGTACATCATAGGTTAACAAGCATCAGGATGAACAACAGAAGGGTGTTTGGCTTGTTTAATGTTTTACCCTCTCCACAACCTTCTCTAGTTTCTGCAAGAGCTTCAACATCAGCTTCTACCCCCTCATCAACTCCTTCTAGATTTGCAACTTCAATACTTGGCTATGGTGTGTTGGTTGGTTCTAATTGTGGTCAAGTCAACCTTTGATGTAGATGTAGACCATAGATGTAGGACACAATGATTAGATCAAGTCATGGGGAATATCAGGACAAAAGAACATGTGTAATAGACATCCTGTCACATTTTTGAACTTAGTTAATTGTGCATTGAGTACAGACCTACATGACCCCTTTGGAGATGATTTTCATTCATATCTTTTGAACAAATATATCATGCGCTCATTATAATTTAATAAGATAAAAGGACGTATTAGAATCTTGTTTCAAGAAAATTCTTACTTGATCAAAACTCTATGTTCTTTGACCATATTAAATTATAGCCAACTGTACATTGCACACACCTTTGCAGATTGGCTAACAGACTGCTTCTCAGAGTCCTAATTAATAAACTGAGCAACATCTCCCTGGTTGGGATACACAGAGCAGATGGTATGACAAGGGCTGAGGCTGATCCACCTCCAGGTGCTGTAGATGCTGAAGAACCTGTATCATTGTTGTTGTCAGCTTTTGAACTGTTGTTTCTTCGCTGGATCATGCGGTTGAACTTGAAAACCATCCCTGATTACACAACTGTAACAACCTTAGTTCTCCTCCTTGCTCACAAAGAAGAACAGTACACTAAATACACAAACCCTAAACCACTCTCCTTCTCTAGCAGTACCTTTTCCAACCACCACAACATCACAACTACCAAACACAAACTGCTTATGCATCCGCTCAGTCTCCCTACACACTTTGTCCAGCAGCAACTTGTTACACAATGGTACATGGCTATGTTACCTGATGTGTCTTTGACCTGCATTCAATGTATGAGGCTGCCCCAATTGCCTTCCTGAGCTCCTCACCCTGCACTAGCACAATCTGTCACTACAATCTTGGAAGGGCCTTCCTTCAACATACTCTGCGACATCATTGGGTCTACTACTCCAGTTTGAACAAGGCATATATGGTTTGCCCACAGACTGCAGAATATACAAAGTATGAAGCTATAAAGAAATATCAGTGACTAGAGTCAGGACTGATGGTGCTACCATAAAGTTTATGAGATGCATAAAATGTTTGAAGGCTGTGATCGTCTCCCACAAATCTCTAGTGCCATGGTTCATACATTTTACCTTGGATGTTGTCTTTAGAGAATGACATCTCAAAATGGAACCTGCAAACAAAGTCACTTGGCAAAAACTTTCCTGCTGCAGAAGGTTCATACTTTGATACAGCTAGATGATTCAAGAGACTCAAAAGATGCACTATTTAGGTCTGTATATGGGGGATATGACCACATTTGTCACCAAACAAAAACCAGACTGGTCTGTAGCATACCAAGCAGCATTGGTTTGAAGCGAAGAAAATGCAGTAGTTGATCAAATTCTGCTCGGCAGACAAAAGCAGATGTTATTTTACAGTGAAGTAAATGAAACCCAAAGAATCATCAGTTGTTATAAAACTCTTCAATAAAAACACAGTGAGAAAACTACAGGTGTCCTAACAAATAGTGTCAAATTTCACGAAGAGGGACATGAAGAGGGAGAGTTTTGACAATTCCTGAGCAAGCAGAATAACACACATACCATGCTCAAATTTCATGCAACCATCAGGGTACACCATATACTGCTCAAGACCTTCCACCTGAGGTGCAGGTTCCCAAACTGCCATTTTCCCAATCCTGGAGTCCTGAATCCTAAACCTGTAATGACAATTCCATGTGCAGCACAGAATCTTATAACATAAAAATTATGCAGCAAAAACATGGGAGCTCTAATCTACACCTGAGCAAGCACTGTCAGGACAAGAGAATTGCCAGCACAAAACCACTCATCACTCACTCCAAGTGTTCTGTTCATCCCTGTAACAAGCAATAACTGGGACTAGGTTGTTCATGTATTAGTACAGACATAGCAATGAACTGGAACCAGATTGTTCCTGTCCCACAAGTCACACAACTCTGCATTTGGTCAATGCTTGATCTCTAGAGCTGTAAGGTGACTGTGAGCATAGCTAGATGGAACAAATGTGATGGAAAGCTGATGTCAAGGCATAATGTGTGATCACAATGGCCCGATGGAAAGAGACCCTTAGTATAGACCTAGCAATAACTGGAACCAGGTTGTTCCTGTATGAGTACAAACCTTTTCCATAGACAAACAGATCACGAAAGCACACCACTCTTAAGAAATATGTGACCCCATCTGAATTGTGTTCAGAAAGAGAACTAACCTGTGTGAGGCCCAAAACCATTCCTAATATGGAGGTCCAGAAGAACATTTTCTTAAGGGAGACATGCTTTAAGTAGGTATTGTATAATGCAACCCCAGCAAGATTTGTAAAAGCCACCACAAGTTGAACACACCCCAGAAATTCTGGCTGAAATCCTAGCTTGTTTGTCCTAGTTAACACACCCCCAATAGAATCACAAGTAAACAAACCTGCACAATAGAGCAACAATGTAAAGATGATATATTAAAGTGAGCTTTCTCTTTATAGTCCAGGATCATAGCCCAGCTGTGCTGAGGGAAATCACAAAGAAGAAAAAACACCTTTGAGGCATGCATTTTATGACACCTTTGTCCTGAACAATAAGCAGTAGTACACACAGCAAATGGAAGGTGGGCTTACAGGACAAAGAACATGGCTTTCTCAGATGTTGGAGTTGCTTGGAACAAGAAGAGGAAGATAGTTGACATTAGAATGTTATGCTCCTTGATCGTCTCCCATAGACTATCCAACTGCATTTTGGATGTTTCAGAAAGCTAATAAGTCCTCTGGTCTCATCAGGATCTGCTGATTCAGCTGGATGCAAGAGGCTAATTCTTCTGATACACGGAGATCAAGGCTCTTCATCAACCAGGCCTGCCACACCTGAGGTTATTAGAGGGAAAAAAGCTGTTACACCAAATACGAACCTGCAAACATGTTGAGATCCAAAAGTTATTCAACTATTACACAAGTGTGTGGAGTGAAGAAGTACCAACCCCAGGGATGCTGTGAGTTCTAGGGCTGGGGTTGATAAGGGATCATTTCCAACAGGCAAACATGCACCACAGATTTGCACAGGTGATTGGATGGAGCTAGTCCCTGCCCACTTCTCACACAACTCTCCTTGACCCTAACCTCAAAGCCAGGCCACATGGATTATTTACCCATACAACTCATCCTCGGATCCTGATATCTACTGACTCAAGTGGGATCAGAGGCTCACAAAGGTGCGCTGTAGTGGCAGTATTTTGCACAGCTGTTGCATGACTAACCACCGTTTTTGGAAAAGCTCTGATGCCACGGCCATCTGTATTATCACAAATATACAACAGAGACATCAGGCTAGCAACCAAAATGTTCTGCAGATTTGCATCATATACACCATGACTTGTAAGGTGGAAGACAAAACAAATAAAAATCATTTGTAACAAGAAAATGGAAGCGATACAAATGCCAAGAAGGTTGCGAGACAACACTTTCATGCCAGGGTCACGTGTCAGCATGATGCCTCTCTTCTAGCCCTTAATCATCAATCCCAGCTGTTGTGAGCTTCTTCTTCTTCTTCTTCAAACACCAAACCATGAACCAGATACTTCCATGGAGTACTTGAATGAGATTGTTCTCTGATCATGAATCCAGAGCAACGACACTAAGACTTTCTGATCCACCAACTCTTTACAGGGAATTTCCTGAATTAAAAAGCAAAATACAGAAGAAGATATTTCCTGGAAAGTCGGAGTTCTGAAGCTGCAGGAAGCTGCTGCAGATGAGATTGAAGATGAAATCTGGAACTTCCGAACCATCCATCAAAACTCTGCCTTCTCTCGCTTTCTCTCTCTCCCCCCCTAGTGAATCTGCAATTCTAAAGTTGCAAGAAGCTGTTGCAGATGAAAGGTTATTGAGGTATTATGTGAAGTTGAGCTCTACTCGCTTTATAGAACAATGGGTCACTCCTAAACTATACAATGAACTTCTACTAGAGATTTTTTCATCATGTGTGACCCCATTAAATGGGGATAAAGATCGTTTTAACTTCCAGTGTGTGTATTGTGGAGGGGAATGGTCAAGTAAATTGTAATTTTTTTACCATAGGTCTAAAGAATGCTTGAATGCTCCTAAGGACTCGATAACAAATAATCCCATATCTATTCCAGTGTTGACTAATCTGGCTAATGTGCAATTGCAAAGGAATTAAAGTGGCAAATTGAGAAAAACGATGCCTCCTCTATTGAATCGAAGATGAGGACTTAAGTTGAAGTAGATGCAGAAGCAACCTTAGAGAGAACTCTAGTCAATGCCGAACACATTCATGTCCAAGTGTGCAAATTAAAATCTCCAAAATGTTTATTGCTAGACTTTGTTATAGTAGAGAGCATCGAAAAGGTTTGTTGAAATCTCTTGGACAAAGGATGGGAAGATGTAAGGCAAGGCCATCACCCAAAAAACAACATGCAAGTACATCAATTGAAAGCTTCGTGTTGGATATGCCACATGAAGAGGAAGAGTTGGATGTAAATGAGTTCAAAGGTTCAAACCACATTACCAAGGAAACCAGGGTGTTGCCTTCAAATGATTAAGATACGACTACCACTGTTGGTAGCATAAACAAGACTCATTTGATGATGGACAAAAGCGGGACAACAAAGGCCTCGGTATTTAAGGCCAAGACATGCTCTAAGACATGTCAAAGGCAAGAAATTCTACAATATCAAGTCCACCTCATCCCAACATGGCGGGTGGAAATCAAAGTATCTTCGCACCTTCACACATGATCCATCCATCTCCACTACACCCAAACATTATTTTATGAGACTTGCACGCATTGAGAGACATCCAAGGGGCCCATAATCATTACCGAAAACTTGTGGAGGTTGAAGTTGATCAACATGTCATGGTCCCATGGGAACCTCCTGTACCTCTACCATTCAAGCTATAACCAAGGTTGTTTCACTTGCTTCCCTACATGTTGAAGAAGTTTGATTGGGAGAACTTTTCCTTGGATGATTTTGAGGCCAGACTTGCAAGTTATTAGGCTTGTCCAGAGGGATGGGATGAATGGATTAATAACATGTTTATGGCATCATTTGGGTTGTGGACCCACAAAGATCAAATAAACTACAAATGCTTCCACTTCTACATTTATGATATTTTTGGTTTATAATGCCATATTGTTTTGGAGCTCTACAAAAAGAAGCTTCTATAACATGCAACCCATTTGTAACCCTCTAAATCCAACCTCTAACTTTGGTTTTATTTATTTTCCATAACATTGTTGCACAAACTCACAACAAAATGTTGTGAACATTTCTGTTACTCATGTGGTGAACCCTACAACTTTGGAGGATGAATTCCATGCATTGGTTGAATATATTGAGCACAAGTTACAGGAACGAAATAACAAGAAGCTTGAAGCCCAATGGTGGGAGGAATGTGAAAAGAGGATTGTTGAATACATGGACAACAAAATGCACAACTTTGATGTAATTGTTGCTCCAAAAATCGAACAAAGAAAGTGGGGGTGGCACCCACTCTTTGACATCTTCATAACAATTCCTACTTTGAGGGCCCTTGCATCAAACTTTTCTTGGACACATAGTAACAATGAAGCCATAACCATATGTGATGGAATCTATAACATGGAAAGGGTTGGTATGTTTTACCCAATTCCATGGTGTGCTAGGTTTCTTAAGTTATACACATTCTCAAAAGGGTTACAAATTCCTTTGGCGCACTCATTGTGAGGTGCTATTGAAAAAAATTATGGACAATGGCTTTTTAAAGGGTTGAATAGTAGGCCATGGCAAACAATCCTCACAATAATGTGAGAAGAAGGGCCCATGTTGTTTGTAGGCAAGGTGGGGTCATTGGTACGAGAAGGTTGGCAAGCCCAAGCCCAGTCTAAATACGAGAAGCTAATAGATTGTTCTAGTTGGTGGCTAGGATTTTATACTTGGGCACAAAATGTCCAACTACGAGCCATCCAAGATTTTGCAATGGCTAGTAAGAAGGATTTCATTGATGGTTAGCAAATTCATGAATGGGGTGTTGTTGGCAATTGCTTTGATTCCATGCTCACAAAATGGTTGATGCGAAAAGAAGACGTTGATCTTGGATGGCTTATTGCAAGAACAGGTTTGTAAGTCATCCCTATGAACACCATTCTTTCAGTTTGATGAATGTTAGATGCGTAGCATGCTTCTTTTCTATAGTAGACAAAATTGTAACATATTTCCGTTTTCCTATAATGTGGTGTAACATGGCAAACATTTACCTCTACCAACCAATTTTTTAAAAACTTGGGTTAGGAGGCATTCTAAGTTTTGAATTAGTTGAGCATGAATCAAGGGTAGCTACATGGATGAAATTGAAGGATTCTCACATGCAAAGGTACTTAGATGGGGAATAATTATTTGTGGGGTGGAACATTGAAGTCTTTAATGGTGATAACCTTCTCACCCATGGCCTAACATCAATAACTACCCACATGCTCATTGATGCAATGGACCAACACCATTGCACAACTAGTGGGGAGGACAATCAACTCATGGTGGTGCTAGCATAACATGGTTTGCTTGAACAACAAAATACCAAAGTTGCTACATCCACTATGTATTTACCTACGACAATCTTAACGTGAACAACACAAAATCTAACACAGTTTAATTTCAAACTAAATAGTTTATTGCAAAAAAATTTCACCCAACTTAAACCAAATTTAAACTATTATAACCCACCTAACAAACCTCTGCGAGTTTGGGTCAAGCTTACACTTTAACTAGTTGGGTAATTTGTCGTAGTTTGATCCAAACATCAAATGCAACCAAATTAGATTTACACATGTGTTTGGCAAGCCAAGATTTAGATTACAAACCCCATGTGGATTGGCCAGGAATAAACCTCAACAAGGAGCTTGCATTAGCAATGACATTGCAAATTGCGGGTTGTACATTATATAATGAAGTGCATGTTCTAGCCATCTTTGGACCCTACAAGGAAAATCAATAATCATTGTCCATGATAATGTCACATTGTCATATTATGCCCCTGAAAGATCAAACATTACAACACTTGTGGCAAACTTTTAGGTTATCACTTACTCCCATCATTTGATAGGTGGATGTTAAAGTTGGTTTTTGCTTGCCATATATTGTGCAACATTGGTGCAAACATGTTACTAGATTATCTCTACTTTTTTGTAGTGTTGACAAGTTGCTAGATGAATTGAGAACTGACACAACTTCGGATGGATTGGAATACATTGTTTTCTTCACGGGCCTTAAAAGCATGGAAATCAACATATTTTTATTGGATCTTGAATGTTTCACAAACTTTGAAGCACCCATGTGTGACAAGTAGTTGGCTTTCATGCTTGTACATAGACTTGCAAATAATGTTGTGTCAAACAAGTCTAGGTACATTTTGTAAAATGCAAGCTTATAGGTTATTCAATATTAAACTTAAGAATGGAAAAGGGACAAAAAGTTGGGGGACAAATTATTTTAAACATGATTCACTTTTAAGTAACATTGTGGTTGTGCCATATTTGGACAAAAACCATTGGTCCCTATACATCATGGAAGAAGGATGCACCATTCATTGTGATTCTATACCAAGGTTCCACAATAGTAGATTGTCCAAGGAGTTTGCTCAAAATGTGCGCATTGCACGGGCCCTTTCTAGGGCTTAAATGAAGATGCAGATTTCAAAACATTTGCCAATGTGGATACCATTCTACCCAAGGTTTTTGCTCAAAATAACTCATGGGAATGTGGCCACCAAGTTGTCTTTAACTTTAGAACTTACTTACAAGGATGAAAGACACTAGCTTCATTTCATGGTCATCTTGTGAATTCAAACTCAACTTGTCATATCACTTTTTATGCATGTTACATATTGTTAATATATATAGTGATAGCATAAGCTCAATTAAATATACATGATGAATAGGCCACCTTGTTGTTTCATATGAGAACACATGTAACAAGTAGTCACTACAACCATGTAACAATTATGCACTACTAACTTGATCGTATAATTTGTTGGTTTTGATTAAGGCAATTCATGGCAAGAGGAATTAGTAAGAAAAATTTAATATTGTGTTATCCAAACACTAGTGGAGTAATTGATAGTGAAGGATGATAGTAAGGGCTACTAGCTCCCTCACATGCCAACATCAAAAGACATTCCACTTGGTTATGAAGCAATTGTTCATGGTTCCACAACAACAAAATCTACCTTGCATAATGATCACAAGAAACCCCAACAAGAAGTCCCCCACAATCTAAAAGGGCTCTCTTTCCTAAACACACATGTTATTCTAGTTATTATAGTTAATATAGATCAATCCACAATTGGTGGTGAAACAAAGGTTGCTCTTAAATGGAAAAGAAAGAGGCAACGACCCACTCCCATTGCCCCCAGCATAAAACCCAAACCAAGCTTATCAAATGCATGGAAATGTAATGGCCCAAACAAATAGTGTAGTAGAAATGAACATAAACACATTTTAGGAAATTTATTACATGTAGGTTGTTTAGTTTATTTGATGATTGCGATTCCCACATTGTATTTCGTACTCAACCTATTGTACCCCATTAAAGTCCAATGAAAGAATATGTATATTTGCATTAATTCTATAACATATATCTCACTTTGTAAATTAATTCATTTAACAATGAACAATGATGGATTAAAATAGTGCAACACTACTTTCACGTGTTTGCATAACATATATATACCCATTGGACATAACTAACACATGTGAAAGTGCTCATAACTTGGCCTAACAAATATATTAGTGATTGAATATACCAAATCACACCATGAACTACCCAAATTTGCCCAAGTTGTGTTTCTAAAGGTACCATTGTAGCCCACATGTGACTTCATCACAAAAATACACGCACAATCAATCCATCGATCAAATAGATGGAAAACAACATTTATTTCTTTTAGTTAAACTCCATTGGATCATTCATATCAACATTTCACCAAAAAACAATGGTGAGTATTTGAAGGATTTCTACCTAGGGGTTTCAGCAATAATAACCCCACATGGTAATCCGGGAAAACCTTGTTGTATTAACATGACCATTATTCCAAAAAATCCTTTTGCCACTTCAAACTCCATCCATTGTTGTCCAAGTTACACTTGAATTTAGCAACACCACCAAAAGGTATCAAGCCATGGTCAATATCTATTTTTAATATCTTCTGCTTCCTAGCCACAATTTGGATCAATGTAAGTAGATGGTCTAAGAGTACTTGACTGTCCCATGCTTCTTCAACCAACTCAAATTGAAGCTGACAAATCTTGTCTCCTAAGCCTATTTTACACGTTTCATTTCGTGTTCTTGACGTCGAAGGCGTGTATCCAATGCTGCCAAGTGAACATCCTCCCTAAGGACTAAACAAATGTTGTAAGCCCCCTTCAACAGTCCCCTTCAAGGCACCACAATAATGTGTTATGGTCCCTTCTACAAGTTTCGGGTGGAGAAGTTGCAACACCTTCACTTGGTGCTTGCATATGTTGCCACATTGTGTGCATGGACAATCAAAAGATGCCGATTCAAATTTAGGGTTGTGGACCTAATATCTCTTGTGTGGGTATTTTTTGGATGTAACAAGGGCCACCCTGGAAGCTATGGTTGGTAACATGACACATGAATCAAGTATCATCCGTGCTTTGAAAACAACATTGATCATTAATTATTCCTATTTTCCATTCATCACAAACCCATTATTTTTTCGTAGTGCATTGTACCAGTAGTGTAGCAAGACGTCACCAACAAGGGCATGTATCACCCAATCAATCTATCTTCTATGAAATCTTCCTTTAGATGAATGAAGAATTGTTTTTAGATTTGCATGGTAATTCTTGATGGCCGCATTTGTATTGCATAAAGAAGGTTTTGATTACCTACCATCCACATTTCAATTTTCGATAGCCATTCAGATTTCACATACATCCAAAATGCTTTTGTAGCTAGCAAATTGTTTGCCACTCTCTCCACCTCACATTTCACCCATGCATCCATGTCTTGGTCATCTAGGCAATTGGTGTTGTACATGATCTCTCCCAAGGATCTCAATGCAATTGTGTGAATAGTTACATCTTTGATTTTGATGCAGGCTTGTTTTAACCAAGCTCGACAAATGTGCCATAAGCACAAGAAAACCTTTGTTTGGGGCCACACCATCCTATGTTGCATGCAATGAAATAGACTCACTACCATCAATCCCCACAAATAGCTAGTAACATGAAACACGAACATGGCTAATAATAAGAACCTATAACACAAAAATGTGCTTAGTAGTAGGAACCCATGATACCTATGTCACTAGCAACAAGAACTAGCAACACATACATCTGCCCATAACATGATCCCACAAGGCATGAATCCAATAGCTATTACTTGGAAAATAACATACATCCATAACACATTGTTTTTCCTGTATCATTAACTTGCAACACATAACTTGGTTCATAACATGCATCCATAACACATATCTTGGTTTGGAACATGCATCCATAATCATAGATGGTGTTGTAATAGGCACCCACATGACATACCTTGGCTAGTAATGGAAAATATTAAATAGGTCAAAGAAAATGAATGCAATTAATAAAAAAATGTTATTGCAATTTTTTCCTCTAGTCTACCCATTTGCCCCCATCCATATTTTCTTAAGTGACACTCTAGCATGTTTTACATTTGTAACCTCATATAATACGACATGTTTTGGATTTGTAACCTCACATAACATGCCAAGTAATATGTTACATACTTCTTTATACCCCTAGTGTGTTCATAACATGCATAACATGGATTCAAAACATGCCTAGGCATGACAAAATGAAAATAAACCAGGCAAATGTTAAGACTAGAAAAAATAATATAATAGTACTTTTGTACTAACTACATTCATTTCTTTTGGCCTATTTAATGTTCTCCACTATAATTGGCATGAAGAACACATACCGTGGACAATAAGACGAACCCATGGCACATAACTAGGCTAGTAACTAATAGCCACTACACATAACGTGGCTAGTGAGGATACTACACATGACATAATTTGACATAATTGGCATCAACATCATGTAACATCCCCACTTGCAAAAACCTACAACACATAACCTCGCTAAAAACAAGATTCCAAAACATTTAACCCTCCCAATAATAACCACCATAATACATATCTTGGCTACCAACATGAACTTGCAACAGAAAATGCGGCTAGTAATAGGCACCCACAACACATAATTTCTTGATAAGGAATTTACCTTTGGTTATTTATCTTTGCCCTCGCATCATCCACAATGAAGGCATTTGGATGCTAATCGCTCTTAACCATCAACAAGCTTTTGTTTAATGCATCCATTTAGGGGGCCAAATCACATTGCTTGTAACTTGATGTGATAATGTACACCACAAGGACTTCATTGTACCATTTGTCAAACACCATCATTGTGTACAATCGAAACTACAAAACCAATGTGATATTGTTTAAGTGAGTGGTTATAACAAAGTGAACACATACATGACACACATTCAATTGTTAGTCATGGTTATATACCTTCTTATCATTCGTTTAGAAAGTGGCATCAATAGAAACGCCACTCTCATGGCCACATCGTAACATCATTTCCCTTTGCCATTGGGTTTGTGTCCCTACCTTGAAGATTTCCTTCAACTTGAACACCAATTTTTTGGTAAAATAAAACCTTGTCTTTGTTCTCAACCATCCACATCTACACACTTTGTGCGTCATTCTTGTGCTTCTTGTATGTCTCCTTTGCTAGCTTACTTGCCATGTTACGAATGTTTTGTTCACTCGAGAACCACTACAAGAATTCATGGCTTTTCAAGTGATCCAACTTGATTGCCATGTCCATTTTGACTAAAAATTTGTTCAATTTGACTAAAGGCCCCTAGTGGCTAAAGTGACATGTCTTTTTTGATTGGTTCATTTGATTAAAATGACTTTTTTGACTACTTGGTCATTGTGACATTTAATCAAATATGACCAAAATTGAACCTTTTTAGTCAAAATGGACATGGGTGTAGTCAAATGAGACATGGAACCAAATGGAACATGTACAACCATAAATTTTAGAAAAGAAAATATTACATATAAGTGTTTACAAGTTGTAAGTAAGTCACATATAGATAGGTAATTAGGAGGTAGGAAATTAAAGTAGGGAAGATAGGTAGAAGGGTAGGTAAATAAATGATAGGCCTAGATTAGCATAGGTACATCTATGTGAGCCTACATGAACCTAGGTTATATCTTAAGTGAGCCTATGCTAGCCTAGTACTTAGTCTTTGGTTTGCAAATTTGGTAGCTAGGCAATGTAAAGGTTATGGTGTAGGCTATGTAGGGCCAATGTATGTAGGGCTATATATAATTAAGGCTTATCTAGGCCTATATGGCCCTTACATAGGCCTACGTAGCTCGTATTTAAGCCTACATAACCTTTCCATAAGCCTACAATATAACCCTAATAATATTGGCCCTTATGTATGCCTAAGTACCCGGCCCCTATGCCCCTAGCTACATATATAACTCTTACATAGGCCAACATAACCCCTGCATAGCCTAATAATCATGCCTTACTTAGCCCTTATGTAAACCTAGTTAAATAACTATTACATAGACTTTACTTAGGTTTACATAGCATGCATAACCCCTATATAGCCCTACATAGCTCTCACCTATGCCTAGCTAGACACAACCCTACATAGCCTTACATAACCCCTACATATTTTTTCCTTAACCCTACATAGCCTAACATAGCCCTTACTTAGACTGGCCTACCTAGGCTTATGTATAACCTACATAACCCCTAAATAACCCTACATAGCCCTTACCAATTATGCCTAAACATCACCCCTGCATATCCTTACATATCTTTACATATATAACCTTTAAGTAGCCTAGTAGCCCAAAATCATAAATACCTCCTACTTAAGCCAACATGTATATAACCTAACATAACCCCTACTTAGATCTTACCTAGGCTTACATAGCCTAACATAGCTTTTATTTAACCCTACCTAGGCCTACATAGCTTAACATAGCCTTACTTGGAGCCTACCTAGGCCTACATAACCTACATAATCATGACATAACCTTACATAGCCCCTACTTATGCCTAAACATAACCCTTACATAGCCTTACATAGCCCCTAGATAGGTATGAGTAGCACAAAAATACCTCCTACCTAGGCCAACATATATAGCCTAACATAGCCCCTACTTATACCCTACCTAAGCCTACATAGCTTACATAACCACTACATAGCTCTACATAGCCCCTAAGTAGGCTTAGGTAACCCATACATACCTCTTACCTAAGCCTACATAACCTACATAGGCCTACATAGCCTTACATAACCCCTAGAAGTAGGCCTAGGATGCCCACACATACCTCCTACCTAGACCTACATAGCCTAACATAGCCCCTACCTAAATTTACATCTAGCTAGTATATAGTCTAGTATAATAGCCTAATGTAGCATAATTTAGGTTAGTACCTATGCATAGGCTAATATGTTAAATAATTCATGTTGGTATAGGTTATAGCCTAGGCTAGTTAGTATAGAGTACATATCATAGGTAGCCTAGCCTAGGTATCCTAGAATTACATCACAAACTTCATGGGTCACAATTTAGTAATAATAGTTGTGCGAAATTTTCTTTTCATAAGTTCATATGGAATAAACACATATGTCATTCATATACTTATAATGTTTGAACATCGATGTTGTGTGCATTGTTTAGACATGAATGTCATATGCATTGTTTAGACAAAAATGTTGTGTGTTTATTCGTATTATTTACACACGAAAGTTGTGCACACGACTTCCGTGTTTAAATAATGCATGACATTCGTGTGTAAATGATACAAACCCATGAAATAACACATTTCGCACAGATTTTGAATGAATCCATGAAGCCTATAAATTTGTGATGTATTATGTTTGACCTTCCTATGTCCCTATCTATCTTCCTATCTACCTTTGTAAGTAGTGTAAAAAAAATTGAACATGTTTATTACAATATGTTCACAAATATTCTCACCGTATGAAGGTGGTGGTGCAATGGTAAAGATTTGACTCCTCAAAGTGAAGGTGAGGAATTTAAATCCCCACACTTGCAATCTAAGCCACTACCTTAGTTAGGTGGCTTAGTTAATTCAAGTTGGCGGCCTCGGCAAGGTGGCCTAGCTTACTTAACCTACCTAGGTTGAGTGGGTGGCCTAGCTACCTAGTTTACCTAGGCTAGGTAGCTAGGTTAATAACTAAGCGAATATTTTTTAATAAATTAAATTAAAATTATTCATTAATTATTAGGGTAGGTATGTAGGTTAGTAGGTAGGGTAGCTAGCTAAAAGGTAGGTAGGTAAATAAATAAAAATTAATTACCAAAAAAATTGATGCCCAGATTTTGAACAGTTAGTCAAAATGACCCATTCAAAAAGACCGAGTCAAAACGACCTAGTCAAAATTGACATGTTCAATATGACTTGTCTAAAACACATATTAGTCAAGTTGAACATTTGTCACTTTTGGGTTGTTTTTTATTAGTTTTTCAAGTCAAATAAACCATGAATTCTTGTAGTGAACAAATTTCATGATAGTTCAACACCGTTCTCCATCATATCCTTCATTTGAGCTTTGTGTTTGTTCATCACTTGATAGATGTTTAGGCCCAATCGAAGGTGCTCCAACACAAATGCTTGAGTCTCCTCCAATATGTGCAAAGAGATTGCCAACCTTAATCCACATTTCACAATTCCGTGAACAACAAGGCCCAATTTGTTTACATGTTACAATGTGCCATAACAAATTTCACCAACGGTTGGGTGCAAGTAAAATTGTTTCAATGTGAAAAAACAACAACAACCTTTCTTATGGCCATCACCTTGACTTTTCATCGAAATTTGAGGACCCTTGTGCCCCTCATTAATTGCCTCTTGGTTGTTTTTGTTCTTCCACTTCAACTTCCCTATTTTTATGTTTGGCATTGGACCTTGCATATTCCCGATACAATTAGTTGGGTTTAGGTGATACTTCAAACATGTCATCAAAGTTAGTAGTTGCATAACACAAAAACATGTGAAAGAAGATTGTTGCAACCTACTACAATTGAAAAAATTTCTCATGTTCATGTTCCATGTTTCAAAATAATACCTAGTCATTTGGGAATCAAGGTATTTACCTCATGTTTTTCTGATAGTTGTTGGGTTTAGGATTTTTCAATATTGAGTTCATTTGGTGGTCTTTCCTAATGAACATACATTGCACATCTCCCCTGTTTTCTTTTCCAGCTAGAAAATCTAGAACCCCAACCCATGGAACATGAACCACATACACCTTTTTCCATATGGTATCTGTTTCTATATCATGCTTAGGTGTTCATCGCAACTCAACCCACCAAGATAGATCCTTAAAACTAAAAGGACTAGAGGGTGGTTGTTGTACAAAACATGTAAATGTTTCCATTGCCAGAATCTCATGGCATTTGGATGCATTACTACAATCTCCCACCTCCGACATTACACCACACCCTATTTTGTCCAACCCTACCTCCTCCATCCAGAATGCACCTATTGATCCTTCAACAAAACACAAATCTTCCCCTTCTTACAATGCACAATTATTGATGTTACACGTAGTGGAAAGAAACCTAACACACCAAATGAACTAATGTTGTTGGATCTAACCAATACAATGGTGCACTTACCAAAAGCATAGAAACAAACTTTCAATTGCAAGCCAAGTAGGCACATGCTTTAGATTCCAACTTCGTGATAGTTTAAAAGTATTTTAAGCTTGCATCAAACATTAATCCCACTTCTACAACCGATCTATAATTGTATGCCAAGTACGCACACACTTTAGATTCTAGCTTTGTAATAGTTCAAAGGTACTTCAAACCTTTGCAAACATTAGTCCCACTTCCATATAAGCAATTTGCAATTGTAAGCCAAGTTAGGCACACGCTTTGGATTTTGGCTAAATGGCAATTCAAAGGTACTTCTTTAACCAACCTGCAATAAACATCATTCTTCCCACTTCGACTTCCATTTTGCCACCTTCTGTAAGATTGATTTATAACAAACAACTTCCCAATTATGCTTCCAACTTGCCACGTTTTGAAACATCGATCTGTAACAAGCAACATTCATCCCATTCTAGTTTGCACCTTGCCATGGTTTGGAATGTTGATTCATAATAGGCAACTCTTTTTCATTTGTGCTTCCAAGTTGCAACATTTTGCACCAACCACCTTCTGGAAAATGCATGAAGGGAGTTGTAACTTATATTGAGGCATGTGTAGGACGTCATGAAGCTTATAAAATGGTCCATATAAATTTGTTGTAATTAGGGTTCAAAATGGAGTTTCCTTCATTTAAACAACGCCAATTTTGAAAAAACACTATAATGTATGTGGGACGTTGTAACTTAGATTCACACTTGTGCCCAATGTTTGAAACATTGTTGCTAAATGGATCCTATTACAAGCAAGCTTCTCTCTTAGAAAGTCGTGGATCACATTAGTAATCACATTTGGGAGAGCGTTAAATGGATAGGTGATTCATTAAAAGTAGAGGACGATGAGTTTGACAATGATCTATTTTACACTCCTAGTAGTCCTCAATGATCTATTTTACACTCCTAGTAGTCCTTTTAAACCCATTTTTGTAGAGTTGGAAGAACACTTGATTGTTGATCATGCCAAGAGGTGTTCGTGCATTCTGTTGGAAAAACATTTGAAGATTTGTGATTAAATTTTATATCTTCAACCCGGTTGGCCATGTCCTCCACCTCGAATGATGTTAAAATTTGTGGAAGAAGACGAGGTTAGACTATCATGTAGGCATATTTTGTCTATTGCTGGACCTTCTAAAGCAACAATTGAACTAGTTGCACCAGGCACATCTACTAGTGTGTTAGTTACACCAAATGCATTTCCTAGTTTGTCATCTTCCGTGCAGGTTTTCATTCTCACAACATATTCATTTCCCATGTTTTTCCTTGCATTAATGATGTTACAATCATTAGGGAGCTCATCTTGGCATGCACAAATGAAATACTAGTAATTTTAACATTATTTTACATATTCCCTGAAGTAGAGGCAAGACTATTTTTCCCCTGTTCCTAGTCTTAAGGTGTCCTTTGGAGGCTTCGATATGGGTGGAAAACATTATTGAGTGGAGAGTTTGGTTAGGGCAACATATCTGTTAAAACCTAATACATGTGTTTTAAAATTCATTCAACTAGAACATAATTCCCATGTGGATAGAAGCTCTCTTGGTTTTGATTTTTAGTACAAAAACAAACTGGAAAAGCATGGCCTATTGGTCCTTGAATTTGTCGAAATCTGAAGCTAAAGTGTTAGAAAAGTTACCAAGGGGATAATTGGCTTGTGGTCACGTAACATTCACAACAACAGATTGAAGATGAATCCTGGAACTTCAAAACCACCCATCAAAAGCACTGTTAAGGCTCTACCAAAATCAAAACTACTACAATTTCTTTTGAAATTTTTTCGTGGACAACCAAAAAAAAGCAATACAAGTATAAGAACTTCTTCACAAAACTCTGGCTTTGAAACCAGACTTATAGAAGAGTTCCAGGGATGATGCAAAAATTTTACAACAAAGCTTCAGCTCATAATTCTGTCCAACAACTACGAAAAATCCCAAAAACCCAAAAACCAAATCCAACTACATAGCAATGCAAATTGTTAAGTGGATCGTCTCTCTGACTCTGGTGGTGACTTTTCCATCTTCTTTGTTGCCACCTTAACAGATGCCTCAGAAAGTAAGCTGATCTTCACATCCAGATCTTGTTGTTGATGCTCACATTTTGTCTTTCCTGTTGACAAGCAAAGTCAAAAAACATCACATCCCTAATGTAAACTCAAGAAAACCCATAAGGGAATATCAAAAAGGGATTAAGGATAGGGGCCTACGAAACTAATTAGGTGCAGCAAGGGATGGAAAAATGCTTCAACCTTCAACCAGCTCTTCTTTACAGAGGCGCAGCCACTCCCTTAAATCATTTCTGAGCTCTAGATGGTCCACTTGCCAGTGCCCTTGCAACTCTGTCTCCCTCTGTCAATCCTGCAACCCATGCAGACAACATTGTATGACTTGCCTGAGAACATGAACTGGAGACCAACAAAATGAGACCCCTGGAACTTGGGCTCGAGAGGGTCCGGATGCAGAACAGTGAGGGTCAGGAGACACCTCAGATGGTCCTATAAACTCCTCTTTTTCATCAATGGGTTAAATAAGTTTCACCCCTGTTACAAGTGATAGTGAAGGGCCACAGTGACACAAAACATGTGTTCCTGTACATCCAAACAGGATGTGCAGCCCTTGATTTGAAGGGTTTTCATTGCTGAGCTCTTAACCTTCCAAAAGGGAATCATAGATATTTCTCTCTGCATCCCCAGAAGTATAGACTCAACCCCTGGAAGAACTTACACCACCAGGAAGAATGTTGAATGGTAGAACCTGCCTAGCTAAGTTTCCTTCAAGTAGGACTAAATGGAGGTCAAAAGGTGCCACCATATTGTGCAGTTGTGCGTAGGAGAAACTGGCTATGCTTACTGACACATTGGACTCTGTACCAAGTGCCCAACTTGGCCATTTTCCTTCCCTACCAGCATAGAGGTGATCTTTGAGGTCAAGTATTTTGCCACATCTGAGAAGATTGGGGTTGCTTGAGATTGCTTGCAATCTGCATTTCCCATACATGCCTGTAGTTTGCATCTGAGAGCCACTATTGGGCCTGTATACATCCAAGTTTGGAGCAGCCCTGCCCATACAAAAATGGTCATCTTGCAAACTTTGCTCCTGTTGCTGCATCTGGGAGGAAGCAGTTTCCACCGCTCCATTGCTTGCTCTGGACTTAGACAGGATTGACCATTGCCCATAGTGACAGCCCACCAGCTCCTGCAAACTTAGGACAAAAGGCTGCCACCAATACATGGCCACCAATACATGGAACATCTATGGTCTGGTTCTGCCACACTGTTGTTCCATAGCTGATGTGATACACGCATTGCAGTCCTTCCCTGGTGCCTTCGTCTCCCCAACACTGCGAGCAAAAGAGGGCCATCTGAAGCAACAATAAACAAACAATCCTCACTCTTACAACATTACATACTGAAGGCATGCAGATGCAAAGGAAAACTCCTGCATTAGTGATTTTGAGAAAGATGGGTCCTCCTAGTATCTTCCGCTAGGGATGTCAATGTGGTGAACCGGAATGGGAAGGGGGAAAATGGGTCTCGGAATCAACAATTAAAAATATCTTTCATAAGAATAGAGAAATCTCCATTCTCACGATGAAGAAGAAACAACAAGGCTAACACTTCCTCAGGAAGCCACAGAAAGAACCAAACAAGGGGAGACAAAAAACAAAA
>Ga0116231_10006848_pt1 | contig 21356 bp, 30 predicted proteins | sample S1TSphgellanicum_2_FD_89695 | JGI IMG/M metagenome (GOLD analysis project Ga0116231, IMG submission 89695) | Host-associated microbial communities from peat moss isolated from Minnesota, USA - S1T2_Fd - Sphagnum magellanicum MG | ecosystem: Host-associated > Plants > Peat moss > Unclassified...
GGGTGGATCGTTGTGGATCGTGTATCGGGGGGGTGGGAGGGGGGGGGATTCAATTATGCTTCTATCATGAGGAAAAAGACCTTGATATTGTGCATGTCTATAAAATGAAGACCACCTCAACATTCTAAAATCATTCGTGCTACTAAAAAGTTGAATAAACAAGTCAATGAATGTTTTTGTGATATTAACAATAGTTTAGGCAATACTGTTATACCCACCTATCTCGTGGTTAAAATAGTCTTCATCAAAAGGTCTTGAAGGCTTGGTTATGGAAACATGTGTTCAATCAATGGCACCTTGCACACAAAAAAACCACACCAAGTCTTGAAATTCGTCATGACAATTTGCATGTTGTCTCCTTCTAGCCATCAAATCAAACTCTTATAGGTCTTGTTGATGGCATAAACAACCTCATGAAGAAAAAATAAACCATGGATTACCCATAATAAACAGTTTTGAACAAATAAAAAAACTAACACCATGTACCAACTTGTAAATTGCACATGCCACTTGGATTTCCATAAGAATTGAACTTTGATATTTTGTTAATTACTTTGCTACGATAGGTCTCACTTGATTAACAATGTCAAAAAAAATCCCTTTTGTCATTCTGAAATTTTGCACTCAATAATCATCATCATACTTTGTAAATAAAAACCTTGAAAACCAAACAATAGATCTTGGTTTCACCCAATGCCCCAAGTTAGGGGACAAACTAAATTATTTATCATGTGATGTTGATGAAGAGTTGTGACAGCCAACATGTAAGCTTTAATGGAATTGTTTTGGAAGACCTTATCTAAACTTGAAAAAATATCCATGTTTTCTTTAGTGATCATTTGTTGTAGGAACTTGATTATGAAAATTAAACAAGATACTACAACAACATTAGTAAGTTCCAAATCTTCCATCATAAGGGCACACATGTGATGGTGGAATAATAGTGAGGCCACAACAACCTAATTTTTCCAACAACAACACAATGAAAATCATGTTAACAAAAAAACCAAAGAAAAAAACTCAAATTGAAGAAAACATAAAACAACTTAGTTGCCAAAGTTGTAATAGTTAGTTGTAGATGCATTAGAAGCTAAAGAAATGCGATGGTGCAACTCCTGCAACAACAACACATTAGCATAATAATGATGGTTTAATAGTGACGAAACATAATAGTGATGAAGGCATAACAACATAAGAACACAACAATGATGGCACAATAACAATGAAGGCACAATAACACAATAACATAATAATAATGGCGCAATAGCGATGAAGGCACAATGACACAACAATGATGGTGTAATTGAAGAGAGGATGCCAAGAAATAGCCTCAAAATGATGTAAACTTTCACACACACAAATGATGATGATAGGTGTCGAACTTTTGTTGAAAAAAACAATGATGATGGTGCTACATACCTTTAGGGCACTATTGGTGTGAATCCCTTGTGATGTTAAAATAACTAAAAAAGTAAAAGTATGTAGCAACAACTTGTAGGTGAGAATGCAATGTTGATAAAACACCATCATTATTTAACATGTTAATTATAATGATTATGTTAGTGTCAATTTTAATGTTTATGTTAGTGTTATCATAATTTAACAAATTTTCACTAACACTAAGTGTGAATCATGTTTTAGGACCTTACATAAATTAATTTACACATAAGATTAGGCCATAATATACCAGCACCAATAATACACCATAAAGGATGGATGGCAAATGGTTAGGAAACAATTTTTTGTTGGGTTCCAGTTCCCTAACTAACCATAGTGGTTAGTTTAGTTACATTATTTTATTACCTACCTACTAACAACCAAGTGAGTTGGTAGTAGGTAATAAAATTAGCCCTTACCTATGTTAAATTAATGTTGGCTAGTTATAGGATTTTAGACCTATCCATAGGGTATGAATAAAACAAAATTAAAAATTCCTCTTAATATAGAAATATGCATCTGGGTAAATCATTGATTTTTTTTTTATAATGTCGATTGTGCATTCATGATTTTTTTTTATTCATTGCCTAATATGCATTTGCTAGTTTTCAAAATCATAATAACTTGTAGGGGAATTGAACCTTAATTCTTTATAAAACCCTACCCATCACACTGCAAGTTGCCCACAAAAAACAAAACAACATCCACACAAACAATAAACCACCCCAACCCCACAAAATAGAAGCCCAAGAAACCAAAAACCTCCAACAACTTGTTGAGCTCCAAAAACTAGTCTATAAATCACCAAACCTACCACATCAAAAATAAAATAAAATGTCATTTGGTTAGTTGGACAAGAACAATGCCATAAATATTATTATTTTTGGTTTAAGGTTAAGGTGAATTACTTAATCCTTGTCACCTTGCAACTCCTGAAAGTATTTAACTTTTTTGATCAATTCATAATTATCTTCAATTGAACTAACTTCAACCTTGAAATAATATTTTAGGTCCGCATTTTGTGTGCAATTTAAGCGTGGGTAATTAGGCCAATTGTTAATGATAGTGATAATCTAGTCCAAATTTTGGATTTGTAAGCAATAATGCTTTAAAGCTGTCAAATACTAGCAAAATTGAATATTTTTTCAATTTCAATTTGAGACCCAAGAATCCCAAAAACTTGTTTGGCAAGGAAGCCGACATTTGAAAATTGACCTTCATGGGTCTTCCACCAAGTAAGTGGATCTTCACACGTAGATGGAGGTATATTTAACTTCTAAAATAGAGATATTTCCCTAATAACCATTGTTCATGAATTTTTTCGATAAATGCCCTGACACCAAACATTTTGGTTTTTTTCTTTTCTTTAACAAGAAGTCCATCAATTGAAGCAACCACTTGTGTTTGGATAGAGGGCTTTAACCTTTCAAAAATTGTCATCGGAAATGGGATGATTTATTTCATATTATATTTAGATGCAAGGTGATTACATTTGCATAACCACCATAATTTTGAACAAACTGCAAGGATTTGTAGTAAGGATCCAACATTAATGTTAACATATTGTGAACTTGGCAATAATCAAATGCTTTCAAAAATTACAAAAAAAGTTTGATCACCTTCACCACTTCCTATTGCATGTTTTTGCTTAACATTTGGAACTTAACATCAAACTAATCACAAGTTTCACTCTTATCGACAAGGGGATATGACTAAAATTCCATGGCCATAATTATATTAATTGTAATTACCAAGGCATCAAATAACAACTAATGACCTTTGGATTGATTCAGCACACATGTAGACACCGCCAAATTCAAACACATAGTGACAACTTTAGCAATGGCCCACACTTGGGCCTTTGGGATTTGATGCTACAAACTCAATGTTTTCTACTTGCCATAACACAATAAAATTGATGTTTTGAACTCCAAAGTTTTTTCAAACATGATTACCTAATTAACAAACCTTGTTTTGATGAGAGTTTTTAACTTTAGAGGTCACAACCCACTACACATGTATGCCTTCTCCCACTCATGCTTCCTTTTCCTTGATTTCTTTGTCTATGTAATCATTTTTCACAATCTAGCTTAAACATCTTTCATGTTCACCAAAGTTAGTCTTACAAAAACCTTATTGTTGTTTATTGCATATTAACAAATTTTAAACATGACACGCCCAAATACAAGTATCTTCATACACCCGCAATATTTTCAAAGGCTCATAATCAACAATACATAACAGTGCTGTAACGATGGATCCCAAATTAGCCATGAATTTCATTTTTCACAAAGGTAAAACATGGTGGATTAATTCAAATTTTTTTAACAAACCTTGGAGTTGCAAAGCCATGATGCTACCATTAGTTTTTTGAATTTCAAACAATCCTATAGTAACATGCCATTGGATCCAACTTTCATCTAAATAGTTAATCACCAACACAAAAGTGTTTACTCGACCTATGGACATCTAGAGATCAAAGCTTACAAAAATTGTGCTTGTAGTTTCAAAATAGGTAGCACATGTAATTAGACCATTTTAGGTAGAACATGTTCCATGATATTTGAATGAAAAGGAAAATTGACACAAAGATTTTGGCAAATAATTAACCTCCACAATTAGATGTTTTTGCATGTTGACAAAGGTTTGTATCTTTTAATACACATTTCTACAACATTGAGTTCAAAACATTTCCAAATCATGCTTGTAATCATCCATGCAAGGTCACTTGGAACATGGGCCCATAATTTTAAAAATTGACAATGATATTAAATATTTATTGCATTAATAAATTTCAAGGTCTTTTGAAAAAACACCACCTTGTTCATGGATTTTTTTGCTTGAATCTTAAGTTTTTGTCACAACAATTCAACTTTGATGCACCCATTTTCTTTATACTTGCCAACTTTTAATTTCATCCATGTGATGGTCTTTTAAAAGGGTTTTTAAATGTCTTTCATGGAGATTTAATTTGTTTGTTGACATGTTTTGTTAAATTTAGTTGCAACATATTGACACATCTTAAACATCACATGTTTAAAACAAGAGCTTACATATAGTTGTTTCAAATTTAAAAGCTCACAACTCATAACACTTGTTAAAATTGTTCCAATAATATTCAAATTAGAACCTTTGTCCTTCATATAAGTAATCACCTTGTTTGATTAGTTGGAATCCTATCAACAAGGGTTTCATAATTTAGGATAATGTAGCTTTAACAATGTTCAAAGCTTCAAACAACTCAATCATAATGTGCTGAAAAGCGCAATGGTTGTTCAAAAAAATTACCATTAATGTAAATGTGTCAAAACTAATCCTACTCATTCACAACTTGAACATAATGTTCATGATTTGGCATATTTTAAAAGCAATCAAAACATAGATTTCTATTGTCTTTATTAACATTTGAATGATGTGTTCCTCCATGCACTAAAGCCTTTTGAGTTAAAAAGAATATTTTCAAATCACTTTACATGACTAGTTGTTGAAGCAAAGGATTCTTGATCATGGAGAAGGTGATTGCAACCTTTAGCAATAAAAAAACACCATGCCTTTTATAAATCATACTTGATTTAGGTCATGCTTCTTATGAGGGTGTTGAGAAAAAAAATATCAATAATTATAAATGGAGTCACATTTTTGATCCTTGAAGTTTTTGAGTTTGTTTCATATCGATGCAAGTCAATTAGATGCTCATTTTGCGAATACTAAATGTGGAGAGCTCTAGTCTTACAAAGAATGCCTTTTTAACGCTTGTTGGTCCTTTGTGAATTATAAATAAATTTCATATGGTGACAAATTATACAAATCATAACTTGAAAAATAATTTACATTGATGGATTCAGATCTACCTTCATTCAAAACAATGAAAGCCCAAACCAAATAATTGTTGTGATCATCAACAAAGGATATAAACCTCATTTCCCAAATAATTTCAACAATCAAAACCAATGTTTTTGTGCTTGGATCATATTTGTTTTACATGTTTTCATTCAAAATCTCATTATTTCCTCTTCATGTAATGTGCACATTATTTCAAAATCATTCAATGGCATGTCATTTAGGTCAATTGATTTTTGGCATTGTTCTAATTTAAAGTAGAAACAAAAATCAAAACACTCAAAGATCGAATAGAAAGAAAAATCAAAACATTCAAAACATTTTTTATGTTCATTTGAAAAGTATTCAAAACACCTTGAATTTGAATCACTCCTTGAATTTTCTTATTGCTCCACATTTAACACAAAAAGTACATTAAAAAGAAACGTGAGAAAAACTCAAGGTCATTACTATTCATTAAGAATAGTAAAGAAAACATAGAACAAAACAATTTGTCACCATAATTCCCATGCTATTATTTGCCATTGAAGGAGTTGAAAATGCGATGAATTTTTGAAAACACAAACCTTATTCCGTAAAATGTTATTTGATGGGAGTCAAGTTTGTATTTGAACTTAATATTCATATTGCAAAAAAATTTCAAAGTTGATGCACATTGGGTTTGTTGTTAATTGAGGAATTCAATTTTAAGATATTGGGGGGCAACACAAGTCTTTTAGGGTATTGGGAGCTCTTCCTACTAGTTGGGTCTACTAAGTAATACCCTAATTGGTATGGGGTCAATGGTGTGAAACCCTGAGGTCTTGCAGGACTCACAGCATAGAAGGCCAGAATTGGAAACCGAATTTCCCAAACTGAACCCTAATTCGGAAACCCTAGTGCAAACCCCTTTTCTCTAAAACCCTAGTGTAGCGTTCAGTGTTCTGGGGTATCGTGGTCTTGTGTTTGCACGTACCCTCGTACGTTCTCTCTGTCGTCCTCGCGACTTCCTTTCTTCCGCTACATAATTCCTCTTTTTTTTTGAAGGTAAACACGGGTTTGAGTTGCGTACTGAAGTCGTTAGGGAGGAGGACGGAATGGGGAAATCGACGAAGAGCGTCAAGAAGTTCGCCAAGAAGCATCTGGGAGCGGCTATTGCGCACCGGCGGAAGTTGAAGCCGATGAAAAATGCCATCCGTAAGAAGAGCGATGCAATGCTTCATGCAGGTGCTTTGTTTTCTCCAGTTTCCTTTGTGAGGCTTTGCTTAAAAGAAAGAAAATTTACTTTTTCTTTTCTGTTTTCACGGAAATTTTTCCAGAAGATAATGTTTTGAGCATACACAGAGCTACACAAGAGAGCTTCTGTTGATGATATGAGTCTCTCTTTTGGAGCGCTGTGTATGCTGAGAACTTCTCTTTAGGATCTCTGTGTATGCTTAGAAGTTTTCTTCTGGAGCTCTGTGTTTGCTGGATTTGATTTAAAAGATTGGCACATATAATACGTATCCTTCTGAGAGTGTCAGAGAAAGTCCTGCATTATGGAAAGAAGAGCAGAGGACTTGAGGTATGGGTTGGTGTCCTAGAGCTTATGGTAAACTTCCATTTGGGACTGTCCTGTACTATCTCACTCTGAGAGAGTACATGAGTTTAGCATGTAGTCATGATCCAACTGTTCATCTTGCTTTTTCTTTTTCTGATTTTCTCTGCACCAAACTCATTGCATCAGGTTGTGGTCAAGATTTAGCAACCAAAATGTACATATTTCTTTTGTGGTCTAAAATTATGGCATTGATATTAGAGCAGAGTCTTGAATTTGGAAGGGCCTGAAGGACTTCAAATTCTAAGTGTTTTTCTGCTCTTGAAGGCACTGTCTATTTTCAATGCTCTCCAAATCACTGCTCATCTATTCTGGGCATTGTGTATTTTGAGTCTTTTGTGTGAACATGCTCACATTGCATTCCAGGTACTAAGTATGAATGTGGTTCAGCTGTACTCATGAGCTCTACTTACTCCACTCAGTGAATTGAGCTTTGATGAAAGGGTTTCTACACCTATGCTATCAACTCAACTGGGATCAAATGTAATTTGTGATTGATGTTTTGTGTCAACTCATGCTATTTTTGCATTCAGGTTACAAAAAGGATAAAGCTGCAGCAGCAGGAGCAGCAGAAGCTCAGAATGGGAATGCAAAGAAACCAAAGTAAGTGGGATGGGACCTCTGAGTTCACTTGTTGTTTCAGTAAGAAGAAGCTCTTTTTCTTTAGGTAATTCTTGGTTGGCATGCTTGGAAGGGAATTATGAGCAGAATTCTTGAGACACATCATGAAGACTTTTATGATTATGACATTTTTGCTGTAGGAGGGTGGAGGACATGGATGTTGATGAGCTCATGCGCGGGGACTTCCTAGATGACAAGAGTGATGAGGAGGGGGAGGAGGCTGCCTCCGATGGTGATGATGAACTACTAGATGGGGTACTTTATTCTGTAGCTGCAACTTTGCTTATCAGGGAGTATTGAGGATGGTGCAAAGGTGTTGCTGGTTGTCATAATGGAACCTGAGCTCTGATATTTACGACTGGTTGGTCCAACTTTGATACTACCCATGTGATGGATGAACAGGAGAATGAGCAGGATGATTTTGTGGATATCATGGCTGCTAGTATGGAGAATCCTGAGTCAGATGGTAAGTGGCCAACTCTTTTTGTCCAGCTTCCTTCTGTTCTGCTTGGTTTCATTGCCTTGTCTTCTTTGACTAAGTTGATTGCTGGATCTGAGGTGTCAAGGCTGTGACAGCAAGTAAACTGTTTCCTCCATCTCTGAAGAACCCCCATCTTTGTGGCAGGTTGAAATTTGACATATTGCTTATAATGGACACATGGGAGATTTTTACTTGCACACGATGTGATTTCAATAAGATGTATATGGAAACGCTTATATGTTGAAGTGTGCAAAGTTTCATAAACTGCTAATTCCAAAGGACTCTCTTGACTTACATTTTGGGCATACTTAGACAAGAGGCCAGGCTTGTTGAAGTAAAAAAGATTATTCTCAGAGTATGAAGCAGGAGACTCACATGTGAATGTTCTGGAACTGTAGAGGATGAGGATGGGACAGACTTGGGGCCTCAAAACAAGAGCTTAAAAACTGAAGTGGCCAAACATAAGCAGGAGCTTGAACGTCTTCAGCAGAAGGTAGGTCATTCTCTTGGCTTCTACACTGCAGTGGTTGCCTGCTTTGTGAGCCATTTGATCTTTTTGTTCAGGATGTCCATAAATGACCCAATGTTTCCTGACAGCCATCACCCTGGCAGACGCAAGTTTGTGATGTTGGTGGTGAATGCCAGTAAATAATGTGAGAAGCCTATGTGTGTAAGGTCAGCATTAGGCTCTTCTAAACATGGAACAACAGCACAACATTCACACAACATTTTGTTCTAACAATCTCCATTTATCTTTGTGTGTCTGACTATCCACCCTTAGCCCAGTCCATAATTTCCATGTAGGATTGAGTTCTTGCTGCCAGACTGTGTACATGTTTGCTAAGTTCCTGAGGTTTGCAAAACCTTCATTTTACCTGATCTATTTTGTTGAGATGACGGGTTTGCAGGATCCGGAGTTTTATCAGTTTTTGAAGGAGCATGATAAAGAGTTACTTGACTTCGATGATGAAGATGCAGAGGCATGTCAATTCCCTCCCTCTCCTGAAGTGTTTCTATTGAGTGACCACAGTAAATTCCTGGAGCCAACTCACAGTGACCAGGGCTTTATTGTTCAGTGAGTGATCAAGTGGGTGCAGAGCTTCAGCCTGATGTGTGAAGGTAGTTATTTTGTGTAGGACCAGGAGGAGGAAGATGAGGAAAATGCAGTTGATGAAGCTGGTCAAAGGAGAGAGAAGCAAGAAGATATTGCGTCTGTCAGTCTGTCAACAGTGCTAGTTGAGGCTTGGTGTACGGCTTTGAAGGAGAAACAGCACATAGGGGCTTTGAAAAATCTGCTTCGTGCATTTCGAACTGCATGTCATTATGGGGATGGTGACATGAATGAGCTGGGTTCCAACTACAACATCACCAGTAGCCATGTCTTCAACAAAATTATGCTCTTTGTTTTGCTTGAGATAGATGCAGTTTTGAAGAGCTTGCTGGGTTTAAGTGGTACATTGGAGAAGAAGAGTGGTGGGGCTCCAGCAATTCAAAAGTTGCCCAAGTGGAAGAAGGTGGAACCGTTTGTGAAGACATATTTGGGCAATGCATTGCATATTCTAAACCAAATGACTGACAATCAGATGATTGCCTTCACATTACGACGTTTGAAGGCTTCTGTCATCTTCATGGCAGCCTTTCCCAGGCTGGCAAGGAAATATCTGAAGGTGGGCATTGCCCAAAACTCTAATGAGTGTTTCAATACTGCCTCTCTTGAGGTCTTTAGGAATTTGTTTTACTTCTGTCAGTTGTAAGAAGCATGAAAATTTATTATTTGTATTATTGAGTTCTTTCTGATTCAAGGGCAGATGTGTGGACTTGAGTAGGTTGCACTGCATTTCTGGGGCAGTGGGGAAGGGGCTCTTCCTCTTTTGTCATTCATGTTCATCCGTGAGATGGCTGTGTGCCTGGGAACTGAGTATCTGGAGTCATGCCTGAAAGGAATGTACAAGGAGTATGCTGCCAGTTCCAGGTTTGTGAATCCAACATCACAACCTCGGATCCAGTTCATGGTCAGTTGTGTGGTTGAGCTATATGGCATTGACTTGTCGGCCTCATATCAAAGTGCATTTATCTTCATCCGTCAACTTGCTATCATTCTACGGAATGCTCTCACCATGAAGACCAAGGTTGGTATCCAGTCATAGTTTGTCATGTGTCAAGATGTTGAATGATGAGGATTCATGTTTATAGACATAGGGTGGAGAGAGTGCATCTGTTATATCTCAGTGCCCTACCCAGGTGATGGTTGCTTTGTGAACTGTGTTTTCCTGTTTCACTGGAATGTAAATGTAAACATACTCAACTTGTTTTTCTGGAAAGGTAGAAAGTCAATGGAAAATTTTATGACCTCAGTAAGGAGTCTTAGCATTTAGCTTTAGCTTGTGCAAATTGAACTATTTTGTAATTTCTACAAGCTAACTAATGTTCAGGTTTGTTTGTGCACTGGTTTCTAGTGATTTTACTGGAGGTGGGTTAGGAGAAACTTGCTGTGTTGGTTCAGAGTTCAGAAATTGACTGGAGAATGTGGGAGGTTGCGCAGGAATCTTACAAGCAAGTGTATAGGTGGCAATATATAAACTCTTTAAATTTGTGGGTGCGGGTAGTCTCTGCATATAGCGAGCAGCTACGACCTTTGGCATATCCGTTAGCCCAGGTTATTGATGGCGTGGCTCGTTTGGTGCCCACAGCTCACTATTTCCCATTGCGATTGCAATGTGTGCAAATGCTCAATAGGCTTGCTGCTGCAACAAACACATTTGTTCCAGTTGGGTCTCTGCTGATGGACATGCTTCAATTCAAAGACATTCACATGAAGCCCACTGGTGGGATTGGCAATGCCCTTGATTTTGCAACCACAATCAAGGTTTGTCACTTGTAGACTTTCTTCACAGGGGCCTGTTGGTCACAAGTGGCTGATGGCAATAATCATGAGACTGTAGTTGTCCATAGCTGTTCTGATGCTTAGTGTTCTGTTTGGATTTTCAAAAACAAAGTCTGGTGTTCTCTTAGGGGATAGTTTTGTCATTTAATCTGCAAACAAAATCTTATGATGGACAGATGGATTTATTGGCAGGACTCAGAATTCTGTGCTTGTTTTTGCATACAGCTCCTTACTTGGTGACTTGGCTTTGGTTTGAAGTTCTTTAAACCTGAAGGGTGGTTCATAGTTTATCTGCTTGTACTGTACAAGCATTTTCTCGCAGTCTCCTGCGTTGGAACATCCACTCATTTTTTCTTGCATTACTGCAGGTTAGCAAGCTAGTTGTAAAGACACGATCATTCCAGGAAGCTTGTGTGACAGGGGTCATTGAGCAGCTAACTGAACATCTTGCGCAACATAGCTACAGTGTTTCATTTCCAGAGTTGGCAGTGGTACCACTGGTGCAGCTGCGGCACTTGATCAAAGACACCACAGTGGAGCGCTTCCGTCGCCAGGTCAAGCTGTTGGTTGAGCAGGTATCTATCAATCCTGCAGATTGAGAGTTTGTCAACTTGTTAGTGTGTTTGTGACACTAAATTCACTCTTGAAAAGAGTCCATCACGGTTGGAGCCTTGTACAAGCTGGAGGAGCAGAATGGCAAAATGTGATGGGACGCTCCATGTGTGTGTGTGTGTGTGTGTGTGTGAGAGAGAGAGAGAGAGAGAGAGAGAGAGAGAGATGGCGGTCGGGGGATTTGGATGACAAACTGGACTATGTGTTTGGTGATAGCTTTTTTGAATATAGAGCTATGTTGGCAGATTGAACGGAATGTGGAGTATGTTGGGAGGAAACGTGATGGGGTGACATTCTCTCCTAAAGATATCTCAGCTGTGTCCTCTTTTCTTGAGGTATGATCTCTGACTTTTGGTTTATCAAATGCTCCATAACAGTCACAAGGAGTTCCTCTTCCTTCTTCTGTTCTTTTGTAACATACATATTGTACACCTGTGTGGCTGTGTTGGGTGAGCAGGTGGAGAAAAAGGCAGGTGCCAGTCCTCTGTCTCAGTTTCTTCTCAATTTGCAACGACAAGCAGTACAGCATCAAACTGCACTGCGTACACCCAGGTTTCACTCATTAATATCCTTGTGCTGAAGCATTCTGGTTGTGCTGAAGCATTCTGGTTGCACTGTTATGACATATGTGGCCTTCAACATAATTTCTCTAGTGTGCAAATCTGATTTGGGCTGGGGTTTGTCAGTGTGTTGGTTGGGAGTGACAAGAAGCAACGTCAAGCAAGTGATAATGAAGAGTCCGAGGATGAGGAGGATGATGCGGAGCAGGGAGCAAAGGTTTTCAGTAATCAGTGGCTCCCTACTAAGAAAGTCCCAGTGTATGTAAATTTGAGCATGCCTCTCCTCCTTAAGATTTGGGCAGTGTGTGCTAGCAGGTATAGTTTCTTTATGGCATATTTTTTTGTTTGGCATTCTATATAAAGTTGGGAACAGTCATTGTGCAAGATAAAATGTGTTGATTGCAGAGAGACTGCAACCAAGAAGACAAAACCAAGTACACATGTAGCAGCAGAAGGAGACGATGAGGAGGATATTGTGGAAGATTTGATGCTCTCTTCAGATGAAGAGGTTGATGAGGAAGAGGATAATCGAGGTGGCCTGAAGTCCCAAGGTGATTCAAATGATGACAGTGGCAAAAAACACCTTACCTCACTCAAGAAGGGACGACCAATGTCTGTAGGAGGAAGGTTGAATCAAACCGGAGGTTGTCGAAATGCAGCTGGAAACAAAACAGGAGGGAAGAAATTTAGCAAGTCAAATCTGAGAAACAAGGGGAAAGCTGTTTAAGATGATACCAAGTTCTATTTTACAGGTCTTGGTGTGGAGAGAAAATCATGCTATTTGAAATTGTGTACTAGGTTTGGGGCTCTATTATGGTCATCATGAGGTCTATGGCCTCCAGGGCAGTTTTGTAGCAAATGGAAGGAGATACTGACAGAGAAGTTAGGTGTTGTGTGTCAGTTTTCAGTGCACCTTGAAGTGACCATGTGTGCGTTTGAAAATGAAAGGGTCAGATGGTAACAAGATTAAACCTACTGATTCTGAGGAGATGTAGGGTGGTTCATATTTGCAGCATTGTGTGATGTGTCACATTCATGGGGCTCAGTCTTGGATCATTCCTTGGTGGGAATATAATGATTCTCAAACCAAGACCGCCTTCTCTTGTGCTTTTTGCCCTTCCTATGCAGCTTTAAGTCAACATATAGTTCCAAGGCCTGACTGCTAACAGGGTAATGTATTCTACCATTGCCAGTGAGAAGTCACATCCGTTTTGTGGGATTGTTGAGAAGAAGATGAATGCAAGAGCTTGCATATTAAAGATGCGAGCTTCAGTGAGAGTCTCTTGCATGCTATTCATTTATTTTGCCAGTCTTCTTGTGCTAGGCCTGCTGGCATACCTGTGCTCTTCCTGTTGGGAGTGTTTGTATTAGATTTTCCAAATAGTGACCAATGTGGATATTTGACACATCCCTACTCAGGGCTTGTGGTGTCCTGTGTCTGGCATGTGCACTTGTTGGGGTGATTACTTTTGGAGTTGGTCTTGCCCTTTTACCTCCTAGGGAAGGCCTCAAGCAATCCAGTTTACATCATACAACTAAATGTGTATGTTGAGTGCATGGCAGGCAAAGGGACATTGTGATCACTTCTTGAGACACTGCTGATACCAGGCTCCAGCTTTTCTGATGATAAGTGTGTCTAAGAAACGGATTCCCCATATTTGCTGCTAAATATGCTAACAGGGAATGGAACCAGGAAAATGTGAAGGTGGGTATTTTGTTCGAGAAGAGAGAAGAGGTATGTTACAAGTCTGCAGAGTGGCAACAGCCTCCTTGTGAACCTTTCTGGTAGTATCCAATGCTGGTTAGAATTTGAATATCTCTGTGCTGAAATGAAATGCACTGAGCCCTGGTTTTGATTATATGAAAGTTCTGCTGCCAGGGACCTTATCACTACGGGTGAATTGATCAGTGTCTGATTGTTTATGACAGGCACAACCTAGAGTATTAGATCAGACATTAGCAGCCTTCTCATTTTTACATGCTCATGTGTTGAAATCTTTGGTTGGAAGCTCCCAGCTGTAGACATTCAATGTTGTCTGCTGCTTCAGCAATGTAGGCTACAAAAAATTCTTGTGAGAACTTGAGTTTGTGTCACTTAGTCCTAATGTCTCATTGTCTTGTCCAAGACATCAGTACCACAGTAAACAGTGACTTTCTTTCAACTATTTGTGTTAGAACAATCTTGTTCATTTGAATAGAAGTAGAAAATTTTCTACAGGTTTAGATTTTGCTATGAAACTGTGCATTTGTCCAGTTATAATCCTGTGAACTAGTATATTGCAATCTAGTCTTCAGAATGTATGAGAAGTTTTTTGAATGAAAGGAAAAATGCGGAAGTTAAATACTGTTGCCAGTTGACAATTTTATGCTAAAGATTATTTTCTTTGCAGATCTTTTTGAACCTATGCAATAGGAGAGGATGTTTGTTGTCTTCAAAGAGTCTTTTAAAAGCATGTTCAAAAAGCATGTCTGGACAGGGATTATTTACCAACCAAAACAGTAATCTTGCCCACAAGCAATACTTCTGCAACCATAAAAGTTCTGGTACTGAGTCCACTACCAACTGCATTTCCTCACAACATGGAAACATATCTCTATAAAATGAATTTTGAGAATAAAATTGGAGAATGATGTTCCCCTGAGATATTGATACAAGGTATGTTACAAGAACCGGTCTTTGAGGCTCAAACCTGCAAAGTATTTGGAACAGAGTTTGAAGAAACATCTCTCCAGTTAGCTCTGGATCAGGAACTAGCAGTCCACTGGCTGTGGCATCCTGTTAGCAGACTCATTTGATGGGTCCTCCAATATGTTGCAAGACCATAACAGACCGCTATAATTGGCTCTATTCCTGTTTCCAATCTTATCAAAATTGCCGGTACAAAGTATGAAGATGTGTGGAGGACAATACCCTCGAAGCTCAAATCCAATGTCCCAAAGCAAATCACTTTTTTCCATTGTTCAGAGGTCCTGTCTCACTGTGTGCAATAGGCTTATAAAGGTAGGGGAAACTACCCAACTTCTAAGCCTATGGAACTTCTTTGCACAGGTATATAAAGTCACAATACGAGACCATGGATTCTTACGGCCCAGGACAATCTCAATCCGCTCAGTATCTTTGATGTCGTGGTCTTGGAAATATGGCTTCTCAATTAGCCATGCTGAAGAGAAGAAGCAGCCTTGTGCTGCCATGACATCCTGTGGTATGATTTGACTGCAAGAATGAGCAGGTTGTTTCTTTGCAGATGTCAGCACTGCCATACTTCCATACTTCCATTCTTATCTCCCTTCTTGAAGATCCTCTGATATTATGGTAGTTCTTGTCAGAAGATCATTCTCAATGCCCACCAGACCTGAAAATGGGCCTGATGAGAAAGTTGATGATGAGCCTTCAGATCCAAAGGTAGTTAAGGTAGGCCTATGCATGTACAATGTGGTGGCAGATGATCTCTTTGAGGCAGACACAGATTTTGGTGTATCTGCAGCACCTTCTTTCTCCCCTTCACTGCTCATACCTCTTTCAACTTCACTGCTGGTTGCATATTCATGGGGTCGGCACACAAGTTTGAGAGTGTGGACCACCTCTCCCATTGTGGGCCTCTGATTCCACTCAGGTGCCACACATGCTGCAGCAATGGCTGCTACCTGGGCAAAGTCCTCTGGAGGGTACTTGCCTCCCAAACGAGGATCTGCAAGCTCATGAAGCCTATATCTCTCCATGATTAGAGGTCGTGCCTGCACAAGTCAAATCTTGGTTCATCAATTTGTGCTTCAATGTTTGAACCCATTTTATCAGCAACCACTAACTGTACAAATTTGTCAATTTGTATGGCCATATGCCACACAAATTGCAGTATAAGGGATTGAAACTTACCCAGGTTGTTATGTTTTCACCCCCTGCTGGTTGACTGTGATCCACTGGCTTCCTCCCAGAAAGCAGCTCAAGCAACACTACACCATAGCTATATACATCGCTCTTTACCAATAGGTGTCCAGTCATTGCATATTCTGGTGCCACATACCTGGCAGACAAAAAGGGAAAAGTCAACCTTCAACTACATGAATATACACTGGCTCTATCAAACCCAAGTTTTGCAATGTGGCTTAGAGAGTGGAATGCATGGAAGTTGCTACATCTAAACAGGAATCTGCCCAAGCAAAAGAACTCCAAGTCACCTCCAAAATCTCTAGCCTGAAGACAACCTAATAATTGTCTGTCTGAAGACATGCAAGGTCAGGGAAGAGTGGATAAGGAAGTTAACAACATACCCAAAAGTTCCCATTACACGAGTAGATACGTAATCTTGTTGGCCTTCTGGGGCTGATCTTGCAAGGCCAAAATCTGCCACTTTTGGGTTGAAGTTATCCTCCAGCAAAATATTGGATGCTTTGAAGTCTCTATGAATGATGCAAGGCTGTGAGTCTTCATGCAAGTAAGCTAGTCCACGTGCTGCACCTAGGGCAATCTTCATGCGTGTGTTCCAATCCAGTGGCCCACGTGCTTGGCCCAAATGTCCTGTTCACCCACAAGCAATTTGCAACCATAATTCATTGAATGACATCCAGATATCCTCCCAGGAGATTAAGCACCCACCCAAATAAAGCTGCAACTGATCCCAGTAAGAAAGAAAGAAAAAAGCTCATACCATGCAGCCAGGCCTCCAAGCTTCCATTTGGGACCAACTCATAGCATAATAGTTGCTGAAGAGGTTCAAGGGAGCAATAATAACCAAGCAATTTTACCAAGTGGCGGTGGTGGAGCCTGCTCAACATCTCAACCTCAACCAAGAACTCCTTGTCTCCCTGGTTCCCACCACTGGTCAGCTTTTTAATTGCTACTTCTGTCCCATCCTTAAGGACACCTCGATAAACTTTACCAAAGCCTCCTTCACCGATGAAGAATGACGGAGAGAAATCATTGGTTGCATCTTGCAATTCCTTGAAAGTGAACTCTAGGGTATTTGAAGGGCGAGGAAGCGACCTCTCACGTGTTGTGATCATTCTAGCGGTGGACGGTGCCTGTCTAGGTGTTGTTAGCACTGCAGTCACTGCCACAGCAATGGCCATAATGTTAGGACCTATGTCAGTGTGCATTGACAGCCAGCAAACTGACAACAAACACAAATGCAATTCTTAACATTTGTCCTGGTTGTCACATGAAATTCTAGTTCACCCCTCAATGGTCAACACAAGGAAAGCAAGTTGGCAGGACAGTAAAAACCTCTCCTAGCAGCAGCCTCAGGATTCTTGACATTTTCCTTTCTCTTCTTTGTGATGCATCTCCAGACTGACAAGGCTATAATCAGCAGAAGTATTGCACTGCCCCCAACAATACCAATGATCACCCACATTATGTCATGAGTCCTCTTGCCTGAGGAAGGCAAAGGACCCTCGGCTGATGGCTTCCCACCTTGAGAAGATGGACTTGGGGCTGATGGAGCATTGATGGGACTGAAGGGTATAACATCTGCAACAACACATGGTGCAGCTCAGTCTCTCACTCCTCCACTGTCTTGGCACTGGTCTCACCACACTCAACAAACTGAAAAACATGATACTATCATTTTGCATGAGTGGATCAGCCTCAACTTTCTTTGGGTCTGGACGAGATGGTGCCAGAAGAATTTCAAAGCTTTCCCTACTGAAACTTCACAAAGCAAACCTAGGGTATGAGACTGCAACCACATTACCTGCTTCACCAAATAGGAAAAGCACAACATATCTTTTGCTTACCAGGGGATGGTGAAGGGGGCATAAACACTGTGATATTGACAACAGTGTAATTTCCAAACAAGGTACTGCTGAATTGTATCGAATGTGTGAGAAGCGATGAGTTGATCATTCTGATTTCTTCAGCCGGAAAGCTTAAACCCACAAGGGGTCCAATGTCCACTGACATGTCTAGGGTGAAGTTAGTCCCAAACTGGAAAGCCTGGATTTGGACCTGCACATCCTTTAGATGCAGCTGCGAGGCCAGCTCATGCTGGAAAAGAGAAGTCAAATTAGTAAAAGCACTTGATGCATTCTCCATATGGAATGCAACCTCGATAGGGTAGACACATTGGCAGGCTGAGTTTGATGAACCTGGTAGGGCCATCATGTTGGTTGTGCAGCACCCTGGAAGTGGGAAAGACAAACAAACAAGTGTATGTAATAAGGACCTCACTCAGACACTGTGTACATGAGAACATGACGGACTCCAGGAAGGAGAGTCAGAGATGTAAGACCTCTCTGGCACAAACTAATGTCTTCCATCCAGCACAATGGCACCAGTGTGGTGCAGAAGAGCAAATACTCTGTGGGTAAATAAAAAACAGGTCTTGATCTTCTGGAATCGAAGCTGACGACAGTAAGGGCAGATGATGGCATACCTGGAGGGGGCGCAAGCCCTGGTGAAGGAGCTGGAGAACTACTTGTGGGCTGTGATGGTTTATTAGGAGGGGATGAAGGAGGTAATATGGTGGTTGGGACACCCAGGCTGGGTGCAGGAGCTTGTGGGGTAGAAGCTGGTGCTTGCCAGGGAGGGGGAGGTAGTGGAGGAGTTCGAATTGGAGAAAGCAGCGGAACCAAGGAGGAGGCAGGTGGAAGTCCTAATGGTGGGTGTGAGGTTGTGGGAGGGAAACCAGACCCTAATGATGGACCTGTTGCAGCAGGAAGTGGAGATGGTGGTGTCAACACAGGGACGATGGGTGGAGGTGAAACTGTGGAGGGTGGTGCAGAGTGCACAGCATGGACTGGTGGACTCAAGGGCACTGATGAAGGGGCTACAGCTTGAGCCAGAGGTGGGTGTGGTGAAGAAACTGATGACAAAAACCTTGAATGACTTCTGTGAGGCAAAAGCAAAGGGGAGGGTGAGAGGTTGGCAGCAGAGATCAGAGATTGTGATTGTGATGAAAAGGTTGCTGCCAAGCAGCAAGAGAAGGGTATTGCAAAAACCTGTTTACCCTGAGCGACCAATCCTGCAAGGTTAAGAACAGCAACTACAAAGTATTCAGCTGTCTGCATTTCACAACAGGAAACAATGCACATTACCAGAAGCACTATGCCAAATGGGGGTGAAAAAACCCTGAAGAACCAATTGGCTTCACATGTGCGAGGACGCAAGAGTGATGTCTGTGGAATGCAGAGTAGGCATTCAAAGGACATTTACACACATCTCAAAGCAGCTGCAGCATGCCTGATAAGTGATCAACCAATCTCTGGTCCCCCCCAGGGAGCAGCAGATATGGAAACTGACCTAGTTCTTTGGATCCTATCATTCAATCCCCAAAAGGCATTTTATCACATGAATTTGGATCCAAACTGATCACAGATCCATCAACGAATGCACACACCTGCAAACTCCCAACAGTTTTCTCTGAACAACTTGTTGGACCAGCAGCAGCAGCAGAAGGAATAACAAGGGAATCACCGTATGTGATGATGGGTTGTCGCTCCATCAATCCTTTGTCCCTCACAAACAAACAGAAACTACATTTCACAACCCAAAAGAATCCATCTCTCTCCACAGCTCTCAAATTCACACACAGACACACCCACCTGTGAAAGAAGAGGAAGAAGAAAGCTGATGCCCACCATGGTGCAGGAAGGTAAACCACCACCAGATTGTCACACACAATAAGATCATCAGTTGCCACAAGCTGCGAGGTGGCGGCCACCTAGACATCTCTACAACTACTCCGCAGCAGCATTAATGGTGGAGAGGCCGAGACCACCACCCACGTCTTGTTGATCACCGAACCCACTGGTGTTACTACATTCTTCTTCACAGCGTCATTGGCATCTTCGCGCACCACCACCATTACCACCGACAACAACAACAAGACCACCATCACCACTTCTTCTACGACACCAGCAGGTTATTGTCCACATTGCATCAGTGATCTCAATCCTTCCCAAATCCATGATTGCCTCTTTCTTCTTCTCCCAGCACCACCGACAATAGGACACCTCTTCCTTATTCTTCACCAGTGCCCACCACCGTCGGCTGCTGCTGTTGTTCCCGCGAACCCCATCGTTTGTTTACTCTCATTCTATTGTCACAATGCAGACCACGCACATCCCCTCCTCTCCTCTCCCAAGCGGAGATGCTGAACCTACTACTACTGCTGCTACCAGCGAGGAGGAAGTGGAGCAATCAATCAAACCCCACTGCTTTACGAGGAGCTGCTTCCCGTTGTTCTTCTTCTCCTGAAACTGTGAATGCAGTAGCAATACTCCGATGTTGTTCCGATCTGTGATTTGCAACATAAACTAGTAGTACTAGGATTGCTTGAGCTAGTCCTACTGCCGGAAGCTAATTGTTCATGCGGGATCATTGAACACGGATCAGCAACAGTAGCAGCAGCAGCGTGATTACGATGGTGCTGGTCCTGGTGATTTGAGCATTCTTCTCTGAGACTCAAACACGACGCATGTCTGCATCTCCCAAAACAAGAAGAATCGAAACCCAGCGAGCCAGAAGTACATAACAATAATAAATCTCGCATCACTTAAGCAATCATGCTCAAGAAGAAAAGAAGAAGAAGAAAAACAAAGCAAACCCAAAAGCCAAATATCCAAAAAATCACACACGGGAAGAAGAAAGGTCAGGTCAAGTACCAAATCATTCTCTCTCTGTCTCTGTCTCTGTCTCTCTCTCGTGTGTGGTGTGTTTCTGTGTGCGCTAAATGTTAGCAGCAGATATATGGCAAAGCCCACAAGAGAGTATGTACATCGTGGGTATTGTAATAGTAGAGGAGAAGAGTGTGGAGGCTAATAATAGAGAGGCAAGCAGCAGAAGCAACAGCAAGAAGTAAGTACACTAATAAAAGTAAAGAAAGAACGCTTTTACAAAGAGAGAGAGAGAGAGCTCAGAAGAGAGGGGCAGAAGAGAGGGAGAGGAGCTGCTGTTGCTGTTGCTGCAAAGTGTGTGATTGACAACAGACACAAAACACAGAGGGTAAGGTAAGGTAAGACAGACAGATAGAGAGATACAAGAAAAAGCATGAAAGACTCCTCTGACCAGCAACAGCAACAACGACCATCAACAACAACTACAACAACTAACAGTGCGCAAGCATCCCAACCAACAACCCAAAAAAAAAAAAAAACACAAAACAAAAACAAAGCGCCCGGCCCGGGGGGGGGAAAGTGGCTCTACCGCGCAAATCCTTCGCGATTTGCTCTCTTTCTTTTTTCTCTTCTGTCTCTGTGTCCGCAAGAAGCCACCAACGGACGGGACGAGCGCGCGAGCGCGTGCGAGCAAAAGGAGCGAACGAAACCAGCTCTCCAAATAAGACCCCCTACCCTCTCTTTTTTTTTTTTTTTTCTTATTTATTTTTTTTTTTAATAATTTTTTTTATA
>Ga0116231_10006850_pt1 | contig 21355 bp, 11 predicted proteins | sample S1TSphgellanicum_2_FD_89695 | JGI IMG/M metagenome (GOLD analysis project Ga0116231, IMG submission 89695) | Host-associated microbial communities from peat moss isolated from Minnesota, USA - S1T2_Fd - Sphagnum magellanicum MG | ecosystem: Host-associated > Plants > Peat moss > Unclassified...
ACATGGAGTAAATATATGATTGGCTAATAATATGACTAATTTGAGTTGAACAAAATAAAACGGAGGACCATTTTGAGGATTGTATCCTTTTGGGAAATAAGAGTAATTCAGGTCAACTAAATATAATTATTTATGGGCTCAACTGATTTAGAAGTCATTATGTGTAGGGTAAAGCCTTAGGGTGAGGACATTTTCAAAATAAGGAACTTAGGACGAGGCAATAGTCCAGAGATATCATATTTGATGAAATATCTCAAGGTTACGGTCTTGTGATATCTGGAGTAGAATCTCAATTTCAAATTTTGAAATCTAGATAGGATATCACGATTTTACCTAGATCTCCATATCAAGTAGGTATTGGGGTAAAGGAAGAGGTTTTGGGTAAGGTATAAGGTGTAGGGTAGTTGATAGGGCTAGAAAGTGAATGTTAAAGCTACCTAGATTAAGTATCCTAAGTTTTGAAAGCTTTTAATTGGGTTTGAAAAAAAGTTAATACGGATTATGAAAACTAACTTGAATATTTGATAGATATTGTTTGATTATATATTAGACATTCTCAAAAACTGGTCAAATATTTTTAAAATGTATTTGATATCCTTTTTGGATATTTGAAATGGGTTTTCTTTTTAAAATACTAAAAAACTAGTTCAATTCTCAAAACCTATTTTGAAAACTAGATCCAATGGGTTTTTTTTTTAATGTGATATTTGCTCAACATGGTGTGAACTCAACATATGAACATTGTTTTGCAAGGTAAATAATGTGGCATGCACAATTGGTCCAAGTGTGAACCCATTGCATAAATATAAGGTGAACTCAACATATGAACATTATTATGCAAGGTATATATTCAATTTTTGAAGATCCAAATATGAAAGGAAATCTTACTTGAATTGCATTGTAAACATGTTTCTTTAAGTGTGAACACATTATTTAACTCTTTTTTTTTTTTCTTCAAAACCTATTTTTTCTAATTTATATGAAATTTCAGTGACAAAGATAATTCAAAATTCAATATCTCATGCACCTTAGGTCTAAAAATTATGAAACAAATTCCATTAAATCCTAGTCATTCAGGATTTTTCCAATATTACCAAGAATGCACCTAGATTCCACTAATTTTTTTCATTTTGATTTAATTCAATTGTCATTCAAAAAAGTGTTCAATATTCAATAACATGTGTAACATGGTTTCAAACATTGAAAGAAAAATTGTTGTAAATGTAACCAATTTTTACAACTAAAAATTGTCAATATAGTTGCAAACGATACTTTTTAATTGTTAAAATTTATTGCAAATGACTATTTTATTCTAGTGAAATGTCACAAAACCAATGTGCACACCCTATGCATTGAGAGCTTTTCAAGAATACCAAGTGTGTAACTAGAAACCTTACAATTTTGTCTTATCTTAATGTGACAAACTTTGAAAAATTAAATGTTTTCATATTTTGAATTTTTGTTCAATTTTAGTGACAAAACTCACTTAAATTCATTATTTCCCGGATCATATGTTGTCTTGATTGTGAACCCGTTACAAAATAGATTGAACTCAACATATGACCATTGTTTTGCAAAATGTATGTATGAATTTAAATATATTTGTAATTCATGGAATTTCTTTAAATTAGTAGTGACATTGTAAAAAGGAAAAAAAGATGAAAATATTGTTATAAAACAAACACTATTAATTGATGAAATCAAATGGTTTGTATGTTTTTTAAATTTGATAATTTTTGTCCTTCATACAAATATGACTCACTACCAATTAGAATAATAAAAACAATTGATCTTGTTTCTTCCATAATTTATTGTACATGGATGTCATTTTTACATTTACTTTATTTGAACCATTGTCGCATTTTCGCACCTTTGACATTTTCATATGTAAATTGATATGATATTTCACTATAATTACATATTTAAATTAAATTATTGAAACTAGTGGGAATGGAAATGGAAATATTACTAACCACACAATATATCAATCAATTAAACATATTAATATTATGATCTCAAGTGTGACTAAATTACATAACCTTGGATGAATCCAAAGCTTTTTTGCCCCAGTCAAGGGGTTGTTATTATAATAGTTCCTTGTGATATACTGCAATTGCAAAGGAAAAAACCTCTTCTTGGATGGTGATTTAAGATATTATGATATTTGTAGTATAAAATAAAGATAAATTAAATTACTTTTAAAAAGTGGAAACATGTTAATTTGTAGACCAAAACTTTAATAGCCTTGGAACATGATTATTTAAAGAAATCATTATGACAATTTCCTAGTTGCAAAAGGAAAGGGCACTTGGAGAAGTTTTTCCCCTTATTTTTTCCATTTCTTTTTTTTTCCTCCCTTTTCTTGCACACCATTTGAGGAATAATTAATATGCCAGGTTGCGGTAGTTGGTATGGTACTAACATTGGCAACTAGATTTGTGCGGAGATTACTGACAATGTTTAATACTTTAATAGTTAAAAAATCCCCATTTAAAAAAATATTTTTAAAAAAAAAACTTCGCAAGAAACATTTTCTAAAAGAAAATTATTATGCTATATAAAAAATAGATTGAATTGCCAAAGGGAAGAGAGTTTGGATGTTTGGAGTCTGGACCCCTCCAATCATCTGGTAGATATGAGGCAATCAGATTTGTTATGAGTAAGTGAAGCCAACAAGCGAGTGATTGGATTTATTGTGACTAAAAAACTAAAAAAAACAATGAGATCCAACATTGAGTAAGTTAACAAAGGAATGAAGAAGTAAATTGGATCTATCTCTTTTGAATAAGAAAATAAGATAAGAAATTGGGTGGGTTTGTTGCAAGACTAACAAAATAACATAAGCAATGGGGATCTGTTGTGGAATGAGAAAATAATTGAAGAGAACCAAATCAGATCTGATATCAATAGATGAGTTTATGATTAGGTGGGTTTTTTTGTGTCGCAATGTAGTTGGGAAATTCATATTTGGTAATAGTAAGTATGAGGAATATAGAATGCAATTTGTAGTGCATAAGTTGTAAACAACAACCCAGACATGTAGACAAATACCCTTAATTGGTGATGCAGAGATCCATGTGGAGGAAAATCTTAATCAGTCATATTAATCAAACTGACATAACGCATCCCGCTGAAGAGTTGCCAAGGAATCACAACTTGGGCCACCGTAAGATGATTACCTCCAGGCTGCTGAAGACCCTGTTATTAATCTTACCTGACCCTTTCTACCACTTTCTAGTGAGCCATTGATGACTAAAACTTTAGTAGTAGCACATGAAATCCACCAAATACTAAACCCTTAGCAGGTCCTGGACCGGGTCCACCCCTTCCCCTCGGAAAAAGACCTTTTTTGTCGCCATCATTACAGGTAATGATAAAAGGAAAGTCAATGCAGACTGTGAATGCTAGCACAAATCGTAATTTGTTAGATCCGTACATATGACAATTGTTTTTGATCTCTATACATAGGGGGCCTTCTAGTCCTGATATATGTCATTTTTTTTCATCACATTTATGATATCAATATTTGGAAATTCAAAAATGTTATACCTTCTATTGTGTCGGGTTATTGTTCTTGTACAACATGAACGGGTTTAGGACCGAAACTATGTATGATTACTACATAGCTATGAAGTTTATGTTTTTGGTTGTAAAATTATCCTCCCACCCTTCTATTGGCTATGCAAGCTTCACCATTCTCCTACCATGATCTACACACAAACTACACCAAAATTATTCAAAAGCCTTTCCAAAATCAAAACTTCAATTCTCACAAACTTTGTATTCATACCATAACTTTGTACAAATGAAGGTGTTTCTCAAGGTCACAAACACCTCCTTATATACTAACCAAAAGGAAACTAATAAAAAAACTTCCTAAAACTTATCCATCACATGGTTCCCCAAATAATCAAAAGGAAACAAAATCACATGGTTCCCTAAGTGATTCCACAATTAATCACAAGAAAACAACATCACATGGTTCCCCATGTGAATCCACGATTAATCACAAGGAAACAACATCAGATGGTTCCCCAAGTGATTCCACAATTAATCACAAGGAAACAACATCAGACGGTTCCCCAAGTGATTTCATCATTAATCACAAGGAAACAACATCAGACGGTTCCCCAAGTGATTTCACCATTAATCACAAGGAAACAACATCAGACGGTTCCCCAAGTGATTTCACCATTAATCACAAGGAAACAACATCAGATGGTTCCCCAAGTGATTCCACAATTAATCACAAGGAAACAACATCAGAGGGTTCCCCAAGTGATTCCACAATTAATCACAAGGAAACAACATCAGAGGGTTCCCCAAGTGATTCCACAATTAATCACAAGGAAACAACATCAGATGGTTCCCCAAGTGATTCCACAATTAATCACAAAAAAATATCACATGGTGCACATGACATAAGTCAATGCATCATGCCAAATTATGGAATCCTACATCCAACTTACTCCATTAAACAATTACATAAGTAATTGTGTAATCAAGTTACACATCAAATTACTTACACCCAACTTACCCCATTAAATAATTACCTAAGTAATTGTGTAATCAAGTTACACTCCCAAGCTGACTTATGTATCCTAATAACTCTTTCAAAATTGTCATACTTTCTTGGAACTGGGAAAATTTGTAATGTAATTCACCTTGGAGAAATTTTCTAATTTTTAAAAAAACATTCATAAAAAAAAAGATATTTTGGGTAATGTTCATTTCATGTTTATTTTTGGTTGTTGTAGATAGATATAATATTTATTTTATTTTTGAAAGGTTTTAATAACAAGTCACCATTTATTGTTATTTTTTTCTTTGGGATGGTCACAAGCTAGTACTAATACTCCAGCAAAAACTTGAAAAATAAAAACACTAAGTATCATGGCAAGTTCAACATCTCAATGTCCAATAACTATTTAATTTTGAGGATTTCGTGTAAAAACAATATATTCTTATACATATTAAAACACTTTTTATTTTTCTTCATAATTTTTTTTCTATGAATAAATATGGTTTGCCAATTTCAACAGTTCTGAAAGTTATATAATTCATATGGAAGCCGCTTAGGTAGGATTGTAGAAGGGGGGAAAGAACTAGTGCACAGAGTTGGGAGGATTGTAGAATTGAAACACTTGCAAGAGAGAAAGTAAATGGGTAGGGTCCATGGTTTTTTTTTTTGTGTTGCACACTCTAAAACCACGGCAGGGGGGGAGGATTTGTTTTCCTTTCAATCAATGGAAGGCCCAAGGTGCCTTGCTTTTACTCTTTTAAAGTTTGGGGGGCGGGAAGGATGGGGAATATAAAATGCAATTTGCAGTGCACAAGTCGCAGGCAACAACCCTGACATGTAGACAAATTACTATAACTGGGGATACAGAGATCCATGTGAGGGAAAAGCATGATCGGTCATATTAATCAAACTGACATAGCACATCCAGCTGAGGAGTCTTAAAGACTGTAAGTCTCCGGCCGGGCCACCATAAGATGATGACCTCCAAGCTATTCAAGATCCCTTCTGCCACTTTTTCGGTGGGCTAGTGATGAGTGAAATAGTACACATGCAATCCACAAAATATTGAACCCTTAGCAGGTCCTAGACCGGCTCCACCCCTTCCCCTTGGAAAAAGACCTCCCTTTGCTGCCTTCTAGTCCTCATATATGTCACCTTCTTTCACCACATTTATGATATTGATATTTGAAAATTGAAAAATGTTATACCTTCAATTTTGCTAGGTTATTGTTCCCAAGCTGACTTATGTATCCCAATAACTCTTTGAAAGCTTTCGTCCATTTTTTGGAACTGGGCCAATTTGTAATGCAATTCATCCTTGAATTTTTTTCTAGATATTGATTTCATTACAACAATCAAATGGCAAACTTGAGCCATATGTACTGGAGATTAGCTTGAGGAGTGGGAGGGGAGTTGTATACAAAAGTACCATCGTTGGTTTTTCTAGCTACCAAATTTTGCATTGTTGTGATTTTTTTCTATAAAATGAATATAAATTATTGTTGTTTGAAAAAAACATTTATTAGTTTGGGCAACATTCGTTAGATGTCTATTTTTGGCTGTTGTAGATAAACATATTATTTATTTTATTTTTGAAAGGTTCTAATAACAAGTCACCATTTATTGTATTTTTTTTCTTTGGGATGCTCACAAACTAGTATTAACACTCCAATAAAATCTTGAAAAATAAAAACATTGAGAGTATCGTGGCAAGTTCAACATCTCAATGTCCAATAACTTTATTTTGAAAATTTTAGGTAAAAAAAAAAATTCTTGTACATATTAAAACATTCTTTATTTTCTTTCATAATTTTTTTTAATAAATATGTTTTGAAAATTTCAATAATTATAAAAGTTATATAATTCATATTGAAACTACCTAGGTATGATAGTAAAGTGGAAAAAGCTGGTGGATATGTAACTTGATGTAGTTCAATTGTTCCCTATGTAATTATTTAATGGGTAAGTTTGTTGATTTACTTGTTAATAAGATTTCATAATTTAATTATGATTTGGTCATAGTGTTTGACTTTCACATGATTATTTATGTGAAAGTCATATGATAAGTCTTTGACACATGAAGGTGCATTGATTTTCACATATTAATTTATGTGAAAGTCATGTGAAATGTCTTTGACACATGAAGGTGCATTGATTTTCACATATTAATTTATGTGAAAGTCATATGAAAAGTCTTTGATACATGAAGGTGCATTGACTTTCACATGATTATTTATGTGAAAATCATGTGAAAAGTCTTTGCACTATATTATGCATGTGAAATCACATAGGGAGCCATGTGATGTGTAAACTTTAGGAAATTTTTTGTTTAATTTCCTTTTGGTTAATATACAAGTGGGTGTTTGTGACCGTTGAAAACACTTTCACTTTATAAAAATAAGTTGTATGAATGTAAAGTTTCATGGAATATAATTATGAAAGGTATCGAGATTTTAATTTTGAAAGGTTTTGATGTTCTTTATGTGAAGTTCATGGTAGGAAAATGGTGTGGCATACTAGTTATACATAAACAATAAAAAGGTGAAAAAATATTTATGCAACCAAAGAACATACATAGTTTCGGTCCTAAACCCTCTCGTGATCTACATTTTTTGGTTTTGTTGCTAGGACTTGAATCTATGTTCTTTGTGTGGTGGAACTTAATTATGTTGTTGAAAATTTGGTAGGGAAAACAAAAAAACAAACTATTTGTTTTGTTTTTAAAAATGAGATGCGAGGTGATTTATTTATCCTTAAATCGTGGACAAAAGTGACAACATGGGTGGAGGAGATTTAGGTTGTGGCAATGGAAATTATGAAAGGCAAGCCAAATCGAATTTGGTACGCAATTGAATGCATAAAGCAACATCATGAAAACCATAAACACGAGTCATTCTGTTTGACCCCAAGTTTGCTTTTGGATTATAATTTTAGGCACAAACTAAAGTTAGATTTGTGGGAGTCTAAAAAACTTCACAAAGAAAAGCTACATGCAAGAAAGGAAAAAAAAAATGGCACGTGTTAAACCATATGAGAAAATGAAAATATAAAGTTTACAAAGGATAGTAAGCGTTCATGAATAAATTCATGTTTGTTAGACCTTATTGAAACCTTGAGACTTTTTTATTCTGATATCAAAAATGTTACACGTTTTTTAAATAAATAAAAGAAATATATGTTTTATTTTTAAGATTAATGTTTTGGATAAAACATTAATGTCAACGTTAGAAAAGGCTTTTGATTCCCTTGGTACATAGTTTCCAAAAGATAGGCAACAAACCCCATCACTAACATTAGGAATTGTTAGGCCAAATTCATTTGTTAAAAGATTTGTTGAAAGACCTATTGAAAAGCCTGGAATTGTAGGTGAACCAAGTGTGGTAGTGTCACAACTACATAGACGACAAAAAAAATCTAAACCTCAACCTAACCCGGAATTTATAAGGTAACACCAAAAGGTGATCACATTAGAACAACATTTATTCATTTAGCTTAAAAAAAGGGATGCAACTTCGGACTATGCAAGAACTAATAACTTGAATGTCATGTGGATTGGAGGCATCATTGATACCCATGATGGTTGTGATCTTATAAATGTTGTCTTTCAATCCAGGCATTTAAATAGGATAATTACAGGGTTAGATATGTATGGTCTTTTTAAAGACGCATCGAGAAGATAGGGAAAATTTTATTACGAATGTGATTCAAACCATTTGGAATTTCCTTATTCATGAGGAAAGGTTATAAAAATTAAGTGATAGTTGTTCAAAAAAATTAATTAATTTGGTGTGTTTTTAAAAATAAAATATGAATCAACATGGTTATTCCAGTTTTTAGGGGAAGGGTGAAGACCCTAAAGTATTTTTAAGGGAATATAAGAGAGTTTGCATTGGTATGGGGCTTAAAATAACTACAAAATGGTTTAATTTTTTTCTTGAATTTTTAAAGGTATAGCATCACATTGGTTTGAGCGATAAATAAAAGCATTGAAGGGATCATGGAATGACATAATTAAAGCCATAGTGAAGGAATTTTCTATGAAGAATGTTTACCAAAATTTAATACTTGAATTAAGTCAACTAAAGCAGGGGGTTTTAAAGTTAGTGAGAAAGTATAAGGAAATAACAATGACATTGTAGAATAAATTCCAGGGGTGTTTTAGGGCACAAGGTCATGAAGGAATTGATCTAATTTTTGCAGGAATCAATGCATTAGTGTTAGAACATTTCACCATTGGTTTATTGTCAGAATTGTGAGCAAAAGTGAATATGAAGAAACGGAGACATTTGATGAAACAACAAAGGTGGCCAAAAAGAAGGAGGTGAACATGGAGGGAGTTCCATGACTAACTACGCAATCCATGGTGAAAGTAGTTCAATTGTCGACTAAATCGTAGTTGCAAAAACATCCAGAAGTGAGTTTCGGCATGGAGTCGGCTATGGAATAGATGATCAATCAAATGAACAAGTTAAGTCTCCATCTACTATAGCCAAGGATTAGTAAGAACAAAAACGTGGAGGTCTTGTCAATAATTCAATGTTACAAGTGTTGGGAAATGGGACATTATTCAAAAGAATGTCTAAACTTGCCAACCTTGGCTACTAGAGTAAATGTGGGTGTTTCTACTGGAAGGTTTTTTGTAGAGGGGAAGGGCAAAGTTCAAGTACATTTAATTGAACCAATGAATGAAGGGTGAGAAAAGGCTTTGATGGGTTTGAAAAAAAGTTTCAAAATTCTTGAGGATGTGATTAATGTCATGGCCTAAATTAAACGATCGACGAAAGACACTATTCATCTTGATGCAAGTGTCAAAAAGTTCAAAGAGATGGCGAAAGCCCCAAAAGAGAAAAAGAATTGAAGGCAGAAGTTTGGATTCCAAGATTTTCCAATTTTTAAAAATTCCGGTCCTTATTCGGTGGTGAAGGATGTGGCATCACAGAAAACAGACATCACCATTGGACAGTTGGTGGCAATGGTGCCGTCAACTCGAAGGGAGTTGGAGAAGGGGTTGTCAACACCTAAAGTCCCAAAGGTACCCACACCTTTGAATGCCATAGTAGCTAAACATGAATGTGATCTAATAATTGATGTGCAATGCAATGGATCAATGTTGTGTGAAGTGTTGGTGGATGGAGGGGTAGGAGTTTATGTGATGACAATTCTTGTAATGCGATATTTATGATTGAGATTTGATAGATCGGCCTCAGTAACCCTAAAAATGGCTAATAAGCAAGTTGTTAGGCTAGAAGGAATAATTAACAGTGTTGCAATCATTGTAGTGAAGGTTTCCACCATTGTGGATTTCCATGTGGTATTAAAGGAAGATGGGGCTTACCCTATGATATTAGGTAAACTTTGGTTAACAAAGTCACATGCAAGGAACTATTAGGGTGAAGGATACATGACCATTGGAATTCATCATAACCAACAAAAAGTTCCATTTGCCAACTTCATGAAAAGCTCTAGAAAAATGAATGAGTATGATGATGAATCAGAAATAGACCAAGGCTCTAATTCTAAAGGGATTTACATACATGATTTTAATGAAGAGGAAATAGGGTTATATGTTTTGGAAGCAATTCCCAAGGTTGGAGCTTTGTCTTAGGCGAATTAAAAGGTTTGAGGGGATGATGACCAATCAACTCCATGTGTGTTGACAAAAGGAGAAATCGTGGAATGGGTGAGTAAGATTCAACTAAGACTAGACCTTCGCCTTAAAGAAAGAAAATAATATGCGGATTTACTTTGTAAGTATATCCATCTGTTTACTTTTAGTTACAAGGACCTTATGGAAATCACCTTGGAGTAACAAAAAATTGAATTGTTACCAAATGCTAAACCAATCAGAACCAAGCAAGGGAGGTGGAATCCAAGATACACTGCAATGGTGAAAGAAGAACTTAACAAGTTGTTGGAGGCATGGTTCATTAGACCTATGGAAACAACTAAATCAGTTTCTCCTATGGTATTATATTAAAAAAAAATGGTAAGTTAAGCGCATTTGTCAATTATAAAACTTTAAACAAAGTAACTAAGAAAAACCAATACCTTTTGCCATTTTGTGAAGAAATTTTGGAAGAAATAGTAGGGCATGAGATGTACACATTTGGAGATTGGTACAGGGGTTACTTGTCGTAACCCTAGTTTTGGGCTAGTAACCAAAGCAAGGGCTTGTAAAGGTGCATGCCAAGAGTGAGCCCGAGAATCACATTTCATGCTCATGGGAATGTAAGAGAATGTGAAGGAATGAACCCCCACATTCCCAAGTGAACTCCCAAGTGAGCTCCCACTTTGGGAGTTGGAGTCCCAATGGATTCTTGAATTTTTTAAAAACAGTTATAGGGGTCAAAACTCATTGGATTGAAAACAAATTTATATCATTGGAAAGCTCTTGGAACTTATATGTTTTAAATGGGTTCGCATGACCCATTTGGGTTCTTAAAACATAAGTTATGGCCAAAAGAAGGATTGAAAGTTAAACTGCCAATTTCACTCTTGACCACTAAAAGTCCAGGAATCGCCCTAAATTCCTTGCGCTCAGGTAGCATGTGACATATCGTTGGAAAGATCTTGATGAGAGCTAAAACTTTGCTTTCGACCTCATCTCGATCAGAGGTCTTCACAAGAAATTATAGGCCTCCAAAGTCATGAAAGTCCCAATTTAAGGAATTTCGGGACTCCAACTTGAGAGTCCCAGGACAAAATGACATTTGGGTGCTGGACCCATGGCTAGGCACAAAGAATATTAAGGAGGAAGGTGGTGGCTTCCCCCAAGTCTAAGCCGTGGTGAATCTTGTGAGTCCATTGTGAGGCATTTTTGCACACCTTCAACATGAAGATATATATACTCACAACACCCGCTTGGAAGTGGAACTACTATGTAGTTGTAGTCTAACAAGTAAGGTGGTTCAATGTAATGTAATGAAGTTCACTAATATTCTATTACGTTGTGTCCACTTGGAAGATACAAAAACATTGTGGGAGAATTGTAACCCACCATGATGGAATGTGAAGGGGCATTACATTGATGTTCATTCAATGTCACGCTTGATGGTTAAACCTTTTTTGTTCCATTCATCATAACATCTACATATAACCTCATAATCTAACATGCATTGGATTTTTGAAAAGTTAATCTAAAAATGAACCATGTTACAAAATCTTATAAGTTTTTATTTTTTTGATCAAGAATTAATCCTTGGGATTAAAATTCACTTTATTTAGATTGAGGAAAAAACAGACAATTTCAACCCCTCTACTTTCGGCAAGTGTAACTCCCTTACAGCAAACCTGATGATGCTAAAATTTGAAGAAAACTTTTTACACCTCCTAAACAAAAATTGTTTTAAGTTTGACACAAATCGAACGGTGGATTTGGGAGGAACAACTATTTGAAATAAAACTCTAGAGGCTTTGTCATGAAAATCCTTCCATGAACTCCACTACAAACACCCTTTACTCTCAGCAAGTGTAGCTCCCTCACAGCTAAACCGATGATGTTAAAATTTACAGATAACCTTTTACACCTCCTAAACAAATGTTTTTTTAAATTTGACAAAAATCTAATGGTGTATTTGGGAGGAACAACTATTTGAAATAAAAACTCCAGAGGCTTTGTCATAGAAATCCTTCCATGAACTCCACTACAAACACCCTCTACTCCCGACAAGTGTAGCTCCCTCACAACCAAATCGATGATGCTGAAATTTGGAAAGAACCTTTTAAATCTCCTAAAAAAAATTGTTTTAAGTTTGACACAAATCTAACGGTGGATTTGGGAAGAACAATTATTTAAAATAAAACTCTAAAGGCTTTGTCATGGAAATCCTTCCATGCTTATTTCTTGCACACATATTTTTCATGAATAACACCTTCCCACACATAAGAACTAATCTTTCCCTCACACATTCATTTTCCTCCTTTCCCCTTCCCCCAACACAAGATACTCCTCTCTCCTTTGGTAAGCCTCCATGACCTTTTTTTGAATTTGTTCCCCTTGCCCAATAGAAGCTTCGAAATCCTCCCCTCCAATCAATGGCCTCCTCATCCTTCAAAAGTGAACAAGAATTGAGAATGATTTGCCCTCCAATTGATTTTAGGATGAGAATTCTTGGGCCCAATGAAACATAAAAAATATTCCATCCTCTAATCAAATAGGATGACAATCCTCATGACTAATGGGATTAAAGGATTCATCCTTCCCCTTATTTTGGATATCTTGATGAGGTTCTTGAGCTTGATGCTTATCATTTCCGTTCGTTGACCCTCACATCCTACTTCTTCATCCTAATTATTTCAAGTAATTAACTATTAGGATAATTTATCCGTAGTAACAAGTAAACATCCTTGAGTCTTTACTTGATTAAATCAATTCAATGGTTGATGTAACATCCCCACGTACCATTTACTCTTTTGATATCCCCTACTTTTTTTTTCTTCCATGCACTAATTAATTATGTAGTACATAGTAAATTGGAATTAAAATTTGCATCACAAAAACCCCCACATACTTTTAGATCCACCATCGAAATTAGAGTTCGATGAATCCATTAGATTTAAGATGTTCGAGTTTTCATGAGGTTCCGCTATCACTCCCACACCTTACGCCTACCTCAATTTGTTAAATAAAAAAGCCTCGACCCGTTCTGAACGTAAGTACCACATTATTTCTACTACCTTCTTAGTTTTTGTTGATGCATGTGAAAATTTAATCATAGCGGATGATGTCGCTCCGCCCTTGAATATTCCAATTTCACTAGTAGAAAAGGAAAAGCTTGAAGAAGCACCGCTTAACGTGAATGTCTCTCAACGGTTGCACGAAGAAGAACCATCCAGAAAAGTGGTGCACACTTGAGTCGATTGTTTGGCATGGGATCGTCGATTGTCTCCTAACCCACATGCCTTAGCAATCTATTTAAGTTGGTTTCATAATGTTTTGACCTCTGGTGAAAAAGTTATCGAATATTGAACAAAATTTTCATAATAATTACATTCAAATTTAATCTAAAAATTATAAAAAAAACATGGGCATGCTTTTGGTATTGTTGAAAAGCCCTCAATTAGAAGATTTAATTAAGGTGATTGGTAAAATTTTAAACCGAAAATTTTGAATAATTTTTATCATTGAAATTTTAATTAAATTACAAAGAATGGGTTTTGAAGGAAAAATAGTTGAATAATCAAATCACACTTGGGCCAATGGCACATGTTACATTAGTCATAGAGAGAAGGTTTTCAATGTGGGGTTCGAGCCCTAAGGTGAGGGCATTCCCCAAATAAGGGGCCTACGATGAAATGGTACTTAAGTCCAACTTTCATTTTTGAAATGTCTTTCACATGTGTTTTACCCATCATTAAGCAGGAGATGAATATTATTGTGAACATCAATATTCATAGATCACAAGCTGTACCAGGAAGAATGTTCTTAAGCACACTCCTTAAAGGTGGAGGGATCTTACACCCAAGAAGAGGGGTAATTTCCTTCCACTTAACAAATATGCATATTATCCCTTCTCTTTTCTAAGAGAGATATAAGGTGCCTTTCAATGGTTTTTTTGCTTCTTGCGAAATCTTTCCATTTGCCAACAAAGAGATTGAAAAAAAGTTGGAATTTTTTGTTTCTAGTATAAATTTGACTACTTTTGCTAAATTTTTGGTTAAATTTTGATATTAAAATAAAATAAAATTGGTGCCTTCCAAATGCAACTAGAAAATGTCTAGAAGATGTGCATTAAAATCTACATCACTCCAACTCTAACCAATGTCAAAGTTTTTAGTTTAAAAATTTATTCCCAAGTTTCTAACCTAGAACACTATTAATGCTATTTAATTGAAAGTCAGCAAGAGCTGACTTCTTGGTAGCAATGGAGATAGTTTATTGTGCAATAAAACATTGAAAAATCTCTATAGAAGTTTTTAGAAAATCTCCTTTGGGTCCCATCATCATCCATGTTGGCTTGTGTCTTGAGGTACAATGAAAGTCCATTGTGATTTTGCTGTAGGCATGAGGGCCCCAAAGCTTTTAATGGCATCGCTCATTACTTAGTTTTACTTCATCTTTGCTAAAATGCTACTTTTCATGTTGCAATTTGAATTCATTCGTTACAAAACAAAACAAGGAGTTTGTCACACTGGGTCCTGGTCATTTACATTTTAAATATATTTTAAGGCAAAAGAAGAAAAATTATGAAAACTCAAATATTTCACCATGCAAAAATATAATCTTCAAAAAATCCTCTTAAACAAACCAAAATCCTTCAATATATTATAATGAGGGAGGTTTTTTTCCGAGGGGAAGGGGTCGAGCCGGTCCAAGACCTGTTAAGGGTTTAGTATTTGGTGGATTGCACATGCTATTACTAAAGTTTTATTCATCACTAACCCACCAAAAAAGTGGTATATGGGGTTAGGTAAGACTAATAACATGGTCTTGAAAGCCTGGAGGTCATCATTTTATGGTGGCCCAAATGGAGACTCCTCCATAACTTTTCAACAGGATGCACTATGTGAGTTTGATTAATATGACTGGTTGAACTTTTCCCTCAAACAGATTTTTGCATCCCCAATTAAAGGTATTTATCTACATGTTTGGGTTGTTGCCTAGGGCTTGTGCACTAGTGTAAATTACATTTTTTATTCCCCATACTTACTGCTACTAGCATATGAGTTTCCCAATTACATTGCAACATAAAAAAACCTAACTAATCATAAACTCATCTATTGATATTAAATTTTATTTGGTTATCTTTAATCATTTTTTCACTCCACAATAGACCCCGATTGCTTATGTTATTTTGTTACTTTTGCAATAGACCCACCTAATTTTTTCTCTTATTTTCTTATTAAAAAAATAGATCCAATTTACTTGCTCACTCTTTCGTTTATTTATTCACTGTTGAATCTGATTATTTTTTAGTTTCTTAGTCACAATAGATCCAATCACTTGCTTGTTGGCTTCACTTACTCATAATAGATCTAATTGCCTCGTACCTACCCGATTACTAGAACGGTCCAAACTCTAGACATCTAGACCCTCTTCCCTTTGGCAACTTAGTCTATTTGTTATAGCATATCAATTTTTTTTTAGAAATTTTTTTTTGTGAAGTTTTATTTTTTCAGATTTGTTTTTATGAAGGGACTTTTTAACTGTTAAAGTATTAACTATTGTCAAAAATCTCTAGATAAATCTAGGTCATTAATGATAATACCAAACCAACTAGCTTAATCTGGCATATTAATTTATCCTCAAATGGTGTGCAAGAAAAGGAGAAAACAAGGGGAAAAGCTTCTCCAACTTCCCTTTCCCTTTGCAACTAGGAAATTGTCATAATGATTTCTTTAAATAATCATGTTCCAAGGTTCTTAAGGTTTTGATTTACAAATTAACATGTTTTCATTTTTTTAAGTAATTTATTTTATTTTTTAATTTTATACTACAAATATCATAATTTGTTAAATCACCATCCACGAAGAGGTTTTTTCCTTTGCAATTGCAGTATATCATAATTCTAGAAGAAGAACATGTATTTCCAACTAGTCTTTATAACAAAATTTTAGTCACAAAAAACATTTTGCAACTAAAATTTCTTTAGTTGCTTAAGACAAGTTGCATGTGATAAATTAGTCACAAATGACAAAGGGTATTATATGAAAGAAAAAAATCAACAAATACATTTCATCCTTTGACTCCATTGTATATGTATTGTCACATGCGATTAAAATGCAACTATTTTGGTCACAATTGAAGGCAAATGATGTGCGGACATGTGTCTTAATATTTGATTATGTAGAATATAATAATTATTACTATTTAAAAATAATCTAAGACGTTCAATTCAAATACTTGGATGATCTTATATTATGACACGTGGCCCAATGTAAGTATGCAACGTGACATTAAAATAATAATAATAATAATAATACTAAGTTGGTAAGTACTTAGGTAGGTACATAAATAGGTGCCTATAAACTTAGGTTATATACCAACCTACCTACTTAGGTTTTTAAAAAAAAGGTAAGTAGGTTATACCTTCTTAGGTTAAATACCTACTCATATAAGTAGGTACTTAGAGGTAGGTACATAATTCAACCTAGGTGGGTAGATCAAACTAGATACCTACTTAGCTAGGTAGATAAGTAGATAAGTAGGTTGGGAAGGTGAGTACTTTAGAAATGTGTATAATTTGTTTTTTTTTTTGGTTGAACCTTTTGATTAGCTCATTTCATGTGCACAATTTTTTTAATGAGAAATTAGATGACCACAACCCCTTGTTTATATAGTGTTCAAAACATGAATGAAAAACAAATAATATGAGATAAATTTTGAAGTTGTAACTTCCTTACAAACTAAGTTGTAATTCCAAATTTTTTTTCATGCTTTACTTTTTTAGTTTTTAGATTTCTAAACAATTCAAGTACTAGATAATTAGATAATTGTTTAATTAATGATGATTAAATTTACATATATTTAAATTATAACTTATACACTACAAATATTTAATATTCAACTTAAATGAGAAATAACTTTTTAATATTTAACAAACTAGCTATCTAGTTACTCACAAGTTATTAATACATAATTCATAAATAATTGAATAACTAAAATATTTAAAAATATTTTATTAATTTTTAGAATCTAATCGAATTATATATACTATAATTAATGTAAAACTAATTTAATGACTATAATTAAATTTAAATTTTTTAAAAAAATTATGTTTAAAGTATAAGTAATGAATTAACAATTATCATTAGAAAATATTCTTTTACACGAATTTATAAAAAATATTATTCAACTAATTACATTACTTATTGTTGTCAAAATTGATAGGTCAAATAAGTTTTTTCTCTTTGTAATTATTAAGTATAAATACAATAATTTGTTCAACATAACATTAATTTTCATAATTACTGTAAAATTATTATAAAAGATTTATTATAAATGAGTGTTCACAGAAATTTTTTAAATAATAATATTATATAATAATTCATGAAATTAAAATCAGTAAAATAATTATTTTAACTACACTATAATTTTTCCGAATTTTTAATTCAGGTTTGAAGTTATAAATTACAAAATGTGAATAATTATGTTCAATTAGAAAATAATTATGCATATACTAATTAATTCTTATCTGAAGTTTTTAAAGTAATGTCACATTAGTTACATTAATTAATTTCTTATAATATAAATATATTAAAAAATAATATACAAATATATGTTATAACAATAATTATTTAGTGTAACTTAGATTTAATAAACATAATCATTTATAATTATTTATAAAAGTGACTTATTACGGATAACAGTAGTAGAAAAAACCCTTAAAACTCAATCAATAATTTTTTGAATTAAAATATAACTTTAAGATTTGAAAATAGTAATTCAGAATTCAAATATCAACTTTCAGAACAATTAAGTTTTTTGAAGTTAAATAACAAATTTCAGAATTGAAATGTCAATTTTCAGATTCAAATAGTAATATTCAAAATTAAAATTTCCACTTTTAAAACTCAATTAATAATTTTCTGAATTGAAATATTAATTTCAAGAATCCAAAATAATAATTTGAAATTCAAATTTCAATTTTCAAGTCAAGTAATTTCTTAAAATTTAAATTTAAAACTTCAAAATTCAATATCAAATTTCAAGTTCAAATAAAAATATTTAAAATCAAAATGTCGATTTTTAGATTCAATAAATGTTTTTGAATTGAACTACTAATTTTTAGATTCGAAAATAGTAATTTAGAATTCAAATATCAATTTTTAGATCAAATCAGTTTTTTGAATTTAAATAAAAATTTCCAGAATTGAAATGTCAATTTTCAGATGCAAATAATAATATTCAAAATTGAAATGTCCACTTTTAGACTCAATTAATACTTTTCAGACTTGAAGTATTAATTTTGAAAATCCAAAATAATAATTTGGAATTCAAATTTCAGGTTCAAATCAAATGATTATTTAAAATTTAAATGAAAAATTTTCAGAGTTGAAATATAAAATTTCATATTCATATAAATATATTCAAAATTAAAATGTCCAATTTTATAATCAATTAATAATTTTTTGAATTGAAATGCTAATTTTTGGATTCAAATAAACCTTTTTTAGTTTAAATTGAAAAATCACATTCAAATCAAAAATTGAAAATTCAAATAATGTTTTAAACAATTAAAATCACAATTTTCAGTTTCAAATATCAAGTCTCAAATTTGAATAAAAAATTCAAAGTTCAAATATTAATTTTGAATTTCATTATATGAACAATATACATACATATGCATATTATATATATATATATATAGTACATACATTAAAATACACTCGTATGTCATTTTAAAATACCTTTAGGATGCAACTAATTTTTTGATTAGTGTGATTAATGGGACATATCAACCTATTAATGAATGAAAATAAATGTAAAATTGATCAACAATAGGATGAAATTTCTAATAGTTGCATCATAGTTGTGAGAATGACCAAAATAGTTGAAATGTGGTCTTGTAGTTGCAAATATTCCCAAATTTAGTCACAAACAACTATAAGTTTGCATGTAGTCATAAATGAAATGGTTATATTTTGGCTGATTTCTACTAGTGCAAAAAATTATTATTATAACTAGAACCTTTTGACCAAGAGAAAAAAAAAGTTTTGGATTGATCCAAGGTTATGTAATTTAATTTGTGATCGTAATATTAATATGTTTAAATGATTAATGTATTACATGCTTAATAATATTTCCATTTCCACTATTTTCAATAATTTAGTTTAAATATGTCATTATAATGGAATATCATATCAATTTACATATTAAAGTTTCAAAGATGCGAAAATGCGACAATGGTTCAAATAAAATAAATATAAAAATGACATCCATGTACAATAAATTATGGAAGAAATAGATCAATTGTTTTTATTATTATAATAGGTGGTAAGTCATATTTGCATGAAGGAGAAAAATTAGCAAATTTAAAAGACATACAAACCATTTGATTTCGTCAATTAATTGTGTTTGTTCTATAACAATATTTTCATCTTCTATCCTTTTTTACAATGTCAATAATAATTTTTGAAAATTTCATAAGTTACAAATATATTTAAATTCATAAATACCCTTTGCAAAACATTGGTCATATGTTGAATTCACTTTATTTTGTAACGGGTTCACACTCAAGACAACATATGCTCCATGAAATATTGAATTTAAATGATTTTTGTCACTAAAATTGAACAAAAATCCAAAATATGAAAAAAGAAAAGTTTTTCAAAGTTTGTCACATTAAGATATCTCAAAATTCTAAGGTTTCCAATTACGCACTTGGTATTCTTGGAAAGCCCTCAATGCATAGGGGTGCACACATTGGCTTTGTGACATTTCACTAAAATAAAATCGTCATTTGCAACCAAGTTTTGTAACTGAAAATTATTGTTTGCAACTATATTGACAATTTTAGTTGCAAAAATTAGTTATGTTTACAACAATTTTTCTTCTAGTGTTTGGAACCATGTTATACAAGTTATTGAATTTTGAACATTTTTCTCAATGAAAATTGGATCAAATTAAAAGGAAAAAAATTAGTGGAATCTAGGTGCATACATGGTACTATTGGAAAAATCTTGAATGGCTAGGATTTAATGGAATTTGTTTCATAACTTTTAGACCTAAGGTGCATGAGATATTAACTTTTGAATTATTTTTGTCACTGAAATTTCAAATAAATTTTAAAAATTAGGTTTTGAAAAAAAAATCAGTTCAATATTGTGTTCACACTTAGAAAAAACATGTTTACCATGCAATTCAAGTAAGATTTCCTTTCATATTTGGATCTTCAAAAATTGAATATATACCTTGCATAATAATGTTCATGTGTTGAATCCACATTATATTTATGCAATGGGTTCACACTTGGACCAATCGTGCATGCCACACTATTTACTTTGCAAAACAATGTTTATATGTTGAGTTCACACAATGTTGAGCAAAATTCACATTAAAAAATTGTCCAGTAGATCTAATTTTCAAAATAAGCTTTGAGAATTGAACTAGTTCTTTAGTATTTAAAAAAAAGAAAACCCATTTCAAATATCCAAAAAGGATATCAAATCAGTTTTTGAGAATGTTAAATATATAATCAAACAATATATATCGGATATTCAAATTAGTTTTCATAATGTGCATTAACGTTTTTCAAACCTAATTAAAAGCTTTCAAAAACTTAGGATACTTAATTTATATACCTTTAAACAGTCACTTTATAGCCCTATCAACCATCCTACACATTATACCCTATACCTTACCCAAAACCTTTTCCTTTACGCCCATACCTACTTGATATGACCTTACCCAAATCCTTTTCCCTTACCCCCATACCTACTTGATATAGAGATCTAGGTAAGAAATATTCTACCTAGGTAGGAGTATGATATCCTACCTGGATGTGAAAATTTGAAATCTAGATTCTACTCGGGATATCACAAGACAATAACCTTGAGATATTTCATCAAATATGATATTTCTGAACCATCCCCTCGTCCTACGTCCCTTATTTTGAAAATGTCCCCACCCTAGGGCTTTACCCTACACATAGTGACTTTTAAATCAGTTAAGCCCACAAATAATTGTATTTAGTTGATCAAAATTACTCCTATTTCCTGAAAGGATCAATCCTTGAAATAGTCCTCTTTTTTATTTTGTTAAATTCAAATTAGTCATATGATTAGCCAATCATATATTTATCCCATTTAAAATGAATCCTAAAGAACAAAAACACCTTATCCGCACCCACCAATCCTAAAACTCCATACACATTCATCACTCTTCAGCACCAC
>Ga0116231_10006851_pt1 | contig 21354 bp, 23 predicted proteins | sample S1TSphgellanicum_2_FD_89695 | JGI IMG/M metagenome (GOLD analysis project Ga0116231, IMG submission 89695) | Host-associated microbial communities from peat moss isolated from Minnesota, USA - S1T2_Fd - Sphagnum magellanicum MG | ecosystem: Host-associated > Plants > Peat moss > Unclassified...
AAAAAAAAATTTAATAAGTAAAGGTTATTTTTTTTTTTTGGTGTTTTTTTTTTTTGGGGGGGGGGGAGGCATCAAATAATACGTGACGAGGACCATGACTTTGTTATTACACACCCAAAAATGTATGATAATAACTTCATAACCCACCCAAACCCATTTTTTCACAAACTATATAGGTAATTAAAAAAAAAATCAGCTCCTAGTTTATTTATTTATTTATAGCAAAAGAAGGGAAGCTTTTAGAAAAGAAAAAAGAAGTGGCCCCCTCAAATATTTGTTTTTGGCAAAAATTCTCCATTCCATGAGAATTGAATTACTAATGGTGGGGTAGGGTAGGGTGGGGTTGGGGAAGGGGGGGGGGGGTTGGTTGTGGGGTCCATCCAATTTTGTCCCCACTTTATATTTAATTTAAGAGAAAAGAGAAATATGAAAAAATATGGCTAAAAGACAAAAGAAGAAAAAAGAAAATTACCATAGGTGAAAAAAGTGAAACAGGTGAACAAACTCAAAAAGTAAATAGTTAAGAGATCTTAGATCATTAGTGGGAGATCTAAGCTTGATTAATTAGTGTAAAGCTGTTTAATAAGTATGATTAGTCGAGATCTAAGGGTTTGAGCCCATTTACTCTTTTAAGTTGAGATCTTTAAATCAAAGTGCTTTTAAAGGTTTTCAATAGCCAGAATTTAACCAAAATTTAAGAGAAATCACCCAATTTTGATACAAAGTTAAAATATGTAGCCAAAAATATTCAAGGCTATTAATTAGTTAATTAATTAATTTTTCCAAATTAATTTTGTAACTAGATTTGGCTAAATCTTGATATGGATCATCACCACTTTGGCTACATCATAAAATTGACCCAAAAAATAAAATAAAATAAAATAAAATATTGTTTTGAAGTAAGATTAGTAGAGATCTAAGTTTTGAGAGTTGGTGGGAGATGTATTTATTAATAAGTATTTTAGAGATTTAGTGGAGATTTGGAAGTATGATTAGTGGCTTTCGAGGTGAGATTAGTATTTGGATTAACTAGAGATTACGCACTAATGACGTAAGTAATCTCCGTAAACTTCCTTTCTCTCTCTTTCTCTCTCCTTGTGTTTTTTTCCTCTTTGCTTTTTGGCTCTCGCGAACACGCGCGCACGAGGCCTCGCGCGCACTCAACGCAGCGACACACTACTGCAAGGCAGCGCAAACACACACACGCTCTTCGCACGCACACGAAAACAAAATAAGAGATTGATAGCAGCGATGCACGACAGAGAAAGACAAACGGAAAGGAGGAACAGGGGATCCGAGGGTGCAGTAGTACTACTGTTTTTGTACAAATGTGTGTGAGTTTTGTGGAATTTTTTATTGAGGAGGAAGGGAAATAGCAGCAGCAGCAGGAGAGGGAACGGGAAGAACAGGAGCAGTGGAATCAGTTGGCGGGTTTCGGTTTTCAAAAAGAAAAATCATTACGTAGTATGAACTTCCACAACTCTCCTTTTGCAATCTTTAGACTCTTGTGTTTCGGTTTCCGTCTCCACGAGCTTGGAGTTTTCATGTCAGTTTCATGTACTTACGACACGGAAGGTGTGCTTTGTGCGTATTGCGATGTGTCTGTGTATGTGCGTCTGTGTGCGCGTGCGTGTAAAAGCTTATCTCGTTTCGTGATTACTATTTTTTTTCACTAGAGAAGAAGAAGAAGACGAAGAAGAAGAAGAAGAAGAAGAAAAAGAGTTTCGTTTTGTAGGTGGTTTCGGCTTCGGCTTTTATCCCAAGCAGCAGCATCCTGGTCTTACGAGTCATACTTAAGGAGCGCTCTTCTTTCATCTGTCTGGATCTGTTTCCCTATTCCTTTGCGTACTAGGGAGTGGCGACTAGCGCTGCTTAGTCGTTTCCGCCTTCCTTAGACTCTCTCTTCGTTGTCATGAGAAGAGACTGTAGCGAAAGCTCTCACTGATCATCGACAACTCATCGGTGAAGATAATGCGTTGCTCGCCGCTCCTGGCACTCTACGCTCCCCGTCAGTTTCAAAGTTGGTGACAGATTTGTTTCCAAATGTGTAAGCCCGAGAAGTGCTGCATCGTCCTGTTGTCCGTGCTCGGATCCATCGCGGACGAGACTTTTGTAGAGCAGGACCTGGAACTTCTTCCAATTTCACCTGCATGAGTACGTCGTTAGCTAGAGACAGTTTGTAAGGTTTGTGCTTTGAGGAATTTTTTGTAAGCGAAAAACCTACAGTGCTTGACCCGGATTCTCAAGAGCGTTGTAGTATTGCTGAAGTCTTTCTTTCCAAAAAGTGCATCTTATCTGTGCACAGGTTTCAAAGCAACTTTGAAATTAGGTTCTGGAGCTTGCGACCCTGTAGAGCCTGTTAATCAATTGCCTCTCAAGTGGCAAGACAAGGCTCTGAATGAAAAGAAAGGATAAAAATTATGCTGACTGACACAGTTAGTGGTATCAGAACACATGGTATTTCCCATGACATTGGTTGAGGCAGAACAGCTGTGTAATCTTATGATGACAAGCACCTGATTCCAGAATCCATTCTTAAAAGTTTGCCCTCATGCTGCTGCTCACACAGTGTGTTCAGTTTCCCTCTCTGTCTTCTTGTGAATGTGAAGAGTCAGCTTCAGATTTAATAGATTCTACATGGCAACAGAATGAGCAGAATGCCACTCAAAGACTCTTGTTTCAAATATAAAATAGATCAAGCATGGCTGGTGAGCATTCTGAAGAATTACCGATAAGTAAAAGCATGGTCCTTTAAACTGTAGAAATGTGGAACACATTGGGTGGTCTTCTTTTTGTTGAACATGTGATTTTTGCTTTGCCGGTTTCAGGATGGACATGTAAGCTATACTGTATCTTCTGAAAGTGATGGTTTTGGCAAGCATACTCAGCCAGATTATGCAGATACTAGTAACCGAGCCCTGTACTTCAGCTTCTGTGGAATATGGAGTAGTCAGTAGTCAGTTTTATAGATTCTTGAGGGTCAACAGAGTAGTTCAACAGATTTTTTCTGAGCTTAAATGGCAAGCTGAGTTAGTCAAGCTTAGTCTTCAAAGTTTCTCTTGAATTGACCCAGAGGTTTTTTTCTTTAAAGGGAAAGATTTCTGTTTGATGTTTCCACCTTTGGAAGTTCCAAAATCATTATTTTGAGTGCTGCTTAATCCTGGGCGGGGAGTTTGACAAAGCCCTCTTTTTCCTCAAAAGATCATGCTTCATGAAGTTCTCGTTTTCCCTCCTCTCCTCTTTCCTTGTTTGGGTTTTTCTTGGTTTTTCATCTTTGCTAGTTACTCTTTCTCTTTTGGATTCTTTTGTCACCTCCTTTCCTTTTGTGTTTTGTTGAGCTAGCCAGTTTCACTGTTGAGTCTTTCCAGTTATTGCTGGTCTTGTGACCTCAAACTCAGTATGTATGACATTGACCTCCATCCACTGCCAGGAGCTAATGAAGTCATTGTGATGTTGTGGTAGGTGGTCACTACATTGCATGTTGCTGTTACAGGTCACTGAACATGTGCATGACTGTTGTGGTTGTTCTGTCAGTGATTGCAGAAATGTCCTCAACATTCTGTGGTTGAATCTCTTCTTTTTCCTGTTCACTGATCTGCTGTCTCTATAACCTTGTCATCAGGTTCTCAACTTTGGGTTGACTTGAATCCAAGTGTGGAAAAGTTCTCATTTTGTTATGAAAATGTTTGTCTTCTGAGAGTGCTTGATTTGATGTTGGGAAGTCGTTCATTTATAGAACAGAAAAAAGGTGGCTAGGTGACAAGGATGGAACTAATACTCCCAGTTTGCTGTGTTTCAGGGCACACAACCTGTCTGTCAACAAGCTTCAACTTGAGAGGTGCCCAATGAACGGAACCAACCCTCTGTCATTGTTGGAGAAAACATGGATGGACTGTCGAGACCCTGTCAAATTGCCTCTGAAGCGCCAAACTCAGGCTTTCAGAAGGAGTAATTTCTGTTAGTTGAATTACTGTCATTTATAGCATGAGCTGCAGCTTAGTTTTTCACCTGATGTCTTTGTAAGCTGGAGTTCCACATAGTGTCTGTTGAGGCCCATAGCTACTACAAGCTTGTCAAGGGTTCTCCGACTTGATTCTTCTTTCTCTTGAACGGATGTTACGTATAAAGTTAGATTTCAAGCAATGGCTGCAACAAGCTGTCTCAAGATGTCTTCAGTTTCCATTTCAAGACTTCATTGGAGGGCTGGGATGATAGGGAGGTTTGCTTGAAGCAATGGTGGTAGAACAAACAGATTGGTTTAGGTGTGGGAACACACATGGGACATCCGAATTATCGTGAAGTTTCCATAGGTAGATCAGTTGGGATCAGAAGCAAGCAATCCTGAGGGAAAGTTAAGGTGATGATGGCCTCAAGTACAAATTCTTGGCTCCACACCAATTTACTTCCTCAACATGATTCCCAGCAACAGAATTCATCGCATGTGCTCTATCATAATTCAGAGAATTTACTCCATGGTGCTCCTTCCTCACATTTGAATCAATCCCAACACTTGGAGTTAGGTCATGGAAGTCATGCTATGGAAACCTACTGTCAACCACTTCACCATACTCTACATGCTGGGCTTCATTTGTTGGGTGACTCACAACAGCCAGTACAACCTGCAAATGTTTTTCCAGGTTCCAGGTGTGTTCGATATCCCTTTTCCTCTCTTCTGAGAATTTTCAATTGCTGTACATGGTCCTGCCATCCACCCATGGGTGGCACATTTATATTTTTCTGGGTTGGTCATGCTCCTTTCTATTTTCCTCATGTCCATCAAAGTATAGCGATTGAGATTATGATTTCAAGTTATTTAGATTGTCCAGGCAGTTTTCAAACAGAGTTGTTGAACAGATGTTTCCATTGAAAAACTGGCTGCATCAGGGGAATCGCAGTCCTCCCTTTTGGCTGTGTGTGGGATTGACGTGTGTTGCCCTGCCTATTTTTGGTGATGTACCAACTGACAATTTTGACCAGTAGGATGTAGAGATGAGGTTTTCAAACATGTACAAAGTTGAGGACATTAGAGGCTTACACTCTAATGTGTGTCCTGGAATATTTTATTGAGGAGCTGGCATGAATACTCACTGAGATTTGTGGTGGCAGTGGCCGAGTAGCTGGATCCAATGAAAATGGAGATCCCACATCTGCAAGAAAGGTTCACAAAGCTGACCGTGAAAAGCTTAGGAGAGACCGACTGAATGAACAGTTTGGAGAACTTGCAGGGGTGCTTGGTAACCACTGCCACATCTCTCTCTGAAAGTTCCAATCTGTATGTGATGATTGTTGTGGCCCTGAAGTCTCATATCTTATACCTGGAAGTTTTGTTTTCTTTGAACTGATCTCTTCAATTAGAGAAGTTGTGATTTTTAATGGAAACACCTGTGGGTGGCAGATCCTGATAGGCCCAAGAATGACAAGGCCACCATTCTTGGGGACAGTGTGCAAGTGGTAAAGGAGCTTCGTGCAGAGGTCAAGCGCTTGAAATACGAGCAGACAACCCTTTTGGATGAATCACGTGATGTTAGTCTTTCTCATTCATACCTGTGTCCTATAACCTCATGGAAAAATACCAAGATCTTCAAAGTGGTGCAAATAAGTTTTTTGGGGGAACAGATTGTTCAGCTATGTGAAAATTTTGTGTCTACTGTCTGTAATTCTGACTTTGCTTAGAGATATCAGGAAGAGCCCAATGGGAGCATTTGGAGCTTGACTAATTGCTATTTGTGCAGCTGGCTCAAGAGAAGACAGAACTTCGGGAGGAGAAAGCAGCACTCAAGACAGAAACAGAGCAACTTCAGGCCCAACTTGAACAACGGCTTTGTGGGATGCTACCATGGATGTCTATGGATCCCTCCGCAGTCATGATGGGTGCTGGGCCATACCCTTACCCGATGCCAGTTCCCCAACCTGTAACAGGCCCCACATCTGGCCAACTCCCACCAACATCTGAGACTCCACAATTGCCCCATCAACCCCTGGGTGCACCACCCACTTATCTCTCTATGGCACCTCCTGGTACTTTCATGCATCCAGGTTTGCAAGCTTATACAATGTATGGGACTCGACATTCTGAACAGGGGGGCCCCTTTATGCCATATCCCCATTATCCAGCTGTTGGGAACCATCCTCATGTGGAAAGGCCTTATGCTCAATACCCATCTGCAGTTCAACCAGTACCTAGCTACCTAGTCCAGATGCAGGCATCTCAAGAAGGGGCTGCAGCAAATCCCTCAGATCTGCCAATGTATAGACCTTCCACTTTTGCAGTACCTGTAGTTGTAGCAGGCCAATCAAGGAGCCACCCACATGTTCCTTTTCCTCAGTATCCAAGTGCTGGCATGGGTCAGTCTTATGCTTCTCATGTGTCATCTCGTCCAACTGCCACATCGCCAGAGCCTCAAGGGGTGGAAACAAGCTTACAGTTACAAACACCAGGAGGGCCTTCTCCATCCCCTTCTGTTGCCCATTCTCCATCTCATCGCAAAACCAATGCTGGAGGTGCAAGGCCACAGGTATGGTTGTGTACTCCCTATTGTTCATTTGTAGTTCACTGTGTAATTTGTGTATCCTATTATTATCACAGTTGAAATCACAAAAAGTATTTTGATCATCATGCAGAGTTCAGGTTCTGAATCTTCTTCGCCTGTATTGAAAAGTGAGAACAATGGAGCCACACAGGTAGATTGCTCTGGTAGAGCTGGTGATGCGATTTCTACACTGACACTTGCATCGAGCTCTCTGTCACATGCAGCTGATACTACACTCTCCTTAAATGAAGGTTAGGCTCCAAATCTTTTCTCTTGGTAATCTTTATTCTGTAGCTGTAGAATCAAATAGTACTGCACTTCCTTTTCCAAGATAATCCTAAGATCTACGAGGTATTCTTGTTACTGTACTTTCTTAGGAATCAAGCAGCAATTTCAATTTGATGACATATGGATCACCAAGTTGAATGATGTGCAGAAGGAACACTTTCCAATTTGGACCAGCAGGAGTCACAGATTTTCCACTACTGCAGGTTTAGAGATAGTAAAACTGTTTATACGAGAAGTGAAAATCTATGTTTTTGCCCAAATGGTTTATTACATGTCCTCTATATCTGAACAGGTAAAGGTTGGCAGGTACATGAGAGGTTCAGGCAAGTGCCATCAATCCTCACAAGAGACAAGGATCCAACTTTTGAGACCACCACCACTGCTTGAATGCAGTGATGATGGAATGTATAAAGGTGACAAGAGGTGTAATCAAAAAAATTCCTCCACTTGCCCCATTTTCCCGACAGCAGCAGGTCTCCCTGAATGAAAGGTATCATCAGGGACACCTACTAAAGCAGTTCAATTTTTGATGTGGAGGGGGGGGCGGTGTTGTTATTGGTGTTGACAGATGGCTGTGTTAGATATATATTTTAATGTGGCCCCCAAAACAGCCCACCATAGGTAACATAGCAGAGACAATTTCTGTAAACCAAAAAACCTTGAAATTTTTGGAAAGAGAAGATAAACCATTATTTATCATTCTCCCATTTCTGCCAATGCAGTTCTCTTGTCTTGTGCAGTTTGTTTCGTTTTTGTTCTAGTTCATGGCTTCTGTGTTGTTCCTTTTTCCTGGGTACATAAACTCTTTATCTAGAAGTTTGAAGTTGTTTCTTCATTCTAATTTATACCCTCTGTGGTGTTCCCTTTTCCTAGTTCTTCTGCAAGTCCTTATTTGAAAGTTCTTTTTCTGGTTTTCTTAATAGTCAGTATCAGTGTTTTTCTGTCACCAAGATGTGAAAATTGGCTAAAAACACAGGAGTTACAAACACGGCTCTGAGAATCAAATGTCAATGAGTGCAAATGAATGCATGAAGCTAAGGTGAGTTTTGCTCCAACAACCAGAGAGTAGACAAATGCAACAGCAAACTGACTCACGTTCCATGTATCTCTGGAGCACATTGTGAATTGCTGCATCTGAGCCACATTGATGTCTTGCTGATTTTTTGTTGGTTCTGGTTGGTGGTGGGGTTGGTGTGGTGATGATTCCCACTCTTCTTTTTCCTTGCATTGATTCTTCTCCCATTGCTGCAGCAAAGAACGCTTCAAAAGTATTGCAGCTGGCATCTTGCTCTTCCCAATTTCTCTACACAAATTTCCTCAAAATGCAACCAAGGACAAAGAACTTCATGTACCAAGCATCTCTTTTCTATTAGGTGCTAGGTCATAGTTATACAAAGTGATCTGTGATCATAGCAGCCTAATGGAAAGCCACTGACATAGGGCCTTGTTTCTTGTTGCAGGGACAATTGCTTTCCATTGGAGAGCTGCCAAGGGTGTTGAAAATATGTAGTCAATCATGTTAGGAACTGGAAACTGATGTTCTCATGAAAGGATGACATATGTCACTTGATGGTGAGTCTCAGTTTGACTCACAGCTAATGGCTTGACTGGTAGAGCTGTGAGATGACTGAGCAAGCTAGTTGGAAAAACATAATGAAAAGCTGAAGTGATCACAATAGCCTAATGGAAAGTTGTCCTAAAGCACTACCTCTCTTCTAATGACCAAGAAAATCCCACTTTGAGTCTTCGTCTGCCTCTGCACCTCCTCCCTCTACTTTCTTTGATCCCTGAAAACTTCACTTTTTGTAACACCTTCGTCTCTTTCTGTCTTCTTCTTAGTTGTTGTTCCTGGCACATCTGGATTGGTAAGTCCCTGCAAAACATTGTTCTCTTCTCTGGATGTCTATTTGAAGAACTTATTTTGACCCAGACAAAACAGCTTTTGTATGTCTAGTTTTCTTTGTGCTTCATGCAAAGTCCTACAAGCTTTAATGATTGTTACACCCCTTGCCACAATGGTTTGAATTCTGTTTTTGAAATCTGTGGTACTTTTTGTTCATCTGTTTCTGCCTTGCTAATCAAAGAAGCTGATCCTGGAACTTGTAGATTTGACTTTGTAAGGGATCCAGTTTTTGGGGCTATTTACATGTGTGCATGTTCATTTCTTTCTTGTTCAGAAATCTGTGGTTGATCATCAGTATATTCCAGACATCATCAATCAACCAAAGCAATCTAATCCTTTCTTGGTGACAATTCACAAAGGTTTATGAGGAGTTTCTTTGAAAGTTCTTCCCCTGTTCAGGTTATCTTCATGAGGTTCATGTGGTTCTTTGAACAGTTGGTAGGAGATGAAGCATCAAGTGCAAGAAGAATTTTGGGGAATGGTTGCAGAGACATAAGTAGCTTATCCTCCTTATGAATTTGTTTAGCTCAACATTTGAAGAAAGATGCAGGAAGGAGAAGAAAAATAAGAGGGTTGGGGATGCAGAGCAAAGGCCAAGCTTTGTACAAGAATTCAAGGAAGCTGGATTTGTGAATACAAAAAAAGATCCAACAGCACAGAACTCTGTGGGTTTTTATTTGGAGTTGTTGCTGGTACTTGTGGAATGCTTGTGCTTCTCCATATTCTGGCATCTGTGCAGTTGTTGCCTCTCCACCTCAAAATTGAACACTTCTCCATCATCTAGCATTTGAATGGTTGTTGCCACTCCACCTCTAAACGGAATACTGTACCAGATCTTTTGTCTGCAAACCAAGTTTTGAAAGAGAGCCAACAAGCAGCTTCAGCTCCACCACAGCTTTAGCCTGATGCTGATCCACCACCTCCTATTGCTGCAAAGAAAAACAAGACAATGGGTGTCAAGTGTCAAGGCTTTAAGAGAGGAAACCGTCTTTCTTCATGTTTGTAGCAGCATAGCCTGCTATCATAGAGCTAAACATTCACATCTATTTCACCACTTGATCAAGCTCCTACTACTTAACGAATCTTGTCTTGCTGATCCCCAGGACACTGCAACAGCATTGCAAAAATCATAAGAGCTGCCAATTTGATTCGCAACCTGCAGGCCAAGTCTTTTGTTGCAGACTTGGAAAGGGGTTTCGAAAAAGCACTTGTTTGTCACTGCTCAGGCTAGTAGTGATCATGCATCCAAGTCTTGGAATCTAAAAATCATTTGATAGATGCAATCACATCTTTGTTGTCTAGACTTGCACTAATAAATGAGGTTTGGATAGAATGTAGCCAGCTGCTTCAGGAGGGTGCCTGTTGTTTGTGGCTCCACATGTTAATTGATCAAATCATGTGGATATGAATGTAAGATCCTACTTCTTGTACAGACTGCAAATGTAGATCACATTTCTTTCTCGTTGAATATTTTGACAAACCAAAATCTTTCAACTCTCTTGCCATCTGTTATCGCAGTGTAAGAGATATAACTCACCATTTAAATTCTCTGTGGCTCATTACAATGGAATAACTTTTGGATCCTCTGAAATGTCTCTAAATCTGAAGCAGATGAGCAGGGCTTTGTCTCTTCTTTCGTCCTTGTGATGCAGAGGAGGAGATTTGGTGATTACTATGGAGATTTCCACTTGCTGCCCTCCATGCAGCAAGAGCTAATGCCATCATCTCGTACACCTTTGATCCAAACTCTGGTGGATTGTCAGGCTGCATAATTTCAAACCGAATACAGGGTATGAGTTTCCACTCATGAATACGATCCTCCAAGCATCCATGACATGAGGCACAAAGTGCTAGAAAGACAGAGATGTCATTGAAAGATTAAAAAACTCACTGTGAAACCACTAGACATGAGCGCTGTTTCATAGAGAAGTTCCACCAACTGCTTAGCTTTTGGACTCCTTGGCCTATCTTTGCATACAAACTGTGAGACAAAAAAAGCAGGAACTGAGTTATGTACGTAAAGCTCCACATGACTTAAAAAGCATGGCATGATATTGTCTACACACATCAAGCTCACTTCTATCCTCACAAGAACTTTGGCAATAGGAGTCTACTTTACATTTAAATCCTCGATCATAGCATGGTTAGGGTTGATCTCTAGAACTCGTTGGCCCATCATATACTCCAGTTGCGAGTTGTCTGCTAGTGTTTGGGCCTTCATTATCCTGTACCACCAGAGAATGACGAGAGAGAGAGTATAAGCACAGCAGGCTTTAACATATGAATTGTGAATTTCCTTCCCAACCCCAAAATAGACAGTTTTTTAAATCTGGAGACAAAATTATTTGTTCTGAAAACTTGGGCAACTGATCAATTGGCAACTTTTCAATGATGCAGATGAGGAGGATTTTTCTATGGCAACGGATCAAATTACCTTTCCATGTTAGCTGACCAGCCAAACTTGCCAGAAACAAGTACGCATGGTGAAGAGCTAATGCGCTTGGAGATCTGCACCTTAGCCACCTTGCTACCAAGATTCTGCTTTATCCAGTCACACAGTAATCTATACTCCTTTTCAAATTCCTTTGCTTTCTCCTCATCCTCATCCCCTGCTTTTTTTGCATTTTTATCAATTGAAATGATGCCCATTTGTCAGTTTTCCTTAACCATGGGTTTTCTCAAAGAGTGGAATTCATTCTGAACCCTAACATTCTCTAACATAAAAGCGACAATGCATGTGATCTATGACTCCAGGAGCAAACTTAAAATCACTTATACTACTACTAGGGCTGCTAAACTGTGTCACAGTTTTATATTGTCAATGAGCTTACCAAGTTCCAAACCTTCCTTACTGACATCTACAAACATCTTCTGGTTGTATGTATGCAGATTTGTGACTGCCACTTCATCAATTGGCTCCAATAAGAATAGCACCTGCCAGAAAAAAGACACCATGAGGTAACATCGAAACATGTAAAGCCAAAGAACATAATTTTGTGGCTTCTGTTTCAAACATGTGTCAAAGTTCTCTGAAAGATATTGACAAATAGCCAAGGCATGGATGATGTGACTAACTTGACTAGTCATGACAGAAAGTGTTCTACATGAAAAGCTGCAATCAAAGCATGCAAATAAAATTTCTTCCAAATGACAAGGCTGGGTAAGACCCGCCACCCACCTCAAGGTCTCTCTTGAGAATCTCTTCCAAGAAAGGAGCTCTCTTTGCACTTTGGATCGTTTCGGCAGCCAGATAGTAGATTGCTTTCTGATCTTCCTTCATGTTTTTCACATACTGGTCCAGACTTATCATTTCATCCTCATTCTTGCTTGAGTTGAATCTTAGCAAAGGTGCAAGTCGGTCATGATTTGCTGGATCTTCAATACAACCCAATTTCAAGTGCTTCCCAAAGCCCATCCAGAAGGTCTTGTATTCCTGCAAAGAAAATAAACACACAAAGAAACAGGCACCTATGATAAGCACAGGCACAACAGGCTGGCCAGAAAGACTTTATACCTATGAAAATTGCAGCAAAATATCCACAACAACTTTAAGGTGACACAACAAATGAGTGCCGCTATAACCCATGTTGGGCTTACATTTGATTTTGTTAATAACTGCTGGTTCTTTTTTTTTATAATATTTCAGAATTAGAGAAACAATGGTAACGGTCTTTGGGAGAAAAAAAATCAGAATTGCACAATCACTGGTTGCAGCTGTTTCAAAAACCTCAATGATCTGGTGGTTTTCATGCAAGAACCAGCAAAGAACTGTAGGTTTGTGGGTTGATTTTTTTTCCCAATATTTTAAAGAGAACTGTCATGACTACCCACTGACTTCATCAGCTCCCAATGGTGGGTATAGATAATAAGTACATAATAATCTGCCCAGAACAAACAGATAGAAAGATAAAGGAACACTCACTAGCATAACTCACCCACCTGCTTCAAGGGACCATGACGCCTTCTACCCCTAATGGCAGGGATATCTTCTATTTGGTCTGTTTGTTATGATAGATTTATGTAGGCATAATTTCCCTCCCATGCTTACGGAGTAGGCGTAAGAGCTCTCCTCTTTGCTAGGAGGGATATTCATGGGGACATGATGCCCTCCAAATACACTAGGAAATTTCTCTGATTGCTTTACAAATGCTGCATTATCTATCCTCCAAACACGTGATTCAAGGGCACTCCCAATAAGACAAACTGTAATGGGCCGTCATGTAAGAGGTGTTGCCCACATCCTTCAAGGCAATTCTGAGAGGAAAGATAAGTCTTTGCATGTTGCCATTCATTTCCAAAGAAGGGGGGAAATCGATCTTTTACCTCTCTGTTCTCACAAGTAGCAATTTCCTCAATCATGTCAAAAGCTCTTCTAACTAGATGTCTCTTCATTAAGGGGACCTGCAAACAAACATCCAGAGAGTATTATGAGGATCATCAAATCTATTTCCATGACCCTTCACACAAATTAGCAATTCTAAACTCTCAGTTTTGAGTCTAAGAACAGCAGTAATAACTGGCAAAAGGAGTGATAATTGCACTTACAATGCGGCTCTCTTGCAGAATCTCGCGAGAAACATTCAATGGGAGATCATTCGAGTCCACCACACCTTTGATGAAGCCTAAATAGCGTGGGAACTGTGGACATGGAATGAGTGACAATGAGCAAAAAAAGCATGCCGATGTATTGCTGAGGAAGGATCATAACGTGACATTCCAGCTATCAATTCAAAGGACCAACCAACATCCCCTTAAGATTCACACTTCTACATCTGATCCAGTTTTTTCTTCACCAAAACTTATGTCCAAATTCAACAAATTGTACTGCATTCCTCAAACAAGCAATGATTCCTCTTTCCAAATCTACGACCACTACACTCTCCATTCTATCAGCATGCTCTACTTCTACAACTCAGATAAGCACATTCTTGAAAAATGAAAATTGCTCTTCAGCATTACCAGCTCTCCATCAAACTCATCGGAGATGAAAACTCGTTTCACGTACAACCAGATGTTCTTTGTCTTGGCACCCAGCATGTCCTCAGTGTTGAAGGGTGTCATGCTTGGAATGAACAGAAGGCTCTTGAACTCAATCTCACCCTGCGATATACATATGTGCAGAACTGTACATTTTATTTGCCAATTTTCAAATGTCTCTACCACAGATGAGGACTTACCCAACATTTACAAAACAAACAGCACAATTGCAATTCCACAACCTATAGTAACTGAAAATTTTAATTTGTGAAACTAAAACAAAGCACCCATTATGGAACATCTGCCAAGAGAATGGCAACATGTACTGAGTTGAGATTGCCTTTAAAACAAAAGGTAAAATGACAGAACAACAGGACCTGAATGACATATATATCTCAACTGGCGAAAAAAGGTCTTCCTGTCTGCAAACCTTAGTGCTGGAGTGAGCATATGTCTGAGGATTGACAGAATCATTGAAAGTCTTTTTGTAGAATGTGTTGTACTCCTCTGTTGTTACATCATCACGCAACTGCCACAATGCACAACAACATCAGAAGCTGAAGTTCCAGAAAAAGGAGATTCCTGATAGTCATCTAGACTGCACAAATAAAGATTTGGAACACCACGATTTGCGATACTCCAAGCAACATCAGCAGCATACGACATCTACTGTGAAGTGACAATATAGTTTCTTACAATCAGTGTCAAAGTCAATAAAACCATACCTACTCAAACAACATGGTTTCAGTACATACATACCCAGATGGGTTTGGTTTCATTGGCAAGTTCCCAATCCCAGTACTTTTGTGTGGTTTTTCTCTTCCCATCCTGCAAATGAGCACATCCAAATATCATGCTCTGTAGAGAATATTAGCCAAAAAGTTCAGATTTATGCAGTCTGAAACATGTAATTGTGCACAGACTATACACTCTTCTGCACTGGTTTTCAGTGTTTCTTCCTTTACCCGCCCTCAACCATACATAGAACTGCCAGTAGTCACAAACATTCTACAGAACTCCAAGTGGCCAGACCCTGACTGACTGACTGACTAGATGACTCCTATACCTATTCAGTTAGGCATGGACTTTCACTGCTACAATCCCAGAAAAGTAAACCACAGTTTCAACACCAATCTTAAGCACACTCTATCTTGAAAACAAGTGCAAGGGAGCATGGTGATACTACCTTTGGTCGTATTTTCTGTTGCCATGTGTAGATGGGGAAGGAAATAAACTGTGAATAGTTTTTAACCAAGAGTTGGATTCTGGTGGGGTCTGCAAACTCCAGCTTCTCATCACTCTGTACACCAACTTGAGCTTCTTAGAGACAGACAGACTGCCCTAAGCAAGGCTACCCATTCATGGTTCATCACACCACAAACCTGCTGAGTAAACTGCTTCTCTCCAACAAGTTCCTACATTCCACATTTCCTGACTTTTGATCCATGCATGGAAAGCTATTTGGACAAGACCACAGTTCAAAATCATGTATTTGCAATGTAAAACATCCTGGAACCACAAGAGAAACTGTAGATGGGGTTCAATAGGAAGCAGCTTTGTACGATACCCTAAGATGGAGTGTGATGGTAGTCCCACGGGGAATAAGCTTTTTAGCATCAGTCTCTTCACGGATAGTATACACACTCGAATCTGCCTCAGCTTCCCACACATACTGCTTGTCGGACTTTGGACTCTTGGTTGACACGGTCACCTGACCAACAGTGCCAAAGAAACCAGTATAAATCACTGGCACTAGTAGTACACCAACAACATCAAAGGAACTGAGAAAAACATGAGGTGCTTTCTTTTCAACTGTTAGATGTTCAAAGCTTGAGAAATAGAGATAAAGAAATTCAGCCGAACCATTCAGCTGAGTTGACATGTAATGGGCTTTTTGCACTTTCCATGCTTTTGGTCATAACAACTAAGACACAATCAAACAACCCACACCCAGGTAGGTGGAGGGTGAGCAACTGCAGCCACCTACTAACCTACTTGGCAGACGTCATACCTTGTCAGCAACCAAGAAAGCAGAGTAGAAACCAACACCAAACTGACCAATCAAATTATTTTCAGAATTTGCTTCCTTGTTATCCTGCATAAAAAAAGCCCGGGAAAGCTATTAGGGAAGTTGTGAGACCACAAGAAGGTCACAAGAAGTGAAACAAGAACATCTTGACTATACATTACACTACAGAAATTTTCGTTATAAGACCTGAGAACTTCTTCATACCTAAACCCTAACCCCATCTATGTCAACTGGGATAGAGAATTGAGCGATGACCCAGTAAAAAGGCGGTAGAGATTTCAGACGTGACAACATTTTCACAAACAGGAAAAATGAAGTGACCAAACCCAAAGAACAGAGAATTGAAACTGAAGAATTTGTATCCCACCTTCAAAGCTTTCAGAAACTTGGCAGTCCCACTATGGGCAACAGTACCCAGACTGTCCACCAGGTCTTGACGGGTCATCCCAATGCCAGTGTCACTGTGCATCTCCTCCAGAAAACAAAACCATCATTAAGCAATCTAGATTTCTCAGTCTCAGCATGCATCATATATCCTGCCTCATGAGGACAAGAAATGCTCCATACTTCTCTTCTGGTCTCATGCAGCGGCCCAGAAAGACTACCTATGCTGCAATGATCAATTCCAGATAGAAGCAATTGAGAAACTCATAAGAGAACTGAAGACAAAAACTAGTGACCAAGAGAAAGAGAAGACACGAAGGGGAAGGAGAAGAGAGAGAACACCCAGAACAAATGAATATCTCTCATAAGAATCCCAGAAGAAATGGACTACAAGTGTAGGAGTGAAGCTTAACATGAGCTTCTGTGTAATGAACTTCAACACAAGCGCATGCATACCATGCCTACTACAAAACTCCATGTATCTGAAAGTCACTTTGCTGGCACTACCATTTGATGATGCATCAAATACAACAAAGGGTGTGTTGAGTATAGAAGAAGCATACGATATGGTGATGGTGCCAGACTCAAGATCAGGTTTTATGCGAATCTCAAGGTTGATATCAGGTTCCACCAGGCTTGGATCCATGTCACTCAAGAAGCGTACTTTGTCCAATGCATCACTTGCATTGCTGCAACAACCCACCCCCAACAAATAGCAAACATTGGGACCACTTCAAATAGAAACTTTCTTAACAGAAACTCAGAAGAAGTCATCATCTCAGATCATTTCCAGAGACAAAAGAACATGATCCAAGTTTTTCCACCACTGAAAACAATATGAGACAAAAGAAGTGTTGGAGATGGTTTTTTTTTCTTTTTTTTTCTTTTGGCAGTCACAGTTCTCACCTCACAAGCTCCCGGAGGAAAACTTCCTTGTGGCTATAAAGACTATGAACAATAAGGTCCAGCAATCGGCTAACCTGCAATGTGGTGTATCCAGCCAACAATGTCACCAAGGCAGCAGCAGTGGTGGTGGCAGTAATTGGAACAAATGGAGCAGCATAATCAACAGCTAAGCTTTGCTCTGGGATGTGTATCTAAAACAAACAGACCAGGAAGGGGAATTGGGGAAGATGTACCTCAGCTTGGTACTGCAATTTTTCAACTAGTGCTTCTTTCTCTGGCGGAACAACAACAGCTGCTGCAGCTGCTTCACATCTCACACCACTGGCAATGGAGACAACAGGAGGAGTTTTGGATCTCCGACTGAGCTGCTTTGGTGCAACAAACACAAAACTGAAAGCCACAGTCCTCCCTGAAACAGCTCTGGCACATCTGATTCTTGTTGTACTCTGATGTCTGTATGAAAGGAATGAAGAAGGATGATGCTGTGTGAGAGCACCATCATCCACTTTCACTCTTGTTCTAGTTGTTGTTGTTGTTGTTGTTGTTGTTGGCAATAGAGTTGTTGCAAACTGCCAGCAGCAGCAGCAGCAGCAGCAAAGGGATTAACAAACAAACAAACAAGCAAACACCGTCATGTTCAACAAGACACAATGTTCAGGCCCAAAGCCCTCATATGTTGGTGGGTGACAAGAAGGAAGCTCATCAGTGACAACGACAATTTGCAAAGGCAAAGAAGAAGGACGACAACAACAACAACAACAACAACAACAAAGAGACAAACAAGCAAGCTCCTTACAAGCTCCTTGAGATGGAAAACCTTGCAATTCATACTTGTGGAACTTATATTTGATTTTCTCTTCTTCTTCTTCTACGCCTTGTTCTCCCTCGCAAAAACCCTTGCCTGATTTGTCTTCTTCTTCTTCTTCTTCTTATTCTCCTATTTTTCCTTTTTTTTCCTTCCCACGCATGCTTTTGGAGAAGAGAGAAGAGAGAAGCTTCAAAACTTGCAACTTTGGACAGGTTTTTAGGCCGCTATTCACTCTCATCCCTGGCACTCGTTGCGAGAGTTTCCATCGACGACACAGAACGTGTCCGGCCTCCTGATCAATCGCCGAACTCTTCGGCAACACACAAAGTGCCGAAAAGCAATCACTGCCCACCATCCCAATGAGATTCAATTCTTCTTGCTACGTGCTCCTGCCTCCTCCATCACCCACCATCTATTCTCCCTTGTGAAGACTTCTTCTTCAACGCCCACCATCTTCTTCCTTCACTTGTGAAGACTTCTTCTTCTTCTTCTTCATCATCATCGTCATCATCAACCACCACCTTCTTCTTCTTCCTTCCTTTGTGAAGCCTTCTTCTTCATCATCATCATCATGCACTACTATCTTCTTTCCATGTTTGTTGTTTGAGACACGTTTCTTGTGGTATTTTTATATGTGCTTGAGAATCTTGTTGCCAAATGCGCTAGCTAGTGGTTTTGTTGTTTCCATTCCTTAGCTTGTTCTATGCTTCTTCATGCTTTTGCTTCTAGACCAGAATTCTTATGGATGTTTGCACAAAACTCTCTCTCTCTCTCACAACTCACACACTCTCTCTCTCGCACTTCTCTTTCTCATATCTCTCAGTTGCTTGGGTCTTGTGGGTCATGTAAGTACTGATCTTTGGTGTTTGTGAACTTGGATTCTTGGGGTTTTTTCCCCTCGACTTCCACGGGGAGCGAACATCACACAAGCTCCTCCTCGTGCATGTCGAGTGCATTCAAGCTTTGAAAGGTGCTTTTTTGAACGCACCTTGCTTGACCAATTCGAGTTTCTTCGCGTTTTTTTGCGTTTCTTCCTGTGTTACATTTTTTTGGGGGGAGGTGTTTGCCAACTTTCTGTCAAATATCTCTCGAGGTTGAACAAGAAGAAGAAGAAACCCACTCATCAAAATCTCATGATACAAAACAGGAAGAAGGAATTTTCTTCAGAGAAATTGTTTGAAAACTGAATTGGGAGGTTGGATCTTCGTGTGAGGTTTTATGGCTCCCCCACAATAAAAACCCCACCACATGACCAACCTCTCATACTCATACCTCCATCCCCACACAGTCTGTTTAAGCTCTGCAACAATTCCCAGTGCAAGTTTTTGAATGGCAACAGCTTTTTCTTTGCAATTCTGAGTGCGAGTGTTTTGAATTGCATGGCTTTTTCTTTGGTTTAACAACTTGTGCAGTACTGAATTTTTTGGGGGCTTGGCTGGTTGTTTCTGGATCAGATGACAGAGAATCAACATCACACATCACTTGTAGAGACAGAGGCAGAAGCAGAAACTCTGATTGGAGCTGACCTGAAAATCAGTGGTGGACCTTCTGGAGAACCTCTTCCTCGAAAATACATAGTGAGCTATGGCATGGGACATATGCTGAATGATCTGACATCTGCTTGTTGGTTCACATATCTTCTCATGTTCCTCACAGATGTTGGATTGTCACCAAGGTACAATGCCATACCTATAATATAACACCATGCATGCTCTTGAAGTTGTGGTAACAACAAATTCAATCTATTGAGATCGATCCTTGACAATCATCAGCAGTTGTTCATATCTTTCTACTTTTTTTTCCTTCTTCTTTGTCTTCTTCTGTACATATGTTGAGTGCTGCCTTTCTTCACACCCTTGGCTCATTTATTTTTCTTCATTTCAGAGAGGATTATGTAAGGTGGCAGCTGGTTTTATGGGTTTGTTTTTGGGTTGTGTGCTTAGGGATTTTTTAATGAGGAGTTTTGCTGCAGGGAGGCAGCAACAGTGATGCTCATGGGTCAATTGGCAGACGGATTTGCCACTATCACTGTTGGTCAGCTGGTAATGGACAATCTTTGTGCACCCACCACACCCAATCCCCCCTCTCTTGCAGCAAAAAAGAGAATTATGCCACCAGTAGCAGAAGATGAAGAAGAAGTAGTAGCAGGTGTAGCATCCCTCAGAAACCCAATCCAACCAGTAATGAATTTCTTTAAGATTAAGGATGAATCAGAAGCAAAGGTGTCCGAACTTTTTTTGTGGAAGATTCAAAACAGCAGCAGTAGCAGCCATAGAGGAAGCTGTAATCAATCATCAGTGGGTACCTACTATACGCTCATACAATATGGATGTCTTGGGTTGTCTTGGAAGCTTGGGTTTGAGTGGAAGAATTGATACACATGTGTGTGTCTTATTGTTGTGTAGATTGATAGATTTGGACACTTCAAGATATGGCATGCAGGAGGGTCAATTCTGGTGGGGGTCTCATTCTCGTCGGTTTTTGGGGGCTGCCTTGCATGCTCTCTTCTCAGTAGCAACTACCAAGTTGCTCAAACTATTGGTTACAGTACGGCTGCCTCAGTTTTCAACATAGGCTGGGCAGCCACTCAAGTCTCACACATGTAATAATTACTCTTCTTCCCCCTTACCCCACATGCCCAAAAAAAAAACACTTCGACCTCAATTTCTCTGTGTCATATTTGAAAGAGATTTGCATCATTTTCAAGGTTTTTTTTTTTTTTTTTGGTGTGTGTGTGTATTTGGGTCTGGTTTTGTTTTGCACAAGTTCTTAGTTTGTCTCCCTTGTACAAGCAATGCATGCATGAAGTTTTGGTTCATTTCTTTGGTTGTTGAATGGGGACTTCAACAGGTCACTTGTAAACTGCATCACGACTAACTCAAGTAGCCGAGTCGCTTTGAACAGCTGCCGGAATGCCTTCACAATGGTTGAGTATTTTCTGACTCATTTGTTGTCACTGCCACAAAATTGCATCTTTGATGAGTAAATGTCTTGACGTAAACAAGCTCCATTTGGCATGTACTAGGTTTCAAGCAAAAGCAGATAGATATTCCTCATGTATTCCATTGATTGATTGTCATTCCTTTGTGTTTTGCAGGCTGCCAATTTGTCCTTGTACTTAATTGCATATGTGGTTTTTCTTATTCTACCAGCCAGTCAGCCATGTGATGTACAACGTCAGGTAATGATCATCAAGACCGGAATTCTATTCCTTCAATCTGAAGTTTTGACCCCAACAATATACATGCACCTGCAGATGGTGTTCGACTGACTTGTGGTGTGCTTAAAGGATATGTTCAGGGTGCAGGAGGCCCCAACCACTACTCTATATATTGGCCTCTATGTCTTTTAGGCATAGATGCTTGCTATACAGGGACATGCTAAAATGAAATAAAAGCTCCTTTCTTTCAGAAGCTTGTTGCAGCTTGAATGAGGATACTGTTGACTTTTTTGATTAGCAATGTCTCTTGAGTGCTAGCCAACATCATGTCTGAGTCTTCCCATTGCTTCTGGAAAGGCAACAGAAACT
>Ga0116231_10006852_pt1 | contig 21354 bp, 10 predicted proteins | sample S1TSphgellanicum_2_FD_89695 | JGI IMG/M metagenome (GOLD analysis project Ga0116231, IMG submission 89695) | Host-associated microbial communities from peat moss isolated from Minnesota, USA - S1T2_Fd - Sphagnum magellanicum MG | ecosystem: Host-associated > Plants > Peat moss > Unclassified...
AAAAATTAAATTTTTTTTTCTTCAAAAATTTGAAAAAATTTTCCAAAACTTTTGAAACCAAAAAAAATATAAAAAAAAAAAAAAAAAAACCCTGCCCACATTCCCTGTTGTTTTCTTGGACCTACTAATTAGTTGGATTTGTAATAGATGAACCGAATTCTCAACAGAGTTCTATAAGAATGCTTTGAAAAATCTAAAGCATTGAGTGATGCTTTGAAAAGCTCCACCGCTTTGGAGTGGAGATGTTTGGTTTTGTATTACAAGAGAAAATCCAAACTTGACTCTTGTTTTTCTTGTGTAAACTTTACGCAAACCGAAGGTGGTTAAGTTATCGAGGTGTGAAAACACAATCCCAGAAAAGTAAATTGCTTGTTCAGCTGATGTGATATCCCCCAAAAATTCACTATGGACCACTTAGTGTGAAAGCATTTTGTTCCCAATGGGTTGTCTTTCATAAAGTGCTTTTTTGAACAGCTCTTTGAGGAATTGTCATTGGGCCGTGCCTACAGTCACCTAGTACACCTTTAGTACCGATCTACACATGTTTCCAAATTCTTTCTAGAGAAGTATGGGTTGAGCAATTAACTGCAAGATTTCTTTCCCTTCACAACCGGGGGCTTCAAATTGGAGCTTTCTTTGTTCTTGAAAGGAGGTCTAATGATTTGAATAATTCCTCATGCTTTGAAACCCAAAGGATAATAACTAATGTTGTGAAGGAGGTCTAATGAAGTGAAGGGAAAGGAATAATATGTATTTTATTAAATAAATCCTCATGCTTCAAAACCCAAAATGATACTTACATCATGGGACCAAAATCTAATAACCTACCTGCATGGTTGTCATCCACGTCGGTTATTAATCCTAAAACACTAAATATTTTTATTCAATACGAAACAAAAATCAAAGAATTAAAAAACCCTATAATTGGTGTATAATTGGCAGGTTATCAATTAAGTATTTGAAAACTTACCCTTATGCATAACTGATGGTTATTAGAAAAATATTGCCAACCTAATTGACACCCAAATTTAAAAAAAAACACCTACTTCATGTTTATGAAAAAATCAATAACTAGCCAACCCTGATAATAACCCAATGAACGATTGAAGGACTCATTGGGTTATTGATTACTAGTGTCGCCCAAGTGTGAACATACGATGTAAATTCCTGCAAGTCTGAATAGGACCCTGACAACAGACCGCAATTATCGAAAAAAAAAGGTTTAAAATTTAACTTAATTTCTAGGGATGAAAATTATTCATAATTCAAGATCTTCCCCCACCTTAGGTCTAAAATTTAGAAAATTACCTTTAAGAAATCGCACTCATCAAGGGCTTTCAAATAGTATAAAAACTTGCCCCAATTTCTTTTATTTAAAAAAAAGTGCCTTGATTTTGTTGCACTTTTTTTGACAAAATTGTTCAATACCCAATGATTCTTGCACTATAGGTCTAAACATTTGCAAACCCACTGCGTGCACCCCTACTCATCATCCACATCCAGGGCTTTCCAATGGTATCAAGAGAGCAATGAGGGGTGCCATGGTTTGGGAGATCTCAAAGTGACAAACATAACCTACAAACCACTTAAATCATATTTTGTGCATTGTTAACTAGAATTGTGAGATTTTGTGTTCTGTGATTCAAAGTGTGCCAATCTTTATTAAACTCTTCTCCAGCTCATTATAGTGCCTTTCTTTTTGGAGCTGTTTGAGCATTGTGTTTAATTATGTTTTGCCATATGAATACAACTTGCCCTGTTGAGTGTTATTTGTGAAGCACGGGTTTTTCTTTTTCTCAATTTTGTGGTTTCAAAAGTTTGGCAAATTGTTTTTCATTAGTGGGGCAATTTTTTTCAAATTTACACAAAAAATGAAAATTACCTAAATAATTCCAATTTTTTTTTGTCACAACAGTGTGAAAATTCAGCAAAAGAAGAAAAACACTGCTGTGAAGTTCTCTTGCCACTCTCTCATCATGGGGTCATAATGAAAGTCTAGATGCTCTGTCCAATATCCATCCATTCGTGGGATGTTTTTGCAGTTTTGAGCACTCACTTTAAGATGTTAACACTTAGACTTCTGTTTTAACATACATATGTAATTAACAAAAATAATTTTGATAATCATCTTGTAATGTAAGCTCCTTGGACTTTAGAAAATGTTGGAATCAGGATATTCAAATTGATTGAAAAATAATTTTCACAAATTATGCAGAATTAGAATAATCCTACACATTATTAGCCTTTAGTAAATAGAATTATTCAAGCACATTTGGTTATATACCCTGGGGTGTCATTGGTTGAATCTGTGGTGATCAACAATTTATTCCAGTTTCTCCTTCAATTGCAATTTGTCACCTGACCTACCTTACAGAATCCTTGTTTAAATTTAACAATGTGGCTGCAAATGTGGCAATAATATCCTGGAAAGTCAAATACAATCACTAATTATCAATTCTGGAAGGCATATTCAATTATTAAAAAATCCTTCAAAGTGTTGAAATTCAGATATTGTTTGTTGTCTATAGGTGATATCCCGATATTTATCTTAGGGAATTTGAAAAAAGTATCATGTACTTTAATTCTTATTCTTCTTCATCCATTATATTTATAGAAGCTGATATATTCCACTCCTATTTTCAGTGGCCTCATTTTGAAAGGTGATAAATTATGCCATGTCCTACAAGTGGACATGGTTACCAATTATTCTTTTTTTTTTTCGCAAATAAGATCCATGCGATTTGATTTTACCTATAGATATTCGAATATGCAGATTATTAGTTTCCCACCTTTTGCACAAATAAAGCATGTCTTTTGGATTGTCCTAACTTTGAAATTCTTCCTATTCTTTGTTTTCACGAGTTCTTTGGCAAGTTGATGTGCTTGGGATTAATGGAGAGAAGAAATTTCCAACTAATGCAAAAATTTATGCATGGAGCAAGAGCATGGCAAATTGAAGGCTTTGAACATAAATTGCCCTGAAGTCATAAAGTGAAGTGCCAAGCTATTGGATTCTAGTAACTTTGGTTTCCAGATTTTGAATAAGACACTATAGAGTTATCTGTAAAGTCACCCTCTGTTTCACCCCTTATCTCCTCTGCTTTCGTCCCCTATCCCCTCTTTCAGTGGTATCCGCAAGGTAAGGATATTTGATTAAATCTGGGTATGAAATGCATTTAATGCACGAGGTTCAAAGTAATTATAGTGGTTATGGTGCTGTGTTTTCCTTACTTTACAGATAACTTAATGTTTGCACTTGTCAAGTTTGGCATCCCATAAGCTGATTTTACCACATGTAACTCAACACATATGGTTGCCTACAATCTCACCTCCGTGAGTCTCTTGTGGGCACCAAACTTGTATTTGTACTAGTGCAATTTGATCGTGCTTCATTGTTAATGGAGTTTCAAGACTAATACCTTTTGATTCCCTCATGAAGACTTTTAAATGGTGAACCCAAGATAGCTCAAGACCTTTGAGCCTCATATTTTTGACTCAAGGTGTAATTGCCGTTGGCTCATGACAAATTTGGTGAATTGACTAAGCTCACATGTATGAGTTATGAACATAATATTCATTGATCTTAAATTTGCAGGTTGGTATTTGGCTATGCCCTTCACAATACCATTTTGTCCTTTTGTTTTGATCTTTTCATTTGAAAGCGTCAAAATTTTGCCTTTGCATCCAGGAATAATCTGCAAGGCAAGGGCACTTTCAAATTCCATCATTGGCCCGAGTGCATGCATGATCACAATTGACTGATTTATTGCATACATAAGAGTTATCTGTAAAGTCAGGCGATTAGGGGGCGAGAAGGGCCAGTTTCGGCATAATAGGGCATCAAACGCATAACTGAGAATGCAAATTTTACAAAAGGAGATAACTGGGACCCAAACTAGTTTTCCCACCAATTTTGGTGGTAAACTGAGTTTCATCCTGTCTTTCCTTTTTCCTGAGCGCCTCTACTGCTGCTACATATATTTTCATTGCTCCTAACTGTACAACCACTATAATTAGTTTCGAACCTTGTGCTGAGTTTCAGTATTTCATACTGAGATTTAATAAAATCTCTTTACTTTGCAGATACCACTGAGGAGGGGATAGGGGTTGAAAGGAGGCCCAAAGACAGGGAGAAGACAAGATTACTTGATGGATAACTCTAAGATAGTTTCTCCTTTTGTCAACTGTTCATTTCTTTGATTTAAGCACTTTCCTAATAGATGTACAAAGAGAGCAAGGTAAATTCCATAGAAGATCTTTGATAACAATTAATATATTATGGCAAGAGATTAATTGCTTCAGTTTGTCGATACTTTTTGAAAAGAATGTGAGCATAAGTGTATTTGGTATGCTTCAACTTAATGCCCAGATGTCATATGAGTTTTCAATATTGTCTAGCCTACGTTGACTGGCCTTTGGCATCAGGTATTGGTCATTCCAACAAGGAGGAGCTTGATTTTCATAATACTAGAATCAGGTGAAAAGTTTGTGAAGCAGATATTGATGTTGAATCTTGAGAACTTTGGACGCAATGATGCACATTTCTTTATGCAGGTTGGAAGTGGGCGTCATGTGAACTGACTTACGAAAATGGTATTAAAAAACAATAGAGAGTTTGACATTTGAGCATCTAGAAGTTACTAGATTTTTTATAAATATTATAGAGTTTTTTGGGATTCTTATTTTGTAAATTGTGATACAATTTCAATTACCAAGCAATTTCTTGTTGTATTCAATATTTAAAAGTGATGCCCACATTCGTCAAATTCACAAAAAAAAGGCTAAAATATTATGCCCCTTCATTATGAAAGTCTAATTTTAAACTTAAACAACTGCCAGTTTACCCCAATGGCCCCATGATAAAGTTGGTCAATGATGTAAATCTATGACTTGGTATGAAATTCATTTGGTGCAAACTTCATAACAAGACCTAATTGAGTAGGGCAAAAGAGTAGTGAAAGGGCATGCTACAGGACAATTTTTCAGCATAGGTAGGTAGGTAGGTAGGTACCCACTATCTATTACCCACCCTCTAGAAAGGAGAAGCGCCAAATAAGAGCTTAAAGCCATACTCCCTACAGCTGTAACAACAGCCAAAAGCATTTGAATAGATTTTGAAGTCCACTCCAGCTGAGCTCATCATGCCTACAGCTGGGTATCTCAATCTCAGCTAGTATCTGCACAAAAACAACAGGATGCTCCTTTCGCCTCGCCCCCTTTTTCCATTTTCCTTTTCTTGGAAAGAAGAGAAAGACCATGCTTCTTTATATTTTCCCTTGGCCTATAGTAGTGAACAAATTGTAAATCTGGCAGGAACTGCAACTTGTTTGAGAGGGATTTCTTTCCAATTTCTAATCTGACTGTTAAAACTTCTCTGGAAATATTAAGTTGTTCCCTTCAAAAGGAAGGCTCTCTAGAGCTAGAAAAGTTACCAAAACACCAGTGTAACTTCTTTTGACTAGTGTATGTGTATTTCAGGTCACCTTGCAAGTAATGATTTCATTTTGGGAAATTTTTAACCTCAAGAATCCAATTTTGCATTATGCAAAGGATTTTTCATCAATTAAATGACCCAAATTCATCAGATTTTGGAGGGGGGGAAAAAATTCTAAATTTCTGGATTTTTGTAATAGGTTCTAGTAGGTGGTAAGCTTTTCTTTGATTAAAACGATGCGGATTTTTTTTTCCTAGAATAAACTAACAAAATTATCCAAATTTTTTATATCACAAAATTGAAAAAAGAAACCTTCTGTAGAAAGAGTGTTTTTTTTAAAACTTCCAAAAGTGAGTAAATAAAAATAATAACAATAATAAACTGCTTCCAGGAGCTGTGGTTTTGCTTCTGGGTTCGAAATTGAAAACCACCCAAAGAAGTGGTTTGGAGAAGACTATTTCCCCACAGCAGTAACAGTGATTTTGTGTCATTGGCTAACATCCTAAGAGGAATTTAGCATTAAATGGTTATAGGTTTTTAGAACCTGTTTAAATATTTTAAAAACTAGACTAAAAAATACTACCAAACTAAATTAGTTAAAGTCCAAATGTGGGTCAGATTTTCTGTTTTAAAAAAGGACTATTCCACCCAAAAAATTGCCTTTTTATTTTTATTTTTAGCATTCTGGAGAAATTTCTCACCCAAATTAAAAAATGTTGCCTAGTAACTGGAGAGTTACCTATATGGGAATAAACCAGCAGATTAAGCAGGTGAAAAGAGGGACTTTCCCAGGTAACATTAATGGAGCTAGAAACCAGCACCAGTTGTGTGTGCATGGCCTTCTTTCAGATCTTTCTTCCTCGCTCCATAGTTCTAACGCACCTGTTCAGGCACTGCACCAGTTGAGTCTTGTTGACAAGTTGATGATGATGATCCTGACTGCTTTGCAGCCATGAACTCTTGAGAGGAAAGAGAAGAGAAGAGAAGATCTAGAGATCTCTTGCTGAAGTCCAGAGCTGCAAGCTGAGCCTGCGCATGATCTATCTGTATATGCACCAGTTGCTTTTTAATGTGCAATTGTCTGTGTCTCTTTGGGGCGTGATTGGCCTCTGCAATGATCTCCCATGCTGATAGAAAGCACTGTACAAAAGCTTTTTCTTTTCTTTTTTTGGATATGTGAGAGACGAGTTAAAGGTCAAGCTGTGATGCTTTTTTTTCTTTTTAAAAAAAAAAGATTAAAAGAGTGGCAAGTGTAAAAGCTCTTTCCCTAAAGGACACCCTTACTATCAAGGCAGAAACTAGCCACTCTTGACATGTTGCAGCAAGTGGAAGGAAAAGGGGCGTCCCGTTGACATGTAGAAAACAAACAAACCTACGCCAGGAAAGGGTCGTGCACGGACAAATTGAACGTGGGGGATTTTTGAGAAGATGATTTGAACTCTCAAAATGGCCGGATCCACCAGCAGCAAGAGCCTGCATCTTCTGATGATAAATGATGGTCACGAGATCTAGCTCAACTACTACCCTTCCCCCCACACCCCAACCCCTTTTTCTTCTTTTCCAAAATTGCAAAAAGCAGCTGGGGTTCGGGAGGTTGAGGACTAGAGTATGCCAAACAAGAAAACTAGTGGGTGGTGGGGTAAGGTTCGAGACAGGTGCAGGTGTTGTACATAAAAAAACAAAAGGCGGAGCCTCCATGAGACCTTTTCTGGAATATTATCATACTCGTTAACATCTAGCTAGTGCTGCATGTTTCTAGAATAGAGTTCAACATCCATTATGTGAAGGTTGCCATCGGGGGTTAATTGATTTGCAAAACCACCACCAGCCAGCAGTGCGTGATTCAGCCTCAATATGCATATCCAGTAGTACTGCTGCATGCAGCCTTATGGCCACAAGAATATTATGGTTTCGGGCCTTTTGATATATGTCGAGTCGGATTGTTGCTGCAGCTTGAATGCTTTGTGTCTCGATCGAGCATACATGTGATCATCTCTAGATGTATACTAATCTCTGCGATTTCTGTCTCTAGTAATGTGATCATCTCTAGCTAGCTCATACTACTAATCTGGTTCTGCAGCTAGCCTGTCATGAGTCCCAGAATATCCAGCTCAAAACAGGTCAGTAATTGGATGACAAGTGACACATATTCTCTCCAGCCCTGTGCACCTGCCCTACTAATAGTCCTACAACGTTGGACGGGGGCTAAGTTGGGAAAAAGATCCAGATTTGGATTCACTGTTCACCTTTCTTGGTTTCTTCTTGTCTATCCTTATCAAGTCAATGATTATCAGGCAGCTAGTTGAGGATGGAGATTAACCTTATACCGTACTCGCCGCTGCTGCAGTGGCCCCCTACTACATCTCATGTCTCACCCCATATTATTCTACAACATAACAATACGTTAAATACTATGAACTTCCAACTTAGAGCAACTGCACCGATGCTCAGTATGTGACCCTGCAAATTAAAATTGGATGAAGAAAAGTCAAACCATGCCGGTTTGGCTCAGCAAAATGCTTTTGGCCCAGCATTTTTGCACAGTTTGACGAGGCTGATAAAATGCACAGCAAAGCTCCTAGCACCTACCAGAAAAGAGTGTAATGAATATGATATGACTGTTGCTCCCTGTTTCTGATTGGCCAATTATAATGATTGGTCTAGATGTTTTGCTATTAGTAGTCTCCCACCTATTTGCAGTCCCAGTTTTAGTTTATGGGTGCGGTTGGAAAATAAAAATAAAAAGACTTCGATATGAAAAGAATATTTTTGCGGGGTCACATCCTGAGCACCGCTGGAGATGCTTTTAGTCTAATGATCGATCCATATAGTGTGAACGATGTTTTGCCCGGGGGGGGGACATGTGCTAAATACGATCCATGTAAATCTAGCTGAGATCATGGCTGCTAATATACAACCCACCACCCATGGACAGACGGATGTCGATGCCGACCCTTCAGATCAGAAATCAGATATGAAGATCACAATGAATCTGCCAAAAAAGATTTCATTATTTTTGATTGTCGCTACAAATTTGATCTCATTTATATGTGTATTACGACCAGCGCCTTAAAAAAACAGTGTAGCGACATTTCGTGTCTGTTGGAAACTTGGAGTGTTAGAATTTGGGTGATGGGGCTGGGTGGCTGGGTGGCCCGCTGGGGGGGGGGAGGGGTGGTGGTCATCTACATCCAGATGGCCGCTTTTGTCGACTTAAAGCAAACTATTGCTTCTAGATACTGTAAACAAATGCCAACACACAAGCCCGCCTTCAAAAGCAGTGTAAACACTACTGTGGCGTCAAGAGAATTAGGAGAGTTCATGCGGTCGACGAGGATTATAAAATTGTCCAGCTGAAATGAGGACAGAGAAAAACGGGTCCCCTCCCCCCCCCTTTGACTTGACACTGCAAGATCAAACTGTTACACAAGTCTAGGCTGCTCTGCTGCTTCATGACGAATTGAACGCATGTGTCATAGTCCATGTACGTTTCCTTCCACCCCCCCCGGGGTCCCCGGGCCCCTCTCCTCCCACTCTGACTTTTTCTGAGTAGCTTGCATGCAGTTATATATCTGGTGGGGAAGGAAGGAGAATCCCTCATCCCGAGATAGACATGCCCGCGAGGCAGTAGTCGCAGTATAGCATTTTGAAACTATTATTTTATTACCCATTAGCTAAGCGGCGGGTCCCCAACGGCGCCCAGCTGCTTTTTCCAGGCGCCGGCCACTTTCACAAGTTCCAGATCAGATCAGATCATATGTGATCAGAAGTCGCTTCCCATGAGGCCTAATGGTTAAGTAGCTGCTGCATCCATTATGTCCTTGAACCATATAACATGTCCTAGAAACTATTGTGGGTGAGAGTCCTTTATGGTGAGTGCAAAATATCGTCCTAAGCAGTTTTTTGGGTGAAAAACATTATAGATAACAATTTAAAAGTGATTATACAGTTGTTTTGAATGGAAAATGTTTTAAAGCACAATAAGAAAATCATATTGTACCCATCTAAATACTCATATTCATGAATCTGTATTAGAAATCAATTAGGTCATGGTAAGTAATTGTTCATTGATCCTAACTTAGCGTAGATCAGCCAATATTTCGACCACTAGATCGCCAGCCGTGAGGGGCAATCGACCAGAGTTCTCGATTCGTACAGGTGGCAATAGCTTTGTGGATGATTAAGGAGATGGAAGAAAAGGAGGATTTTTTTCTCTTTTTTGTTGTTGTTGTTGTTGTAGGTGGGCTGCTGCATCCGATCAGATTTGTTTTTGTGTACATGGGCAAAGGGGATTGGGGCGAAGGGAAACTGACGGGTTGTGGGAGGGGGGGTAGTTGCAACAATATTACACTAAACAATCTTTGTTGTTGTGATAGATCGGGGAACCAGTAACCGTCGTCGCGCCGGTACTGGCCGCATATGACGGGACTGTGCTAGCTGCTGCTAGCTAGCTAGCAGTGATAGATAGTACAGCGTACCAACCCCCGTTGGGACCCCTTAGCTAGCTAGTTGTGGAGGCTCCTCCTGTGCACCCTTCCCTCCTATCTTGCATCTCAAGCTTATTCGTGGAAAATCTTTCCCTAGTGAATCCATCACTATTATCATCATCCACCATTTGGGGCCTCCAATCTTCCGCTTGTGTTGTGGCTTTTTTCTTTCAAAATTCATCATGGGTAGGTTGCCTGTTGCGTAGTTTTACTGAGTAAACTCGTCCTCCATTTGACGTATTGGCTGTTCTCTGCGGGGTGACTTTTTCAGCCTGTTTTCTGCCGTTGTTTATACGAAGTTGCCCGAATTCTCTGACAGACTGATCCTCCTGAAGTTTTACTGGTGAACTACATTCCTCACCGTCAACTACTGGCAATTTCCGGCAGTTAGAATTCTTACAATTCATTGTTATTGTCCTGTCTGAGTCTGTCTCCGGCAACTGCAGTAATTAAACTAGAGGGCAGCATGATCCGCCTGCTGCATCTGAGAATGCTTTTTGGCCCGAGTCATGTGTGCGTGCGTGTCTGTCTGTACAGTAAGTGATAGGATTAAGAAATAAAAGAAAGGGAAGAAAGGACGACACAGGGGGAGAGAGAGAGAGAGAGAGAGAAGAGCGAAAGAGAGCGTCAGCGAGCGAAGCCCCCCGGGGGGTACTCGTCGGGTTCCGGAGAAGGAGGGATGTGAGCCCAAGGGACCCACATGCTGCCAGGGGCAGATCGCCACCAGCAACCGGAAAGAGTAGTGTAGTGGGCAGGAAAATCCAGGCCGCGTCGCCAGCCTGCCTGGCGTCCCCTGTTCTTCTTCCTTCTCCGACACTCAAGCGTGCCTGGAAACACTGCGTGCATGCCCTTGCCCCAATCTTTTCTATCGCACACGCACACCCCAGACACTAGAGCTCTCTAGCTAGAGACCGAGACCGAGACACACGCGCGGTCGTCGACTGAGCATGAGTGGCAGCAGCAGCAGCAAATTAATGTCATCTACTGTACTAACGTCGCGCTCATAGTACTACTACATCTGCATCTGAGCAGGACGGCTTCTTGTAGGAGCCTGGAGAGCTTGAACAGGCTGGCGGGGCCAGGCAAAAGTGCGCTGCGGGAGGTCGCAGCGGCGGTTGGCAGCCAGTTCCAGAGCCGCGACCTGTGGCCAGTGCAGCAGGCATCATTGCAAACGGGGGACAATAGCCGAGGCGGTAAAAGACCGGCAGACGAAAACCAAGCATCTGATCCCAAAGTGAACGACCAATTGGAGACGTGGGGAAGAGAGTCTAGAGATCGTCCACTAGAACACGCAGCCAGCTGGTTATCGTTCCAAAACAGGAATAATCTGGAGCAGGAGTGGAGGCCGAGAGGTGGTGCAACGGATTACCAACTGGAGCCAAATCGAGGTGAAAACAAGTCGACGCGAGAAGGAGAGTCCGCGACGACGGAGAATCGAGGAGGGCTTGATTCTTCGGACCGCAACAAAGGAGGAGATATAGGTTCGGCGGGCTTAGGGGCGCTAGAGAGTGCTGCCAGGAGCTCCGCTAGGGCAAAAGGTGGGGCAGGGTCAGCAGCAGCTCCCCGGAGCAGCAGCAGGGAAGCAACTGCCGGGGGTAGTGGATCAACTTACACGGCGTCCATGAGCAGTGGAGCACCATGCGGGGCTTGCAAGTTTCTGCGACGAAAGTGCGTGCGAGGTTGCATCTTTGCACCCTATTTCGGGGCAGACCAAGGCGCGGCACGGTTTGCAGCAGTTCACAAGATCTTCGGCGCCAGCAATGTAGCTAAGCTTCTTCTGCATATTCCGATGCCACGCCGTTGCGACGCTGTGCTCACCATCAGTTACGAGGCACAAGCGCGCCTTTCTGATCCCGTCTATGGCTGCGTAGCCACCATCTTCGCTCTCCAGCAACAGGTGAACCCTTATTCTACCTTTCTCCTAACCCCAGCGTTAGCATGCTCCTCCCTCCCGAACCCAAAGCTGCGACCAACTGTGCTTGCCCATCATCTCTGTCTCTTTCTTGTTCTCTCGGGACTTTGCACCTAGATTCATCAGCCGTTCGGATGGCCTGTCTTTCTGACAAGGATGGCACCCGTGCAATCAAGCCTCCGAGATTGGACACCATGTGCGATTCTATATGATATGTGATACATGATCTTGGCTGACCAACTTGTTCGAGTCAGGTAATCGTGCACCACGATATCTAGATCCACAATTACCCAAAGCGATCTGGCCGCAACAAGTTCCGCCGCCAGGAACAAGCAATCCGTCCTCCATGTTGCGTTGAAGCAATTCAATCTCTGTAACTGAATGCTAAACCTGGGGACGTTAGTCTCATCCTAACACATGTCGTTGTTGTTCTTGCATTCGTGCGTTCGACGGGATTTGCAGTCACTCCTTGTGCGAGTGGTCACAGACCCATTAAGCCGCACAGTTTGTTTATGGTGTCGGCACTCGAGTACATGTATGTACATGTTCCCGGCGCTGTGATACTCCGTTTCGTTGTTGGATCTAGATTCTAGTGTGAATGTTCTACTATCACGGCCAAGAAAAGTCTTCTGAACTTCGATTGCAGCCGTATCATGACCGGAGGCATTCACAAGGTAGTCTTGATTAGCCACCCGTGGATAGAGTACATATTTTTTCTTTGAAGGCTGAAGCTCAGACCCTAACCAACTCTGTCTGCTCGCTCTTCGACTGACTACTGACTGAGCTCGCGCTTTTGAACTTACAAGATTTTCGTCGTTGAACACCGGCAAGTTATAGCTCAATGGAAGCTCACGTGATATCCCTTTTCATCACACTCTTTCTTTCCGTGATCCCGGTTGGTTACATGGTCTTTCGTGGACATTCACTCTCTCCTTGAGGCAATTGGTTTTAAGTTTCGAGAGAGCTCCGATTTGGAACCTGTCAGCCATTTGAGCCTAAGCTAGAAAACGTACAAAACCTCGTTCAGAACTTCAAGGAGCTTCAGATGAACCAGACAAACTTTACTAGCTAGTACCACTGCCGCGACCCTGAGTGTTTTCCAAGCACTTGTAGTATACTTGACCTCGAGCACTGTTCGAAGACTCGCTTACAGTAGAGTCCTTTGCCTGTCCAAGAGGAGCCAGTGATAAGTTTCCAAAACCTGGAATCCCTTCCTGTTTTGAATCTACATTGCAGTTCTTGACTGTTAACCAAGAAAACCAGGAAACCAGCTGAGCTTTGAGAGTATCCTATCCTAAGCAGTACTAAGCCGTCTGAAGCTTTCGTTATGAGTTTATGAAATCCAGGGAGACTCATATCTTCAAGCTCTGTTCTATGCATTCTCAATGAGACTAGCAGCTGTAGTACGCGATGCAGAGAACAAAACTGTACTAGATTGCGTTCAATGAAGATATCATTAGCTCCGCAGCTGCTGCTGTTCCGGATGTAGCCTTAAGCGTCAGATTAGACTCTAGATTATTTCCAAAATGCTGTCTGTCTTTTAGGGCCAGGGATTTTGTGGATCGCTTATGATGACAACGTGAAACGCCTGAAAGCTCTATAAGTTCAGTTTGTCCACTATTCAGATGTTCCGGGCTTGAAGATTTCAGACGAAAACTTCGAACTAGACAGAGTCCACAGATTGATGTGGCCCAAACTTTGGGTGTCCAAGAGCTGCATTCAAAATTGAGGAGATTTCGAAGACGGATCCAGTAGATTCCAATTTCCCGTGATTGATATATATCTGTCTGGTGGATTAATCTCTTGACCTTTCTCAGATCATAACGATCTCCCGCACGGAAACATCTCGTATGCAGGGAGTACGTCCAGGATTCATTAACTCTCTGTACGAGGGACTGTCCTTCGTGTTTTAGTCTTCCTCAATGTGCCGTCTTTCGCTTAAGGTGATTAAGAAGGTATGCTTTAGGGTTCAAGCTGGGCTTGAGCTCCAAACTTCGAATATCCTGAACTCCTCTCGTTCAATACACATTCTAATGAAGCCTTGACTAGGACTTTTGACTTCTAGAACTTCGAAGGAGATCAGTCTGGACCTTCAATATATCATAGGAGCTATCTGTGGTTTAAGGCCGACCACTTCTTTCCTCAAGTCATCGCTTATTTTCCTTTACCGGTGACGAGGGAAGGTTAAGCTCCTGACCCAGTGGGTGCACACAGACAACTGAAATCAATGCCGAAGGACAAACCTTGTGTTGAGGAATGCGAATCGGAATGTAAACTAGACTATTAGTGTAGTAAGAGAATGGGCAAAGAAGGCCCCGAAGATTAATATGGTTCAGCACGAGAATGCGCCTAGAATGTCAATGGCAAACCGCCGGTCAGATCCGAATGCATCACGTCTAAGGGTGGAATTGGCCTATCTGTATGACATTCTGGATGTCTGAGGATTCCGTAAGTGATCAACTCTGATATGGATCATGTCTGTTCTTAGAGACTCTAGTTATAATTAATGGCGTCGGTTAGGCCAAATAGAGAAATGTGCGGCCGATCGAGCTGGCTATGAATTGACCTCGTAACCAGAACGCTGCAACAGTGGCAATGAAATAGGGAATTTTCATCATGCAGGTGGCAAGTTTGCAAGCGGAGTTAGCGATGGTTCAAGCACAGCTAGCGGATCGGCACGCCGCCGCAGCCCACCAGCTTCAACAGCAACATCAACAGCATCAACAAATGGGAGGCTTATCGGCCGCAGCCAGTCAAGCGGCTTACATGCAGCAGTTTGAGCAGTCGGAGCTAAACATGCCTCCAACCTCTGCTCTATCTATGTCCCTGCCCAGCGGCTCAAGCTCTGCAGCAGCGGCTGCACAGAACTATTTGAGAATAAAAGAGGAGGGAAGTAGACCGTATCATGGCATGCAGCATGAGTTTCAGTACGGCATGCCTTCTAACACGTTGGAGCCTCTGCCACATCAAGGCCTAGTGGAGTCATTGGAGAAGCCCAGGAGTGGAGGAACACAACTCTCAGATCAACCGGACGACGGAGAGCTTCAAGCTCTTGCTCATTCTCTTCTCAGAAGGTCCAAGTAGTCTCCTGCATGCATGGATCATCGCCAATGCTGTTGCACCAATGCTTAGTGGAAGCCACAGATCTTTAGAAATACAGAAAAATTCAGAGCTGCTGCAGACGTTTCAACTTGCTTAACAAGAGGAAACCTGCAGCAATTTGTCAAGGGGAGGAGGAATCAGTCCCACCAGTAATCACAACAGATCCTGATGATCTTCAGGTTTGGCTTGTTCGGCTGGTCCAGACGCTCTGGCGACGCTGCAGGTTCGAGATCAAGCACTTCTCAATGTTTTTTGTATACTAGTTCTGAACTGCAGTATCGTTGAATCATGAGCATGTTCAAAATCGATCCCGAAAGTGAATGCCGCTGCTAGCTCGTACTCGACATGCTAAGTCGTCGAGTAATTTGATTTCGTCACTCACTAGCCACCACAGTCGAGTCAGTCGAGTCCGCAACGCAGCGCCTTTCTTACTAACCAAGACTGCTCATTTTTCATGTCACTGTTTCATTAGAAGCCCATAAATTCTAGCAAGGATCTCATGAGTTACCCAGCTAGTCCCGCAGCATCACCCGATAGTTTTCATGTTTCCCCCAACAATTTGCTGCTGGCCACGCCGATGCTAATTAGGCTTTGCAATTATTGTAGCTACACAAGTGATCGACAACTTTGTTTCTGCAGCTGTGACCCATCCATCACGGTTCTGATTTTGAAATAGTGATCACGAGCTGGACCTGATCGAATTAGAGTGGTCTACAAGAAAGCTTGAACACTAGGTCGATCGTGTTCAATCTAGTCTATCATGTGATCACAGTTAGAGGCTGGGCCGGCAGCAGCAGCAGCTCGCATGCATGTGCAAGACATGCTATGGAATTAGGGATTTACAACTTGCAACTGGAGCTGCTGCTGCCTCTCATGATTCGCTAATTAGGAGGTTTGGGGCCGTCATAGATCTTCAGTTTGGGATTCTACAGTTTGAGATATTTCATTTCAAGATCTCCTGTTAGCCTCCGCGCGGTTATTTCGTGTCGTTAGGGCTTGCTAGCTCCCTATTTGTTAGAAGGATACTATCTCTCATGTTATGATGCACTAGTTAGCGAAATAGAAAGGTCCGGTTTATGGCTTGATGCATTTTACTTATGTTGTTTCTTCTGTGTTCGTCAGAATCTCCCAAAACCCTTATATATCAAATCCGGGCTTAGACTCAGCTAGGGTGCCCATTCAGCCCGGCTAGTGTGCTCACCCAGCCCGGCTAGAGCTCTCCTTTAGCCCCGTGACCATATTTCACTAGCATGTCGTAACTGACAGCAAAAGAGTCCCGAGCTTAATGGGCAGTCCACAGCGAGGGTAGAGCAGAATTGCAATTAATTTTGCAGTTCAGGGTATTCTTTGATCATGATGAACGGCTTCTGCGCTTTCTCTTCAAATCAGCAGGGCTAGGACGTTGTTGTCTCTGAACTGATCATTGGTACATGGAAGTTTGATTGTTCCTCGACCATGTTCAATGAGAACACATGAGTATCAGATCTGAGCATAACAACATTCAACTTGCAGATAGCTCCTCGCAAGATTCCATTGTCACTTGCTGATCGCGAGCTACAGTTTCAGGAGCTAAAGGTGACTGGCTATCACCAGCATGTCGGATTACTAAACAAATTCTTTTTGTCGATTTGATGATCATCTTTGTTCACTCCGTTGCTGTTTAGCTACCTTGTCGGAACTACCCTTGCAAATTGGTTCCGGATGCCTCGGTGTATTTGCAAGGTCCTAGCTAGCGAGATTCTATTCAGAAACTTAGGAATATTTATCCCTCGGATTTTTGTACGATCTTTATGACAACTTCCTTGCAGGCTTCTTCTTCATGTCTGATGATGATTGATCCTCCCAAGAATCCAGAGAGCTAGCAAGCCGGTTCCTACATTACCTTTTTAGGGCTCCCGGGCTCCGTATGTGAGGAAAGTTCCGGACAATGTGCTTCCAGATTTCAGTTCACAACTTGTCACCAATTCTTAGTATGTCGTGAGGAAGTCGTAGCTGATTTGAAGCAAATAGCAATTTCAATATGACCAGCTCATCTTGAATCCTCTGAAGATCCTTGCAAGCTGCATGACTCCACGGCTGTCATGACGTCGAAGAGCAATATTGCATAACCTGGATTTCATATCTCAATCCCTAGCTAGGCCTAAGCCGATGGAGATACCTGCAAAGTTGTATGTCCACGTTGTGAATTACATATCTAAGCCTTGGCTGGATGTTTTAGGCCAAGCTGGTCATCAGGCGGTGCTTATAACACTCATGAAGTTGAAGTTGCAAGACGTCAAGTACGAACTGATCAGTACTCCGAAAATTCATGAAACTAAGTTGCCAACGAAATATATTAATCTTGTGACAGATTAGCTTTTCCCAGAAGATAGCTCGATCTTGCAAAAGGCCGTGTAACCTACATAAGAATATTGTGATTACAGAACAATGTAACTTAGTTCGAAGACTTTTCCTTCGATAAGAGACAATCATAACGCATGAAATTCCTTACAAATTTCAGGTTTGCTGCAGCTACTTCCGAGGAACTATAACCGCAAATTTCTAGATCAGCTAATAAATACCATTCAACGACACAATTGTAGTTCACTAACTACCACCCATGAGACCCTAGCTAATAAATTCATTAATTCTCTTACAATTTTGTTCATGATTTATGTGAGATCGCACAATTACTTAATCTATTGCACAAATTGATTAACACGACTCCATGAGAGCTGCAAACCGGTCCATAAGTATCATAAGTCTAGTAACACCTTGTTAATGCAGGCAGGCCACGATTTAATGGCTATCCAGCTGCTAGTTGTGCCTTGCTGCATGCCGCGTCGTCAATCCTTGATCAATTCTTTGACGACTGGAACGAGAAGTCTAGATAAGCAGTCGCTGATCAGTCTTTGGAGACAATAGAACCAGAAATCTAGATAAGCAGTTCAGGATCAGTCTTTGAGGACTGGAACCATAGCCCTAGATAAGCAGTTGCGGACCGGTCTTCGAATTCTGGAACTAGATATCTAGACAAGAAATCGTTGATCAGTCTTTGAGGACGAGAACCAGAGATCGCTGAGCAAGCAGTCGCTGATCAGTTTCTGAAGACTGAAACCAGATATCTAGACAGCTGATCAGTCCCTGAAGACTGAAAGAAATCTACATAAAAAGTCGTTGATCAGTCCCTGAAGATTGGAATCACTCACGTAGATAAGCAGTCGCTGATCAGTCCCTGAACACTTGAACCAGATATCTAGATAAGCAGTCGCTGATCAGTCCCTGAAGACTGGAACCAGATATCTTGATAAGTAGTGTCTGATCAGTCCCTGAAGACTGGAAACAGATATCTAGATAAGCAGTCTCTGTGATCAGTCCTTGAAGACTGGAAACGGATATCTAGATAAGCAGTCTCTGTGATCAGCCCTTGAAGACTGGAACCAGATAACTAGATAAGCAGTCTCTGATCAGTCCCTGAAAACTGGAAACAGATATCTAGAATAAACAGTAGCTGATCAGTCTTCCACGACGGGAACCAGATATCTAGATAACCAGTAGCTGATTAGTCTAGACAGCAAGTCTCTGAAGACAGCAAACAGAAATCTAGATAAGCAGTCGTTGATCAGTATTTGAAAACTGGGACCAGCTATCTAGATAAGCAGTGGCTGATCAATTTTTGAAGACTTGAACTAGAAATCTAGATAACCAGTCGTGGATGGGTCTTTGAAGACTGGAACCAGAAATCTCTACAAAAAACCAGTCGCGGAGTCCCATGCTGCCAGCCACCACGTAAAAGTGCTTAAACCATTCATTTAACCTATTGAAAGCATCCGGACGTCGCTGCTTTCTTTTATTTTTCTTTTTCTTTCTTTTGTTCTTTTGATTTCTTCTTTTGAAAAAAACTGGGGGAAGCAGCAGGTAGCTCCATGACCAAATGTTCTATCCAATGGAAAGACAAGGAACAGAGGACAACAGAAAAAACAGGAATCGTAATTAGAGTGAATATACATATATATGCAGGTGTGCAATTAACTAGACAAATGCAAAAGAGAGGATTTTAGGTGTAACCAAGGCCAAAAGTGAAGAAATTGAATAAATTTCACTTTGCCACATAAGTTGTGGTTTTAATCTTTGTTATTTAAGCTTTCTTTCTTTTCATAAAAACCTTTCCTTCATTGTTTCTTTCTCTTTTCTGTTTTTGTAAAAGTGTAGAAAGAGCCTGTCAAACCATTTTGTTTGAGCTTAGAAAAACAGTGTACATGATTACTTCTTCTTTTTTAAAGCCTTGTGAAAAAAGGTAAATATGTCTTCCATGGACCACTCTATTTTGGCAAAATTAAGACACTTTGGAAGCAGAGCTACTAAGCACTTTGGTTTCTCATAGAGTCCATAAGTCATTCAAGAAGGCTTCTGACTCTTCTTTCCTTTTGTCCTTTCTGGCAACTTGGCCAATGCTGGCCTTTAATTGAAGCCCAAAGCAAATATTACCTTGGGACTTCTACTTTCCCAAATATTAAAAAAACATGGCGCTTTTCTGAATAATATCAAATTAAAGCCTATCATATATTTACTGCAGTCTGTTGAAATTAGAAGATTTAGTTCTAATTGACAATTAAAACTCCTCCTATGAGTCTCCCCCCCAATTAACAACATAGATATCCAAGTGTTTTTTTAAAATTTTGTAGTGATATGTCTTTCTTCAGTGAGAATTTAGGAACCTTTATGTTGCAAATTCAATTCAATGTTTTGAAGAAATTTGTCTAAATTCAAAATAAATTCAAAAAATCTTTGAAATTTGTCAGATTTCTATACATGGTTCAAGTAATTAGCCAAAAATATATAAGGATGTTTTTTGAGTCATAAAAATTTTTAAATTAAAAAAGTGATTTGTAAATCATGATTTTAAACATATTTTATAAAATATTATGCTTTTTAAGACTCACTTAGGATGCAATCCTTAAGGAAGTGGTTCCCAATATCCAGTTTAAACTCAAATCGAATTATATTTTCTACTTAACCAACCAATATATGGGACCTTACATTTTTACTCATATACATTTTAAATTCAAAAAAAAATGTTCCTCCAAGTAGCTAAACTATTTAATTCTTCATTACTTGGTTCTCTTATTCTATTAACTTAAGTTTCCTTTCATTCTTACCCCTTTCATCTCATATGTTCATCCATACATTTACTTGTTCCCTTGCTCTCCTAGTGATTAAAAGTTTATATAGCATTTGATCATGTGGCTCATTCACTTGCAATCTTTTGTTAATTACTGTCTACACAATAACTCCTTGTTACCAATTTCTTCAGTTTGCTTTTATAACTTATCCATATGTTACACAAGGGTTGATTTTGAAGTACCTGATTTGATGCCTGACCTTAGAACCACCTACTATAATGTCAAGGTAAGTAAACCTTTTCCCCCTCCCTCACCCCCAAAAGAAAAAGTCTTCATTTCCCAGGCATAATTGCCAACTCACACCAATCAAGTTCAAGCTAAAAGAGAAACTGAAAATGGAGCTCAAATTGGAGAGCTGTAGCCAAATGAAAAGTGACAACCAAAAGTTTTAATGTTGAAGGATTCAAGAACTTATTGGGAGAAAACATTGACTTGGGTACACGTCAGTTTTTGGTTTTCACTAAAGCAATATATGACCCATAAAAGTTTTGTCAAGTCTTTACACAGTATTAGAGACCAGAGAGGTAGGGTCTCTATGTGATTCTTAATCCATTTCACGCCCAACATTGCATACACGGATAAGCTACCTTTGAACCCTTATTGAGTGCTAGTCATTTTTCCAATAACTGGCCAGAACTGGTTTATACCATTTCAATTCTTTCTTTTGTTTGCTGCCACTCTTCATGTATTATGTACCCTTCTGACTCTCCTTAGAATTTAGCTTGCACTCTTGTAACATGGTCTAGATTCTCACACCCCTTAATTTGATTGCTATTTCATTATCTTGCATTCTTGGTAAGAGTGTTCAAAATTCAAATACCTTTTTATTTGATCCCTTGGTTATTAGGCTGCATATGCTTGCAAGTTGTGAAAGCATCAATTTGTGTCAAAAGGTCACAATAATTTTTGTACATATGGTTTCAAGCGTTAGTACATACTAGTGGTAACCTGTGCCTGCAAGGCACGGCACAACATTGATGCAGTGCAACAGTGAAAGATGCCCTCCGGTTATCATACCGGGTATGCACCACTCACCTAGCGGTCGCTTTTTAAAATTTTCAAACAATCGGTGTGGCTATATAACCACGATTCCCAAATTTTCAGGAAAAAAAAGAAAGTCTAAGAACCAGTGCGCTTTTTTACCGGTTCTTTCATAAAACCTCTGGTTCTTCTTTTGAAAGAACCGGAACCGGTGATTCTTTGATTATGGGGAAAAAAATTCAAAGAACCGGAACCAACACTGGTTCATACATAGGT
>Ga0116231_10006855_pt1 | contig 21352 bp, 15 predicted proteins | sample S1TSphgellanicum_2_FD_89695 | JGI IMG/M metagenome (GOLD analysis project Ga0116231, IMG submission 89695) | Host-associated microbial communities from peat moss isolated from Minnesota, USA - S1T2_Fd - Sphagnum magellanicum MG | ecosystem: Host-associated > Plants > Peat moss > Unclassified...
TAATATTTTAGAAATGCATTAAACATAATAAAAATTTGGTGTGTTAAATATTTGTAAGCCCGCTGCCCCTCCCCCCCCCCCCCCCCCAAATTATAATTTGGGTAGCTTGCAAATGGTAGTTTTATTTTTTGGGACATAAGTTGGCAATTGAATGACTAGTTTAATTTTTTGGGACACAAGTTTTAGTGTTGAATGAATGAGATTTAGTCATTGGACAATTTGCAAGAATTTTTTTTCCTTCATTTTGAAGATCATTCAAATAGTCCAATGAAATGCTAAAAGTCATTTTTTTTACAACATTCAAATCCTCATGTAACACATTAACACCCACAATCTCTCATTTGTTTTGAAGGGGATTGATGTGATTGTTGTTTCAACCCAAAAATTGAAGTAACTAACAAATATATTAGTTACATCCACTTCATCTTTTTTAATGTACATTAGTAAGGCTTACAAGAAACATAACAAAAAAAATTAAATGTAAAGTGTCCAAGTCATGCACATGTTTTTATTTTATTTTATTTTATTTTGTAAAATGTTTTATTTTTATTTATGTTGACATTTTTTCCAAGTGTTCTCCACATACATTTCACCAAAAATCAATGTGATACTTGTTCTAAACTTTCAATTTAGAATTGTTGACATTCCTCTTAACAAAATATATTCCAAAACATGTAAAGATAAATGTAGCTTCTCAACATATGATGTTGCGCAATGTGTTTTTTTTGAGCATATGAAAATTATAATAACTTTTAAAAAATAGGAATTTCAATGTCAAAAAACTTGAAGTTGGTGATGAAGATGTTTTGTATGGTCTTTTATTTTAACAATTCTAAATAGAATGTTGAGGACCATATGAAGGATTTTGCAAAGGTGTCTCTTTGGATCTATGTCTTTTCAACACCATAGACATGAATTATCAAAATCATGAACAAATTTTCAATACCTTTTGTACCAATTTGCATTTCATTTATCTTCAATTGACTATGAATCCCATTGAATTTGAATTTAGTTCAATATATTTGAATCCAATTCAAGAATTCTAATTCAAATAACATGTAATGTCATTCAATATTTTCATTTGAATGGAATTTAATTTTCAGAAAAAACAACTCATTTTTTCATTGTTTCATCATCAATGGTAGTACATTGGAATGTAGAGTCCATTTAAAATTTTTTTTTGTTAGATGTGACAAAAACATTTTTTTTAAAACCAAAAATATGGCCATTGGTGGACTATATAGGAACTTATTAAGGTTTTTATTTGAACGTTGAAAAATCATATTGATATGTTAATTCCAAACTACCCATAATAATAACATGTTAAATCTTTTATATTTCGATTATTTGTTTGATAATTGAATATTAGGCATGATAAGAATTTTTTTATTAAAAAATTGATGTAAGTTTGATCCAACCCTAGACCCTCTTGGATGTATGTTGTTGCCATTAAAAAGTCAAACTAATTAATAACTACAAATCTCTCAATTACATAATACATAACATTTATATCACTTTAGATGGACATCACATTGCCACCCACATATCATCAAGTTATTATACATGATCATCATATGAAGACATACAACAACAAAATGAAAAGGCGAACATTGTTAAACACATGGATAATGAACTATGGAATGGAAATTTTATTATTTTTATTTAAATTTCATTGAAATTTAATTCTTTTTGTAAGAAGTTTTATGTCAAAAAAAAATTTCCCCATAATTTGCTAAAATTGAAAGTTAAAAAATAATTCCAATGAATATTTTCAATCGTCGAATATTTTGCTACATTTCCTTCCAACTTCCACCAAAACTTCAATCTTCATTCCCTAGTGCACCATAACCATAAAAACATGCTGAGTAAGATATATCTATTGTTTTGTCACAAGCCTTCAGGTTTTTTCCAAATAATGTGCCTCTAGAGTCTGATTTTATTATCTATGTATATGTGGCTAGGCGGTAGAGTCTACAAATTGAATCTTTATTGCTTGAGTCAAAATTCAGAGAAATTCAACAATGTGCAACAAGGTATGTTATTTGTAATAGCACAAGTTTGTCAAGGATTTTCTCCTCATGAATGAAAGCAAAATGGATGCATGAAAGCAAAACCATCATTTTTATGGTAGCCTTGAACATGTTGTTTTTCACCTATCAATTCAGATAAAAATGAAAAAATATTAGTTCTTGAAAGCAACACCCCCTGCTTATTGAAACATTGAGGTTTTTAAAATTGATCTCAACTCTTAGAAATGAGCTGAATGGTAGTTTACCAATAAATGACACTACTAAGACACATGGCATCTATGAGTGTTACCATATCAAATATTTATGTATAACTACAATAAGTGATCTTGATCATCATGGCTTCTAGTTATGTGAGTTCCTTTCACCTTGCTAATCGGTCCAATTTGATATTATATTTCCAAACGTTTTGGTTCAAATTATGCATTCTATTATGTTCATAATTGATTTGGTGGGGTGTCATGTTAGCAAATTTTTGATACTCACTAGAGTTGTGATTTATATTTTGGTTACAGTGCAATGTTCTGACTTAATGTAACTTATCAACATACACTTCCAAAATTTCAAAACAAAGTAACATATGACCCAAACAACAACATAAATTGCAAGAAATCAAGGATGTCAATCCAACACAACCAATGAAGTGTAAATTAAAATGAAAAGAAAAAAAAAACCATATTCTATTATGCATTTCAAATATACAATATTATGCACAAGGTGCCATTGACCGTACAACAAACCCAAGTCTTTTATAATTGTGTTAGTTAAACTATAATCGTGTAGGAATGTGCAACTTGAATAAGATTGTCCATCACAAAATTTGCATGTTTGTATCATTGTTTGAATTTTTAAAAATGTCAATGTGCATTCAACATAAAGGTTCTCCCTTATTCCCACATTCATGTAGACCAACTTGACTATAAAATTGTCCATAAAAAAATTCCATGTTTGGATCTTTCTTTGAATCCTTTCTAAATGTTGATATTGTTCAATGGAAGGGATTTCCACTGTTCCCACACCCATGTGCCATGTTTTCAAGAACATGCGCTTTCAAATCCAGCCAACTCTATAAAATGGGAAAGAACAAAATTAATCAAAGAAAAATGTTGGACATCTAAACGAGTGAAACCATCCATAAGCTCTTGGATAATTGTAAATCAATATAAAAGGATAAGTATAAACCATCTATGAAATCTATTTCAAATGAAATAAGTTTTTTGCTTTCTAAATACAACTCCAAGGAAAGGCCATTTTGAAATCTTTGAGTTGGTCAATGACTCCACACTAGTTTGGAAGATTAGTCCAAAAGTCAAGAAGGAGTTGATGGCATGTGTAGAGTGGGCCACAACAAGTTCAAGAGCCTCATTTTTTGTAAAATGTGCAATTGAATTCTTGATATTAATGCAATTGCGAGAAAGCTTTGGTACTCTTGCAATGGCATGCCCATTGATATTTGAATCTACTTGAATGGCCAATTCAAGCAATTAGAACATCTTGAAAACAACATCCTAAAAATTCATTGAAAACAACATAAACATTTATATCCTTGAAAATATTGGTACACAAACTAGGAAGTAGTAATGTTAATTGTGCCTTACAAATTATTAAATACTCACCACCATGAGCACAAACAAGTCATCTCTAAAGAATCGTTTTCCATCACCATCCTCTTCTCTTCTCATGTTTATGTTCCATTTCAAGATTATGTTACACAAATTATTAAGTTGTTCCTACTCCAATGGTGTCTAAGCACTTTGAAATCCTTGAGGTTTACTTTCACCTCCACAATCATTCCATTCAATATATGTCACAATTTAATAGTTATTTAAAAAATTTAAAAAATAGTCAACAACCCTATTCCAACATATTGTTGAATTGGTTTGCACATTTTTTAAGAAAGTAAACAATTAAAAGAAGCAACATTTTTTGAGGATTTAAGGATTGTCACCATAAGTTTGTAATAACAAATTATTGTTGAACATGAAATAATTGCAAATTTAATTGATCCATTGAAATATGAAAGGTATCAACTTGATGGGATTCAAGTGCAAAAGAATTTTTAGAAACAAAAAAATAGTTAATGACAAAGGTGCATTGCATCAAAGAAAAAAAGGAAAATGCAAATAAAATTGTGTTTAACAATGGTTCTAGAATTTGTGTAAAACCATTGCATTAAAATTTGAAGTCCTTTTTGGTTTCATAATGACATCATTCTAGTCTAACAAAATGTTAATTAATTTTTTTTTTACAACATTCAAATCCTCACAACACATTAACTCCCAAAATCTCTCACTTTTGGAAGGGGATTGATGCGACTGTTGTTTTAACCCAAAAATTGAAATAACTAACAAGTACATTAGTTACATCCACTTCATCTTTTTTAATGTATATTAGTAAGGCTTGCAAGAAACACAACAAATTGAAAAAAAATGTAAAGTGTCCAAGTCATGCACATGTTTTTATTTTATTTCATTTTATTTTTCTATTTTATTATTTTTGTAAAAAAATTGATTTAAAAAAATTATGTTGAACATTTTTTTCAAGTTCTCTCCACATACATTTCACCAAAAATCAATGTGATACTTGTTTTAAACTTTGAATTGAAATGGCCATGTGAAATTTCTCCAAAATTATTGTCATTCCGCTTACAAACTAAATTCCAAAACATGTAAATATAAGCATAGCTTCTCAACATATGATGTTGTATGATGTGTGATTTTTGGGCATGTGGAAATTGTAATAATTTTTTAATAATAGGAATTTCAATGACAAGAAACTTGAAGTTAGTATAATGAAGGTGTTTTGTATGGTCTTTTATTGTAACAATTCTAAATAGAATGTTAAGGATCATATGAAGGATTCTGCAAAGGTGTCTCTTTGGATTTGTCTTTTCAACACCATAGTCATGAATAATCAAAATCATGAACAAATTTTCAGTACCTTTTCCACCAATTTGCATTTCGTTTCTATTCAATTGACCATTAATCCCATTGAATCCCATTGAATTTGAATTTAGTTCAATAATTGAATCCATCTCAAGAATTTTAATTCAATTCAATTTACTAATTTCAATGAAATTCAAGTTGCATGCAATGTAATTCAATATTTTAATTGGAATGGAATTTAATTTTCAGAAAATCAACTCATTTTTTCATCATTTCATCATCACTAATAGTACATAAGAATGTAGAGTCCACCTTTGATAATTTTTTTGTTAGATGTGACAAAAATGTTTTATTTTTTACAAAAATAGGGCCATTGGTGGACTATATAGGAACTTACTAAGATTTTTATTTGAAAGTTGAAAAACCATATTGATAGGTTAATTCCAAACTACTCAAAATAATAACATGTTAATTTTTTAATATTTTCTATATTTCCTTGATAATTGAATATTAGGCATGAGAAAAAAAAATTATTTAAAAACTGATGTAAGCTTGATCCAACCCTAGACCCTCTTTGGATGTATGTTGTTGCCATTAAAAAGTCAAACTAATTAACAATTGTAGATCTTTCAATTACATAATACACAACATTTACATCACGTTAGATGGACATCACATTGCCACCCACATATCATCAAATTATTATACATGATCATCATATGAAGACATACAACAACAAAATGAAAAGGTGAACATTGTTATTAACAACGACCAAATGAACACATGAATGGTGAAATATGGAGTGGAAATTTTATTATGTATATTTAATTGCGTTGAAATTTAACTCTTTTTGTAAGTTTTTATGCCAAATTTTTTATTTCTTCCATAATTTGTTAAAAATGAAGGTTTCAAAAAAATTCCATTTTTGAGAAGTCAACAAAGTGGGAATTTTTTTTGACGTTGATATTGCTATTTTTTACACATTTCTTAAGCAATAATTCCATAGTAAATATTTACTATGAGATGGATATATGAAAAAAATGGAATGCTTCAATCCAACATTATTTGTTGGCCATTACTTTTTTTTCGATAACATTGAACCCATTTAGGATATTACAAATATTTTATTCATTTTTCCTTGTTTATAAATTTTGAAAGTGAAAAAGAAATTTAATTGAATGATATCATTGTTGGATTTTATTTATTTAATTAAAATATATAAACAAAGCCAATATAACAAGTCAACATGCAATTAAAGGCAACTTTAATTTCGTGCATATTTTGTGGGCATCATAATGATAACAATCATGTGAAGACATGTAGTGAGTAGTGGGGTGCAAGTGAGTTGCAATGAGTGGGAGCAAGGCATTGCCATGAGAAAATATGGACTTTAGAAAGGCCATACAAGAAATTAGGACCTATAATTGGCATGGTTAACCATGGAACATAATTTAGTTGACAAGCTTTTTTTGCATCCTTTTCACCATATTTTTTATTGTTTGGTCATGAATTCAAGCTACTAAGTTCAATTCAATGCAACGCAATGGTAGTGATTAACTTGAATGATCCGAATGTGTGGCTTCATGCATGCAAGCAATGAGTAGCTCTATTTTGACATGTAATGTTAATAGCTATGGATAATTTGGTAATCATTCAAAATCAAAGTATTTTATGTTATGTCCCTATTGGAGGAGGTGGTTATTTGGTTTGAGTCTATAGATTCAAATTGGGAGATTATGTATATTCACAACAAATAGCATTCACTATGTTAAATGTGGATGTGGGACATGTTATTTTGTTGTTGGAAGGCTTCGACAATAAAACATGGAAACACCAAGTGTAGAATTGCATGCCATGTCATTTCTTAATGTGAATGGCCAAATTGACCCTGTTCATTAAAATAAAAATTAGATATGGTGATTGGTGTTTGCAACTAAATTTTAACTACAATTGACATATATGATTAAGATCCATGTAGTGTGAAAGTCAAGTCGCATGTGACATAGTTGCAAACAACATGGATTATGGATGAAAAAAAATCAACAAAATAAGGTTTCATCTTTTGATTAACTATATGTGTATTTTTGTTTGTGACTATCACGTAATTTTATTGGTTAACAATAAGAGTGAATGAAATGTTGCCATGTGTCAACAATTATTATTATTTTAATTTGTAATGTAATATTGGAAAAAATCTAGGCCGTTTGATTTGTGTGTTCATGATTGTGACATGTAACAAATCCACAAATATTTTAAATCTCATTTTAAACTAAATCTATTAAAAAAATATAAACAATAGTTTGGTAGGTATGTAGGTAGGTATGTAAGATAAATAATAGGTACCTATTTATGCAATCTAATTAGGTAGGCTGACTAAATAGGTAATTGGTTTTGCAATTGTCTTTTTGGGTTAACCTTTAAGGTCAAGCCACTTCGATTAGTTCATCCCAAATGGCATTTATAAAAAATTGTTATGTTATTTTAATTATTCAAGTGAATCTTTTATATAATTTACAAAATTGAAGTGAAAGACAAAAGATATGGGATATATTTTATAGTCGCAACCTAATTGCAAACTAATTTGCAAAAATGGTTGTGATTATAAAATATATCTCAAATCTTTTGTCTCCCCTTTCAATTTTTTAGACAATATAATCATGTGTGCACTAAAAACATTTTAACTTAATAAAACCTTAACAAAACCTTTGGCTAAATCAAAAATTGGTTCAACAAAGCTCAAGTGTTTTTAACACAAAAGAAATTCCTATTACCACTCCAATTCAAGTGTTTTCAACACACAAGAAAAAGTTATGGTGATTCAAACAAACTCAAGCATTTTCAACACGGAGTAAGTTTTCAATACTTGAACTCAAGTGTTTTGAATAGACAAAAAGTAAGTCCCTATTATTATTTAGAGGGAAAAAAAAAGAATGAAAAGCTAAAATATGTTCCAAACCTATCATAAGTTAAAAAAAATGTTAAAAAACCACTAGAAACTAAAGTATATATTAATAACACAAAGTTAACTCGTAACGTATGAGAACCCTCTTTGTAAACATCTATTATGCATTTAACCATTACTACTTCACACGCAAGATAACTAAGGAAACAAATCTAGACCACCAAATCTAACAATCCCATTGCCTTGAAAAAAGTTCAAATTTTCAACCTTACACACACACGAGCCTATTCTATTTGAAAATAATGGCACCTTTCTACCATTTCCATGAGTCCTCTAAAATTCTCACAAACTAACCCGAAGGCTATTATTACACATATAAATGTTAGTTCACTCATTTTAATGTTGAAATTCAGACGCCACCAAGTGGGACAATTTCATTGGCCATAACTTTTTTTTTTTTGGCACACCTAAGCAGCACAAGCCTATTCAATAATACCCTCTCTGTAGCACTACAACCCATTTCTGCATACGGGCAGGGAAAAAAAATCCCATTGCAAAAATTTACTACAACCCATTTCTGGATACGGGAAAGGGCAAAAAAGCCCATAGCAAAATTTACTATAAACCCATTTGTGCATACGGGCAGGGAAAAAAATCCCATCGCAAAAATTTACTACAACCCATTTCTGGATACGGGAAGGGCAAAAAAGCCCATGGCAAAATTTACTATAAACCCATTTGTGCATAAGGGCAGGTCTAAAAAAACCCATTGCAAAATTTACTTAAAACCCATTTGTGCATACGGGCAGTCTTAAAAAACCCATTGCAAAATTTACGACAAACCATTTGTGAAAACGGGCAGGTATAAAATAAGCTTAAACGCATTTATGCATATTCGGGCAGGGAAAAAATAAACCAGCGCAAAATTTATACTAGGGACAAGCATTGTTTTTGGTTTCCGGGCAGGTTAGTTGGGTTGGGTTAGGTGAGCCCCTTTTTCAAGAGGCTTCCAAAAATTAGTGGGAGTGACCAAAAGTAGGGCCACTTAAATCCCACATGAAATGTGTGTTCCAGGCAGGTGTGTCAGCACGGCTTCCCGTCCCTAAACGGTCATAGGCAAGCCGCCATCACCCTTGCAAGGTCGGGTAAAGACAGTGCCGCAAGGGCGAGAGTATATATAAGCAAAGGCTTCCCTGAATAGGCGCAATCAATATGGGATAAAAAAAACACACCACACCACATCATCGGATAAGCCCTAGAAGCGGAAACGTGAAGAATGCACTGCTCGCTTCGCTCGTTGTTCTCTCTTTTCCTTGCGTGAATTCGCATTGTGGGTGTTGTCGCAGCAGACGACAGCGTTTCTCTGAAGGTAAAAAGAGGAAGAATCGAGTGTCAAATCTGGAATATCGCACTCGTTCTGTATCAAGTAAGTTTTTTTTTTTTTTTTTTTGGTGTGGCTTTTTCCCCTTTTCTTCTAGAACCACTGCTTCTTGTTTGTGACTGTTGTCGTTGTCGTTTTTTGTTGTTCATGTAGTATGCTAGGATTGTTTTCTAAGGTATCGTTTTGGTGAGATAATCGTTAAGTAGTTTTTTTGCTTTTTTTTTTTTTTTTTTTTTTTTTTTAAAAAAAATTTTTTTTTTTTTTTTTTTTTTTCCTTTTTTTCTTTTTTTTTTTTTTTTGTTTTTTGCTAGGATTTTTTTTTAAGTTATGTTTTTGGTGAGATTATTTTTTAATTTTTTTTTTTTTTTTTTTTTTTTTTTTTTTTGGTGTATCAAAACGAACTTTCGTCAAGGTTCAGTATCCAGCTGATGACCTTTTTTGTTTTGGTTAGCGACTCATGGTCATGTTGCAAGTGATGGTTTGGTTTCCAGGATCTTCTTGACCTCTTTTACAAGAAGGTTGAATGTCTTTAAGAGTCATCATTCCGCTTAGATGTCTTCTGTGACTTTTTTTTGGGGGGGGGGTGGGGGGTGGGGTTCTTTTGAGCATCATCATACTTTGTGCTGCTGATCTGTGTGCTTTAAGCTCTGATTTGCTCTTTATTTCCACATCAATTCTTCCTCTGCAACCTGTGGCCTTTCAATTGAACTTGATTATGTGTCCAATCCTTCTATTTGCTATCCCTTCTTCTTCATTCCTAGCTTCCTACTTTGGTTTCCAGTGAGGTTCTGTTAGCAACCAGCATGCGGCTCAGTTCTGTTTTGTGACATGGCCTCTCTTTTAAAGAGTTGAGATAGCGGAGAAGGCATTATGATGAAGACATGCAGCAATTAGGGTTCCAGAAACTAGAGTAAAGTGATGATATTTGAAGTGTGCTTTCATCTCCAGGTAATTTGAGATCAAGTGTATGCATTTTCTATGCCCTGTCTACCCTGCTCGCTCTTGCCTCAACATTGCCCATATTGACATAATTACACTCTGCTCTTCTTCTGCATTGGCTCTTTGTCCATCCGCTCCTCAAGCAACCAAATGTTTGGTCAGGACTGTTGTTATATCTTGACCTACCAAGTGATCTTCTTTCTGTCTTTACTTCTTGGCATTGCTTTCTCCTGGCATCCTGCTGCCTATCTGATATGCAATTGAGCATCCTCATCTTTTGATACTGATGTGCATGCTCGTGAAATTCCTTCAACAAACCAGAATTCGGACAGTTGATATAATTGGCTGTTGGGAGTTTGGGACCACAAGTAGAAATGTTTCTTGGAGTCTGATGGGAAAACTTTGCTGATCCAGAGGTGGAAATGAGGTGAAACGATGCAAGAGAATGTGAGCAGGCTAGGAGACTTGATTATCAAGATCTTGAATAAGGTCAAAGTTGGAGCATGTGACTGAATTGCTGCACACCAATGGAAAGCCCTATCAAGCAGCGTCCCCCACTGGCACCCTCTGCATTTCGAAGGAAACTCACTGTGGAGGTGCAGAAAAAGCTACAGAAGGTGATTTTTGCTTTTCAAGTCTCAAGTCTTCACAGAAATTCTCAGTAGGCATGTCTTTCTGTACATTAGGCAAAATGGAAGAGGCTTCCCCAAAATATCAATATTTGCAGGAAAGTCTCCTCATGACAGTGACAGGAGTAAAGGTGTCATAGCAGGAGTTAAGCTTTTACTGTTAGCAATTGCACCTGCAGATGTGGATGATCCGTGTATAAATTGCATGAAGATTTCTCCCTCATTGATGAAAATGTTTTGAATTTCTTTACTGTTTATGGATTGCAATGCTCAAGTGCATGCTTAGTAGTCTTGAATATGAATATGCCCCATTATTGATTGAGCCCTTGGGCCGAACATTACTACAAAATTGCAACACATTTTTGTACTTTTTTCTGTGATGTGAGGTGAGGATTCAACTTTGCATTTCAGTAGCAGCATTTGTGAGTCACAATCTTCTGTTGTATCTTGCTTTTGCTATAGACTGTATTTCAAAGCATGGCATGCAGGAAATGTGAAGCTTTTCAGAATGTTTAGTCCATTGACAATTATTGCATCAGTCATCAGTCATTGCATAGAATCTTGGGTTTCTATGAAGAGTGTGTTTTCCTAGGAAGCTTGTATATTCACAGTGGAAGGAATGGCAGGCACTTGATATACCAGCACAGAGAGGAGATTTGCTACGTGAGCTCTTCACAGATGTAGCCTTGGAAGTGGACTCCCGAGCCCAAGGTTATGACAAATCCCCTTTTCTGAACTTGGCCCTAAACACTTGACAGGCATTGCTGAATTGTGACTCTGTCATCCCTTGGCTGCTCATGAGTGAAGGACCAAAGATTATCTCATTGCAACTCATAGAATGCCTACAAACCTTGGTTTGACCATGCTTATCTGCTACATTCTTTGTGTGGTTGTGATTGTGGTTCTTTTTAACTGAATTGTCTAAGTTATTGAAAAAACTTTCCTGCATGAATATGGCCTTGTTGGGCCTAGTGTATATTGAGGCTTATACTAAGCAACTGGCATCATGTTGCAACTGCAGAGAGACTTTATGGTTCAAGTGACAACTTAAGTGGTGCTGAAGTTCCAACAACTGCAAACAACATTTGTCCATCTCTCTGTTTCTATGAAATTTTTGCGCAGCATTATGCAGAAGTTCCTGAGGATGGGAAGGCAATTCTTCCATTGTTTTTACAGCTATGGAGCCAGTCTTTTGCATCCCAGATATTTGCTCTGCTCTTCTACCGATGGGTATCTTTCCTCTGTTTGCATCTCTTTAGTTTGTGTCTCAGGGTGAATACATGGATAATGCCATCTTGCTACCCTCTTGAGCAGTCATTAAGAAACTATCAGTAGAGGACAGGTGCTTAGTTGTCATTCTGCCTTCTTGGATCACTGTCACTTGGTTTCTATTTCTGGATCCATGAATGTGCTACACCGGCAGCTTCTGGTTTTGTGAAAAAGGTGGATCCTGTGCCAAGTAAACTATATCTTCTATTGGGGGGGTGGGACCCATGGCAGTTATTTGAGATTCCAAGAGAGGACTCTGAGGGATTTCTACGTTACTCCACTGCATTTGTTGAAGGTGCAAGCAACATTTTCTGGTATGGGAGTATCCCAGTTTTTTGTACTTGAGTCTCCTTAATTTGCTTGCAAGTGCTCCATAGAGACAGCTGATTTCTGCAGCTTAAGGGATCTATACTAATGCCATGTCTGTTGTCTTCTTCCCCTATCCTAGTGTCAATTAATGTGAAGTGTGGCATCTGACTAACTAGAGGACCATGGGGTGGTTGTGATGTGGGAAGGATTGATTTGCAGAGCAATGTACGCCGCTTTTTTTCATTGTTCAATGTAACTTATCTTCTGATTCAACCTGATATTTCATGCACAAGATACCACTCATAATTGACCCAGTTGTTGTGTGGTCATCTCTTTTCTCAATGAAATCATATGTTGAGGAGAAAAGTAATTCAATTATTGCACCCTTTTTGTGCAAATGCTTTGTTTGTATCTGCTCAAGACTCAAATCTTAACTGTGTGCATTATTTTGGTTGCAGTATACACTTGAACAGGTTTTAATGGATCCAGATCGACTAACAAGGGTTCCCAAACAGGTCTTACTTACTTCCTGCAGTGGCCTTTTTCCTCTGTCATTATGGTGATAGCCCTTGTTTTCTTGCGAGATTTGCAACTTTTGAATTACAGGCAACCTGAAATGAATATCATATGTCCTACCTACTGTTTTCTTGACCACAAGTTGTGATGTTACTTGATTTTCCCAAGCTCAGGTGCAATGAGTGGGACTTTTATCAATCAGCCTGTATTGCTTTGCACATGTTGATATTGCAGTTTGAGTTATTTTAAGGTTTTTTAATAAAGCCCTTTTTTGGATAACAGCTTTTATTGTTTTTGTTTCTGGATAGTCTTTGAATGATGCATGTGTTTCTTTTGGAGAGGGAGCAGGCTCGCCAGGACCTCATTTTGTTAATATCTCGCTACTTCCTTTATTATGAATCAGGTACTTACTAATTACACCAAAGCATAAGCAATAAACCTTTTAGGAGTTTAAAGCTTGGGTTCTGTAACCTTTGGAGGAAATTAGATATTTTAGCATGCATTTGTGAGCAAATACTTTGTGAGTAGAGAAAAGCTGCAAGTTGCCAAGGAAAGCTGTCCTCTGATAATTACCTTTGCGTTGTTGTGCAGCCAAAAGGTTGGAGACCTTTTTACAAAAATTTCCTCAAGTCCCGAATGTTTTGCTTGCACCTGCAGATATATTTGTCACAGAGCTCACGGACCAGGTACCTCTCTTGTTCTGTTTGTTGTTCTGCAACTGATATTGGGCTTATGGCTTCATTTAATAGTCTGTATGTCTTGCACTTGTATATTCATCAGTGATCTTGGTTGGAAGAGGCAACTGCACACACCTAATGTTATTAGCACTATGGGTATGACAAAAAACACAGCTACAAAAGGTCAAGGTGGAGCTTGTTCTGCTGCATTATCTCAATAGCATGAAGGCACTCAAAGGTGAGGATTTTGGAATGCTGGATTGTATATACTTTGTTTAGCTCTTTACTTGGAATCAGCATAGGATTTGCATCAGAGCTGCTGAACTTCATCATATCTTGCTCCTCCTGCTCTTGAGATCCTTCTGTTCTGTTAATCCAGGAATGGAATTGAGGGCCACGACAAGCACGCGGTTGAAGACAGCTCTCTATTCCTTCACAGCGCCTGGGGGCCCCATGTATCCTACACGACCTGTTCGCCATGCTGCTTGGGAGACTTTGGATGTGCTTTTCCCAGTGAGTATGATGTTCTTGCTCAAGAAAAATACTGTGAATGAGATAGAAAGCTGATTTGAGGCTGTTGCATTGGAAATCCAAGAGCCTTGTCTACCAGAAATTGCTTCTAATGATAGTATGCTAGCAGACATTTGGAGGCAATTTCACACTGCAGATAGAATTGTGCATAAAGCATTAGTGCATCAATTTGAAGTTACAAAGTTTTGATCGGTTCCAAGGCAGGTCAAGGGCCAAGGGCACTCAGAGTACCATTTTCCTGTTGTTTGCAGATAGGTCGGCATTCAAGGCTTCTCATCAGTCTCTTCTTCAGACTTCTGCATCCTTATTACTGGCCAGTGTCAGCATGGAACTTCATAAGAACGACAATCACTGCCTTCTATGTCAGAATCTACACCATGTTTTTTGATTTTTTGGATTTTGTCCTTCAAATTTTTGAACGTGTCATTGGTATCCGCCATGCAGCACCACGGGATCTTAGGACACATGATTGACTTTCTCTTCATTTTCATGTCACGGATTTTTCAACTCAAATAGAAGTCACATTTGATCCCATCAATTTTGGTAAATTCATGTTGAGACTGAGGTTATAAACAACCCCTTCATCATATCAGCTATTTTGGATTCCTTAAAAACTGCTGAGAGCTAGGAGGACATAATTGGTTCTGTCAGGATAGTGGATAGAATAACAGAATGTAGAAAGTTCCCATAGTGCTGTTTTTACACCAGAGTTATTAATACAGTCAGTGTCATTAGCCCATCCAAACAATATGTGAAACTGGAGTTTTTGTTGGCCCTGCTATACACTGCCTTGTATGGCAGGGGTATTGTGTTGAGAATCATTATAGAGTATAGTGGCTTAAGGGATTTTGGCCCCCAGAAGCTAGGTGAGATGATTCATCCTAATTTGATTTTCAATGCACTCATCTTTAAAGAATTCACATTCATCCCTTTGATGTTGTCTTGTTTTCTCTACAAGCTCATAAGCAACAAGCGACATTTATAAATAACATAGAAGGAAGAAGAGGGAAGCAGGGAAAGGTACTCGAACAGATGCTCGGTGTCTTTGGCTTTTTCTCTGGAGCTGCCAGTGGTTTGTTGTTGTCATTGATAAGAACTGTGTTGTTTTTGCACTGTGGAGGAGGAGGAGGAATAAGAGGATGAAAACTATTTGTTGGTACTTTTCTTTTTCTTGCTTCTCTTATTTTTTCAAAGGATTTGGTATTTTGCTTTGTTTTTTGTTTTGCTTTTGAAAAATGGCTTGTACAGTTTCAACTTAAGGAGGGTTTATTTTGGGTTTCTGGAAGTGGATGTTTCATGGTGATTTTGGATTTGTTCAACTCGCTGGGCTATTGGAATTAGGTATTGCAATGAAAGGTCGACTAAGCAAATTTTGTGTAGCTGTGGTTTGGTTTTTTTTCAAGTAGTGGAAGTCAAAAGTTGGGAAGGATCTGTATGTAGAGCCAGGAGTTTTGGTGGAGGACAATCGAGAAAGTTGCAAGTTGTGTGAGGCCTCTTTTGGCTTGAGATTGTGATCAGGGCAACCTAGAAAGTAGGGGCCAGAGTCCCTTGAAGCTACTATAAAGTTTTCAACAAGAATCATATGGAAAACACTAAATGCAAGCTGGGAAGAGAAATTTGAAATGCCAATTGTCAGATGGTAACTTCCAAAACTGTTACTGACAAAGAGCTTAAGAGGTCCAGTTCACTGAAACATTTAATCAATTTTTGAGTTTGATGATTATTACACCTATGACCAAAGTGCTTTCACTTTTACAGCTCTAGATCTTGCTTGTTTTAATAACTAGACTTTTATCTTGTTGTTATGTCCAAAAAGTTTTCAAATCTGCTATCAAAGCCCTTACCATAGTAGTTTTAATAAGTCGAAACCTTATCATTCGAAATAAGGGATACAAGGCTGTTGGTTCTTCAACGTTACTCTAGTGGTTCATGATATTCTTTGTTATTTATTGTCTTCTAGACAAGGGCATTCATGAATCCACGTGCTGCACATATTAACAAGATAAGCCAGGTTCAACTCTCCAAACAAGGCACATAGTCTCACACCCAAATGAACTTGTTATAAATCCATTTTTTCAAAGACAAGTCTTTCACATTTTGTAGACAAGTGGGAGACAAACAAGTAATAAGTGGGAGACAAACAATGCTGCGACAATCTTGAACACTTTTAGTGAGCATTGGATCAGTCTATGCACCCAGCAAATACAAGCAAGCACAAAAACAAAAACTTGCTACAACTGCAAAATATGGATCCATAAAGGATTGTGTTAGGGGATCTATTGACCCTTATGACTACTAAACACTTAACTATTTACAGTAAGCTCAAAGAAGGTAGGCTCAAAGAAAGCTGCATCAACCTCTACTGCGTCCACATCTGGACATGACCTAATATCATCTGATCTCCAGATGGAAGGGAGTATTTCCCACTCCCTCTCCAAGAGATGGAATGCAGCAATTTTCTGCCTGTGATTCTGCCATATGAAAATTTGCTGGCTGTTGGCAGTGCACCGGATGTTTCCAGGCTTTGGCAATTCCTGATGCACTCCAGGCCTGATGTTTAGCACATCCGCACACATCCTCTCTGGCATCTCCGTCACCCACGAGAACCTCTGTGTGTTGCAGTCAAACATCCATATCTCAACCAACCCCACCTTTGTTTCAGTTATTGCAAAAATCTTACCTCCACATTCAACAACTTGACATTCAACTTCCCTTGCATTTGAAGTTGGATATGGAGACTCAATGACAATGTCACTCCATGTCTCTGTTGCAACATTGAATGAAACCAAAATATTGAATCCTGCTCGGCTTTGGCCCACACAGTAGAGAAAACCATTAGAGTAGGCAGCTCCATTCTTTGCTTTGAGTTTGGACATTGTTATTGTTATGCCCCCTGGCAAAGGTGATGCTGTAGTCCAAGAATTTGATGCAAAATTGTAAACCTCTGTCACTTGTTCTTCACCTCTGATGGCAACGATCTTGAGGTTTTTTGTCTCTTCCTCCACCACCATCTGCAGTTCTGACGCCCCCCAATGATCTGAAGATGGGGGAAGTGGTTTTGATTCTCCAATCACGGGATTAAACATGATGTAACTTGAATAGCCGTTACAAGACTTCAGACACAAACTGCCTTTCCAAGTTCCCCGTGTTCGAAGAGGATCAACTCTCGTCACAATACCTCCTAAAGCTGGCATCCGCTTCCACTTGCTGCTTGTGCTATCATACCCTAACCAGACGTGGTTACCGAAATCATTCTTCATGAAAGCAAGAGGGCAGTAAGTGTGAGAGTTTGCAAAGCCAACTCGAAAATGCTTGTTATCTACTAGGCATTTCCAGCGCCTGCAGACAGCTTTTGCTCGGATTAGGTCAATCAGAGGCACTTTCCAAAAAACCAGCATAAGCAGATCATCTATGAGACGAATAATGGGGGATTCCATCTTTGCTGCTCACAATGCCACTCCAATGAACAAATGTAACAGGCGTCTTAGTTGCAGCAGCAGCAGGATACCTGTACAAGGATCAAAGTAGACACAACAAAAGCAGATGAGTCCCTAAAGGAGATAAATGACTACCATGGCTTTGTCTATTTTGTTCTCCTGCAACTGATGCAAAAACTTTCAGCTTTCATGAAATCTGTTATGCACCAAGACACTTCCCTTATGAAGAACTGCAAAGGAAAAAAAAGGAAAGAAAACATACAAAACACATTAGTTCATTACAATGGGGTAGCATTACCAGTACAAGCAGTTGCTTTTTTTTTTCTTGCTGCAGTCTGCAAGGCAAGAACCAGAAAAATAGAAAGTGATTGCCAAACAAAACATTTACAGTAATAAACACGCACCTCTCTCCTGCTGTAGTTTATCTCCATTCTCACGATGAAGAAGAAACAGCAAGGTTAACTCTTCCTGAGGAAGCCACAGAAAGAACCAAACAAGAACCAAACAAGGGAAGACAGAAACAAGCAAAAAACACACACCGGTTTAGGAAACCCTAAAACCCTAAGAAAAAAACACCATATAATAATGGCCAAACTTTATTAGCTTAACCCTTCTACATGGATGGATGTAGTTTTGATTTGGTCCCATCATCCATGCTTGGATGAATGTTCACCAAATATTACTGTGTCATATTCTCAGTTGCACTCAGTTCAATTTTTTTTTGGTTTTTCTTGTTTTGGGGGTATCCTCTTCATTTTGTCATCCTTTTTCTAAAAAAATATTTTTATTCATAAAAAAATAAATTGAATTCTAATTAAATAGTCAAAAAAAAAAACATAAGATTGTTGAATTTTGCTATAATTTTTGTTTAATACAATTATGCTAACATCTATCTCTCGATGGGTTATCTATTTCAAGATTTGCATTGGGAATTAATGTTAGAATCAAACTTCTTTTAGCACTTCTGAAAATGCAAAAAAAAAGCCCTTTGGATTTGAATTATGGCACCTAATATAAATTAATTAAGGAATTTAATGCTCACCTAATTGTTTTGACACGGTTTGAACCCCTAATGAACAATTTCATCCCATTTTTGGGAAATTTCATCACTTGCCTGGCTATTACTGCATGAATAACTTTATTAAGTACACTAGGAGTTAGGGCCGGAAAAACTTGGTGCCAACTTTGAGCATTTTTGGCTTGTTGTTTGGCCCCAAGTTACTAATAAATGTTAGAACATTTGATATTAAAATATTAATAAATGTTGGAACATTGGCCCCAAGGCTTGCAAATTATTGTTATTATTATTAAAAACTTGTAAATCTTTATTAAGAAACACATCATAGATCAGGGGAATGTGTAAAGGAATAAAATAAAGGAAAAGGAAGAAATGACAAGATGTCAAGTTGGTTCAAGGTTACTATGAATATCCATGTATGTTCATGCTATGAGAATCTATGTATGTTCATAATTAACCATTTGCGGAAGGTTGGCCATATTTATATATCAAAAATCGACAACTTGCAATAGGTCGGCCGTGGTGATGGGAGGTGTGTTTTGAAAGGGTGGAAGTTGGGAAGTAGTTAAGCCTATAGTTATCTTCCAACTTAAGATGGAAGATGTTTGCATCCTTTATAATGTGATCGAAACTTTTTGATAAAGAAAATGACCAAGGTAGAAAGATGAAGGCTTTTTGTCCCCTTCAAGTTCCAAATGGCATTGGCACAATTGTGTAAAAACACATTGGCATGCTTGTGTAAGCAATCAAATACTTCAATTGAGAAGGGGAGGAATTGATCAATAGGGTGTCGGTTGTGATAGCTTATTTCCTTGGCTTGAACTACATTTGATGCAACAAATCCTTGAGTTGCATAAGATCAAGGAAGTAAGTTTGCTCACATTGAGTCAACAATGATAACATTGGCTAAGGTGCGAATGCCATCTTTGGTAAGCATAATGTTGACTTGTTGACAAGAGGTGTTGAATGTGGTTGAAGGAAGCACATGTAATTGTTTTTGTCCCATGTGGAAACCAACATCTCGTGTAATGGCAACAAAGGTGTTGCGAATTGCATCATGGGTTCCAGTGCATTCGTTGCCATGAACACAACATAAAAGGTGGATACCCATAGGGTTGATGGGATGTGTGCACACATATCGAGGGATGCTTGTAATTGAGAAATGGGGTAATTCAAGTCGAATATGAAATGTTATGCAAAAAATTGGGAAAAAAATCGAAAGGTTGAGAAGATTAATCAATCTATAAGCCAAACGTTTACCCCTAGGCTAAAACATGATAAAATTCGGGCACGATGGGCCTTAGATGTTTCATCGAAAGGCATGTTGGAAAAGGTATGATGGTAGACATTCCAAAATGGAATCTTGAAGTTGAATCATTTGTTGCCTGATGAGTTGTTCAAATGGAAGAAGACACGCATGGGTTTAGGGTGGTAAAAAATCACATGAAGTGTTGTTGGAAAAAAAATGTGTTGTTGTTGACTTGTGTTAAGGCTTCAAGAATGAAAAGACATTGATCAACCATAAACCTAGTAGCTATGACTAAAGCAACAAAAACCCAATTCTTTAAATAGGCTGCTAGGGTGATGGTGGATGTTGATATGAGCTCGATGCCATCGAAAGTTATTGGGAAGGAGGCTTGTTTACAAGCTAAAGGTCTTTCTAGGCTATTAAAGGATCTTGGACTCAAAAGGCATCCAAACATTTTATGGAGGGAGGAATCAAAGGAAATAATGGACTTTATGCAAATGGAAGATGGAGGTGTGCATCGTAAAAGATATGATGGGTGTTGTACAAAATAATGAATTAGAATTCCAAAAGCCACATAAACATCATCCATTATAGGGAGAAGGTTCACATGTTGAACATCCTTTTGTAAGGTTTCTTTGATAAAGGATGATGTGAAAGTTACAGTGCTTAGTGGAAACCCTAGGATTCTAATTCCTTCGGATGGGGTGGTAAATTGGGACGGGTTGTTGAAGTCTGGTGGCAAGTTAGAGGGTGACCATGTAATGCATTTCTGAGATTGGATGGAAAAACTATCACATGAAGTTTAGTTTAAAAGTGTTCATAGGCAAATGATACAATTTAAAAACCCAACAAACCAATTTTAAACCTCGACCATAGGTTTAAAAAATCATAGATTAGCATTTACTTTTTATCGAGGTTTAAAAAAATCAAATAACTGTGTTAAAGAACTTACCCTACATATAGTTTTGCCAAAAATGGGAACAAGATGAGAAGTCATGATGAAAATAATACACATGGAAAAAAAACCACTAAACTAACTAATTTTCTTCACCTAAATTGGTCTTCATGGAAGGTTCCACCCCCAGTTTTGGATTTGCCTTCCTTGCACATTGAATGGAAAACTCACTTTCTTCACCTTTGCTATTCACCTCTCCTCTTAATTAGATGAGGCGCCTCCTAAATTTTTTTGTTTTCTTTGGGCAATGAATGAATTTGATAGGCCCATCACTCGGAAAAACTGAAACTATGGAAGTTCCCCAAAATAGAAGGTTTTATTATGAAGTATAGAGTTCCTCCCCTTTGGCCCCACCCATATAGGTGAAAGGAAGACAACATTTGCCAAAACATATGGGACAAAAGTGAGGTGCTATGGAGAACATGTTGTAGAACACATTGGGAACTTAGGGAACATGTTGAAAACTTGATGAAAACCCAATGAGAACTTTAAAAAAACACATTTAGGAACCCAAAAAAATGGAAAAAAAATCCTCTCTCACTCCCCTCCCCCCCCCCCCCCCCCCCCCCACACACCAACCACATACAAACAAAAAACAAAAAAATTCAACTTTTAAAATTATTCCACA
>Ga0116231_10006858_pt1 | contig 21346 bp, 19 predicted proteins | sample S1TSphgellanicum_2_FD_89695 | JGI IMG/M metagenome (GOLD analysis project Ga0116231, IMG submission 89695) | Host-associated microbial communities from peat moss isolated from Minnesota, USA - S1T2_Fd - Sphagnum magellanicum MG | ecosystem: Host-associated > Plants > Peat moss > Unclassified...
ATTTTTAATATTTTTAAATTTAAAAAATGTGTTTTTATTATTATAAAAAAAAAGAAAGAAAAGGGAAAAGGAAACACATATTGGGGGGGGGGGGGGGGGGGGGGGGTTCAAGGTAGTAGTCACCTATTTATCCTAACCTACTTAGAGGACACGTCTTTTTTAAGTAGGATAGGTTACCAAGGTGGAAACATGACGGCTGGCAACTCAGTTGGGGTTCATCCACAAGTGAGAGACATAAAACAGGCTTCCCAATGGATACTGTGCTGGTGGCTGCTGGTTCACTCTGGCCCACAAACATCAGACTGGCTGCCTTCCTTCCTTCCTTCCTTCCTTAGTTTCCTTCCCTTCCCTTTCCTTTCCTTTCCTTTCCTTCCTTCTCAGTAGGGGAAGAAGGGACATAACTTTAACCTGCTACAAACCTAGAGAGAGCAGCACCTTGTTGTTGATTCTGCTAGCAGAGTGGTCCCAAGGTATCTGGAGGTATTTTCCCCTCTGAGTTCTATTCTATATAGTAATAGGTAAGGCCTCCAAAGGCTTCATCACCTACAAAATTTTGTGGTCATAATAATATGATATATTATGTCTGGAGTCTGGACCTTTTTTTGGTGTTTGTTGCAGGTGGTGAACACATTGAATACTGATGAAATCTGGCAGTAAATGACAAAGAATTGGGGGAGAGCTTACTACTACTAGGCTACTACTACTACTACTACTAGTACTACAACTTAATGGGTGCCAGTTTGATACAACTGGTTTGGGGGGAGGGGGGGAAGGAGTTCTGGAGGAGAGCCATTGGTTGTAAATAGTTAGTCACCAGTGTTGGACTGGTAGTAATGGTATGGACTTTTCAATGTCCATACCAGAACTGGGTCTTTGGTATGGGGGTATTGTTATTTATTTTCATACCTGGCACAGCTACTGGTATATTGGGTACCTTTTTTTTTTTGTTTTTTCCCTCAGACTTTAATACCAGTCTGGTACTGGTGTTGGGGTCCAAGGCTGATTTTTGCCCTGGTTTAAAAGCTGGAATGAAATCTGGTATATTGTACTCATATTGTACATATATATACCTGGTATTATTATCTCAGGTTCCTACCAGACTGATACTGGTATGAAGGTGTGTTCACACTTGGTGTTAGGGACTCTAGTCTTGAAGTTCCCTAACGTCTCGCTCACTAGTCATTTTAGGACTTAAACCTACTTGTCATGAAAATTTTATATTAAGCTAACATTCGCTTAACATTAAGCTATCACCTATTTAACATTATGTGCCACCTTGGATGCCACCTAGATTTTCATGTAACACTGACTAAACATCAAGTGTGAATGCACCACCAGAAGGCTGGTTGGTATAAAGGCTGGTGTTTATTTCCTCGGGTCATACCCAAATGGTATGTTCTTTTAACATTGAGTACTTTGTATCAGTATTTTGTACCCCAAGTTGTAACCTGTATACCAGTTCAACACTTGTTTCAAGTTTCAACTCTTTTAATGTTTGGAGACTTTTTTTACATAGAGAGAGAGAGAAGCACAGGTTTGTTCTTATGCGAGTTTCCTCTTTCCTCTTACAAATGAATACAGTATTATGAAGGTGTGTAGGACAGACACAAGTGGGGAGAGGGGGGGAGGGATCTTTGTTTGATGCCTGTGAATGAATTGGTCATCATCAAGCTCATCAAAAACCAAGAAGAACCAGACAACACTGGTAGCAACTATACAAAACCAGTGTTGTGTTGGACACTCAGTTCCAACTTTTCTGAAGCTGGAACCCAGGGGTAATAAGGATAGGGTATATGTGTATACCCTTCAACAATGGGTCTGAAAATCGAAGAACTGATTTTGAAACTTAACCAACCGGAGGTTCTTAAAAATCATGGTTTGAAACTTTTCCGAAGCTGGAACCAATGGGTAAGGGTTGGGTATTTGTATACCCTTCAACAATGGGTCTGAAAACCAAAGAACTGGTTTTGAAACTTAACCAACCAGAGATTTTTTTCAATCATGGTTCAAGCTTTTCCAAAGCTGGAACCAATGGGTAAGGGTAGGGTATACATATATATACCCTTCAACAATGGGTCTGAAAATCAAAGAACTGGTTTTGAAACTTAACCAACCAGAGGTTCTAAAACATCTCAAAACTAGGTTTGACAACTTAACCAACCAGAGGTGTAAAAAAAATCGAAGAACCAGGCTAAGGAACCTGGCTTAAACTGCTAATTATTTTTCATGAAAACTGTCAATTTATCTTTAATTTTCAAAAATCTGGATCTGGAGGTTCTTTTGACCCTTACAAAATTAAAGAACACCCAAGACTCTCCTCCTAACAATCTCTCTCAGAAGGGAACTGGCCATGATCAAACCCCTCGAGACTAGGAACCGGACAACACTAGTAACAAGCAGTGTCAGGTGGTTATCAGTAATGGAACCTGATAACCAGAAGTCCTCAAATATCAAGTAACCAGTCCTGACAGATAACCATGGTTCTCAAAAATATGAGAACCAATTCTGATATATAAACACAGTTCTCAAAAACTATGAGAACCAGTTAAATAACCTTCTATAAAGCTGTTGGAATGAGAGGTTCTTTGATTTCAATTCTTTTTTATAACCAGAACCAGAGGATATTTCAAAAATCACATAATTGCCCAACACTGGTTTAGAACCTGCCACCACCAGGCACCTGTACTAGTCTCAACCATTAAGAATCAAACAGAGCATACCTACAGTCAAACAAACCCTCACCTACAGAGACATGGCCTGCTATAGCCTGCAACCAAAGCTGAAGGTAACTTATTATACTGGGGGGACGTTAAACATCCCCCTTCTAACTTTGCAGGTGTCAGTACAACACCCTTTGTGGTTCTGCACATGCCTGTTCTGCATGACGAAGAGGCGTGTACTGCTTAAAGAAACCCAAATTGATTCAGCATGTCCTGTTCCTTGCAAGCAGTTTGAACCCACAACTACCTATCGAAAGGACCAGGCATCTAAACCAGCAGCCTAGTTCCAGCTGCTTTTGGTCAAGAATGTTCTAGTTTAGATTTACCTGTATTTTCTGCGCATGAGTCCAACTCCATGGGTGCCAAGCTGGGTGCTGCACTGACACCTACAATGTTTGTAAGGGTATTTAAGGTCCTGAACTCACACCTAGACAGACTATATGTAGATGGCCTGCTACTGTAACCAAAGCTCAAGGTGACTAATACCCAGTCTTGTACCCAATGTTCGTATTGCCTTACTAATACCCAGTCCTTTACCTTGACTAGGTAGGTGGCCTGCTATAGCCTGTATTCAAGCTGAAGGTAACTAATACCCAGTCCTTTAGAATAGCGATTGACTAATTACCAGCATGAAATGAATTTCACTATGTCCACAAGCCTGTCCAGAACGCTCAGAATCTTCCTCTTTTGGGAACTTCAAATCTGAACACATACTCCACAACAAGCTGTGAGTTTTGCAAAAGGTTTTGATTTTTCTAAGCAATCTTGGCTTTATCGCAATGTCAAGCTCTGCAGAATCTTCCAAAATGTTGTGACCAGTTTTTCCCTGGAGATGGGAAGAATTCTGAGACCTCCAAGGAAAATCGTATACCAGAGACTTCACATGACAGACAGGTGCCCACAAAGATCAACATTCCAACCTTCAGAGTCAATGCTTGCTCCAGGCTACAGGGCCCCACAACCAACCATCTATTCTTGATCCCATGGTTTTACTCCCCTGACAAAATGGGTTCGTTTTCTTTATGTCTCAGTTGTGTTTTAGTATACAGAGGAAACACCAGCACAGAATAGTTGCTTTCAGTGATCTGTCCAACTGTTCACCAGGTCTTGATTTCCATAATTTTTTTGTAGAACAGACATGGGCATGATATAACTTCATGGAGGAGCATCATTCCGTTTGGGAATGCTTATCTTCCCCCCTGCAACATTGACCATAGCCCTAAATTGGTTCATAGCTGCTGCCTCCTTTTCTTCAAATGCCGATCTCTTTGCATCATACACACTAGCCTTCTCTGCTGCCTTTTTCTCCTTCCATGCCCTCTCCCGAGCCAGCCTGCCAGCACCCATTTGCAACATATGTTACCCAGTGCTTGTTGACCATCTAATGCCTTCTCCCCTTGGCAGGTTATCTACCCCTTGCCAACTGTCATCTAAGGAAGAGTGCATCAAAAATTCCAGCATGGATGGTCATTTCTCCAGCATGAAGTGCACACTCCATAGACAACTTATGTCTGTGCCTGAATCTAGAGTTCCCAGAAAGAATCATTCACAGCAGAAGACTAAAATACATTCTGTAATCAATAAACACAACAAGATGACCTCCAAGAGCAGCTTAAATGCTGCTCTAAACACATTTGCAGCTTTACATGAATGAACAGAGCATACCTTTGTTGGAAATCATCGCCCCCACCCATGACATCTCGCTCCTTCATGATTTCTGGGCTGTCCTCACGGTTACGAGCCTGTTCACGTCGGAGAGCTTTCTTCTCGAGTAGAGCCTCACGGCCAGTGGCCTTAGGAAGCAGCTCATCTATCACTGCATCCTGTGCTTTGTGAAACTTCTTCCTCTCCAGCTTCTCCATTTTCTTCTCCAAAATTCGATCCTCCTCATCCCTCCCTATATCAAAAATGCTTTCAGTACTGAGAATAGCAACTGTTTCCAACCACTGCACTCTGTCCTTAAACAATCGGCACACCAAAAGCCCTTCATTTGGAGAGTGGTATTTCACAAACTGATGCTCCAATCACAAAACTGCCAGACTTCAAGAGCTGGCACCTCCTCTTATCTGCTATATACCATATACCTGAGTTTACTGAATTGTCTCATTTAAGTATTAAGAACTTCCCCACCACACATATGATTGAAGTCAAGTTGAATAGAATCAAGTGCAAAACCAACAATAATGTTACAGAGGTCTCAGATCCAACATGACACCAGCCAAGAGGACAAAGAGGAGACCTCTGCCCTTCAAAATGCAGAAAAACTCAAGCGCAACTTGTCACTAAATGAACAAACATGTCTACTGTTAAGCCACACACTTTTGCAAGGCCACAAATATGGAACATGATAATAGTTTAGACACATACCAAGAGCAAGGGCTTCATCATGATTCAATTTGATACCCCACTTATGGGCAGTGCGAGGGGCGGACTTGATTCCTTGATAATATTTTGGAGTCAATTGCCCAGCATTCCAAACCTCCACAAATTTTGCAAACTCTTTGTGTGTCTCTTCTGATGATAAGCTGGAGAAAAACACACCTTTTGCCTCCTTGAGCCACATAGCAAGCTCATTGCTTTTCTCAAAATAATCCTCCTCCGAGATCTTGTCTACCTTGAATAGACAAACAATACAAATCCATAAGTTATGAGAATTTCTAAATACTAAAAATCTAAGTCAACTGCAAAAACTGAGGGATGACTTGATGACTGATCTGGCAACATAACAGCAAACAATCAGAAATCAGAAAAATGAGGAAACCCAGCCTTGAAGAAAAGAGAAAATAAGACCAAGAAAAAACTCAGGTTTGGTTTGCAGAACAGCAACAACAGTCCTGGACATGTTCAAGTACCTTCAACAGCAATATATTGGTAGGTGGTATTGACCACATACCATAGCATTCCCACTGACTCCATCAGTTCCCAGCAATGGGTGGAGGTTAATGTCAAACATCAAAATACTGAGTTTCAGTACTGGCAGTAACAGGAAAACTTACCCATGATACTGGCTAGCTCAACAAAAACCAAAAGAGAAGGAGAATATTAAAAAAAGCATGAAGAAAGAGGAATACAAAGACAAAGAGAAGAAAAGGAAAAAAGAAATAAATGAAAAACCCCAAAAGAAAGGAGGAAGAAAAGAGAGAAAAACAAGGAGAACTTTGAGAGAAGAACATTAAGGACATATAATATCTTGAATAGAAACACAATATAAAGAGGATTTTGAATCATGTGGAGCAAGAAGACTTTTAAAAGCCATCAGTATTTTCAAGAAAATCAAAGCAACTGACCATTTCCTAGAGTGAACTTTACAGCACCTAGTGGAACATGTTTGTATATCAATGATTCATAAAATATAGCCAGTTTCACAAGACTGAGTAAAGCTCCACACTAAAAATCAGAAACAGACTGACGAAACATGAATAGCATTACATGAGTCTCTAACTTGAAAAATCAGGCATATACTGTTTGAACCAGGCATAACAATGTTACCTTCAGTCCAGAAGTTGCAGGCACCAGAGCACCATTGTTCCCTTCAGATTTATGCTCTGCCAAAATTCAAACACCCATCCAAGGCTCAATATCACTGATAGCAAAGACTGTTTCCACAAGAATATGTTAGGCCAAGATACTGAACTCCATCACTTGCACATTGCAAAGATGAAGAACACCTTAGATCATGGTTTTTCTTCACCACTCAGAGCTATTGCCTCCATAACCCCATGCTACAAACATGCATGGCATGTCCAGTACCCAATTGAATTCCAGTAGAATATCCCTAACACCTTTACCAATATGCTTCTCACACAATTCCATCACACATAGCCAAAATCCACAGATTCTCTACTAAATTACATCAGTCTCCAGCCAAAAAGTTAACTGTGACTTTGTACATAGATATGTCTTGCAAGCATTTGTCTATCAAAGACATCACTGCAGAGGCACTTAAATGTGACAGCACAATGATGTATTCTTCACAAAAAGAATCAGAATGACTGAATACAGTTGGATCAGCATCAGACCAAATGACCAAAGTCAGGGCAAGTCAGACAAAGATAACAAGAAAACATACTTCTCAGCAACCTTTTGGCCTCCTTCAGTAATCTGCGCTTTTTCCTGTCCTCTGCATCTTCTGAATCAGAATCAGATTCAGAATCTGCATGCCTTTTCCTTCGCTTCCTCTTTTTCTCATCTCTTGATTTCTTTCGATCATCTTTTGATGATTTCTCTTTCTCACTCTTATGTTTGCGATGATGACCTTTCTTTTCTTTTTCTTTCATCTTTCGTCGCTTCCTGTCCCGCCGCCTGCTTTCTTCATCACTACTTGCTCCATCTTGAACCAGAACAAGAAAACAAAGGGGCACCCACAGATGCTATCAGAGATCCTTTATGCCACACATTCTCTTCTTCCACTCACTTTTCCCGTTCTCCATAACCATTGAACTCCCACTAAAACCCAAAAATGGCCTGCCTGTTCAACATATTTCCATCCTGACATGGAGATCTTTCTGCTATCTCAATGCAGGTGATCCATGTTGCTTTGCAGTACAGATGCAAAAATGGTCTAAACACAAGCCAGTCTTACAATAAACCATCATCTGTGATCACCTTGCATTAGAGGGGATGATTTACAAGTGCATCTGCATCTTGTCTGAAAAGAAGATGACAGAAGCAGGTACCCAGCCTACTCCTGAGAAAAAAAAAGGTTGGTCACAAGGTCTACCTGAGGAGGAGCTTGAAAGCGATGGTTCAGAAGATCGGTCTGTTTTTACACCGCCATGATGACGCTCAAAGTCTCTTGCATCACTTCCCATTCTGTGCACCCTTTCTGCTCCCCCACCACCTGTCAACAACCGCTTGACAATTTCTAACCAATCTTTAGAGCAGTCTCCTTGCAAAGAATTTCTGACAAAACAATTCTTGGAAACTCCAAGTCCAGAGATGAACCCCAAGAAAAAACCCTAAGTCTACACCAAATCTGCAAACAACTTCGAATGAGCAGCTCTCTTTCGCAGCTCTAAAACGCCTGAACACCTGGTCATAATGACCTTCTCCAGCCTTAGATAAAGATTGCACACTGCAGTACCTATGGTTTCCCTCTGGTACTCTGAAACCATTTCTTCATCAAACCCTAAGTCCACACCATGCTGCAAAAATGTGAAGAAGTTTCAACATGTCCTGGCCAAGATTGAGAATCTCCGAATATATACTCTCATGAGCAATCTAAGACCCCTTCCTCTTCTCTCGGACCATTAAAAAACATGTGAAGAAGCTTGACAAGCCCTATACAGTACCTGTGTCCTCTTCGACAAGTGCGTGAATTATCCGGGGAAGTACAGCAACCGCAGCACCGATTCTCAGGTCTTCGCAGATTTTCTGCAACAATAGTAAAAGAGCGTGAAAGCCGGGGAAGAGCAGCAGCCGTAGCACCGATTCTCAGATCTTCTTCGTGGATTTGCTCAAAGATATACGCACCAAGACACTCAATTGATTGTCAGTTTTTGTTCTATCAGCTTCTCAAGAGAAAGAAGGCAATAATACCTCCGCAGCTAAGTAGTACTTCTCGGGTTGCGAGAATTAGAAGCAGTACTGCTCCGATCCGAGCGCGACAAAAATCGACCATCTGCGCACCACCAGCTTCTTCTCTCCGCTCTAGAACCTCGTTGTCTTAGGGTTTCCTATGTCCGCGAGGCCACAACCGGCGGGTATGAGAACAAGGTTCTTCGTCCTTTCAGCGGTTTATTGGCTCGACGACGAACTCTGCGGTGAAGAGGAAAGATGGTCGAAGCAGGCCGACAGGAAGTCACAACCGGCGGGTATGATCACAACAGGATCCTTCGTTCCCGGAAGGGACGATTGAAGACAGCAGACATGGAGTTTAGAACCGGAGGGTATGAAAACAGGGTCCTTTTCCCAACGGGACGTTCCGTCTTCACAACCGGCGGATTTGCGCACAAGGTCCTGCCTGTCTCTCGAGAGGACAGTCGAAGCAGGGAGATCACAACCGGGGGGTATGAAAGCAGGATCCTTCGTTTTCCATTCGAAAGGACGGCCGATGGGGAGGTGAAAACCGGAGGGTATGATAATAAGGTCCTTTGCGTCAGTGGCTCGACGGAACACGGCTTCTTCCGGCTCCTGGGGAGTCGGGACCCTTGTCGCTTTAGGGTTTGGTGCCTGCGCAACCTCACAACCGGCGGGTATTAGGACGAGGTCCTTACCCCAACGACAGGAAAGCACTGCGTGAAAGAGATGCGCGACAGTCGGAGGAGGAGGCCGAGAGGAGGGGACGCGGATCAAGTGTGCGAGCGACATCATCGACGATGGCGGAATCGAATACGCGAGGGAGAACACATCAACAGACGTCACTTCGTTCGCGTTCTTCGCGCGGAAGTTGACAAGTTGTGTGTCAGAAATTTTGTAACTGCGAGTTTTCGATCCCAAGAAGAGAAGGTTTTTTGTTTGCTGGTGTATTGCAGACGCGGCGGACGGAGACGGAGACGGGATCCTGTGACGGAAGTATGGAGTTCGATCACTTGATGAAGATCTTGATGGTAGGAGATTCAGGAGTAGGGAAGAGCAGTCTGTTGATACGGTTTACGTCCGACACTTTTGCTGACATGTCGTCGCCGACGATCGGCGTGGATTTCAAGCTGAAGATGGTGAACAAGGGAGAGAAGAGGGTGAAGCTGACGCTGTGGGACACGGCGGGGCAAGAACGCTTCCGAACGCTGACAAGCTCCTACTACAGAGGGGCACAGGGTATAGTCTTGGTGTATGATGTTACAAGGCGACAGACGTTCACCAGCTTGTCGGATGTCTGGTTGAAGGAGATCGAGCGATACTCGACCAAAGAGGATTGCATCAAAATGCTTGTCGGGAACAAGCTGGATCTGGAGTCGGAGCGTGTGGTGACAAAGAAGGAGGGTGTGGATTTCGCCAGGCGCCATGGCTGTTTGTTTCTCGAGGCAAGCGCTAAATCCTCCACCAATGTCAAGCTTTGTTTTGATGAGCTTGTGCAGAAGATCTTGGAAACTCCAAGCCTGTCAGCTGATACATCTGCTTTGAGACAAAATCTGTTGAGACCAGGCCATCCTCAAGACTTTCCTGCTACCAATCGAGGCTCTTGCAGTTGTTGATAGATAGATAGGAACCTGCCTACTCTCTGTTTTGTTTTCAGAATCTACAGTTCTAGGGTTTGCACATTCTTGCTTGCCACACTCTGCTCCCGACACTAGTCCGATGTGACCAAGGAGACAAACTCCTGCTAGGACCAGCAGGGCCAATCTCCAGGCACACACATGGTGGCCATGACCTGAGATGTGTCCTGAGCACAGGGGCTTAACTCTTGATCTACGCAGAGGGAAATTGCATTACTGTCCATGCCCATGGAATTGTGCAAAGACTTGCCAGGGGGGTTGGGGATTCTTGAAAGTATGCAGCTGTATTATGTCTCCAATATAGCAGCAAGCAAAGATGCCACTGGAGCTTCAGACCATTGTCTGCGGCAACCACACGAATGTGTACCTGTTTAAAGAAGGCATCTATTTGGACTGGTATACAGTACTCTGTAGCTTTTGCTTTACATCTCCAAAACAGCCAAGACACCTGTGGAGCTTCAGACTATTGACTGGGCAACCATGCAGATGTGTACCTGTTTAGGTTTCTATTTGGATTGGTAAGTGGTACTGCACATCTTTTGTTTTACATCTCTGGTACAGTGAAGACACCACCAGAGCTTCAGACCATTGATGAGTGGGGCAACAATTTGGATGCGTACCTGCCAAAGAAGGCATCTATTTGGATTGGTATACAGTACTCCATAGTTTTGTTTATCACTTTAAAACTCCATTTGCAGAGAGTACATAGAGAATATTTATTAGAATACAATTGTGTCAGCATCATACATTAATTGGTAATTCATTAATTAGAGTTTGGTGATACCCTCTAGCTTTCAACCAGGAAACTCATTTTAGACATTGTATCTGTAGAACAATTGTATTCAGGGTACTTGTGCATTCATGGTTCAGAATCTAGGTTCACAATTTGCCAATTTTGGAGAGCAGATTATGTGTTTCAAGTTGGCTTCTCTCTGCCCCCAATAGGTGATGCCCTTCATCCAAAACCAAAAAGCACGAGCTTTTAATTGGGTGTAAAACTCGTTGGTAGATCACATGCTCCAGATTGTTTTGTCATGAACCATGTTATAGAGGTAGTCTAGAAGGGTGATCAAAATAGCAAACTTCTAGTGTTTGTCAGCCATCAACAGAGTAGCCATTGTCCAGTTGGCCTCTGCTGGTTCTCAAATTCCTCATGTTGTTTTCATACAGGGTTTCTATCAGAAGGCTTTGCCAACCTGAGTCAAAGGAGTATTGTCTTGTAGAGACCTGCTCCACTTGTTTTAGTGCAATTGGAGGGCATAGTACACAGCATTTTCTGGTGGGTGTTTTTGTTTTTTCAAAGCAACCCCCGCATTTTAAGTTTCATTGCCATACTGAGTTACAGTTTTTTTTTCAAACCTTTATCAACACCAAGTTGAGTTTCATAAAGACCCATTAGACTGGGTCCAAGGCCGGTTTGGTTTTGTAGGATCTGGTTGTCTGTGGGGTTCAGTTAGATCCAAACCTGGCCAAAAGATTTGAAACTGGCTCAATGTACACAATGGGTTTTTCATGAAAGAAATGGTCCAAATTTGCTGGATTTTTGAAGAAAGAAAATTTCAAAGGTTGGAATAATGTATACTTGTGCAAAATTTACATGTCCTCAATATACACACCATGCAAATTTGAATAGGTACAATTAGGATAAGTAGGCCTTGAAACCTATATATGTTAAAAATTGGGTTTGTGGGTGTTTTCAATTCTACCAATTTGTTGGGATGTGTGAATGTCAAATTTGTTAGGGCATGTTAGTGTCAACTTTGCTAGTCAAGTGTTTCCAATTTTGCCAATCTATTAGAATGTGGGGATCAACAAATCATTGAACATTATGATCAAACCCAAACACGAAGTGGATGGTTGATTCACAAAAGCTTCACCAATTTTCTTAGTTGCAACCTTCTTTGTTTGTGTATGTTTAGTAAGTTCAACTCCATGTTTCAACGACCAAATCAAAGCTTGTTTTTAAATGTGTGTGCAAATCAAAGCTTGTTTTTTTATGTGTGTGCATATTTGCACTTAATGAGGAATCAAACACTTTGATTTTTGCAATACTCTAACATGGGATTTGTGCATGATCCCCCATTGAATTTGGTCTTTGAAAACTCTCTCAATACTTCCAGAATGTGGACTTTTTTTTTTTCCATTTTTACTTGAATAATTAAAACATACATACCCAATTGTCTACCCGAAAATAAGGCTATATGAGAATGGTTACCCAAACCCTACCCATTTACCAGAAATCACAATGTTATCACCCTGAGACCCTACCCTGATGGGAAAAATTTTAGTGTTAATATACCCTTACTCAATGGATTTAACCAATTTTTTTTTAATTTTTCATGCCCTTATCAAAGGATATATCAAAAACAATATACTCACACAACACTGGTTGATACATAGCTAACCAGTGTGGTAATCTATGGGAACAGTGGTTAGCTAGCTATGGGACAGGAAGGTTTAGGGTTTAGGGTCTTCTGTCCACGTATCATCCATCCATTCATCCATCCATCCATCCTGCATGCCCGCCTGCCTGCCTGCCTGCCTGCCTGCCTAGTGCGCTGGTGCGCTGGTGAGTGCTGGTTTGGTCTCGTGTCGTGCCGCATGCATTTTGCGTCCTCGCGATCCGCCAATTCTGTAACGCAAGGCCCGTGTGTGGAGGGCGCGAATCTCTTCAACAAAACCACCAAAAAAAGAATTAAAAAATTCGCCCCCAAAAGCACAAAAACCCCACCGCCATTGAGGATATTGGACTAGCTAACTCTAATTGTTGTGTATCAGACTCGTCATGTAGGAGGTACCATTCAAGTCTGTGGAGAAGAAGAAGAAGAAGAAGAAGAATTTTTCAGTGTTGAACAGAGATTTTTGGCATTGGAAATAAATTATAGTAGCTCACAGCTGCTGAGAGAGAGGTTGTAAGGAATCAGAAGTGCTACTAGTATGGCGGATGACCATCAGGACTCCACATATTACGCAGAGTATGAGAATGAGAAATCTCCCACTGGCAACGATAACAACAACAATAGTGTTCAGCAGCAGCAGCCGCCTTGGACTACCAAAACAAACAGTAATCAGCAACATGGGCATTTGGATCCGGATCAAGAAATACGGCAGCGCACGTACTATATCAACATACCCATCCGTCCTCTGACCGCTCAGGTTCGGGAATAAATCAAATTAAATTAGATCTTTTGCTTGAAAATCAGCTCAGAAACATAGCTGATTATTAGTAATTATACTTGAGATTTTGAGCTCTGGAGCTTGTGGAGGATGGGTTTCGAAGGGAAAAAAACCCAAAAAAGCTTGTGGGTGTGTGTGTGTGTGTGTGTGTGTGTTTTCAGGTAGCTGATGAGCACTTGGAGAGGTTGTCTTTATACTACTCCATCTATGGAGTTTTGTTTGTACTTGTGGGTGTGGCGGCGATCTTGGTGCCATTGTTCTTTGGGTTTCCGATCGACCAATTGTTCGCATGGTTGTTGGTGTTGGGTGGAGCTGTGACGCTATTGAACTTCTTTCTCATCTGTGGAGCTCCTGGAACCCTTTCCTTTCTTCTGTTGGGAGCTTTGCACTTGGGAGTTGGATTGTGGCTGTTGCTGCAGCCTGTCCCTGATCCCACCACGCTCCTCTTCGTCATCGCTGGCTGGTTCCTTGCTCATGTGAGTGAACTTTCTTCCCAGCTCTCCTGCACTGCAGCATACCCTTTCTTGGCTCCTACAACCCCATTTTCCAAATCTGCTTGTTGTACGTAAGGCCCAAGCACAGGGACACTAGCAGAATGAGGAGTGCACCTTCTCGCCTTAGGTGGACTCTGATTCACCCTCCCACCTCAGGTCTTGCCTTAGGTGGACTCCTCGTTCTCTGGTAATGCAAGATTTTACATTCTAAGTTACTTTGTGGCTTCTCATTAGTGTACATAATATGGTTGTTGGTTCAGTCTTTAGGAAAAATTAGACAAGATTTTTTGTGTTGGGTTCTTCCACTCATAATTGGAATGTTGCCAAAATTGATGTGAGAGCAGGGGATATTGAAGTTTGTGATGACATGCCAATTGCGCCATGTGACAACATGGCCAGCAGTGATGATCAGTGGCTTGACATCAATCATCTTAGCTTTTGTGATCCTTACACTTAGCTCTTGGTTGTTCACGGAGTCCCGAATCAAGGTGATTGGCTTCTTCTTTGGAGCTGACCTTTGCTTGACAGGAGTGGCCATGGTACTCATTGCCTTCATGGCTCGCTTGGGTATGAGTCCTTAAAACTCTTCATATACCCCCTCAAAACTCTTCACTCTTGTGTGACAACATCAACATTGCTTGGAGTTTGAGGTACAGGGTTTATAGATGCATGTGTCTTCTTCTGATCCCTCTATTGATGCTGGTGGGTGGGTATTATTGGTACAGGTCACAGAGCAAAGGAGACTCATCAACCTCTTCTTGCAGAGAGTGCACGTGTAGCTGCAAGTGTATGAGAAATTTACACCTTAAAAAAATTATCAGCATGTCCAAAATAAACCCTAAAAACCCTTAATCAGGAATGAAGCAAGGTATATAGTATTGTATATTTCATAAGAGGGAGTTGTGTAAGAAATGTGACATTGTTGTTCACATGCAGTTGAAAAACTTAGACCAGTGTTCACTGGCTCCTAAAGTGAGGTAGAACCCATTTGAGCTATTGAAGCATATATCTTCTCATCTTCTCAGATCCTGTTACCTATTGGAGTTTGTATGTTAGTTCTGGGTGTTGATTCAAAGGTCTCACATTTTCGTTACAGGGTGTATTGTGTGGCTATGATGATGTGAACTGGTTTTAGTGAATTGGGTTCAATCTGTCTACTTATTATTAGTTGTGAGGAAAATGTTCATGATTATGCTCCTGATATGATTCACTTCAAAATGTTCTCAAAAGTCCTTGAATAAAATATTTTTTCTCTGTAAAACACAATGAAAGAGAAGCGGAGTGTCTCTTGCATTTCAGTTCATTTGTACCTACCCAATTGCATTTTTCAATGCGATGTTTTGAATGTACATTGGTAGCTGGAGATTTTGCAATAGCAAACCCCAAAGTAATAAAAATCATTTTATCCTGTTGTTAATAACCTCCCATAGTAATGACCAAAAATACACCAAAGCAACAAAAATCATATTGTGTGCACCCCTCTCCTCACTCTCCAAATTAGGTCAAAATTATCCACGAATATTCCTATCTGGTCACATCCCCCTCCCTTGCACTCCTTCTCGCTCTTGTCGTTGCTCCTCGAGCGAAACGGATGCCCGTTGTTGGTGTGGATCACATAGCTTGCAGCTGCAAGAGAATTGCAGCACAAAAGTTTGGCAGCCAGATCATGGCATTGCCAGTTGTACCATACAGTCGTGGAGCACCGCTCTGCAGGTTGGAGGAGTTTGTCGAGGTTGTCCTGGAAAATTCACTTGTTATCAGTCCCCTTTCTTGTTGTGTCCAGAAGATTCATGCAGCAAGCCTTGGAGGTCACAGAGGTGTGGGACAAATGGGTACCGCTGCAGCTGCTGCTGCTGCTGGAGAAATCATTCATAACAGCTGTTTTTTATTGCATCATTCATCGTGGAGACTAGCATCCGAGAGCCGTTTTAGTGCACGGAGGACGAGGAGGAGGACCAGTCGATGCTTTTCAGCCTATGAATTTGTTGAAGAAGACGATAACAGTTGTGTAGAAGCTGTAGCATTAGTGGGTAGTGGATCCTCCGCTGTATCAACGGTGATTTTTTCCATCCCCCTGTTGGTGGTGCTTGTTTGGGTCTTTTGTCTTTCTCTGTTTGTACCATGGTCTCGTTGCATGTAGGGGGTGATACAGGAGCAGTTAGAGAGAGGGGCAGCAGAAGAACCACCATAGCTTCCTAGAGATTTTTAGGGTTCAAGGCCCATCTTGCAAATTTTTCTTTTGAGTTCAAGTTCATTCGGAGACTGGAATACAAAACACTAAACCCAAAACCCTATTTCTCCAAGCTCAGCCTAGTCCCATCCTTCAAATTGTAGGAGGCTAGGGTCCTTCCTTCAGGATTGTGTTTGTTTTTCTAGTATGTAGTAGAAATTCTACACTCCAATTGCAGAGGTTTAGGGAGGAAATGGAGGCGACAGGAAAGGAGACTGGAATATGAAACACCAGCAAATCTTGTCTGAGCCTTGAGCTTTGAGCCTTGCAAATTACAAAACCCAAACCTTCTGTAGTATGTTACATGATGTTGTCCTGGTGGTGTGGTCTGAAGAATTTCCTCTATGATTTCAAGAGTAGAAGTTTAGCTCCTCAGTCATGTCAGGTTCTTACAATGGTGTGGAAAATTAAGTAGCACATCTATTGGTACCTTGCTACTTGTTTGGTGAATTTGGTAGCTATGGCTATGATGTGCAGGTACGTGATCAGCTGGGGGTGGGAGTAGTACCAACCTATTGGATGGTTCAGATAGGGGAACAATGTCAGGCATGGAATGCAAGCAGCAAACTTCAGGATTGGGTATGGAGCAATTAAACTTTCCTATTGCAACTCCATGTGCGGGTGTAAACTCTCCTTTTTTTGCTTGGAAACAGTAGTTACTGAAGGATACAATGATGTGAGCATGTTCAGTACTACTGTAGCTAAAATCGCTAGTCAGCAGTTCTCGAGAACCTTTTTGTCATTTCCTTAGTTATGAGGTTTGTTGAAGCAGCTCGGGCATTGAGTAAATTTTCTGTGCTATCAAACCAAACAGAGTCTTTGTAAAGTGTGTTTTAATACCTACAATAGGAATTGTTTGATGTTTGTTGTGGTTTAAGGCATACACCTCATGACTGCTGGGTAGGTTGCAGATTTCAGAAACCAAAGGAGATGGGCATTGACACGAAGACTGTTTCTTACCCTGCCAATGATGACTGCATTCGTCCTGCCTGCAGAAATCAGCTTAGCTACTGCTCCACCAGCCCAAACACCGTCACTTGGCAACTCTTTCCTTCGTACCCTTGGAATTGGTGACTCTGACATCTACTATCCTAGGTCTGCACTTGTGTCTTTCTACTTATCTCAATGAGGCCATGACCATTGCCCTTTGGATTTCAGTGGTTAAAGATTTATGAGGATATGTCCTCTTCTACTTTCTCGTCTATTGGCACTTCAACCTGTTGACAGGCTGTTCATCTCACTCTACTCTTCATTGTGTCCTTTGGTGCTCACTCTCACCATGAGTGAATACAAATCGTGGTTTGTGGGCCAGGGAGTTTGAAGGGATTTGGAATTGCTACTCAACACTACTTGCTGTGGACACACCCCAGGTACCTGATCTCTGTGTCTGAAAAATGTGACTAGCATATGATGGGATACATCTATTATTTGCTGAAGGAGCTTCTTTGTTAACATCTGTGTACTTGTTGAATGAGTTTTCCATGAATATCCATCCTGTGGACTCCAAGTAATCTATTACTGGTTTTGCGCTGCAAGCACAAGCATACTGACAGTGTTTCAAGGCTGGATGGATCATGGGTGTAGGGTGAAGACAGAGCAGATCGCAAGAGCTTAGAGTTTTCACGCAAGCAGCTAGGTTACACGGTAAGTGCTCTGTCGTTCTTTGCTTTTGTGTTCTGCAAGCTGCTCAACTGAGAGAAGAAACTCATGGTGGTGAAAGTTCTATCACATGCACTCAGTTTCCAACATGTTTTGGGAGAATGCATGAATATTGGAGTACTGATTTTTTGTGTTTGCTTGGCTAACCGGGCTGGTGGTAAATAGGTGGAGTATAAAGCTCGCTTCTTCCCTTTCCAATCTAAAATAATTGGGGACCGGCTTTTTACAACTTTGGTACATCCCTCATCATTTTCAACTGCATGTGTTTAAGCTCTACTCATCAATAGTACTGTGAGGCACTTTTAGTTTATTTGTTCATGTTTATTCTGCCTAATTGCAAACAAATTCCAGCTCAGCGTTCAGAGATGAACACAAAAGGATGGTACACAAGTTGAATGTCCATGAGTTTGCAGGTTTAGACTTTAGACTCACCATTCATGTTGTGGTCAGTCTTTGGTGGAGTCCACAATTGGGAAAGATGTACTCCGTCGTGGGGTTTGGACTCCTGATAAACCCAATCAAATTACTCTTGAACTTCAAAATGGACTGAAGGTAATTTACAGAACACTTTCTTTAGCTTCCATCAGTATCCTCTTTTCACAGCCATCTGGAATAAAGTCTTCATATTGTTGTACACATTATGAGCTTCTCAGTCCAGATGTATCAGTGCAAAACAAATTTCCTGCTCTTAACTGGCTGCACCCAAAGTACAGTAAAGGAGCAAGATTGATTTTGGTGAGATGTAGGTCACAGTTGAGGTTATGGCCCATTGAGCTGGTGCCTCCATTCTGTCTAGGCTGAAGGCTTGTTGTTTGTCACAGGTGACAAATCTTGTAACAAAGCGCTCTTCTGAAGTGACAGGTCTGGGTCAGTTTGACACATCAGAATTCTCAAGACAGGTAGATTCAGCTTTCTGTGATACTTGTTGGAAGGCCCTGTAGATAGACCTAAGAAGTCGCATCCATAACTGCAGAGTGGGCACTTTATTCTGGTCTGATGGTAGCACTCTCATTTTAGCTTTAATTCATTGATTGTGCCCACTCCTCCAGGCAGCAGTGTACACATGCCCATGGTTGACAAACATACTATGATGAGGCCTTGCCAGGACACTCACATAAAATTTAGTCATGTTTTAGTGCTAGAATGATTGTGTTGGTAAGGGATCATAGCTAATGATAGGAGGAGTGATTGCAGGTCTTTGACAATGTCACCATCAAGGATGGTCCCCCCACGGTGAAGGTAGTTTTCACTCAAACCTACTCTACTGGGGGAGTGAAGTGAAAATGATAACTATGACCTGTAAAATGCATTTTCCAATGCAGCACTTTCAACACAGGGATAACAACTGATTGACCAAAAGTGTTTGTTCGGTCTGTGAGTTTCCAGGCCAGCCAAAATTTCACTCGGTATCGGTGGGATGCAACAAAGAACCCAGTCTCAAAAATTGAGGTTTGAACCTTCATGTGTGTTTTGTGCATGGAAAAAGACTTTGATTTGTGAGCTCTCAAACTTTTCGTCTGGTACAGAGATATTCATCCTTTGCCAGTGATGAACACCAAATGGCTTAATTTCTTGATAGTCAGATTCTTTTCATTGCTCAAAGTTTAGCTTTTTACGTTGTGCATTTTCTCTCTCCAATTGCAGGCATTTCAGACTGTAGCAATGTTCCCACTTCCAGGTGAAGGGATGGACGTCATGGATGCCATGGGTATGGACAAACCCATCACAGTGTATAAATACCGTGTTTACTTTACTCGCCAGTCAGGCTCTTGATTGGGACACATTCCTTGCAAATTGCGAGCTGTGTTTTGTGTAGCATATTGAATCTCCTTAGATAGAGAACCCAGGCTTTTGTCTTTCAGGCACCTCATAGTTTAACAGAATAGAAGCAAGCAACAGCAAGCCAGGGATGTGCACAAAAGATCCTAAATGGCTGTAGTAAAATCAGCCATCAAAAACTCATTTTGCACCTTTATACTGTCTGGCTTGATAACATGTCCATGTCCAAAGGCAATGTTCCCAAGAATTCCCACCCTTGTTCCAGTTGATTTTCCCCAACCCTTTGTGGTGACTGCAGAGTCTTGAGTGTTGTTCTTGTGCATGTTTACTTGTGTTCCTGCAGCACCCAAGGTTTTTCTTGATGTTGTTCCCATCAATATTCCCTGAAAGATTCATTAAATAGCAGTGTGGGATGAGGGAAAAAAGGCATGTGTATGTGAGGGTTGAATTTGAGTGCCAAGACCAAATTGCATGGTCTTGTGGAGACCTAAAAGAGTGTATGGACAGAGAGGTAACCCATGTTATATGCTTCACTTGAGACAATTTTGACCTTACCACCAAAATTTTACAAGATAATGAAATCCCATGAAAGATGGAGAACTTGGTATAGCAAAAGCTCAAGGAAGGCCCTTCATATTTTTTGTCATAAACCATCAACTATAATATCTCTATAGAGCATGAGAGTAGCAAGATGTGGTTTTAAGTTCCAGCAATAGATTTGATGGTGGTGTTTCAACTATATTGAGCCTACTTAACATATGTTCTGCAATTGTGAATATGCTTGGAAGATTCAGCATGTTATGAGAGAGGCTAAATGTGAGTAGGGGATGTTAGTATTCTACGGTGAATTTCATTCTTGGGTTAGACACCTAGGTTGTTGATCATGAAAGTAGCACTAGGTGAACGAAATCCTCACATTTCTTGAATGTTGGTGACCCCAATGTGATCATGTCAATGCCATCATAACCAACCTATTTGGAAGTGTTGGTATGGCAAATATGGTGTGGCACACATTGCAGATAATATTTTGAGGACGAGTGTTTTCTAGAGCTCAGGAAGACACAATCAATGTTGGTACAATACACTAGAAACATCTCCAAGACTGCATTGAGGAGTGCCAAATGCAAAAGCCAAATAGCTATGCCTAAGTCACTTCACTAACTACTATGTGATGGAGTCTCACCTGAATGATAAAAGACAATGGGTTTTCAGCTATGGCTAATGACATAGCTGAAGAGATCACAGGAGGAGAAAAAGGAAAGAAGAAGAGCAGAAGATGGGAAAACAAAAACCGTGGTAAGGAAGCCCGTAAAAGCAAACACCAAGGATCACCACAAGAGCACAGCCTCACAACCTAAGTGGCAGCATAAAGAGTCTTCCTCTAACATATTATTAGCAGAATATACAATGTACTGAAACAACCAACTTTTGTTGCTTCAAAATGTAAAAAATCAGGCAATGGCTATATAAATCCATGTGCTGTTGTTTTTGGTGCAACACGAATAGGGTTCACCCTCCTGAAGACACTGTCACAAACACACCCAAATCATTTTACAAACAAATCAATGCAAGAGATCTGCAAACGAGATTGTGAGACTGGATCCCGCACAGACAAACACCGAAATCTGAAAACAGAGTATGAGTTTTGCTTCTCCTGAGAAATTTCATATGTCTTCTTCAGAAGTCGCTCCTCAAACATTTCGCCCTTACGTATATCCAGACACATCCAAGTCTGTCCACCGTCATTGCTACCCTCAACAACCCAATTCCATGGATCCCGTTCAGGAGCATCCTTGGCTGAAGTAATTTGATACCCAACAAGCATCTCAGCACAAGTAGACCAGTCACGCACCAATCTATATTCTATCCATCCACCCGTAGCCCCTTTAGGCTCTCCCCATTTTGTAGTGTGAACTCCATCAAAAGCTGCTGACGCAATCTCCAAAGGTAGCTGCTCATTACTTGCACAGGTTTGACCACCACTCAGACGTCTTCTTCCTTGAGAGAGCAATTTCAGATTCAGATTAGGACTGATGTCCTTCTCAAGCTCATTGCTCAGGTACGCCAATTGTTGAAGAGCAACAGGCATAACTAGTGCAGTGACAACAGGATCTCCATCTAATGAGATCAAAA
>Ga0116231_10006863_pt1 | contig 21340 bp, 21 predicted proteins | sample S1TSphgellanicum_2_FD_89695 | JGI IMG/M metagenome (GOLD analysis project Ga0116231, IMG submission 89695) | Host-associated microbial communities from peat moss isolated from Minnesota, USA - S1T2_Fd - Sphagnum magellanicum MG | ecosystem: Host-associated > Plants > Peat moss > Unclassified...
AATTCATGTGAGAAAGTTGGAAATTTGACTGTTGATTGATTCAATTCATAGCATGGTCTCACAACCTTGCTGCTCAACTGTTTTCAACAATCTGAACATTTGATCGCTTTTCCCTCTCTCTTCAGTACTTTCATCTTCAGCTCTCAAAGTTCTTGGCACTCAAAGACCAGGTCGGCGAATTGATTGTGGAGCATCTGAATGACACCATCGTCAAGGATCTCCTCGTCCCACTCCTCCTGCTCCTCCTCAAGTTCCTGGATGACCGACTCCACATTGTTGGTGCCGTCCTGTCCGAGGGTAGCCGTCACCTGCGCTCGATTTGTCGGCACTTTGAGGATACCGACATTCATCCACGAACGCAGGCACATTGTCATGATGAACACTGACGATGATAGCGACTGCCGGGTGCATGTGAATTCGCGACCGGCAACGTTGTTGACCCGCTCTGATGGCGTCGACGTCACCGGCGTTCCGTGGTAGTCCATGGCCATCTGGAAGTGGCCCGGCAATGATTCCTTCTGGGCCAACCACCACGACAAGACGTCGACGAACCCTGATGACTGGACGACGTCGATCGACAGATACTGGTCAACCTCGTCGCCATTGCCACCGACGTCGCGCTACAGCTGAAACATCGCGGCAAAAAGTGAATTGTCGGCCGCTTCCTGCTCGATGCTCTGGTGAGAGCTCACCTCGGCCGAGTAGCGACGTTGCAACGAATTACGAATGAGATCGACGACGAACTTCAGCTCCGCCGGGTCCGTTGGCTTGGGGATCTGTGGGTTCAAGTACGCCGTAATGATCGCCGGTTCCTGCACCAACTTGCTCTTGTACTTCTCAAGCTTCGCTTTCATTCCGATCGCTGTCAGCTTGCCGTTGATCTCTTGCAACTGTTGCTCATTGTCGTCACAGTGCTTCAGGAGCAGAGAGATGGACATCGACACCAGGTCGAGCGTCGACTTGTGATCGGCCGCGAGGCTCTCCATGACCTGGTGCGGCGCGCGAAGGAACGTCGACACACCGTCAATGGCATGCCATTCTAGGTCAGGGAGAGCGCCGTGGCCAATGTCGGCCGCATACTAGTCCATGATGTTGTCCAAAATGATGCGCTTGCCAGAAGCATCGGCGCACATCTCATGAGTCGAGTTTCAGCGCGTGGGCGAGTCCTGGTGTGTCGGCTCCTTGCTAGCAAGCCCGGCTGTCGCGGCTTCGACGCGATACTGCTACCGCATGACTTTGCCGCGGCGGATTTTGATCAGCGCATCTCGCAGTTGCTCGGTGGGCTCCTTAATGAACGTCAACACCTTGAGCACAGCGAGCTGGATGGAGTGGTCGGCGCACCGGATGTGGTTGACCTTGCGCATCTGCTCGTAGCCGATGAAGGTATTGACCAACTGGAAGAGCCACGCGATAGCAACTGTCGCGTCTGTCCCATTGTCGCTGACAATGTTGAGCAGGCACGTCACGACATCCCGGCCTAGGTGCTTCAAGTACTCGAACAGGGCAGCCCCGACGCGCTTGCTGACGCCAATCCCGCACTTGACATCAAGGATCGTCAAGAGAATGTTTTTGTTGGTCAGAGAAATGACGTCGACCCAGTGCGCGGTGACAATGTAGAAGCCCTTCAGGTTGTGATTCGACCAACCGTCCAACGTCAGGGAGATGGCGACATCAAGGCTGCACAAAAATGCCGCCAACAATGGCTCCAAGATGCGGTACAGCTCGACGATCCGCCGTAGGGTTGTTCGAGTCGATGGTAGCTCGTATCCGTTTGTTAGCGAGATAATGAACTTTTTGAAACGAACGCCGCCAGCCGCGCACAGGGTGACGCCACCTTCGATGACGTAGTCCACGACGACATTCTCATACTTGCGTAAAAGGGGCTCCGAAAACACGGGCTTGCTGCTGAGTGTCGACTGGAATATGAGCTTGCCGGACGAGGCGGACATCGCGGTGTTGCTGCCGGTGATGCCGTGCGCGCTCTTCATGTGGGCTTTCCAGCCTGACGCATTGGTCGATCCGGAATACCACTTGCGACACACCGTGCACTGGCGCTTTCCGCAATGCTTGGCGGAGTTGCCATCCTGCCAATCCTTGACATACTCCCACGGAAATTGGTGTTTTTGGCGCTTCCGCTTTGACTTGGCGACAAAATGCACGGCCGCCTGCATGTTGTCGTTGTTGTCATCGGACGCAACGACAACAGTAGCGTCCTCAGCGACGACCACGCTCACAACAAGATCACCTTTGCTTGACATTGTACTTTGTAGCTCCCTCAGCACCGCAGCGGAAGATTGTGGCGAGGTGGACTCTGTGGCAGACTCAAGCCTGATGGTGGACTGCGTGCGGACTGACGGCGGACTCCATTAAGGCACTAGGGCCATAATAAATAATTTACCCAGTTACCTGTAATTACCGGGTAATCGGGTAATCTGTTTGGCTTTACCTTTACTCTACCCGCTACCTTACCTGTTGCTTTCCCTTCACCCTTTACCACTAACTTTTACCGTTTTACCGGGTAACAACCAGGTGTCTACCTTACCTTGCCGAGGCCTACTTACACCAACAAATGAAAAATGACCATAACAAGAAAAAAAATGTTTGCTAGAAGATAAGTTCTTCAACAAGATAATATTAAAAAAATTATCCTCTTACGCACCTTAATTTATAAAAACCATGATCTCCTATGTTTTTTTACCTTAAGTTAAACCTCACCTACCAAAAAGATGTAAAATTTGGAGCAAACAACTTGCGAACTCCCTTTTAAAATCCTCTTCAAAGCACTTTTAAACTACTCCTTAGGTTGTGTCAATTTCCAAAAACTTGTTCATTCTAATGCTGAATTTAAAGGTGGCAAACTACAGCTCTTTCCTTTCCCTACTTTGTAATTGTAATAGTTTTGATATTTTTTTCAAGCTTGCAGTTTTTCTTACACAAGACACTAGTGACCTTAAGCTTCATTTAGATTGTTGCGAACTTGTAAATGGGCATCGAACTTAACATGAATTCAATTCATGCTGAGTCCAAAATTTATTTTGTGTTTTAGGTCCCATCGCCCATTTTGTATATATTTTTTGTTATGTTTCAATCTCATCCCATGAATGAAGCAAACATTAGCTTTCGGTTCCATGTTTGTTTGACTTTACAAATAATTTATTGAACTTTTAATTATGTTTGATGTTGTCGAAACTAGTCGTTTTCGCCCCCTAATCGTGGGACTCTATAGATAACTTTAATAATTAAAAATAATAATTCAAACCACCAAATACAACAATTTCATTAACCATAACATTTTTCTTACACACCTACACATAAGCCTATTCAACACCTTTTGTTTATTAATATAATAATATGATAACCCTTGTTTGTAACCTTCATCTATACAGATATAGGGTTAATAAATACCCCTTACTACTGATTTTTATTGTTGGCACAAAAGAATAAAATTTCACTATGAAAAGGGAGAGAAATAAAACTCAAAAAATGAACCAAAAGGAATTGAAACCAAGGGTGACAATTTATCACTTAGTGGCACGACATATGTAATTTGTAGCACCATTTAATTCTAAGATTGTCATGAAAAAAAAGAGTAAAATGCCAGTTCACTAGGAATCAAATTCAACAAGAAACTTTTCTTTAACTTATTTGGTAACCTTGTTAATCAAGTTAAGCATACAATTTCATTCAATCCTAACATAATCAATAATCTAACTTGATGATTTCCAAGCCTTCGGTGTTTGAAAACTTTGTTGTTACAATCTATCTAAATATTCCAATGCGCAAGATTCATCAAGCATTGTTGAAGATTTTTGAATTGCTCAAATTTCTTAAGTTTTCACCAAAGAGGCATTGACTTATAAACAATCCCATCCAAAGATTGAAAGAAAAAGAGATTACATCTAAACAAATTCATGATGGTTAGAGTTGAAAATCACATGTGTCTTAGTCAATTACATTCAGAAAAATGTGTGAAATTTTATTTTTCTATGTGTAAGTTGTAGTAAAAGCATGTAATATCAATGAGTTCATTAACCTTAATCTTCCATACGTTAATAACAATAGCCTTATGATAGAAGGACCACATGAACTCACTTTCTTTTCAAGACTTTTGTGATGTCCAAACTTTTTTCCAAATAGGTTAAATTTATAAAAAAAAAAACATCTAGTCACTTCTTTGGTCCCAACAAGTTGTTTTATGCCTTGATCAACTTCCTCTTTACGAGCAATATATTTTATTTTATAAAAAAAAATGTAAAAACTCTATCTTCCCAACACCATCAATTAATGTCAAGTTGTATATGTGTCATCGAGTGAGTCACAATATAACTGAAAGCAATTCTCTTGAACTTTTCAAAAGATTTTGACAACCTTTGAATTCCTTAAAGATGATTTTGACAACATTGATCGATTGCCTTTTGCCCTATGAAAATTATGGTTTAAAAAACTTTGTTAATCATCTTAATAAGCTTTGGTAAAACACTTGGAAAAAAATTGTAATGTATGTGGAGGGCACCTTATATCCATCAATTTCCCTCCTAGAAATTGAGAGGGATATTATGCCTACTCCTCAAGGATGGGAGAGAAATTATGCCTACTCGTGGGGTAGGAACCCTCCCACTATTGAGGAGTAGGTATAAGAATGCTCCCATCCATAGACCTCGTAATCTACATAGGTTTACATAGGTTTGGTTCATGATAAATTTTGTCTTGTGGTTTAAGATAGGTAAAGCCCATGGGTTGGGATATTTGGTGGAATTCTTAATCTCCTTGATGTATTATGAGCAAAACTCAACAAAAAATGCCTTGGAAGATGAAAAAAGGTCTCGCACATTCTTCATCAAACAATTCAACCCATTTTTCAGTGCATTTCTCCTTGTCTTGTCTTGAAACCATTCCTCATCATTTGGTTTTTAAGTTTGCCACCATCTACAATAGTTCACAAATTTTGTAAGTTTTTAGCTTATATCTCTCCATAATCACATTCCATGACAAAAGCTCACTCATTCATCTCAAAATCCCAAACATTCTTGACTTTCTGCATCCCAATTGTGAAGAGACTCACACCCCTTTCAATTGACCAAAACCTGAAGGCATGGAAATTTCAAGGTTCATCATAAATTACAATGGAGAATGGGGATCTGTTCCCAAAGAGTTCCCCAATAGTTCCCAATAGCACCCCAATTTTATCCCATCCCTTCGATACTGAGCTTGAGTCCTGGACTTCTTCTTCTTCTTCTTTTACAAGAGCTTTGCAGAGTGCAGCTACACCCAGGATGGTTATCACGGCCACTATTGGAAGCAAGTAGAAGAAGAAGAGGAGCATCTCCAGCATTTCAGCAATGGCCCAAGCTTCCCGACTTCAGCAGATCAGGTGAGAGAATCTCTTCTTTCTCTTGTTTTGTCCTGTTAGGTTTTGAATTTTTGTGCATCTGCTGCTGCAGGCATAAATTTGGTGCGACGTTGGGAGGGGGGGGGGCTTCTCCTGCTGAGCATTTAGTCTCTAGAGCTTATGTTCTGATTCCACGAGCATTTCTCTGTCAATTGCAAAGTCATCTCTAGAACTTGGTCTCCCACTCTGTTAGGTAGAGACCTTGCTTCTGGAGATTGGGCGAGATTCCCCCATCTCCCCCACAGAGATTGGAGTTTCGGATTCAAGACATGCGATTTCAGAGAGACGCAAAGACTAGAAGAAAATGGGATTGCTGTTATGGTTTCTCTCTTTGTTTAAACCCTAAACCCTATTGCTACCTCCACTCGGATGGTTTTTTTTCCTTCCTTTGTATGTGTCCCTAAGACTAGAAGAAAATAGGGTTGCTTTTATGGTTTCTCTTTTTCTTTGAACTGTAAACCCTAAACCCTAGTCCTCGATCCCCTGGCATGGTTTTTTTTTCTTCTTTGTATGTCTCTAAGACTAGAAGAACATTGGATTGCTGCTATGGTTTGTCTCTTTCTTTAAACCCTAGACCATAGTCCTCAATCTGTAGGCATGTTTTCTTTTCTTCTTTGTATGTGTCCCTCATTCATGCCAAAAGTGTTGCATGTTGGGATTGCTGTAGGAAAATCAAGAGGAAAAAAGATGGTGGTACTGCACCAAAGATGAAGAAGAGAGGCAGCCGGACAAAATTCGAGGAGTATTTGGAGATGGAACAGAAGAAGAAAACAGCAGGTGTAACTGCAGAGGAAGATCTTGCACTTGAGCGAAGGCTGGCAAAGAAACTGAAGGTGAAAGAAGGTAAACTGAGTGTTTGCATTGGGGATGGCATTGATGACATTCTTGATGGGATCAACTCTGGTGTGGCAACTGAAGAAGAAATGGAAATTCCATCAATGGAAGAAGTCGTTCCAAAGGTTGAGGTTTCAAGATCAAAAAAGAGGAGGAGAGAAGTTATTCCTCCTCCTCAAATCAGTACATCAGTGGAAGCTCCAAAAGTTCAGGTTCTCGCATCAAAGAAGAGGAAAAAAGTTGCTCCTGAAATTGGAACAATTCCAAGAAAGAAGAAGGTGCAAGACAATGATGACTTGAAAGAAGCCAGTGCTATGAAAATGGAAGATGCAGAGGTGGTGGTGGAAGAAGTGAAGTACATTCCCCCACATTTGAGAGAGAAGATGAGCAATGAGTCTGAAGAACTTGTGCGTATTCAACGTCGAGTGAGAGGTGCAGCAATTCCCATCATGAATTTCAGACAGGACCTCTGCTTTTTGTATCATTCTTGTAGTGTTCCTGCATGCAATGTACTGCTTTAAAGACCAATGTACAGCACTTGTTTCCTGAAATGTTGTGGAAATCCAGGCCTATATTGATGATGGTCGTGAACGTTCCATCTGATTGAATCAGGCCCTATTTGTTCAAGGGTAGTGTTGTTTCTTCCAAAGCACTAGGAGTAGGATGTTTGCAGATACTAGAGTGCCATAAAGAGTTTTAGGGTTGGGTACAGGTTTTCTCGGGATTTAGAGCAGAGGAATCATGTGGTAATGATGTGTGGGAACAGGTCTGTTAAACAGATTGTCAGAGGCAAATGTGGAATCAATAGCATCAGAAATCTCTTCCCTCTTTCAGGTTCTTGTCCTTCTTCCTCTATCTCTGTGGTGCCTGTGTTTAATGCTTCCATTGGAGAAGATGATGGCCTGGGTTGAGGGTTTATGGCCTGCTGATTAGAGTAGGTTTTAAAGATTTGACTCACAGTACAAGACCACAATGTATTCATAAGCACATTTCAGAGGTTAATGCAATGAGATAGGTACCAAGGATGGTGATGTCTGGTTTTTCTTTTGTTAGCATGTCCTGATTTGCCAAGGAGCTCCCTGTTTTGGTTCTATGCACAGCCTTAAATCAATGCAAGGTTTTGGTGTCAGCAGGTATATGGGAGGCGGTCAGTCACTGAGATTGTAACCACAGAAATCATTGGAGCATGCTGTGGAGGTCCCCGTGGAAATGACCAGTAGACAACTTTTCATTTCCTTTCTTTTGACCTCGAACCATTGCAGTGATTTGTGTTTTACTGCAAGAACTCACTAATCTCAATGTCCATTGCACAGTTCTTTAGTCTTCCTTACCTAATAGAATAAGACTCGCCTTGGGGTCTCAAACCTATCCATCAATGAGGTTATGGCAGCACTCACTCTTGTCATGCTTGTTTTGGCTTTGCTGTAAGTGACAGAACAGTTTCCTTAAAAGTGTTATCATAAAGTTTCCCTCTGGAATATCACAAATATGTCCAATCTTTGTTTGGCTTATTCTATAGCCCCAGGAATTGTTCTTATTTGCATCATTTGTGGGTGTTTTTGTTGTGAAAGGTATGCAGCAGTTTTTGCGGCCTATGTTGCAGGGACTGCAGCTATGGTTGGTATGGATTTTGGAGCCAAATTTTTGGCTTCCCTTGCCACAGCATTTGAAGTAAGATTCATCTCATGAGCCATCTCTGCTTTTCCTGAGATGGATATGTCTGGTATGGTGACTTATTTACGGGTTGTAGCTGTATGATGTTAGTGTGTGATCATTGACTTTGCATTGTCAGATCAGAGAGTATTAGGGACCTGATTGAATGTGGATGCTTCTCCTTACTGAAAAGTCATAGATTTTGGTGCATTACAGGGACAGTATGAGAAGGCGGACAGTCTTGCTCTCAGGAATCTGACATTGCTATTTTCACACCTTTTCTCATTCAGTCTTATCTCTAGGTGAGTTTCACACGCAAGTGTATCTGCTCATGAAGTTCATTGGGAATTGAGTGCCTGGCATATGGACCAATGATGGATGACAATCCACCCAACAAGTAAAAATTAGATTGCTATGCAACTTGAAACTTGAATTTGAAACCTGCACATTTGCAACAACTCTTAATGGAGTTGGACATTAGTAAAAACTGTGCTGATTCCTGACATCTATGTAATTGGTTTTGTTTGGTAAATTCCCCCTTAGAACAGTCACATCTCCTCATATGTCTTTCTCTGCTAACCTTGTGCTGGTATTTTGTTTTTCCAATGTGGCAGTGAGCTTGTCTATGAGTTACTGGCTTTACTGTGCAAAAGATTTGAGGAACTTGATGTCTCCACCATTCTAATTCTCTTACAGTGTGAGACCCCTCTTGCAAAAAGCATGTCCTGTCTTTCTGGTGTATGGACTTTTGGTTGGGCTGCAAACTCAACATTGACAATCAGTCGATTCTGTTTCTCTCTAATATATCTCAATTTCCTTTCTGGATGAGTGATGCTACAATCCAAGTTAATCATCTCTCTTGCAGCTTGTTGTGTCATAAAACAGTAGCCTTCATGCACTGTTCTGGTCCTGGCATCTTTGGTAATTGCTTGTTTCAGTCTGTTGCACAGAACATATTTGGGCTACTTTCTGCTATTGCTTTGTATCAATGAATTGTTATGGTGAATACGCACTTATGAAATATGTGCTTGGATGGGCAGCATGTGGAATGGCATTGAGAGCAGCAGACCCAGCATCAATGAAAGAGTTCATAATATCTATTCAGGAACGTACTGCAGAGTTGAAATCTGTCCTCTCCAAAAAGACTGATGGAAATTCTACCATCATAGGCAAGCGGGTAAGCTCAACCCCATCCCCTGGATATTTTTTGTAAAGGAGACTCTACGTTCACAGCTTCTTGAAGCATTATATTTTCTCAGCCTTTGGAATTCTTGCTTTTTGGGTACTAAGAATAACACTTGTTGTGCAGCTGCAATTTATGCTCGACATGATATGTGACATTAAGAACAACAAACGGCGGCCTAAAGATGAGCTGGTTGTTCACTCTCGCTTGAAAAAATGGCTTCAAAAGGTAATTCTTTCTGCACAACTAGTTGCTCAATCTGGGTTTTGGTTTGCTCTAAAAGGATACATGTCAGATCTGGCTTAAGATTGTAATTCAGACACATTTCCAGACTCTTCATATGTATGTCCAACTCTTGTTGTAGGTTCTGTTGTTATGATAGGAATTTTATTGTTTCAAGCCTGTCTGTTGGTTCAATGTTCAGGATTTTTGACCATTTGAGAGTAATGTAGGTTAATATGGAGAATTAAGACTTGCTCTTTATTTCTACAGAAGACCTGGATTTTTCTCTGAAAATTGTACAACTTACTTTGTTGGGCAGCTAGGGGTTGATGAGGTTCAACTTCGGGCGGTCACATGGGCAGGGCTCTTGGATCCTGATAAGAAGGGTCAGTGGTGGCTGCCTGGGGCTCCAGGCAGTGGCAGCAGGGATTTTGCTGAAAATGTAAGGGCAGAAGTTGCTGGGATAATGGATGTAGGTACTACAGAGGCAGAGAAAATGCTTCAACTGGCAGCTTCTCAGAGGATGAATACTGATGGCCGTCGTGCAGTTTTCTGCATTGTCATGAGTAGTGAGGATTACATTGATGCATTTGAGAAAATTTTGCGACTCAAGCTGCCTGGGAAGCAGGTTTCTTCACTAATTCCTAAAGTCGTTGACATCTTTTTAAGGCTGGTTTCTGTTTTGCTGGTTGTGTAGGTTAGGGAGAAAATTATGAATTAGTGTATTATTACATTGGGTTCTGGGCTCATATTAACAAATTTTAAGGCAACGGATGCAACACCTTGGAAACCCAGTACACTGAGGATGAATTAAGTGAAGCTATGTTTCTGGTGGATTGGTGACAGGACCGGGAAGTCGTAAGGGTTATCCTGGAGTGCTGCCTTCAGGAACAGCTCTACAACAAATACTATTCGTTACTCACAGCTAAGCTTTGCCATCATGACAAAAACCACAAGTTCTCCCTCCAGGTATGAAGACAAAATCAAGGATTTTGGGCACACCACTGTAAATGAACCTAGAATAGGAACTGATCTGTCACAGTGCAGTCTGCCTTGAAATACTGGGTGGCTTGACCTGGGGCTTCATACACCGTGGTGTTTTCTCCTACTACCTTCAGTTTTGGGAAGACCCAAGAATAGAGAAGACACCTGCAATCCTTTGAGGAAGACTATATGCTTAGCAGACGCAAGATTGATGAAGTGAGATAATGGATGCTGAGCTTGCTTTAGAAGCACAGGAAACTAAAATGATAATGGTATTTGCTGGTGCAGTATTGTCTGTGGGACCATTACAAGCAACTGCATGCAATGGAACTACGTCGGAGCACAAATCTGGCCCGATTGACAGCATCTGTAATCAGTTCTTTTGCACTCTCTTTATCAGTGTTGAAGGCAGTTGATTTCAGTGATGCAAGAGTCATGACTTCAAAGGTGGTGTTGCACTTCCGTGTCCTAATAGAATGTCTGTTGATGGAAAACTCAGATGAAGTGGTCTGGGCTGTGTTTTCTCGCATTGCTGTACCCCCAGAGCTTGGTGTCCTCCGAGACAGTCTGGCATTGTTTATACACCAAAACCTGCTTAAACATCCTGCTGAGAATGCAAAGTCAGATATTAAGAAGGTAAATCTTGAGAAGTTGTCTTTGTTAGCCAAAAGGTGCAAATTAGCTAAAAAGGCATTGGCAAATGTGTCAGGCGAACTTTTTAAATGATTCTTTTGATTTGTTTATTTTCCAAGCTCTGAAGATCTTGTTCTGACAAAGGCAAGGTGGATCATTGTTTATGTTTGTCCTTACATGTGATTTCAGTTAGGCTTAGACATATGGGTACTGTGGGAACACTTGAATATCATAACTTTGCTAGAACTGAAAACAGAAAAAACCTTTCCAGAACTACAGAGGATAATGGAATGAATGAATTGAACTTGTAAAAGGACCCAACTTGAGTTGATAACTTTGGTGTACATTACTAGCATATTTTATAAAGAAGATTTTGTGCAAACAAAATAACAGGATGATGAGATGAACTCTGAGAATGACTTTGAATAACTTTGGTTTAATGTATTAGCATATTTCATATGGAAGATTTTTGTGGGTTTGTGGGAATAAAATAAATTGGGCTAAATTGTTAATGTCCTTTTTTCAAATGTCCTATGAAAGTCCTTTTGAGACCATTCAAGGTTTAACCCTTATTTGAATAAACCTATATCTTCCCATATTTTTCATCTTGCTGATGATCCTCATGAAAAGGCAATCTCCACATTTTGTTAATTGGAATTTTACCTTATCGTTTATTAATCATTGTAATATCCTTTTTTTTCATTGGGTCTAATGTTTGAATCAACAAGGAAGATGTAATTTAGTGTTTAATTCAATACTTTATTTTTGTTTTCTGTTCCTTGACATTTTTGGAACATGATGGGAACTTGTGATAACAATGTGGAACAAGTTAATGATAGAGAGTGAAATGATGGTTACAACATTACCATGGTCAGGAAGAGTTTTAAATATATACTTGGATTATATATTTAATATAGGGCCACAACTTGTGTTAGAGTCAATGGGTACAAACTACAAACATCCTAACAATGCCAATGTTGACATTAGTCATTACTCCTACCACTAAAATAGATATTAACTTTGGGATTTAACATTTATCTTACCCTATTGATCACACTTAATGGGAGAGAAGTTACATAACACCCTTCCCTCCAATGCTCTTATCAGTTGTGTCTACACTACCATTATGGTATTTTCATCCATTAAGTGTTAGTCAACTAACAAGGTGTCATCCCTTTCATTTTCACATCAATAAAAAATCAAACCTCTACTTTACATTTGTTGCTTGCTTTTGTTCATTGCTTCGATTAGGGTAGATAAGCTTAAGACCATACACAAGCTTACAAATGAGCATCCCATTAGTTCTAGCCTTCAAGGAAACAACTTTGATTGTTTTGTTGCACAATTGATTGCTTATGAATGAATGTCTAGTATGAATTGATGGGTTGTTCAATTTTTTGAAAAAAAAAAGTCAAAATATTAATTTTTATGTTCATTGATGGGTGTAAAATTGAAGGAACTTGGATAAATATCACCCACCTCATGGTCTTGTAATGTTTACCAACATGAGGTTTTGTGAAGACAAATCAAAAGTAAAAATGATTATAAATCATGGACATGTGGGAGGGGGAAGAGGGTTCTTATTGTTTAATGTTGGGGCTATTGGGCTTCAATTTTAAAAAGTCATTATACATTTGCAAAGTTTGTTTTGTAGTATTAGGGGTTGAATGTTCATTGAAGTGGGAAAAGGTAGGAACCCAATAGGAAGGGGGTGTTTTTGTTGTTTGGTATTGAGGGTGTTTTGAGACAATTTTATATAAGGTATGGAACATTGGCAAAAACTTTGTTTAGTATTAGGCACATGGACTGTCCCATTAAATAGTGTTCCAAAACTTAATTGCGAGCTCATAAATTACCATCAACAAAAAGGAACCATAATTTAAGATACTACAAATTGAAACATTAATGAACTACCTAAAAGCTCACACTTTGCATATTGCCCCCCAATTGTGTGTAGATTTTCCTTGAAATTTTTTGCAACACATCCATAAACATTTGGGCAAACCTCAATACAACTCATAATTCCTTTTTTTTTATATATCACTTTTCTTAGCATGTCATCTCTAGAAGAAGAAGATAAGTCAGAGAGCATTCCAATCTTTTTTATAAAGGTTAACTTTCAATTCAAAAGTCTTGAGAAATAGAATGGATGACAATAGACTAGTGCAAGAAATAGCCATAGAAGGATTACAATCAAATTTAATTAGAAATGTAGAATCAAAAGAAATAGTGATAGAAAAATTAAAATCAAATTTCATATGATATGCAAAAGTGCAAGAAATTAGCATATAATATTTGCAATCAAATTTGAAAGGCAAGGGAGAGGTACAAAAATTGAAAGTGAAAGGAGAATAGAACATACGGATTGAAATTTTGGACAATATTTACAATGAGAAATATAAGCAATACCTCTACTACCATTGGGTTTCCAAGTCTATAATCCCATCTTTTCTACCTAGTAATTAAAAAAGGGGCAAGTTCCAATAGGCTCAAGCTCCATGTTCATTGAGATTTATTCCCACAACTTACACAACAATAGTTTGGTTTGGGAAGATTTCTCAATTTTTTACAAATTTTACTTTAGATCTGACATTATAAGGCGGCATGCAGATTAAACATACCCAACACTAACATAATTTTTATTCTTTTGGGAAGATTATAAGAAGAATAAAGGTATATCTCTTGTAAAGGCAAGACATATTCCATCCATTAGCTAGAGGCTAGGACCAATAAGGATGGGGAATCCATGATGTTACATTTGTTTTGCAAGAAACGAAATGGAGTGGTGTTGGACCAAGAGCCAAACACCAACCAAGAAAACATCCCACCTAAGTTAGACCCCATACGTAAACCTCCAAGGGTTTATAAAATGCCAACCATGAGTGGGAGAAGGAAGTGGACATATGAAGCATTTAAGGAAGTAATGGATGCAATAGAAAACATCAATGTCACATTGAGGAAGGCAAGTAGGTTGTGGAACCTACCCCTAAACTCCTTATTTAACATTTTAAATGGTAAAACACGAACAAGGAAAGTTGGGGTAAAAGGAGTACTAATAGCAAGAGAAGATGTTGGAATGCTTACTTGGATTTTGACTATGAACAAAGTAGGTCTTTCAATTAACATACAACAATTGAAACAAAAGGTAGCTAAAATCACTTAGACCAAACCAACACCATTTTGGAATGGGGTTCCAAAAAATAGTTGGTGGTATTGGTTCAAGTGTCACAATCCATATTTGTATATCCGCCTAGTAGAAGGATTGGAAATATGTAGAACACAAGGACTAACTCAACAATCTTGCCAAAATTCTACAACAATTTGCAACTTCTATACAATAGAAACAACCATCCATAGATCAAATATGGAATAGTGATGAAACTAGAATTCATGTAGGTAGACAAGCATGGGCAAGAATGTCACATTGCATTAGTCACATTGGTTTTGACATTCATGTTGGTTTAGGATCAACTTAAGTCAAAGCAATATGTTTTTGCACTAATAATTTTTTGGGGGGACCAGGATGACTAGTTAGATTTGGGTCTTGATCCATATGACAACAAGAGTTTATTGCAAAAGAAAAAAAATCCAAATTGTCAAGATGTGGTGACTAAATCTTGGTCACCATTTCAATAGTTAAGATTTATTTTTATTTCTTTTGCAATTGAAAATCAATTGTTGTATAGACCGGGGTGAACCTAGGTGGGACTAGGGTGTCCATAGGTTGCAATCTAGCAATAATTCAATTCCAATCCCCCCAAAAACAAAAAGAAAAATTTGACTATTGACTTTTAACGGTGTCATACTCATCTAGTTTATCTTGTAACTTTCCCTATTTCGTTTGATTAGCATTGGCCTTTTTCTGCAACTTGAACAATTGATTTCCATGGTTTTTATGCTTCTATACCATATTTTTAATCTATACAATCTTATCAATGAATTCGTCACATGTGTTTGATTATGATGACCAACTAAATGATCACATTCTATCATGAGATTCATGAAGTCTTTTAACAAATTTTGCAACTAATAGTTTTATGAGTTTGAAACTAATAAAAATCCGTTAGATCTTTAAATAATTGCTATATTCAAAAACTAGGGTTGAAGGACGTGAATTGGAACTTGTGGAACTGGATTGGTTAGTCATTCATCATTGATTAACAATTTCAAATTTGGTCAATAAACCAACTTACATAAATGGAAGCCATTGTTCAAGGTTTGGTGATGGAAATCACACAATTGTAAGTTCAAATGTAGTTGTTGTGACTATATCTATCACAACTTGAATACATGCACATTTGTGAGTAGGTGTTATGGGTGGAACCTTTGGAGAAATTATTTTGGTGATAGGCTCAAAATGCATTACAACAAGTTGATTCATTGGTACTCACTTAATTATTGGTGACATTTGTGTTCTAACAATTGGAGGCCTCATTCTTTGAATGATATGCTCCATTGTCACTTCATGCACATCCCCTTCCACATCATCTCGCAAATCATCGTGGGTTTCAGAATTTTTCGTAAATTGAATTTTTTTTGGGTATGCATTAGAATTATAAGTAACACCAAGTCATATGGATTTATTATAATTGTATAAGAGTATTTGTGGTGTTTTAATTCAAGTCAAATATCAAAACTATCAATTATTTCAAAAATGTGTTATTATCACATTTCTTTGAAATCTAAAGAGTTGCTTCCACTTGATTTAGCTTCCATTATTTCCATTGTTATGCGTGGGGATTTTATAAACTAGATTGTTCATTAATCATCAATGAACAATTTTTCACATAAGAGTTTTTGATTTTTAGGAATTTTTACATGGTATATCGTTGTTATGATGTTGATGTAATATGTAGAATTTTCAAATTTAATGAGAATAACTTATTGTTTATTTCAATAAAAAATATTTTAAATCTATATTATGAATATTACATTAATAATAAAATTTGAAACCTCATCTAAAAACTTGTGTTCCAAAATATGTATAAATATTCGAATCAATGTTATGAAATTCTCAAATTTTCCTAAAAACTATTGGTTGCAATTTTAAAAAAGCATTTAAGAACCACCTTCATTCTTTCTGTTAAAAAATTCAAAAAAAAATTGGCCTAGTTTTCAAAAAACTTAAAAAATGCACCACTAATTTTCAAATGGACCAATTTTCATTCAATTTTCACCTTAACATGATTTGATCCTAAAACCTTTTATAAAAGGATTATTAAGTCACACCTTTTTATGTGAAGAAAGATAAGTTATTATTTTTGTTTAAAAATGACACATGCCAATACATTTAAAGCTAAAGGCATTGACACATTCAAAATTTAAATAAAAGTTGTCATAGGTTTTTTTTCACATGTGAAGGCATGGCCCAGTGTTAAAAGATTTTTTTAATTTCAAAATGCTCTTGAGTTCAAATCTCCATTATTAGGTTTTAAAATTTTATTAGGTTGAGAATTGGAATCAATAGTCAACTATATAATCACTTAAAGTTGGGACTAAGTTATCGCAACCTTAGGTTTGGGCTTGCAACCAAGGCAAGAGCTTGCAAAGGTGCAGGCCAAGAGTGAGCCCGGGAGTCACATTTCATGCTCTTGGGAGTGCAAGAGAGTGTGAGGGAGTGAACCCCACATTCCCAAATGAGTTCCCATTTTGGGAGTTGGAGTCCCAATAGATTCCCGAATCTTCAAAAAGAAATTGCAAGGGTCAAAATTCATTGGATTAAAAAAATTCTTATATCATTGGAAAGCTCTTGGAATTTAAATATCTTAAATGGGCTCGCATCACCCATTTGGATACCTAAAACATAAGGTATGGCCAAAAGAAGGGCTGGGAGTCAAAATGTCAATTTGACTCCCGACCACTAAAAGTTAAGAATATCCCTGATTTCCTTGATTGAAGGTGGTGTGCCACATACCATTGAAAAGCTCTCAACAAGGGCTACAACGTTTCTTTAGACCTCACCTCAATCAAAGGTCTACAAACAAAGTTATGGGCCTCCAAAGTTACAGGAGTCCCAATTTTAGAAATTTCGGGACTCCCACTTAAGAATCTCGGTACAAAATGCCATTTGGGTGTTGGTCCTATGGCCAGGCACAGAATATACTATAAGGGGGAAGGTGGTGACTTCCCCCAAGTCCAGGCCGTGGTGAGTCTTGTGAGTTCGTGTTTACCCGTGGTTCATCCGTGCACCAAAAGTGCTTCAGCTATGCATTAACCAACTTGTTGTTTGGTTTGTGCAGGTCTATGTGAGTAATTGAATTGCTTGTTAATCTTCCTAGTTCCCATCCCAGAGCTCTAATATGCCCCTTTACCCTCGAAGTGTTGCGAACCAGAGAACGTGCCTCAACTATTTACTTTTCCACCGTTTTCACCTTAGATTTACATTTGAGTTTATCAAGGAGCTTGGGAGCGCGTCATAAGTGATACCATGGGTGTTTTTCACCTAAGTGAAAACCATTGATATTCACAATGTGAATTGGCTTTAAACCATAAACCTAGTTCTCATCTATATGTTTTGTGATACCCACCAACATTGGGCATGACATGCAATTCAAAGAGTCACTTAACAATTTGTTAAAGGTCACAATTATTTTGTATGGATTTTTTTTAAAAACATGTTGATGGTGTAAAATGAACTTCAAAACAACATTGACACAATTTTCAAATTAACATTTTGGTACACAACCTATAGACATACACCCATAAAATTTATTGTTTTGACCTTATATCTTTTAAATCCATTACTATGTGTTCATTACTATGTGTCTTATGATTCTAGTCATGATACCTTATTTCTACAACATGTTTTTTTTTTTGCATTGGAATTTCTTACAAAGGAAGGTATTTAGGCCATGTTGACATGTAATGTAGTTAGACAAATTGTTTAAATTTGCAAGGGCTTGGTAGTTTGTGTCCCATTATCCTAGTTTCACCTCAAGTTAAAATGACATAGAGAGATGTGAAATCTTTTGTCACACTGGATCATAGGAATGGGGATGTTGATGTAGCATGGGTGTTATTGAAATAAAAGGTTTGAAAGGAACAAATCAAGCCTCAAGGAAAAAAATATTTAAAAAATGCGACATAGATTTCAATACATTTGTACAAGTATAGGTCAACAACATCCATGCAACAAGTGCTCTAATAAAAAGATTCATCAACAACCATGGGAAGTTATTACCATTTTATTCCAAATTACAATGTGCAAAAAAAGAAGGTCAAACTTATTGAAATAATAATTATTTATTTAAATGTAAACATGGTGTTTAGAATTGGATTATGAAAATACAACTAGAATATTTTCAATTTTAATAGAATGTTTTAAGAATATCTTATTATTTCACATCATACCAAAATATACACCTTTATTTCAAATGTTCCATAAAATATACAAAAAAAAATCTTTTAAATCAACAAACAGTTCACTTGGTCAAAGTATTCAAGGGATGTGGACAAGTCAAAGCCTTGATTATCAAATAATGCCTAAAAGTTGAGAATTGCATCAAGTGTGGTCCATATCTTTTAAAGATTCAACATTTTGTGCCCATATAAGCAATTGTGATTTTTTTGCATAGCTTATTTATATGGGAATTTAAAGTTTTAATGTGATAACAAGGACCATGTATGTCCTAGAATGAACATTGATAAGGTTCAAAGCTAAAAATAATTTAAATGTAAAGTAAATGATGCATGATTTTGACAAGGAGATTGAAGCTCAAATAGGTGGTAAATGGATTACAATTAATATGTGTTCCAGTGATAATGTTGATGTTGGGGGTAGGTATGATTCAATGGTACCACAAGGAACACCACACCCTCAATTTCATAAACCTATCAAAATTCAAAACAATGAAAAACACATTTAAGAATGACTTTTTATTCAAATTTTATTATGAATACAATTTCAAGTCTTATAGTATTTGAAAACCTAATTGTATTAACAAAAAGTTGAATTTTGATATGGAAAATGAATGCACAAGGAAAAAGTTCTATGTATGTAACATGAAGGATTCTTTCAATCATGAACACACTTTAAGAATGCATTTTTTGGGATTTTTTCTTGGATTGTAACTTCTAGGAATATCTCAAATGCCTTTCTATTTGATTTTTTAAATATGTATTTGATTGAGGGAATTATTATTTAATTACTAATTTTTAATTGTTAGGAATAGGAGTCTTGAGAGTGCCATGAAGGTTGAAAACACATACAATAATAATAATAATATTTTTTACTAATCACTTGAGGACATACCTTTTGCTTTGTAATGAGTAAATAAGAAAATAAAATTTATGTGTAAATGCAAAGATATTTAAAAAATAAAAATAAATGATGGGTTCATAAATCAAAATTTTAAATTTGCCAATACATAATGCAAGTGTTTAGATTTTTCATATGTGTGTGTTAGGTGAGTAAGACATAGTCCACATGGTCTAAGCCAATAAACAAATAGATAAATTAGATGTTTTAAATTGGGTCCAACTTTCCTTAGATTTTGGCAAGGTGATTCCTTATGGTACCATCTAATCATATCTACCATCTAATTCCAATGATATTATTCATCATTTTTAAATTTTATTTGTGGCCAAACGGTCTTCATTTCATCCAAATTTTTTTTGAAGGTGGATGGGAATACAACCATGGTAGCAAGGTGACATTGTTACATAGGGTTATTGGTATGATATGTTTGAAAATGACAATTACACATATTTTTTAAGAGAGGGCAAAGTTTTGCATATGCGTTTTTTCACACAAACCCTACATATAAATAACATATAATTATTTGATTAACATGAAATGGGAGGATTAACACACCTATGACCACCAAAATCTTTACACAAATAATGATTTTTTAAAATAATTGAATAGTGTCATGAAATATGTTAATACATGGATGGAGTCACGTGTGGTGGCCAATAATTTGTTTTTTTAGGAAAATTTAATTTATTGAATCATTATACAAAATACAATATGTATGGATAATATATAATAGAGGAGGTCACACAACTAATGACATTGGGTGCAACTTGAATTCAATTCAATTGTTCCAATTCAACTAAATTTGACTCTAGTTCACTAGAATTGAATTCAACAATTGGATTAAGATTGAATTGAATTAAAGAGAAATGAGATGCAAATTGGTGGGGAAAGGTATTAAAAATCTATTCATGAACATGGAATTGGAGAAAAAAACCCTTGAAACAACACAAATCCAAAAAGACACCTTTTCATGTGTCTTTACTTGGGAATGGGCTAAATAGATTTAGTTTGGAACTATCCAAATGATGATTACAACTAGTGTAGTACCTTGGTTAGTTCGACACTAATTATATTATTTATGATTTTTTGGAATTTTTTAATAGTTATCACATGATTGTGTTGAAAGTCTAGGAAATCCTAGTTGTCACATGTCGAAAGTGTTCCCTAGGGCATATAAGTTAGTTTTGTAAGATCCATAGGGCGGAAAAAGTAATCCAATCAAATCCATGAAAGGGAGGGAATTATTTTGTAAGGCACTAATTACCTTGGTTGTTATGCAACATAAATCCTTGTTGTTAAGGATTTACTATGTGGACCTCGAGTTCCACCCTTGGTGCTCACATAGTAAATCCTAAACAACAAGGACTTACCATTATTTGTAGAATTGTTAAAAAAATATTTAATATTTTTGAAAAAATATGAATAATTATTTTTTAAATATCATTTAAAAAAATTAAATATTGACAGTTGATTGTCAAATTGGCCAAGGTACTATGGTATGATTCATGATTTATGAAACCTAAAGTTGTCTGCCTAACCAACTTTGATCAATCATTATCACTAGAATATAATTAATTAAAAAATGTACATATTAATAGACTCATTAGTTGTATAAGATTTTGTTTGGCCTTGGTAGCATGAAATATTAACAATATATACAATTCCATTAATTATGATATCACTTGGAATATGAAATGATAAAACAATTGATGATATACCATCCTATTGCTTTGGATCCACAAATTGCATTTTCATTTATTCTATTAAGAATCCTCATACAATTCTTTGTCATTTATGGCATACCTTCAAATCCATAAGTTTGATTGAAACAAAATTTCCAAGGCCCACAATGTAAAAGGATGACTAGGATCAACAACATCAATGGTGATAAGTATGAAACCTCACACATGGTTAGGTATTTTGTCGCAACCCCACTTTGGCCAAGTGTGGGGGGTGAAGCCCAACACTTGGAAAAAGTTGGAGGTTGGGAGTCTTCCGGGACTCCCAAATGTTCAGAGCTCGACAACAAGGCCCAAAACACCTCGCATTGGAATGTTCTTGATGTCATTGGAAAGGTCTTGAAACGTAGATATCGAAAATGGCCTCGCATTGGCAATTCGGACATCTGCAGCCCAAGTTATGGGCAAAAGAAGGGCCGGGAGTCAAACTGGCAGTTTGACTTCCG
>Ga0116231_10006864_pt1 | contig 21335 bp, 16 predicted proteins | sample S1TSphgellanicum_2_FD_89695 | JGI IMG/M metagenome (GOLD analysis project Ga0116231, IMG submission 89695) | Host-associated microbial communities from peat moss isolated from Minnesota, USA - S1T2_Fd - Sphagnum magellanicum MG | ecosystem: Host-associated > Plants > Peat moss > Unclassified...
GATTCAAGAAAATAAGTCCAGATACCTCTGCACAGGCAAGAAGCATTTTTGCAAGTGCTTGCTTTTTGGGAAATGACAGGGTCTTAGTGAGGCCAAAATCCAGAAGAATGGGCTTAAAAGGGGGCTCCTTGCTCACAAGAAAATTTCCTGCATACACCCATAACATAAAGTTTGAAACAGTTTTCTTTTCTTACAATGGCACAGGCCCTCCTGAAATGCTCAATGACTGCAATCTGCAATGAATATATCAATCTTCTACCATCAGACAACATAGGTGTGAGACAAATGCCTATGGAGATCACTTGGACAAGTTTAGACAAAATCTGGAACTTATTTGTAGACAACTAACCAGCCTACCTATTGTAAGCTGACCATTTACAAGTTTACCAGGGTCTCTAAAGATACAAGAAAGATGTCTTACCAGGATGAGGATCTGCATTGAAAAAGCCATCAACATAAATTTGGTGCGCATATGAACAAGTAATGGATTCAATTAAAGCTTGCTTATTGACACCCAATGCTTCAAGACCTGCAACATCGTTCAGTCGCAGACCATCCATGTAGACCATAACAAGCACTCTTTCTGTAGACTGCACAAATTTCAACCCAGATTCCACATAAATGCTTTACTTTTCAGCACAAAGGGCATCCATCAGTTCTAAGATTGTACAATGACCATGAAAAAGTGTACAAGTTGCTGTTCATGACATTTTATTACCAGCTAGTGTGAAACCCAACCTGGATGACTTCAGGTACTAGAACATCAAATCGAACATCTCCAATATTCACTGAGTCCTGTCTATTCCGATAATCCAAGTTGCTTGCAACTTTGCGTGTATTCTCTGCAGCAACATGAAAGAATCGGGTGAGATGAGGGTGTCAAAGGAAGGGGACTATGAATCATCTGGTCTAACACCACGGCTCAAGGGGATTTATTGAATGAGCAGAAGAACACAATCTCCAAATATAGCACACTGCAGACAAACCTAGAAGGTCCAAATATGGAAAGACACAAGAACTGTGGAAGTGAATAACAAAACTGGATAAATTGCATAGAAAAACATTGAACACATCTCACACCTAAACCTTGACCATTTAATTTAGCTAATCAAAACCAGAATCTAGACACAGATACCTGAGCCAGATCCCAACCAAACCTGAAACTGTCAACACTGCCCTGTATTAGGTATTGACCACAGATAAGTAAAAAACAAGACAAATGCACTGACAAAACGAGATGAGAAACAAACTTGAAGGAGTCAAAACATGGTCCACAAAACCAATACAAAACATGGATTACCAGCTTCGAGGTTGAAATCAAGTTCTTTTGGAACTTCATTACACCACTCATCCATTACAGGCCCAAAATCATAATCTGGTTCTGCCCATGCCACCCACTGCACTATAGTGCGAGCATTCTTCAGATCCTGCAAAACTCGCATTCAAATTTAAACCTGCATCAGCCCTGTGAGCTGCTTATCCCAATGGCACATATCAACAAAAAGGAAAGAAAGCTCCTTTGTCAGACAAATCAAAAATCAAACCAACAAAATGCTCAATTTTGATAGCTTGTGCTGCTGGAAATAGGGTAAGAACAACATGACAAGATATACAGCTGCATCTCAGCAGCATCTAAATTTGACCCCTAGGTAGTTAGAAGTTCCATAAACCCAAGTAGTTACACCCAGGTTTAGGATTGACAGGGAACTTGCTGGCAACCAATTCTAAATCAGCAGCATCTGAATCTAGTGTACATCTGTGTCAGAAGTTCCCTGTCAATCCCTAACTACGTCTAGTCATGCAGCCTTAATAATAATAATGCCCTTTGGTACAAAACACAAGTCCTAGAAGTAAGCTTTAGGCAAAATAAGTTGATACAAGACAGGAGACCTGTAAAATGATGTTCTTGATTCCCTTGTGCTGAACTTTGACCACCACATCCAAACCCTCTTTTGTACGTGCACGATGAACTTGTGCTATCTGCAATTCAAAAACCACATCATTGAAAGCTAGAATCAGATTGCTGCTGATTCTAGCTTTAGCAGCTCAAAAAATGTAGAAATCTCATGGACCTTCACCAGCAACATGTTTGGTATTGACTGCCTACAATAACATCCCCACTGACTTCATCAGCTCCCAGTAGTGCGTAGAGGCCAATGTCACAAGTTAACCAATATACTGAGTTTCTGTCATAAAACCAGTAGTAAAAGGAGTGACTCTGACGAGTTCAACAAGTAACTCCATGAGATCAAACAATCTCCATACTCACAATTAAAGGTCACCAGAACCAGGTGAAATTTTTTATTAAGTCAAAGGAAAAACTTCAAATAAGGACTAAGGAACAGGGAAGGGACATGGAAGGGAAGAGCTAATAAAAATGAACTACAAAACTAGCAGGATGACAAACAGTGCCAGTCTCTCACGTGCCCACTGACCATCAATAGTATCCTGTATGATTCTGTCACAAGTCTGGAAGCAACAAGAAGGCTCAGCCATAATACTGGCCAGTACCATGCACTAAAGAAGAGAAAACACACAGGAGAAGAGAGAGAGAGAGGCATATAATGAAGCAAGAACAAAATGTAACAGACAATGTCATAAGTGTCAGTAAATAATGTCAGAAGAATAGTATATTATCCAAATCCTGACCCATGGATTGTCTACTTCTGTGAAGGGCATTTCTGCAGTTACGGTCCTGGGAGAACTGACCGAGGCTGTTGCAAGAGCTGTCTTGTCAAAGTCTGTGAAAAGCTCTGATGGGGACTTTCCCAACTCTTTCTCGATGGTTTCACATACCTGCAAAAAGTTACACAGCTACTGTGAGAACAAAATGTGGCAGACAACTTGATTTCTTCAACATCCACAGATTCCTGTCCAAAAGCAGTCAACTCACTTTACTCCACAACCCTGAATAGTGAGAGGCCAAAATTGGACCCAAAAGATCTGAAACCCTGGCTAAGGTTTCCACAAATCCTGTCAGAACTAAAGATTCAGAAGAGACAAAAAATGTGTTGAGTGATTCCATTTCTCAATCTGTGACAATATACACTTCACACAGCAGTTCAAAAAGCAAGGCTTTGCTCCAAGACCATATCTTGGACAGACATGAATCACGTATCTCATTATTGCCCTATTATGACTATGAGAACCTAAAGCCTGATGAGATGACAGAGTGAAAACATCCAATGCAGGACTGTACAAAATCAGAATGCATATACAAGAACAGAAGATGATCAGCAAAACATCATTGCTGATCTTTGGACAAAAAAAGAAATGTTCTGTACCTCGGAAAGAGGGCGAGGTGGCAGGGAGTCTTGGAGTTGGGAGAGATTCCGGATGTAGGCACTAGGTAAGACATCTGCTCGGGTGGATAGGTATTGACCTGCCTTTACCCATAAACCCTTGAGCTCTGTGATTGCCTTCAAAATTCGTTTTGCATTGCGTTCATGAGTGTTGTTCCAGAGCTTGTCTTTAGCAGCTTGCTGCTTTGTCCAACCCTCCCTTTTTTGAACCAACTGCACCCAGCAGACACCAACACGCCCTTGTAGTCACTCAACCAACCAATATTCTTTGGGCGAACAGCCCAAGCTAAATGATTCACTAAATGATCTCAGACCAACTCCATGAGCTCGAAACAGTGGAGCTGCAATGTACTGCAACCGGATTCTTATGTAGCGATTCTCACTTTCTATGATCAGGTGATAGCAGGAGGATACACTTTACCTTGTATTCAATAAAGACAGTGACTGCAAGGAAAAAAATCCGTATTTGCCTTCCCCATCCCATTCTAACTCACAGCTTGCAATGTCACAGTTATTGGGCCTTCAGAATAGAGAGTACTCTCTGAAGCAATCCAATCTACAAGTACCTGCAAACCATGGAACACATGACCAGTTGATTGAGCTGAAAATCAGAAATCAACAATTCTAATTGGGATAGTCAACTGGTAACATGTCAGAATCCACAGACCTGCAGCAGCTTGTGAACTCTAGATACAAGTTCAGAAAAAGATGTTGCAAACTTTGTTCTCAACCAGAACTTGGCTGACTTGCAGTTTTTTTCTCTTTGAGGCTAGTTTAGAACATGGCATCCTGACCATTCAATTTTTGCTGTCACACAGCTAGAACTCCCCAAGTTTAGGGTATTGGTTTGCAATTTCAATCATAAAAAGCGTTGTGAGAAAATCAATCAATCAATCAGTCAATCCTCTCCTCCCTCTTTATCACTCCAATTCCATCTCGTCTCCAGCATCCTCAAGCTTGCAAATTGGCAACGAACAAAAGGAGCCTCCTACAAAAGAGTTCTTCCAAAACATCATGCACCAAAATCTCGCTTAAGACAAGCTGCCAAAAACTTTACTCAGTAAAGCTAACCTCGTTCAAACAGAAACCTCAAATCTCCACACAAAGAATTCAATTCCACTGGAAGGACTGACTGACTGACTGACTCCCTTTCTTCCTTCTTCTTCAAGAACACAAACACCTAGGGTTTGAGCAAGAGCTTCCAAGAACACATACAGCATTTCTCGGTTGAGCGAGAACCGGCTTCATCAGGATAGAGCATTACTTACCAGTTACAGAGGCACTTGCTTGGTACTCCGTCTTCCGTATCTCAGTCTCTTCTTGCGCTCTTTAACACAGAGGCTTCAATTGGAGACAAATCGTGAACAAAAATGTCAGTCTATCTCTGTCTTGCCGCAGAATCTTGCTTCATTTCTTCGCAGACGCGTGGGTCTGTCTGTCCGTCTGTCTGTCTTTCTCCGCCTGCTCTCTCCGTCTCAATTATAGCCGCGATTGCGTGGCTCCAAGGGGAGTATGACACTCCGTTGCTGCCGGCCTATCCTCCCTTCCGTCCCTGAAAGTTTCTTTGTTTCTTGGACGACTCTACACCTCTCGATCTGCCCGTCCTCCCTCCGCGGGACTCCTTCGGAGAGGCTTCGTTCCGTCCGGAGCGAGCGAGCGGAGATTGCGCATGCGGCATGTCTCCCTCCAAAGCGAGGCAGCTTGGAAATGCATGGAATTCTGCTGGAATCTTCTACTAGTCAGTCTCATTCTTTTCATAATGTCCTCCAGGCTGCATGGAAACAACGCAACGGCCAATGGATCATTCTACCTGGAATAGTTAGTTACACGGCCTTGCTTCAAATGGCGATGTATGACTATTCTGCACGGAATTCTACCTGGAATAGAAAGTTACACAGGCTTGCTTTAAATGGCGATGTATGACTATCCTGGAACGGAATTCTACTTAGAATAGTTAGTTACATGGGCGTTCTACGTTTATAGTGATGTACCATTCTGGACGGAATTCTGCCTGGAATAGTTAGTTACATGGGCTTACTACGTGTATGGTGATGTATCATTCTGGCCGGAATTCTCCGTGGAATAGTTACATGGACATGCTTACTGTGTGCATGGCGATGTACTATTCTGGATTCAATTCTAACTGGAATAGTTATATGGGCTTACATGCGCCCATGTACTATTCTGGAGGGAATTCTACCTGGAATAGGTAGTTGTGTTTGGGACGGGGGTGTTTACTGTGTTGATGATCTACTATTCTAGACAGAATGGTTGAATGGAAATTGAATGCAATTTGTTTTTTTGTATTTATAATCTTTCTACCTGGTGTAGGTACATGGAATTTAGAGATAATGTATATTATTCTACCTGGAAAGCAATAGCAATGTATTTGTTTAACCTGGAATAAGTTAGTTAAATTACATTAAATATTGGAATGTATTGGATTGGTTGAATTGGAAACATGTACAGATACGCCATTCTATCTGGAATGCTTGAATGGAAACCTGTATTGATATTTCAGCATTGGCTGGAATGTCTCTGAATGGACACCTTCTTTTTCTTTTCGGTTCCGGATTCTAGGGTTCCGGATTCTAGGGTTTTTTTTCAAAAAAAATTATTCCTGTTTTAGATTCACTTGCAAAAACACTTTTCCCTTGTTTCCGGGAACCCCTCCTCTGCCTTTCCGAGAAGATTCCGGGGTTTCCAGAACCATGCAGATTCACGTGAAAGCTGCAGGGCATTCCCCCTTTGTTTCTGCGAAATCCCTCTGGCCTCCCTTCTCTCCCCTACTCGGGGAAGCTGGGAGAGTGAGGACCTTGTGGCTATGTAAAAGAAGAAGAAAAACCCTGTAAACATAAATCAAGAATGGGAACCCATCCATCAAAAGTAAAAAACCTGACCTAATTTTTTCCCTTTGTATTTGCAGTTACCTCCCTGCACAGAATTATTGAGGCACCTTCCTTCCCAATGTGTAAAGGTCCTCCCCCGCAATGTCCTCTTGAGACAGGTCCGTTCCTGCCATGGAAGATTCAGACCTAACTAAAATTGGGTATTGGCCTGCTTCCATGCCTTTAAACAAACAAAGGGGTGTGTCACACTGTGTGGCCTTGCCATCTATATTAAAAAGTATCTTAAGGAAAAAGAAGAATTATGAAAATTCAAATATTTCACAATGCAAAAGTATAATCTTCGAAAAAAAATCCTATAAAAGAAACCAAAATCCATTAAGCTACTCTTCTATAATGACAATATCCTTGCGTTTGTCAAAAGGCCATCAAATGCCTTTTGGCCCTGCTCTTCCCTTATAATGAACTAGATGCCTAATAAGTCAAAAGATTTTTAAAATTAAATATATATAGGAATTTCTAATTGATTTTTTCAATAGATTTTTTTGGTTCCATTTGCACTGGAGGATGTTAAACACCCCCTATAAGCTTTCCAAGTGTCAGTGTGATGCCAGAATTGGGGCACATGGTTTTGCTATAATGCTCACCAGATTCAAACCATTCAAGAAGTGGGCCAGGTACTACATACTATAACCTATTTCCATCTAGTATGATCTGGTGGTGGTGTTCGGATGTATTTAACCCATTTAAAGCACCCACATTATTTGCCTTGCGCCACACATTTCCATAAGAGAATAAAGTTATCTGCAAAGTCAGGATGAATAGGGTGCATTGCAATGGTTTTATGTCAATTTTTAACTTGTGCATGGCTTTTATTTTAAATATTGTTTTTGCACTTTTAATGGTGGGGATGATCAGCATTCCATATCAAAGAAACTTAGAATCAATATTCTTTTTTAATTGGACATTGAAAAGTATGAAATTCTGTTGCTTTCAGTTCTTTTGTGCATGATTTCTTTTGTTTTGATGTCTGTTTATTGCCTTGGAGTTATATTTATGGATGGATGTTACCAGCATTGTAGTTGTAGGTCATTCATTTTTGGCATGTAAGTAGGTTTGTGAAGATGTTCTCACATTTGCAGGCAGGTATGAAGTTCTCACAAACATAGAGACACAATGCTTTTCAATATATAGTAAGGTACACAGCCCAATTTGAAACCCCAATTGTCACTTCTTGAATCCAATTTTTGTGGAATTTAAAAGTTGGGCTGAATTTCAAATATTTAAAATACAATAAATAATGTGAAAGAGGCATGTAAATTACCACACTCCAAGCTTTTTCCCATAGTATTTGAAGGTATCTCCCACTCAGAGCTCTACATTTGGTTCATTTTCGACCGGTAGTCCTCTGAGGTGACCACGAGACAAGCTAGCTCCAACAAATGTAATGAAAAGTTGTTTGTAGGGACCAAAAAAAGATCTCCTCCGTACTAGGAAGTAGGAAGGGTGCTGACCACGCAACAGCCAACACCATCCCCATTGGACTCAGCCACTACGGCAGCCACTTCCTGCTACAGTACGAAATTTGAGCGACCAACAATAGCATTTGACTTCATAGTGACACTGCAATTTCCCAGACATTTTGGTGAGCCACTTTTGGCAAGTCCTAGAGAAGGATTCAAGGTACTTGGTAAAACTCAGAGCTACAATCCAAGCAAACCAATAACATGATAAAATAAAGGAAGAAGAGGTTTATATACCAGAACCCTATTCATGGTTCTATTAATTAGTTGTGATTGGTCCATCACATAGTTCTTTTTTCTCTTTAAATGAGCGATTTTGATTGGCTCAAACCAACAAATTATGAAACTTGGAACACTCTTTGAAATAGAAGTCAGCACTCACAAAATAAAATTATAGAAGTGCTTCTTTTGGCCCACCTAAAAAGGGTATGAGGGTTCAAGTTTTGGGCAAAGGGAAATGGGATTAAATCTGGTGCTATTGGGAACATCTTCAAGAACACATTGGAAATTTGGGGAAACATGTTCCAAATGCATTGGGTTTTTGGGTTGCAAGAATCCTGGTTGCTGTTGCAAAAGAAATGGTGTCCAGTCCTGGATATTGAAAATTATCCCATAATGACAGATATCTTTCAGGTTCCCACTTTCAAGCATACATTGTGATGGTGGTAATGGAGCTTATCTGAAATGGCAAGGGAAGAGGTTTGATCTGTCTCATTGCAATGCTCCGACAGGGCACCTTGCTTTCCAGCCATTTAAAAGCAAATCTGACTGCTTCTTAGTCTTGTGGTGCACATTTGCATTCCTAGCATCAAATGCCACCATCTATCCATTGCTCACCCTCCTGGTTTCACCCCAATTTAGCAGAAAACAGCAACAAACATCAGCAGCTGATTCCAATCAGATTGGCATCTTGGCCACCACCTCTCCAGTCCAACAATGTGATAATCCAACAAGCTGAGCAGCTGTCATAACTTCCAACATGTGTTTTTATCAGCAAGAAAAGCCAGTAGTCTTATCATTGACAATCAATCCTCAGAAAACAGCTTCTGTCTACTTGAAATAGGATTTCCTATTAAAGTTTCAACCGCAAAAGAAGGCATGAACTAAACCAAACTTTATTCATGGTTGATCTTGATCTTTCAGCAACCTGGCTGACACCCATGTCAGCAGACCAGAGAAGCTACAGAACCATGAATTCTTACTCCATTCTCATTTCGGATTATTGGCCTTCAGTCCATTTTCCATTTAACACAATCTGAGGAAGAAATCAGGAATCTGAACTTTAAAACCTAGACATCTTAAAACTGTCCTATGCAATTAAGGAACAAGAATAGTTATGGGAGACTGAAGGATGCTTTTGACTGAAATCTAGTAGACGCTACCACCTTCATTGCAAACACTTACAGGAGCAATGGTCCTCAATGTAGTAAGTCTCCACCTCAATATCAGCAGGGCACCTGGTAATGCAAAACCAGAACTTTTCATTGTTCATTGCATTCTGGCATTTGACTGCTATGAAGCTGCTGGACATCCAGCTGCAGCCTCCACTTTGGTGAAGGACTGATAAGAATAACACCTCTGTGTTTGGTTGGCAGCCAAAGACTCCCTGCACCTCTGCTGTTCCTGGATCCTCCCAGCATGTAAATACTGGTGTTACCAGGCCCAAGAAACAAAGCTCTAACATCATCTCCACCAAAAATTGACTAACAAAACTTTTTTCATGCGACAGAAACAAACCTCTTTCTGTCATCACAAAACTGAGGTCCAAACCTGCAGCTTCTCTCAATACAGACTTGCAGATCAGTAAAGCTCTATAAGAAAGGTAAGTCGAACCCCTAAGATTGGATTAGGAGATTGAGCAAATTCATCCAAATCAAAACTCCTGCACCAAGATCATCACAATCTACACCTTGTGAGCACCACTAAAAAAGTATTGGACCATCATGTTCATGACAAACAACAGCCATTTACTCCTGCTAATGTATCAGCACATGACAAAGAGCATAAATAAATCTACAAAAACCTGCTCAAAATTTGGGATCAACAATTATGTAAGAATCTGCATCCTGTGTTTCTCCCATGGAAGCTACACGAAGACAATTCATTCATAATAATGGCTAGCACTCAAGAGGCAAAGCCAATCAAACTAGTAAATACTATACAGCTTCATTTGAGCTGCAACAAAGCTTTTGAGCATAAGCTTCATTCATTTTCACTTACCCTCTGGACAAGCAGGCATCTGATCCTGTGTAGAGCATAGCAGTTGGCACCTCCTGCACCTCTCCTGGACCTTGAATATATCCTGTAAGCACACTGCTGGATGCAACAAGTTGTTGTTTTGTAATATAGAAAGAAAAGAAGTGGGTATGAGTCACAGAAGATCTGTTACAGACCCTCTCTCCATTCAAGAAAATTTAAAAGACAATAAAAAAGACAGGGAACCAAAACACCCTGATTTTGGATTTTCTTGACACCATGTACAAGGTTTAGTCTTTACAGAACACCCCTGTTACATCATAGGTTACCATGAATCCTACTCCTGGACAGTGCAAGAAGCAGAGTCTAGTAAACTTGCTGGAAGACTAGAGCTTCTTTCTCCTGCCCTTATATAGGTCTGCAGATGATGAAATTGATCGTCTCTGCAAAGGAAGATCTCATCAAGGATTTTTCTAAAGCTGCAAAAATCCCTGTTGGTTGTTGTTTGTTGACCGTATGTGAAGGATTTCTTTGCCACCAGGTTGCACCAGAACTTGGAGAAGAGTTCCACACCAAGTTGGCAATGCATCAAATTTAAGTTACAAAATTGAATCTGACTGGCCTACAGTCAACAGTTCCAACTATGGAAAATACAGAGGCCCAGAAGGAATGCGCAGTTTGCAACTCAATGGAATATAAGTTGATACATTCGAGTCATCATTTCTGCGTAGCAACAACTTTGGTGTGACTATGATGACTGAATGCGAGATATTTGACCTCTGAGATGGCAAGATGGAAAGACCATCAGAGTAAATAGGACCAGATATCACCCTTCTTTCGTGGCACTGATATGCTGCAGTCGGAGCTGGGAATTTGGGTCTAATGACTGGGTTGCTGAATGTCGAAAGTTCAGAGAGAGTACATGAACCACACAATGCAAGTCCATACTTCCTTGATTGTTGCCAACAAAGAAATTTTTTCCAGGAAAATTTCAAGAGTTTTCGCCCTGAAGCTGATGATTCGGCATGGAGTCCATAATTTAAGATGTCTACACTCGAGTTGACCACATGAGAGCGTGATGATCTGAAGACAAATGGAAAGCATAGACCTATGAAATAGGTGTGACTGTTGTCTTTGGAAGTAGCTGAATGCATGGACCCATGTTGTTGAGACTTTCTAGAAGACACCTGAGAACAGATAAAGGTGTTAAAAGAAGGGCAAGGATGTAGGAACATATGGAAAGAGGAAAGTCTCATGAAATCCATGTAATTAGAAAAGAGATTCATCACCTGTGGATAGTCAGGTTTTGTGGGCAGTACACATGGGCTTAAGTCTTCAAGTCCAGAGTCCATCACCACCATTGAGGTAGATGGATGCAATGCTGATGCTCTCATAGCTACCATGTTTGAGATGATATCCCAGTACCTCAGATTTCCACCTGATGTGTTCACATTAGATTTTCACATGAACACAAAGATCAGAAATCTAGTTGAACTTGCACCCATCAAAGCCAACTGACACAGACTACCCAGACACTGTGATTCAAAAGAAGAGCAGCTGCAAAAGATAAATTGACATTATCCTATACCAAGGTATATAGATCTGCATCTATAGCTGTACTAGAAACTGCAAAATCCACTATTTTTGCAAGAATTCATTATTTCTTCAATCCTGTAGACATTTGAGTTCAGAGAACAAAACATGACTACCAATTAAAAAGGCTCGTAAAGAGAAAGAAACCCCGGGGACAGAAGAAAATAGAAGGTTTTACCAGCACGTGTAAGCGAGCGGGAGTCGCGACACAATGAGAAAATTTTGATTTATGTATTGGATATTGGATCAATATTGGATCCAGCAGAAGCTTTTTGACACTCTTCTTCACTGGAAAACGTCACAAGAACAGCAGCACCTCTCTCTCTTCAATATTGAACCCGTGATATATATATGTACAACACGCTGGGAAAACCGCAAATCAACTTCAGTACAAAGATCGTGCAGACAATCGAAGAACAAAATAAAAATCCACCGACTCTCAGAAGTAAAATGCACACGAACGTCAAAAGGAAGAATAGGTGAAGAGCGGGAAAGAGGATCGAGAAAGAGGATAGCGACACAGTGAGCAGAGTGAGCTACAGGAAAGGCGTAAGACGGCCGCTTATCGTTCCTCTCACCGTCAGTCAGTGAGGCAGCGCCTATTTGTAACAGAATACCTAGACGATTGCGGCGCAGGCGTCCTCAGCACCAGTAATAACCACAAGACATGCTCAAGCGCATATTAACAAGGAATCATGAAAATCAAATCAAATGACGAGTCCACAACTTAGAGACAAGGAGTAATCGAATGACGACTGCAAAAAGAGACAAGGAGTGGTTCCGTAATACATTCGCAACGAGAGCAAAAAGCGCGGGCAACAATAGGAAACAATTTAAGAAAGAGGACATAATAGAAGGAAAGGAACAAGGAATAATCGAGCCAGCAGTGATAGCACAAGAGCAAGGAGGATTTAGTATATTAGCAACGAGACCGAAGAGCGCGGCCACCAACAAACACTATACAAAGAAAGAAAGAAGACGAAATTGATGGGGGAAAAAGTAGCTTAGTACATTAGCAACCAGAGCGAGAAGCGCGGGCAACAGCAAAACGATATAAAGAAAGAAAGAAAGAAGACGAAATTGCATGGGAAAAAAGGAGCTTAGTACATTAGCAACAAGAGCGAAAAGCGCGGCCAACAACAAACACGATGTAAAGAAAGAAAGAAAGAAAGAAGACGAAATTGCATGGGAAGAAAAGAGCTTAGTACATTAGCAACAAGAGCGAAAAACGCCGGCAACAACAAACACGATACGAAGAGAGAAAGAAAGAACAAGAAATTGCAGGGGAAAAAAATTATTAGCGACTACCTGGAGCAATAACAAAAAGAAACGCTCCTCTTACGACATTGCAAAATTTCCACTGACGAACGTCTTGTTCGCTGCCGTCGAGCTCCACACAGCCACGGGGGGTCAAGAAAAATGCAGAGTCGTTTACCAGAAACTCTCAGGAGCAACAACAAAGAGTAGAGTGCAACAGCAGGAGGAGGAGAAGTAGCTGCTGCGGCTGCATTGACATCAACGCCATGGGCAAACCAGACACACGAGGGAATGAATGAAACACGCAAAAACACACACACAAAATGCACAAAATAATTTTTAAATAAAAACATATCCCAAGATTCCTAACGTTCACATACCAAAAGAACCAAAATTAAATCAATAAAACCCCCATTGTAATTTATAAAGTGTTTTTTTCTTTTTTTTTTTCCAAATTTGTGATGTAGGTGGTGGGTTCCAACTTGGTGATGATTCATTCACAAGAGGATTTAGCCAAATTTGGCTACAGGACAGACATGAAAGTGGAGAGGAAAGTAGAAAGGTTTCAGACTCGTGGTCTATTTTGGCGACTTGTTGTTCTAAATATGGCGATTTCAAAAAACAATTCCTTCTCTTGTGACCACTTTGACCCTTTTGTTTTCCATGAATAAAGTCTTTTGTGTATGTTCAACTGGTTTTTTGTTTGTTTTCAGTATGCCAAAATTACCAAAAGAAAAACACTAATAACAAAAATTCAGGGTTGTTTTGCCCAATTTGTTGATATCTGAAAATTTTGCAATTTTTTGTGAAACATTAGCGAAATTAGTCGAATTTACAATAGAACAACAAAAAAGTTCCAAAATCTTCCCAACCTTTTTGTTGGAAAACATGACAAAAAATTTCAGAAAAGAAGACTCTTTAAATTTGTAACCAAATGAGCCAAATTTGGCTAAACACCTCTTGTGGATGGTCACCAGCCCACCACACACCTATCTCACAAAATTGTTTTTAAAAAAAAAATTGTAAAGAAAACTGATTATAATAGAAAGTGGACCACATTATTATATATATATATATATTACTTATTTAGTTGCAATATCACATAAATGCAAGGGTTGATGCTAAAATTCACCATGGTTCTACAATAAATTTATGGAATGAAAAAAATTTAGTATGAATAATAATCCTTAGTAATTATTGAGGAATTATTCTTTGAGATTACTCTGAACTCTTCATAATTAGGGTGGATTTTTCAGAATTATGTGATGTACACAAACTAATATGTCTGATCTTTGGTGTACTAATAAGAAGCACTAGCCTATACTTCCAAGTTTCAACATTCACAAGTTTTTGGACTTCATGTGTCATGACCCATGACCCATCATAGTAGAGGATTTGAGGCGGGGGGGGGGGGAAAAAAAGTTTTCTGACATGTCATTCATTTATTGGCTGTGGCCACAACAGCTACTCTCTATAGCCTGGCTGTTCTTATTGACTAAATAGAAAAAAATTAAAAAATTAAAAAAAATTAAAAGAGAAAAAAAATCAGCGGCTAAAGTAGTAGAGAGTGAGCAGTAGTTGGTGAATTCTGCCAAGTAAGCATGACTCGGGCAAGCCCATTACGGCAAGCTGGGGTGTGTGCACTTGGCAGAATCCACCACTTGGCAGAATTCACCGTCTACAGCATGGATTCTGCCAAGGAAGCATGCCTATGTGAACCCATTGTCCTCCAAATCTGGCAACTTTAGTGCATTTTTTTCACAAAAGTCCTTTGTAAAGGTTGCTTTGAACTTTTTTTGGGGTCGGCAAAGTGAAAAATGCTCTCTCACTATGTCCCTGCCATTAGCCCAGGCCAAAAATGGTGACAAACAATTTTGAAAATAAAAGTTTCATGCAGTCAATGAGAAGGCTCAGCATGCACTCATGAGGCGCCCAGTTTTTTTCTTTGGGGAGGGGGAGTGGAAGAGAGGGATTTTCTGTTTTTTCCTTGTTCTCAAAGTGTTCCTATTGTGTTCTCATGGGATTCCCAGGTCGTTCCCCAAGATGTTTCCAAAAGCACCTCAGATTTACCCCATATGATTTGCCCAAGATTCAACTCTCATCTATCTATGAAGGAAGGTAGTTTGTCTTATTTTGTTTTGTACTTATGAGATCCACCAAACCAGGATGCTTCAGATTGTGCTCTTACTGTCTTTGGAAAGCTCTCAATGAGGAGGGGTGCACGGGCTTGATTCCATGACCATTGGACTTGCAGTGCAAAAGTTCTTGAACATTGAATGATTTCTACACTAAAAATTAAATTAAATCATAGCTGAAAATTTCAAAAGAAATGGAATGTGCCTTTGGTATTGTTGAAAAGATCTTGATAAGCAGGATTTAATGGAATTTATTTGGTAAGATTTGGATTCAGAATGTGGGAGATATTGATTTTTAAAAGATGTCTGCAGCTGAAAATTCAAATAAATTCCAAAAAACCAATCAGTTGAGAACTGGTAACACTTGAGGGCTTACTATTCAGTTCAAGCATGAAATCCTTTCATATTTGGCTGTTCAAAAAATTGATACATACATTGCAAAACAATGTTCACATTTTGAGTTTCCCTATTTTGTAATAATGCGTTCACACTTGGGCCAATGGCACAGGCCACACTAATGTATATAAAGTGAAAGGGTGAGCCATAGGGGAGCACATTTGTTTCTATTTTCAGAATTTGGTCCAAAGAGGTACCTACTTCTATTGGGGAGTACCTGATGTTCCAACAATATTGATGACAGGCCAAGCAATATTGGCTTCTTTTTTTTTAAATAAAAAATTGTTAGCACAACCCATGGATTAATTAATTAATTAATACTAATCATACTGTGTCCCACTAACTTTGGATGAAAAAAATGTCATGAATATTTTTTTAAAAACCAGCTATCAAAATTAGAAGCATGTACAGTAGGAGCATTTGTGGAGGCAATTTGTTTGCTGCAAGCCCAAGAAGATTGCTGCAATCTGCACCAGAACAAGCACATTGAAAGGAGCCACACTCACTCCCCTAGCATTATATGTGCACATAGTTCTTTTTATCCCTGATTGCCCTTTTGCCCATCCAAGATGTGTCTTGTGGTGCCCAAACAACTGTTGCCTATATACACACTTTGGGTCCTGTTTATGCATGCTTTGGCCTTGTAATGCACACATTTGTGTACAAAATGTGCTTGTAATGGGCGCTATGTGTGCATTACAAGCCCAAACATGCATAACATGGGTGCAAAGTGTGTTGTGGCATCATCCTTTGTTTGAGAAAATGATTGATGGGGCTAAGGGCAGACGAGGAAAAAAAAAAGAGCATGCAATACAAAAGTACTGCTTGCGAGAACAATTAATTAAGTACACATATAATGCCAGGGCCACTCCCAGTCTTGCAGTTTGTCAGCATTAGGGTTGTGAAAAACCCTAATTAGGGCATTATCAAGTTCATGCCTAATTCCATCGACCACCAACTTGCCAGAATACAAGTGTTGGAAAACCCTTCTCACTGATGCGAACCCTATACAGGTATGGTATAACTGGATGAAACCCTAAAAACATATTCCTCTCAATTCATCCATTGTACCACAATATATTGGTTCCTTCATGAGGATGTGAGGTTGCATATTCTTTGAAAGGAGGATTGCTAATGTATACCAAGGTTGAGTGGTAAAACTCATTGCACAACTAGATTTGTAAACTTTTCGATGCTATAAACATTTTAACTTTCAATGCTTATTTTGCAAAATAGGCTAATGCTTTAGTTCATGGGTCGTTAATCATGTTTCCACAATAAGAAGCATTTTGATCCAAGAATCAAATAATTTGCTTTGAGCCCAACAAGTTGAGTATGTTCCATTTTTCAAATAACAATTATTGCTTCATTCAAGGATATTCCACATATCGGTCAGATAATTAGCATTACATTATTTTTTGTATAAGTAAGTGCTGGCTCACACAAAGAAACCCTTTCTCCAACCAAAAAACATCATACCACATGGGAATAAGAATCATTACAATATGTGCCTTAATGACATTGTGATTTTTGAAGTGCATGGAATGGTGACAGTTATTGTACATTAAATAAGTGGTTTTGTCTAGCCTAAAGGGAAGGGAATTTGCATCCATGTACAAAGGGGGTAAAATTTTGGTTTGAATTGGGAACCAATTTGTGAGTGATAAATAAAAACCTAGTTGTACTCTCTAAGCTAGTTTTTGTAATTAAAATTTTTTTGTCTTCAAATTACCTAACGAAGTTGAAATTTTTTATCATATTTCATTATTTCAAATAACCTAATATGAATGGTAGACCAATTACATATTGAGTTGCTTGTTTCCTAATCTTATAAAATTTGTCAAGACAATAAACTAATTGGTCAAAAGCTATTTAAAACAATTTTACTACAAATTATGGGAGTATCACTTGAAATGAGTTAATGTGAACTTGTAGAACTTTTACCATTTGATTCTTGTTTTTATAAAAAGAATTCCAACCAAGTCAATCTTGAAGGTTCCTAGAAAATGGGCAATTGTATGAAACCTTGAAAGCTTACTTTGTGAAATAGTTTTGGGTATGTTTTATATTCATTTTGGAACCATCACAATTATATTGAGCACTCAATTGTTTGATGAATTTTAAAGAAATGAAGGTTTCAATGTTAATATGAACAAAGGAATAATATGTAGGGATGCATCAAGGTGGTTTGGTAGTGTTTTGACTTATGATGTAAGAATTATTGAATATTGAATTATTTTGTCAAAAAAATTCAACAAAATTAGAATTAAAATTTTGAAGGAAATTCAAACAAGCTTTTAGTATTGTTGAAAAGCCTTTAATAAGTGGAATTTCTTGGACATAATTTCATAAATTTTAGACCTAAGGTGGGGGGAGATATTGAATTTGAAATCACTTTCTTCACTATAAATTAATTAATATTTTAAATAATTATTTTCACAATTGATCGTTATCATCAAGGTCATGTTCACACTTGGAACAATAGTCCTATTCATGCTTGGGTTTATGGCACATGCCACCACACTAATAATAATTAACACACAATTATTTATCTTGGGCATTTTGTGCACTATTTGTTCAAAATTAATTTATGCAATTTTTCATATGTTTGTTTATTTGTGCGATATGAAGCTAATTCTTCCAAGCCTAATTATTTTGTTATTTTCCCCAACTCGCTTACATGTATCTTACATACATACAACTCATGTTTTACATTAATTAATTCCTAAACAGGTGAGTCAAAGAAAAAGAAAAAACTAAAAAAAATTGCAAAAAAATCTATAAAATCAAAACTAGTTCAAAACATAATATAACTTTGAAACTTACTACTAGACTTAATGTGCTTAACAAATGACATTGAAAATTTTGAAATATTCAAATTCAATCTATCAAAAAAAAAAAATTTCAAAAAACTTAATTATTTTGACAATATTTGTTGAACATGAGTGGTAGGTACACTATATGAAAAGGGAAATCATCATTTTTTAAAATGGAATATCAAACACCTTTGAGCTTAAGTTATTAATTATTTGTTTAATAAGTTGTGTGGTCTCTTTTCTCAACCCTTTGAAAAATTACCAAAGGGGTATGTGTAATGGATATCCTATTACCATGTCACTTATGTTCCTTATCACACCCTTAAAACCTTCAATATGACAACTAAGGTGTGATTTCCTTCAATTTCCTTCCTTTTTGCTCTCCCCTTTCATCTCCCTCACCTTGCCTCCCATCTATCCTTTTCATCCTCCTCCCCTAATCACCATGTCACCTCCGCTTTTGCTCCTCAACAACAATTTGTCTCCTCAAAGCTCCTCCTCCTCATTTCACACTGATTATAACCTCTTTTTTCCAACCCTCTTCATGTCTTCTTTAAGCTCACAAAAGCATAAAAAAGGGAGAAAAAACCTTTATTAAAACTTATTAGGGCTAAATAGCTTTTAAATAAAATGCCCAAACCTAACAACTATCTTCATCTTAACACAACAACAAGTGTTAGAAACTTAGGCCTACCACCCACAACAAAAACTTACCCTAAAAGCCCAAAATGGCAAAACAAAATCTTGCAAAACTTACTAAATATACATTCCAAAAATGGCCCAAAAATTTATATTATCCAAAATATGATGGATCAAACTCCCTAGTCCAAAATTGGGTTAACTAACTCATCACAATTAATAATGATAACTATCCTAGGATATCCACCCCTTGATACCCATGCACAACACATGTTCTTTTTCTTGTTCATGATATCTATATTATTGTTCAAACGTAACTACCTCATTCCTTTCCCCTAGCCAAGTATATATGGATATGGAAAGAGAATTAACATGTGTCTTTTCATGTCCATGCAATTTTCAACAATATGTTATGTGTAATAACCTACATCTTTCAAACCTATCTATTTAACCATTTTGCTGTACACATATACCTTAGCAAAAAGCACAATTTTGAGATATGGCATAAACTACAATGAACTACTAAGGACTACATGAAAATGTAAGAGAAAAAAAAGATTTGGGGACCTCCTAGGAAGGCAAGGATTTTGTTCAATGTAGATTGACAAGGACAATACCTCATATTACAATTTTTTTTTCATTTCAATTAGGTACAATGTGTAAATTGGACTTAGCTCCATAAAAATTTGAAATTTTTGGAACAAGACATTTCAAAAATTTCAAAAATCATTCTCAAAACTAAAATGGATGTTTTATCAAACCATTAATTTTTTATAGATATGGCACAAATGATGTTGAACTAGTAGGGACTACATGAAGATATAAGAGAGAGAAAAAGATTTGGGGACCTCCAAGGAAGGCAAGGATTTTGTTCAGTGTAGATTCACAAGGGCATTACACTCATATTACAAATAATTTTTAGTTTCAATTAGGTACAATGTGTAAATTTGACTTGGCTCCAAAAAATATTTGGAAGTCTTTGGAACAAGACATTTCATAAATCTAAAAAACCATTCTCAAAACTACAATGGATGTTTTCATCAAACCATTAAAAAAAAATTTAATTAAAATTTTGGGCTCCACACTATTACGTAGTAGTGGTGACAATCATTTTTTTTAAAAAAAAAATTCACATGGTTTTCAATAATTCATCATTATTTATTTGAATATCAAATTTTAATTAAATTAATATAAATATCATGAAAATGAGAACACACATATTCATTTTCATTTTCATATCCATGTTGATGAGTAAGGAAAAGAGTGAGATGGTTATTAGCAAAGCTAATAGGAAAGGAGATAGTTATTGTGGGAAAAAAAAATTAATAGTTGTCTTTAAAATTGTCTTTCAAAATGTCAAGGGACAACAATACAATAAGAAATGTCTTTAGAATTGTTGATGATTGTATGATAGAATTTTAAAAATCACCCATATACCAATTCATTGAAATTTCTCGTTGTCAAAAATTTTCAAAAATGAAAAGCTGAAATCCAAAGTCTATTTCAAAATCAAGAACATGACAACCTTGTTAACTTGGAAGAAGTAAATTTGCACAGATAAATGGTCTTCACGAGCCCTAGTACAAAAAATGATTACTATTCATTTAGTGGCTATAATAGTTAGTCTAGGTGGTGGCATTAAAATAGTCTATCATCTTATTATTATATTGTTCAATTTTTCATTGTTTATGAGTCAGGCTAGGGAAATAATAAAAACTCTACAAAGATGTGATTAACAAGTAGAGGTCCAAATAAGGTGTGGCATTTGGGGCATGTAAAGCTAACATTTCGGTCTAAAAGAAACCCCTCAAGCACACTAGCTTCATGATTTAGTATAGTACCTAAAATTGTAAAATATTATTATTTTTACTACCCAAAGCAAATGACAAAAAAATAATTTATTATCATGAGTGGTGCTACAAGGTTTGTGCAGCTGAGCCATTATTGAAGTGACCATAAATTTAAAGGGAAAGCATTCATTGTTAGTTCAGTTTCATGCAATTTGTTTTTGTTGCAAGTTACACATGGAGGAGAGAAACCTCATAACACATGTGACTTATTTTAGTACACTTATGAATGTGTACACAAGCACATGATGGAAGTTACAAAGGGAGGTTCAGAAGATCAGTACTACATATCTAGGTATCAGTTTTTTGTTAGAAGATAGTTTTCCTCTTTAGTGACAAGACCCCCCCTTCCCCTTTCCCCCTCCTTCCACACACACACATACTACATAGGTGGTGATTTACCGAAGTCTACGGTCAATTTCCACATTGACAAAATGAATAATAATTTTTTTTCAAAAAATTAATTCATTTTCTATTTTTTCATTAATTTTATTTCATAATCTAGTATAATGTTGTATATAATTAGTGAAGTTATTGAGAGTTTAGCCTATGATGATTTTCAAGATTTCAACTTCACATTTTTCACAAAATTTCATTTCACTATTTTGAGGATTATTTAGTAAACAAAACTGACCTTAGGGTTAAGGTATTCTCAAACCAATGTTCAATTTTGGGGAGAGAATAATGTGACCCCATTATAGACCAACAACCCTAACTGGTTGTTAATTGATTGTAGGCTCACAATGCCAGGGGTCCAGTACTAGTGTTGGGTGGGTATTAGAAAC
>Ga0116231_10006865_pt1 | contig 21334 bp, 17 predicted proteins | sample S1TSphgellanicum_2_FD_89695 | JGI IMG/M metagenome (GOLD analysis project Ga0116231, IMG submission 89695) | Host-associated microbial communities from peat moss isolated from Minnesota, USA - S1T2_Fd - Sphagnum magellanicum MG | ecosystem: Host-associated > Plants > Peat moss > Unclassified...
TTGGAAGAAATAATTTTTGAAAATTTCAAACATTTCTTAAAATAATATAATTAGTGGCGAATTGGCCAAGGTACTAAGGGAATAGGGGGTGGAAGAAGGGGGGGGGGGGGAGGGAAGGGGGGGGGGGGGGACCTAATGAAGGGGGGGGGGGGGGGGGGGGGGGGTGGGGGTGGAACTGAACCAATAAGAGCACGAGAAACGAATTGTATACGTCGGTGCAGCCAATAGCAACCCGTCTTTCGAGTCACGCCGGTTTCCCATTGGTCGATGCCACGCCCAGCCTTGTACCCCATTGGCTCTCGTCACCGAAAACAGCGTAACCACCACTGTCACTGTGGGGAACGCAACGCACAACGCGCACTCTCTCTCTTCTCTCTCTCTCTCCCGCAAGAAGAACCCCCCAACGCACACTCTCTGCGAAGAAGAAGAAGAAGAAGAAGCAGCGACGAGATCACAGTGCAATGGTATTGTGATTCTTCCTTGTCGTCGCTGTAGAACGGGAGCTTTAGAGGTAACTGCGATTAGTTTTTGTTGCAGAGAAAAAGAAAATCCAAAAACAGCCAAAATTTGGCGGTTTCGTTTTGGTTCACTAGCTTGACGTGCACAGGTTAGCAGTAGCATCGACAGCGCGGTGTTTCTTGGCCACAACCGGTGTTGTATGCCTTGTTTTTGGTGCTGATGAAGAAAGCAATGGAGTTTTCGAGATCGTTTGTGCTTTGTGGCGTCGTCTTGATCTCCTGTTTGGTTTTCGCCGTGTCGTTATCAGATACTGTAAGTTTTCTTTCGTCTCCCCCGCTTTAGCAAGTTTCTTTTTTTTTTCTTTTTTTCTTTTTTTTGGGTAGGTTTGGTGGTTTTTTTCGAGGATGTTTCTTTGCGCCTCTTGTCGTGCTTTATTTTCGGAAAGTTTTGTGGTTGTGTTGTCGGCGACTTCTTGCGACTGATTTATATTGATCTGCATTTTGAGAAGTTGATTCTTTTTGTAGTTTTTTTTTGGGTCAGATCTGAGGTTTCTCGTACTGAGTGTCAAGAAAAAGAGCGGTTCTTTTGAGAGTTTTGGAAGAAAAGTTTGACGTCGTTGAGGATGCGAGGTAGGTTGTATACTTGTTGTGCTTCTTGAAACCCCGTCATGCTGTAGTGCGAAATGTCTTCCGAGCCCGCATTATGTAGCCTTTGTGCCATCGTTGCTGTGTTTCAAATGGCTTCCGAATTCGTGACTTCGAAGATCTGTCTGGGCCAGACTTGTGCATGGAGTGGGAAGGGATTTGGAAAGGTTTTGGCCTGGTCCAGCTGGGTCAAGAACGCAATCTTATGTCCTCTTTGGGCACGATTACAATATTGTGCTTTTCTAGCAGTACGGCCAAGGGTACATCCAGATGCAACTGGAACAATGTAAGTCCGTTTTACATGTTCCAGTTGCATCTGGATGTGGTCTCCAGAATGTTGTGAACTCTGCATTGTTAATACTCTTGGTTTTGTAGCTTCTGTTTGGTTTGGATCCAGTAGTAGCCCAAAAGTTGGCGATAGGGTTCTTGGTGACCAGGGTATTTGGACTCTGCAAGTCGGGGATTTTTCAATTGCGACTCTGGGACAGAGGCTGTGAAGCCCTTGGCAAGAACTGGGCAAGCAAGTGTCCTAGTTGTGGTTGGTAGGGGGTGCTAACACTAAGTTAGGTTTGGTTGGTGGTGTTCATGGACTCCACATTTGGGTAATCTTCTCTGCTTCTAAGGTGTTCTGTTGTGCTTTTCCTCAGGTATTTTATGACAACTTTGATGAGAACTGGGATGGCCGCTGGATTGTCTCACAAAGTAGTGATTATGGAGGTAATAAGAGTGTCTGTGTCTGCTAGCCCATTTCAAAGTGAAAAGTGTATCTCCAACTTCACTGTAGCTGGAGAATGCTGTAGCTAAGTTTTAAAGCAGAAAAAACAAGGAGTTTTGATGGGCATACCAATCACGTTTTCTCTTGTGTTTATCTTGTGCAGGCAAATGGAAGTATGAGAAGAGTGAGGGACATGAGGATTATGGTTTGTTAGTGAGTGAGCCAGCAAAAAAGTATGGTATCGCAGCTGACCTAGCTGAGGAAGTTGATCCTAAGGATGGCACAGTGGTGCTTCAGTATGATCTGCGGCTGCAGAAGGGACTGGAATGTGGTGGTGCCTATTTGAAGTACCTTCTGCCACAGGTAGGATGGGACTACTTTGTAAAATTTCCAGTTCAAGTGAATACTTGGATTTCTGCCAGCATAATTGGTGAAGCAATCTCAGTGTTGAAATCTGTTGCTTTTATGCAAATTGGAGTTGCAGAGTGCATCATCTTATGGCAACGGTTGTACTTGTGGACTCCTCATTTGTGCATTACATATTTTTGTGCACACACATGTCTTCTGTCTATGTCATTCCTACTCAATTTGGCATTTCTGACAACCTGAGAATCATTTGGAATTCCCCATAGATACTGATCTGGGGCCATGTGACTTCATCATTGCAGGCAGCAGGCTGGACACCAAGTGACTTCAACAATGAATCCCCGTACTCCATTATGTTTGGGCCTGACAAGTGTGGGTCCACTAACAAAGTGCACTTCATCTTTCGCCACAAGAATCCGACGAGTGGAAAGTATGTTGAGCATCATCTCAAAAACCCTCCGACACCAGTCAATGACAAGCTCTCCCATGTCTACAGTGCAGTCATATATCCTAACAACACCCTAAAACTTTTGATTGATGGTGAGGAGAAGAAGACAGCTGATCTGCTTTCCAGTGACTTTGAACCTACAGTCATCCCTCCAGAAACTATTCCAGATCCTGAGGACAAGAAACCTGAAGATTGGGATGATCGGGCCAAGATTCCAGATCCTGAAGCTTCCAAACCTGATGATTGGGATGAGGAAGCTCCAAGAGAGATTGAAGATTTGGAGGCAGAGAAGCCAGAGGTAACCATTGAATCCTTAATTCTGTGCACATGGACCTTCTTACTTTTCTGGTGGTCTGCTAGTGGAACTTTGGAGATATTTACTCCAATTTTCATCATGATGTGTGGACTAATTCACAGTTTCCCTTGTGCAATCGGCAGTCCTTTATGAGTTGCACACTTTGTGTAATGAGGTCTGCTGTTAATCTGGGCTTAAAAGTTTTTGGGGTTTGTTAATGTCCTGCTTGCACAGGGTGAGGCTTGTGGAGTTTGTCTGCAGCAATTGTGTAAGATTTCTGATGCCTATATGTATGTTGTTGAATGTGCAGGGCTGGCTGGATGATGAGCCAGATGAAGTTGATGATGTAGATGCAGTGAAGCCAGAGGATTGGGATGATGAAGAAGATGGGGAGTGGGAGCCACCCAAGATTATTAACCCAAAGTGTGAGGAGGCACCTGGTTGTGGTGAGTGGACCCGTCCAACGAAGAAGAACCCAGCTTACAAGGGGAAGTGGAAAGCACCATTCATCGACAACCCTGCCTACCAGGGCATCTGGGCACCAAAGCAGATTCCTAACCCTGAGTACTTTGTGTTGGAAAAGCCCAACCTTGAGCCCATTGCTGCCATAGGCATTGAGATCTGGACCATGCAGGATGGCATTTTATTCGACAACATATTGGTGGCTCATGATGAGGCTGTGGCCACCGAATACAGAGAGACAACATGGAAACCAAAGTTTGATGTTGAGAAGGAGAAGGAGGCAGCTGAAGTGAAGTTGGATGACACTGAAAAGGCTTCAGCTGTGGATGGTATCAAGGTGTGTTGCAAGATGATGATTTCTTGACACAGCTGTATTTGAAGATTTGGTTTTTCAGTTTAGAATTTTAGGAATTTTCTAATGTAGATGGGCTCCAGCACAGGTCCTTGAAGGGTGAAGTTGCATTCTACTAGAAGTCCTGTCTGGTATGAAATCTGACTGAAAAACCTGCCTTGATTGGTGTTCGTTCCACTAATATGCCGTGGATATCACTTGGAGTGTACCGCAGGGGAAGGTGTTTGAGGTTTTGCACAAGATTGCTGAATTACCATTTCTTGCAAAGTACAAATCACAAATAGATGTAAGCATACTCTCACCCATCTTGTGACTAGAATGGCAGACCAAAACGTGCTCTTGTGTAACTGCATCATGCAGGCTTGAATGCAATTGTCTAGAGACCATAGACTAATTAGGGGTGGATTGAATCGATGCAGGAGTTGCTTGCCAAGGGTGAGGAGAATGCAACAGTAACATTGAGTATTCTTGCAACTATTCCTATTCTCTTACTTACCCTGTTCTACAGCCTCATCTTTGGCAAGAAGAAGAAATCAGCACCTGTGGTGAGTCGTCCACAGTCTCCTTTTATTTATAAAATCTTGTTAGGTGTGCAATGCTGCCTCTTGGATAGGTGTGTTACACAAGCTCTCATGGGTGAGTTCTGCATTTGACACAGAGCCACCTTTGCTGCTTAGCTTTTCACTCAGTATACTGACTTGATTATAAAGTGGTATGTCCTTCCATATGTGGATTTGCAATTCTATCTAGCATTGGTGGTTTGGAGAGTGTCTGAGATCTGGCATTATTGCAGGTGTCTGAGGAGGCAATCAAGAAGGACGATCCTGTGGTACCTGATGATGCAGGGGCCAATAAAGAAGAGGCTGTTGAGGAAGAGACTCAAGAGCAAGCAGGGGAGATTGAGGGAGAGGAGGCACCAGCAGCAGTTCGTCGCAGGACAAGAAGAGATACATAGGTAGACCATATGCAAAGAGCCACTGTGATTAGATGGTAAATCAGCCCAGTGCAGCGGATATTAGTGTGGTGCCTTGAATGCCTGGAAACAAGGTTGATGTGAGTTCTCTCTAAACCTGATTTTGATTCTTGCTTATACTGATGCAGCTATTATGGACAGAAAATTTGCCTTCCATGGATTCTTGTTATAAAAAGCAGTTCACTCAAATCTTTAGAAGCTTCAGTGCATGGCTGTGTTCCATGTATGCTGGTCACAATTTTGCCAAAATCAATACTTCAAAGCATTTCAATAGTTTTCTTTCCTTGGATTTTTGGTTATAGGTGCTCCCAGATTATTTTTAGCATGTTCCTCTTCTCTGATGTCAGCAGGATTCTCCCATCCTATTTAGGAATGTCACGATCATGCAGTGTGCACAGAAAGTTGCTGCAGTCTTAGGACTTGGTAGTTACATACAGTACAGTTTTTTCATCCAGTATTTTGGCTCTGTTGATAGAGCAGAATAAAAGTCTTTCCTGTTTGCTTAGCAATTGGTGTATGTTGGTGCATCATGGGTGATTGTCAAGCGCCTACCCTTAGGAAACGTCACTGATGATGAGGGCTTGTTTCCCTACATTATGCAGTTATTTTAAGTTGGGTGGGGGAGACTGTTAAATATAAGAAAGTTGCACCTCAAATTGGAAGAACTTGTTATTGTAGTTGACCAGGCCATTTCAGTCATGTCATGTTGTTTCCTACTGAAATTGTGAGGGACTTTGGTGGCCAATGCATGTGAACTCTTGATGTTTAATAGTTTAAGCGGAGATATGGTTGGAGGTTTTGTATTTAGGTATAATATATTAAATGTCAAGAAGTCACACATTATGACCAATAAAAGAAGTGTCCATAGCACAGCTTGAGGTTGTTGAGTTTGCAATCTAGTGCTCTATAGCTGTTGCATTTAGGGCTGAATGTTAACACAACAATTACTATCTACTGTTTAAGCTACTCAGATTTGCTCTAAACTAATTTTCAAGAATAAAATGTGACCAACCTTGACAAAGGTGAAGGACCATTAAATTGTCAAATGTTTCCATTATTGATCCTGTATCTTGAAAGGGTATATATGACACAACTTCTGAAATGGGAGATGATGCACGTTCACAAAGCTTTTTAAAATATAAATATGTAGCGTGAGCCTATTGGATTTTTACCCATCATCTCTACCACAAGCACTACATGTTGAGATAACCAGGGCAATTTATCATCTTGTGTCCAATTAACTCCATTATCCTCAACATCTATCTTATCGATTGTCTATCCTATTTCAATTACTCAAACAACCAGTTTTCATCTTTAAATTTATTCATACACACACATGCATGGTAAGATAGTTGTGCATTCATTATCAACAATACAAACAAGGTTCAATTTTAGAGATTTTTCACTCCTAGTTTTGATTATACCTTTCTCTTTAATATATTTTTTAATACTCATTTATAGTAAATTTGGTAGCTATAACTAATTCCATGTTGACAATGCGCATGATGAACCAATTATGGAGATTCCACAATAAGATTAAGATGCATGTTGGTAAGCCTTCATTTGACAAACCATTATTTCAATAAGATTAAAAATAATTAATAATTAACCAATTACCGCATTTGTTAAAACATCTTGATAGTGGCATTGCATATTTCAACTAATTATAATATTCAATTAAATTCTTTTGGTTAACCTATTCAACCATATTTATCTACCTATTGGTAACTCCCTTCCCTAACGTTGAACCCTTTCTTTTAAGGCCATATGTTACAACCTTTTACTTTTACTTTACCTTTAATTTTAGTTTTTAAAAAAACGAATCTTCATTGATCATGCTCTTGAAAAGTCCATTTAAATGAAAAAATTGTCAATTTTGCTTTTAGAGGACTTTTTAACATCCAAGTATGCTCCCACTAATGTAGTTGCCTATTCTTTCTTCTCATATTTTCCCTTGCCACTAGTATCTAGTGGATGTGGAAGACAATGCTAATAATGTTGCAAAGTGAAAGGTATTGGATGAAAAGCAAATTTGTCCACCAAATCTCAAGCATAGGAGATGGTAGTTTTTAATGTCCAAGGAGTTTGTCCCAAATGGGCGTGATAACACGCCAAGTTATCAAGACCCTTGGTGTTACCCTTGGTGCTACAACATCATTATATTGTTGTCATTGCCTTCTTAACAACATTGTTGTCAAAATCCTTTGTTATTATTAAATCCTAGACATTATACTCGATGGTCTAGTCGCAATGATCCAAATGAACATTTGCTTGTGCTTTGACCTAATCATGTATCTTCTCCACCAATACCATTTTGAAGTTTGGTGATGTGCCCTTAGGTTTGCCAAGTGGTATTAATCATGAAAAATCATTTTGATTATTGGTTTTGCAATGGAATGCAAATTCAAGGTGTATTCCCTCACTTTCAAAGCGAACGAAGGTGTGAGAAATTTAGAATGATCATGTCAAATTGCACAAATTAAAAAGTAAATGTTGTTATTGTAATTTAGAACCAACATGGTGCATAGACAAGTCACAAGCTACCTCAAATTCACAAAATACATCACAAAGTTTAAACTTGGGAAAAACCATCATTCTCTTCCTTATAGTATTTTTTGATACTCCAGATGGGATTACATTTGACTGACAATTTTTTTAGGATTCCCAAGTGTCTCCAATGAAAGTCTTGAAAACTGCTAAATTATGAGTCTCACAATTTTGGGGGTCCATAAATTTTTTTCAACTTTTATTGAAAAATTCACAACATACAAGAAATAGCCCTTGAAAAGATATTTCCAAAAATATATTAAACTCCTAAATCATAGCTAATTTGACCCATCCATTGGACATTTTAGTGGTCAAGAGTCATGTTGACAATTTGATTCCCAATGTTTCAAATGGGCATAACTTGTGTTTTTTTTATATCTTCTTTGGGAATTTGACCTTGGAATTTTAGTTTTTTTTTTTCAATAACTTTTCAATGGTTTAAACAAAACCTAATTTGGTCAAGGTTTAAGCCCTCAAACCTTGATTCAAAGTTTCAAAACATTCGTGATTCCCAATTTCCAAATTGGATTCAATTAGGGAGTGTTGAAAGTTGGAACTCAAATTCTTGCATTCTTTGTCACTTGTGGGAATGAGTCTCAAGGTCCAACTTGGCCTTTTTCCAAAGTTAGGGTCTTGACATTTGACTTGGTGGATGGTGTAGAAAGGTATTTCTAGCAAGATTTTTGATACATCACTTCCAATTCACAATAATAATGCACAAGATAAATCCCCAAGCACCTTGTTATAAATTCCACCTTTCCACATCTTCATATATCATTCAAAACAATGTGCCTATGTAGAACATTATAAATCAAATATCCCAAAAAATGATCATCCTTAAATTTCCACATCTCTTCAAAACAAGAAAAAAAAAAAATTGTTGATATTGTAAATAGTTGCGAATTATAATGTGGACTTTTATAAGGCACATGTTAAGTATGTTTTAACAAAGAACCTATGTCAATACTACATGTTTGTTTTGTGATTAATATCCTACACAGATAACCTTATATCTAATCCTATCATTGGTGAAAGCATGAATTGTTAAGCAATTAGTGTGGCAATAAATTTATAGATTCTTGTTTTTCTCTCCTTTTATCATTCATAGTAAATTGTCACCCCAAAAACACAACAAATAAGTTACCAATTTCATCATCTTGATGCTTCACCACATCTTCACACTTTAGTGTTGTTGTTATGTTGTTTTGTGCTTTAGTTTTGTTTTTTTGATATTTTGCATTTAAGTTTTGCTCCATTGTCATTCCTTTGTCGTCAGATTTATTAGATGTCACAATGATGGAGATAAACAACAATAATGTGGAAGCTTCAACATAACATAACAATTCAACACCAAATGCAAGTGGGAAAGCCCATGGATGAGAAAAAGGTTCAAATAAAAGATGTGTAAATGATGGTGTAGTTCGTTCAAATCATCATTTCCATGGAAACTTTGAGCACAATGAAATTATATGGCCTTTATAAAATGTAAGCATCTTGAACACATTGCTCAAAAACAATTAGTGGATCCTTGGGCTCACATGGTCCTTACAACAATATAGTGGGAAAAACTTGTAGATGAACTTCAAAAAATTATGAAAAAGTAGTGCATTGCAACAACAAAATGTGTAAGGATAAGTGGAATGGCCTAAATTCAAATTATAATAAGATATCATCTTACCACATAGGGACATGCAAACACACTTGATATTGGGTGCTCACAATTAATGAATGTGACAAATACCATTTATTACAACAATTCAAAAAGGAGTACTATGAAGCAATTGAATTGTTCTAGGGCAAATGGATCTTTAATGCACCAACACATAAAATATATACACATAGAAAGGGATGGCAATTCTACTCTAAGCATATTAGAAGTTGACTATGTCGAAGATGAATGCAATTCAACGTGATTAGGATTTTTGATGCATAACCTTTTTGGGGGATGATAACACAATTCAAAAAATGCTTCCATTATTTTGACCAAACATGCAAGCAAAGGTGCATGTGGTAGACTTGAACAATATTTTGGAGCATACATTGTGCGTGTTAAGGCCTTTTATTATTAATTTGTCAAATAATTAAAATCAGCAATCCAACCAAGTTTAAGTTCTTGCATGCGCACCAACCCTGACTAGAAGCATTAAAATAAAATGTAAGCATTCCAATGTTTTTTCAATTGTCATTAAAGTCACTAATAAATGTAACATAGTCCTTGTTGAACCTTTGGATAGGTTGAATACAACACAACATACAACATAATTGGAGATCAAAGACCATAGGAACAAAGCACATGAGAAGATTACTAAAGATTGATTACAATACCTCATGAAATGTGATATGAAAATTCATAAGACTAGTTAAAACATGGTTGATGTGCTTTCAAATCTTAGCAAGTCATGTGATGTGCAATTATTCAAAATAAAATTCTCATGTCTCAACCTTTGAACTTTGAATCATATTTGTAAAAAGAGGAATATAATGTTGTAATACAGGACTAATAGTTACACATTTGATATAGTAGCTCATTTGATGCAAACCAAGATGTGTTCAAAGTAAATCAATAAAATTGTTAAAGGATGGTATGAACAATACCACAAGAAAGTAAAACTCAATTTTTATAAAAAAAAGTAACTAAAAATTAATTCAACTCTAGTTTTAGATACACATTAGTTTTGACAAAACAATATTTTGATACACTTTATGAAATTTGCTACATTACATGAATTTCAATGCATCTTGTGCCACAATGTAAATATTTGAAAAATCAATGTGCTCAATTTTGATGTGGCCTATTTGTAAAAAAAGATTTCAATTATATGTTGTGTTGACTAGTCTTTAATATTTTTGCTCCTTGTATTCCGGTTTTTCTTTGTTGTTAAGATTTGTAAGTTCCATAGGAATTCATTGTTCTCTTTGCCAAGGAACAAGGTTACCATGGTTTGCACAATTTCTATCTCCAATTGTAACATGAATGCATCTATGTTCAAATCTTTGTTGTTTAATATCATATCGTAAAGGACACAACAACAAATCACCATGTCTACCAAAAATAACACATGTAGGTTAATCTTCATTAATAGATTTCAAAAATAAATCTTCAAAATTCCAAAGGAATTCTTAACAATGCTCTTTCTATGACAAATGTGTTTATTAAGCAAAATTTCTAAGAATGTGTGTTGCACATTGCCACATTTTGTAATAAATCATCAACCATGGGAGTAGAAAGTAACCTTTTTCACTGATCATGCATGGTTTGATGTGATTGTCATCATGCTCAACTTAGAACATAATTCAAGAAACAACTCTATTGTACAAACTTGAGATATGTAGAATATGGGCATCATTCATTAACCTTGGCATAATACCAATAAACACATCTATAAAACCTTTTGCAATCAACCACTACAACTTGCAATTGAATGTTACTATGGGCTCTTGATTTGTAACCATGATAATCAATCACAAAAAGGGCACATGGTTTTACAACATGTATATTCGTTTCATCAATTGCATTATAAATTGAAAGAAGTTCATAGAAGGCTTTGAAGCTAGTCATGATTTTTGCGACCTCATCTGCTTCTAGCCACCTACTTTGGTTTCGCAACCACTTGGTTCATTGCACAAACAAACTAGCATCAAATGAAAGGTGGCTTTGCCTACATCAAACAAACTTGCTCTACATTTGTAGATAATTTGCACCATGAAACAAACATGAAAAGATATGTTCAATGTGCACACTCAAGTTGCCTACTCAACATGCATGTTCAAACTTGCATCAAGTTTAATCTTGATAAAGGAGAGCTTATAGTGAGGTTGTAAAGTGATGTCCCCTCTTGTCATCAATGATAGCACCACCTTTGTCATGAACAAGGGGTATGTGTCTTGGTAGGTATGTTGAATGATAGCCTATTATCATTCATGAGTGTGAACAATTGGGGAGGTAAGTATGAAAAATAATAGCATAAACAAAATTTTGTCAATTTTTTAAATTAATTTATATTAATTAAAAATTAATTTTTTAATTTAAAAAATAGGTTTAAACATTAAAAACTCTCCCCCTCCCTTGCCTTGTGATGTACATATGTGACAATAAAATAGAGAGACTAACAATTGAAAGTGCGTTTATTATTATTATTATTATTTGTGAGGTACTATTTTCTCCTAAAATATACATAAAATTTATTCACTCTAAGGCTTTACCTTACACATAATTACAATTAATCACCTCCTTGGACCTAGGACCTAAACACACCCACTCTAGTTAGAACTTTGTACTTGAAAACCCATTTTCCCAACCCTTTTTTTCATTGGTGAAATTTCACCAAAGAGTGAAATTATTATATATATTTTTTGAAAATGAATTTTTTTTGGAAGTTTTCAATTGTGAGAAGTGAGAAAATAAAAATAAAAAATCACTATATTTTTACATATGGTTTTTCCAATGTTTAGCCAAAAATATAAATTTGAAGATTAAAGATTCGTACTTCATATTTGGGTTATAGCCAGATTTGGCTAAATCTACCCTAGCCAAATCTTCCTAGGGATGATCACCTTCTTGCATCTTCCTATCTTCTATCGCCACTTTGGCTACATAGAAAACACTGCTGTTCTCTCCTTCGACATTGGGACCTGAAATCCCGTTCTCCTCGGACCTTGGGACCTGAAAGCATGTTTTTAGCCTTTTTTTTTTCCTTCTAATGTTGAAGTTTCGCCAAAAATGAAATTACTAATTAAAAAATAAAATTGAAGTCAATTTGAAAGTTTTCAATCGCCACAAGTGAGAAAGAAATTAGTAAAAATTGAGATATTTCTACATTTGGTTTTCAGTTTGGAGCCGAAAAATATAAAATGATGATTAAAGATTCATACTTCATATTTAGTTTATAGCCAGATTTGGCTAAATCTTCCCAGGGATGATCGCCACTGTGGCTACAGTATTAAACAAATTCCTAAAAAAAACACTGCCGTTCTCCTTAGACCTTGGGACCTGAAAGCCGGTTCCACTTGGACCTTGGGACCTGAAAAGTGAGACCTCGATTTAGGGCGCCGTCGTAGCGCCAATGGCCCCATCACACTCTTTTGGGAGTTACGTCCCTTCGCGTTTTGCAAGCACATTGCTTTGTCGCTCGCTCCAACGCCATCGCCATTCCATTTCGCTTCCGGGAACGACACAAGCAAGAAGGAATGAAAATTGCAGCCAAATAAAATAAAATCGGTGTGCAATTGCAGTGAAGAAATATTTTCTATATATATCCGATTTCATTCGAATCTTCCTGGAACTCATGTAAGTCTCTCACTCATACTAGTCAGTGCTGATTAAGAATCTATCTCTCTTCACAAACCTCTTCAAGAAATTGCATGATGGTTGCAGGATTTGCATGCAAGCGTGTGGAAGAGAGAGAGAGAGAGAGAGAGAGAGAGAGATAGAGAGAGAAATTTTATTAGGATTTATTTTCCTTTTCCTTCATGATTTATGCGTGCCCTTTCGAAGTTGGGGGGAAGAAGAACTGTATCAATTTTCTTCTCATTATGATCAAGTAAACGTCACACTCCACGTCTGTCGTCGAGAGATCAGATCCAATGTGTAATGTACTTCACTTGGATCCTTGCTCCCGGTCAGGATATTTGAGGCGTGAATGTCAAGTATGTGGAATAGAAGTAAGTAGTGGAGGGAGAGCAGGAGGAAGAGCATGAAGTGAAGGGGAAGAAAGACGGATACATAAGTAAAACTGTAGGAAACATTTGCAACACAATTCTAAGAATTCGGTAATCTCACTTGCCTTTTAGGACCTTGAGGAGCAAAACTTCTCAATTTCTCAAATTTTTGCTGCCAGTTTCTCATAAGGGAGCAGTTGCTGGAAAAAGCTATTACTGCCTGTGTCACTCTCACATTCAGAGACTGCCAAATGCTTAGTTAATGTAAGCCTCAGTTCTAGACCATCTCAACAGGGGAGAATGCAGTTTCATTCATTACCATGATGGACAGGATCCTTTGGATTGAAGGATTGTCTGCAAAAATTGTTAGACACTATGCCCCCTCCCATTGCAGCAGGCACTTTTATCTTCTTATCTGATGAGCACGTAGTTTGAACTTTGAAGCAGATATGTTTACTAGTTGCTTGCACATGACCCCAAGAAGGTCTACATTCTGCAACATCTCAGGAGAAGAGGTGGGCTTCACTTTGTTTACCTTTTGGAAAGATCAATATCTGGCTCTTGTCGTGCATTTTAGCTGCAGAATGAATGGATATTTTGATCATTCAACGTGAATGATGATTCTGAGCTTCCAAGGATCCTGAAGAAATTGCTATCCAACATTTATTTGGACATGACCAATGATGTTTGAGAGATCTCCAATTGCTTCGTTTCAATGTTCATGATGGTAGTAAGTATTGTTGGAGACTGGATCTAATGGTTCCAGTTTACTGACTTCATGCTATGAAGACCTTCACTTTCCTTGTAGGGAGAGGATAATGAAGAGGAAACACCACCACCAAGAAGCAGCTCAGAGAGAAGCAACAGAACATTGGAAAAAGATTCTGTCTCCAAAAGTAGACATAAGGATCAAATGTGTGGCCATTCCAAGCTCACACGGAGCTAGTTGCTTCAACAACCAATAGCTTTTTTCTCATTGGATATTTGCAAACCAGTATAAGGCCTAATGGAAAGAAGGGACTTGACTTAGAAATCTCCAATGGCAGAGGAAGGAGCTCGTAAGCCATGCCCAGAGATTTCCACTTATACTCACTTTCAGACCAATGAGAAGGCCTTCTGGGCTTATGTGAAGCTCCATGGCAATGGGAGTCCCAGATGGACTTCAAGCAGGAATAACAAAAACCTGCAAGAGATTCTGAGCTCCATCGGGCTGAAAGAACCAGAGCGGAACATGAAGGGGGGCACTGGTCCTCCAGATTGCCCCCCGAAATGTGGTTATGGGTGTGACTCATGCACATACTTGGATCAGCAATGCTGCTGTCCATGCTTGTGTGACAGTAGTTCACCTCAATGTGGCCCAGTAGACTGCACCCCTGGTTTGCATACACCATATGAAGGCTTCTACCCTGATTGTAAAGATAGCCATCTACCCGTGGCCAGGAGGGTGGTTGAACATGATGACTTATACCTGCCTCCTTGTCAGTCCCCCAATCCTTGCTCCTATGTGGACCTTGGACACTGTTCCTCACCTCTCCCAAGATGTCCCCCACCAGCTCCACCAAAACTTTGTCTGTGCCCAAAACCATCTGCATGCCTTTCTGATGTCTACTTGCCAAGCCCAAGACCTCATACTCCTGCTGGCTCAGAGTGGTCATTCAGGTTTTCTTCTCTGGCACTTTCAGAGCATGATGACTTACACTTGCCTTGCTCAAAACCTCTTACCCCAATGTCTGTAGAGCCTGTTGACTTCTACTTACCTAGTTCCACTAGAATCCCTCAAACTTCTTTCCGTGTGTGTTGTCCTTCTCCTCCCCTTTCCCGTTTCCCTCCTCCAAGAGCTTGTGCAGACAATTCGTTGAGAGGAAGACACCAAAACCAACCAGATGCTGCCTGTGATGCGGAGATTAGTCCAGATTGCAAACAGGTTGCAAAAGAAACCTCTATTGGGTGCATGTCAGACTCTCGCATGAGCCCAAGGTGCATAGACTGTGAGTGCCATAAGGTGGCAAGCCCTCTTTGTCCACCAATCCTCCAATCTTCTCCTTGTTCTCCATGTCTACCATTCCGATTCCCCCTTGCTGCAGAGTTGCTCAGTGGAGAGGTAAATTGCATTGATCAGCCTTTGGCATCCTCACCCAAGTGCCCTGTTCTAAGCCCGCAACAGGTTGAATGTGAGTGCCCTAATTCCACGGGATCCTGGAAGTCTTCTGTGTGTTCAACTCAGAACAACTCACCAGACTGTACAAGCCCACGATGCAGAGATTGTGAGTGCCATACTTCCAAGGGCTCCTGGAAGTCTTCTGTGTGTTCTACTCAGATCAACTCACCAGACTGTAAGAGCCCACGATGCAGAGATTGTGAGTGTCACCAGCGTGGTAATTCAGTCCATATATTAGACTCTTCTGTGGTTCTTGGGAGGATAGAAAGTCAGAGTACGTCCCCTAGAACTCCTTGCCTGTCTGATATTAATCTGCCTCATTACAACACATATTTTAAGCCACTGAGAGATCAGGAGCCAATAGAGCAATACAACCCCGCCCATGATGGGGCCACTGGGTTAGAGAGGTCATGCAGTCCATTGCGATGTGCCTCTCCTCAAACGCCTCCTAGGAAACAGCGCTCCAAGAGTTTCAAGACGTACTCTACAAAGGCCTTGGAACTGAAACCCCAACCAGAGGACTTCACTAGCTGGAATCCATCTGAGAGTGCACAAGACGTCACCAGCCATTGTTGCTGTGGAATGAACAAATGTACTAACACTGGCTTTATCACAATCACATGCCCATTTTGCAGCTCTGTTCACTCATGTTGCTGTGGAATGTGTAGCTGCCCCATTCCTACCTGCTCAAGCAAGTCACCGATTCTGGAGCCAGATGCAGTTAATCCTTTGCCGTGCTCACCAGAAAACACTGGAGCTCTCAAACTGCCAAATTACTCATCTCCAAAGCCACTGTCTTCAGTGGGACCAAGGCTCTCTCCAATTCGTGATGTGCTTGTGAAGAATGCTACACGGTCCCTATCACCATACCCAAAGGCAAAATCACCCAATGCCAAAGTGCCATCAGAAGATCCACACCCAAGACGTCAACAGAATGCATTCTACAAGTACTTGAAGTCACAATACCGGCAAAATTTGCAAGTTCAACATCGTGTGGAGCGATCACCACAGAGGGCATCTCCAGAACAAAAATCAGAGATAGTGCTACATCCTCCTTCAAGACCTCTGTCACAGTTGCGGGCAGTTAGAAACTCAAAACCAACAAGAGGCCATAATGAAACAATCCTGGCTGTTAAGCCTCATGGAAGGAAAAAGAACAAATTGTCAGGCAGCCAAACTTATCCTCCAACAGAACTGCTACAGGGTTTTGCACCTCAGGGGATGTGGGACTCCAGTCCATGCCAACCAGAATCATCGAGTGCTGCACTGCTTGATTGCCATTGCAGCAGGTGTGACTGAGGAGAGCAATCCTGTGGTCTGAAGTAGCAATGGATAAAAACTACTTCCCTTCTGCAGACAACACTCAGAAATTTTCATGTTGTGGCACCTCTTGACAAAGTTTTTATATGGTAAGTTTTCATACGGGAGGCTTGTATAATTGTCAAAGAATCAACCCATCATTTCAGCATAGCTTGAAGTTTTATGAAGCTTGCATTACATTTTACTATTGCTCATGGACTTGGTCTAATGTGAAACAGAGTCCTTAGCAAGGAGAGTGTTTTGGCCTCACTTGAATGCAGGTGAACTTATGGTAGTTGGATGTCATGGGAGGCTGGAACTATTCATCCTGCCCCTCATTCATCTACCTTTTGATCTTCTAGGTATAGTCACCCTGTGATGGCCTTTCATCATCCATGGTTACCTTTGATATCATCTTGACTAGCTTTGTTCTAGCAGATGAACATGATGGATGATGTCAAAGCAAAGAACCCTAGCCTAACAAAGAAAAAGGGTCCTTTTGGTAACAAAGAACTACTAGCCTCCTTAGAAAAACTCTACAAGACTCTTCAACTACTCCTACAAGAGGAGAAAATCATCAAACCAAAAAATTGTGCTTCATTTAAGCTTATTTTAAATGAAGAGAAATAAACTCCATCAAAAATCTTCTTTTTCCAAACTTTAAACATTAAAGTTCAAATTGAAAACCTTAAAATTCAAAAAGTAAATTTTAATTCTGAACCCTAAATTAATAAAATTTAGACCTTAAACCCCAAAACATCATACCCTAAAACTTTAACCATAATCTTAATTTCAAACCTTAAAACCCAAATTTTAGACCCTAAACTATATCAATAAGACATGTTTCAAAAATAACAAACGTTCATAAAATTTTGTGATCTAAGTACCTAAAGAATTGAAGGCCATTAGACCTAGTTCGCTTGATGACATTTATGGACCATTAGAAATCAAATTTGGAAAAGGGAGCTCACAATTTCATGGCAATCCCATATTTAACTTTATGCAAAAAGGAAATAACATCTACAAAAATATTACATCCCATTTCTATAAGAGGTCATTGTATCTAAAAACATTGTAGTTGAATAATTTGACAAGGCTTATAATGGTTATAGAAAGGAAATTCACAATTTTAAAAGACACCAATTGCGACCTTCATATTACATGTACACAAGAAGATTGTAAATAAGAACATGGGAAAATGGTCAATAAAGGAAGAATGCCAACACACAAGCTCTCTTAAACAAAGTCAAAATTTTCATATTCTTTACGATAATGACAACAATAGTCCACAATGCTCAAAAACTAGAACCTACAATATTATAAGAAAATCAATTTGATGGATTTTCAAACTTGTGAAGCTAAAAACTACATTACAATTTGGATAAGCTTACATGCCAACTAACCTTTTGTAAAGCAATCAATGAAAATAAACTCCATTCACAAAAATCATACATGGATGTTAGTATTTCTACCTTCTGTTAAAAAGTCAATTTTGTCAAATGGGTACACATAGTTAAACAAGGTTCATATAACAAAGAAAGTTCAATGTGAAATTAATAAAGATTTGAAACAAACTTTTACGAACCCTTTTCACATTAGAAAAAAGCTATAAAGACAATTGTTACTTTGCTAATGACAAATGATGAAAAGTTCATCACATATATATCAATTTTTTTGTTTATCAATGAACAAATGTAGTAGAATGTTTCTTTTGAATGAGTTTAACATGGCCTTGTTAAACGTGGAAAGAAATCAAGGTGTGTAAATTTAAACATGCCTCATATGGGTTACAACAAACTCCTAAAGCTTCATAGAAATGGATAGATCTCCATACATAACATTTAAGAGTCTCAATAGAAAAATTAAGGATGGAAATTAGAAACAAAATCTTGTGTTAGCTTTCTATGTAGATGATTTACTCATCACATGTGGTCCATAACCAATTGATATTAATGCTCAAAACTTAGTTGAAAACATATGTAAGATGATTAATTTGGATATGCCTCAAAATGTTAGGTTTAAAGGTTGAAAGGAATATATATATATATATATATTTGTTCATTCTACAATTGTGTTTTAAGAAAATTTGGAATGTTAAACTAGAATCCATCATTAATTGCTGTGAGAAACCACACAAGTGAAAAAAGATGCCCAAACCAATAAATTTGATTCCATTAAGTATTAATATATAATAACAAAAAAAGTATATAGCCAAAAAAAGACTAAACATTTTATTATGGTCAATTACTTAATTATAGTTAATTATTTAATTATTTAATTCAATGATTTTATGCAATAACATTTGTCTAGCTCCACTTAATTAAGGGTTTTGAAATCTATCCTAAGGTATTTTTAAAGTACCATGAATCTTAAATTTTATATGAAAGGAGTTTCACAATCCCTTTTTGTATTTACAAACTTTGACTAAATCTAATAATTCATGGAAACATCAATTAAAGGCTTGTGTGTGTAAAATATTCTATGTATTTTCATTGTGTTTCTCTCACCATGTAAACAACTAATAAACATGCTAACCAAGCCCCTAAACTTTGCAAGATTTAGAATTTGTTGATGCCTCATTCATTTTCAAACTTGTCCATAAATCACCAACCCTTGTATTAGTTAATTAACAATTGTTAACTAATTTATTCATAATAACCATTGAACCAAGAAACATACAAAACAAAGCAAAAACTATATAAAGAAAATATTTGCATTCTTTAAATGTTTCATTCTTGTGCTCACAAACCAATTAAAGTTGTCATGGAGCACACCTAAACAACATACATACTTTGATACACAACATTAATAACAACATTAAGGGCTAGATAGACAACTTACATGACTATGAAGTTCATAGTAATACACACAATAAAGCAAAAGTCTAACAACATCAAAGTTTGAATAAAAATGCATGGTTCTTAATTTCAAAGTGGTGCACATAATAAAACAAATACATTTCATGAAACATGAGTAACAACAATGATTTGTACTACCCATGACAAAACACATAAGCAAATAAGAACCAATGCATATTCACATAAACTAGCAACAAAACCTTGTAAATAATATTAAATGGGGATTGGAGTCCAAAAATGAATAAATTAGGAAATTTTTAAAAAAAAAAAAACTCATGACAACCACATATAATATCATAGTTAGAAACAAACCAAACAAGTTTAGCAACCAATGTTGGGTGGGTCTTTGAATTTTGAAATAACCATCAAATTTTGGTTCTTTGATAAAATTAAAATCAAAGAATTGTCGATTTTTGGTTGTTTCAAAAACCTACAAGAATTGATGATTTTCATTAAAGAACTAGCAATTCTTTGGCCAATTTTTATTAAAAAAAGAGAAAAAATCATTGTTATATACCAAAACTAGTTATTTGAAAATTTGAAAACCACTAAGGGGGGGGGATATACACTAGGGTTGATAATCAACTTGTCCTTCATTTTAAGAACCGCCCAACACTAGTACCAACTTGCAAAAAATAAAATTGGCATGAAAACAAGGAACCATTTACCTCCATGTTGCAATCGTTATACAATTAATTACAACTTGCAAACAAATCGAATATCTCAATTGTTATTAATCTATGAGATATAAACCATAACAACTAGACAAACAAAGGAAAAAGGCCATGTGAACATATATATTGAGGAAAATTTTGAAATCATGCATTTTGACCTCACTTAAGCCAATGTTGCATTCCTACAACAAAATCGACTTCATATTTTTCTTAACTACTTGTTAAAACTACTTTCTACAATAAAACACCACTTGTTAATACGACTCCCTTTTGTTAATAATCACATTCCATGTAAGCTTCTAGATAGTTGAACAACCTTTTAAATAGTTTAGTAGAAATCAAGTCACCATTTTTGTCTTGTAATATTTCTAAATTTGCTTAAACACAATTTAGTTTGTCAAATTTTGTGTTAATATTTATTTAGTCATCATGTGGTATACTTAATTCATGCTTTTGTTTTACCATTTTTGTTGGTTCATATACCACAATTAGGAATTTGTTCCTTTTGTTCAATTCAATGTAATTGAGCCATAAGTTATTTCATGGCATTAGAGCATAGGCTCTTGTTGATCTTGGTGAAAACTTAAATCAATCTATCACATAGTTGATCTTTTGTGAAACTATACTTGGAAAGTAAGCTAAATCTACTCTCAATCTATCAAAGTTTGTTTTTTATGAACTTAACTCCATGAAAACAATCATATATATTTTTTTAATTGCCAAATTGTCAAGCATCTTAAATAATCTCTTCCGCTAGTCAAGCAAGCCTAAAAGGTCAATTGGGGATTAATCAATTATTTTAGTTGGGAAACTAAACTTAAACACCTTTTGAAATGGTAAAAAGTTTGGGATGTGGTTGCTTCTTTGATTGTTTTTGGCACACAAATGCTTGGATTGATTAATGGTACATCTAGTTCATGCTTGCAAACAACAATTACAATTGAAATGTCATCGATATAACCTAAACAAACAGTCATACTTGAGCTTGATATAAAGTACAAGCAAATAAAAGCTATATTTGTCAATGACTTTGTCTTCTATGTAAGATGAATTCTTATTGGTTATATTTAAAAGGGTGAAAGTATATTACAAGTGACTACATCATCCTATCACAACTTGATTATTAACCATGGAACAAAAAAAAGAATAAAGTATGAAAGGGATTCAACAAAATAACATTTTATATGAAATGATCATAGCATATGAATTTCATGAATGGATTTTGAGTTGTCATAACAAAAATTGAACTTTTGAAGTGTTATAAGACTACATCACAATCCATATTATATGATTATGGGCTACACATTTATTAAAATGTTTAATTGAGTTTTTTTTGGGGACATGGAAAGTATTGTGATGTTGTTGAAATAAAGGAGGAAAGATTTTGATGACCATAATTTGAGATATATGATGAAATATGAAAAAA
>Ga0116231_10006866_pt1 | contig 21331 bp, 25 predicted proteins | sample S1TSphgellanicum_2_FD_89695 | JGI IMG/M metagenome (GOLD analysis project Ga0116231, IMG submission 89695) | Host-associated microbial communities from peat moss isolated from Minnesota, USA - S1T2_Fd - Sphagnum magellanicum MG | ecosystem: Host-associated > Plants > Peat moss > Unclassified...
AACACCTTTCTAGAGAAATTCTCCTCAACATGTTGTCTGGCAAACTTCCCCATCATTTCTGCCTTTTGAGGGTCATGCAGCAACAACATCATAGCAGATGCAAAACTTTCTGGTGTTGGTTCACACAGAAATCCAGTGGCAGCATTCTTTACACTCTCCTTAGGTCCCCCATTATTACATGCCACAACAGGCTTTTCTGCAGCCATAGCTTCCAAGGGCACAATACCAAAATGTTCATTCTGCAACAAGATTTTTTTGTCAATCTGAGTGGGTTATCAAGTCAACAAGTTTAAATGCCATCATTTGTATTAGTATGGACCTCTTGCGGAAAATCTCAGAACTTATCCAAACAAATGATAGCAGGTGAGCTTGCTAAACTCTTTGGAAATGGTTGAAGTGCAGTGAAATTGCCTTACCATTGGGGTATAAATGACACACAAGCAGGCAGCCAACAAAGTGTTTCTCTGCAATGTAGAACATAAAGGCACAAATACTACTTGATCTCCAACCCCCTGCTGTAGTGCAAGAGACTTGAGCTCTTGCAAATACTCCCAGTTCTCTGCAAGCCACTGATCATAACCCCTGCAATGGATTGGCCCAAAGTTGGTATGCAGACCTTCCAAATGGGTACAATAACAAGCAATCAAGTAAATGCATGATGTCCTCAAACATTCCATAAAGACTATCAATTGTCTAATTGCCAAATTCCTCACAGCAAGTCACCAGTAGGGACATTGCAGGACAGCCCACCTGAATAAGAAATTGCTTACACCCATGTGTGTTAGGATATTGGCTATTACAAAACTAATATTCTCTAGTTGTATTCACCATTCAGCAGTATATTTCAACTACGTCCTGGCAAACCGAATCGGATTTGTTGTGAAAACTCGCCGGCAATCACCAACCTGACATCTTGTCCAGGTATTCTCATCATATTAGACCCAAAAGCTAGGGCTTTAAATTGCCTTGGACCCAAAAGGGATATAACATTAAACCCTGCTAATACAGTGTATACACATTTCACATCATGTAACCTGACACCTTTCAACTACACTATAAAATGATGCCCAGTTTGCAGTTATAAGGGCAGATCAGACCCACCTGAGGAACCACCAAAGGAACCACAAGACCAACGCAGTCCAATATCACCTATCCAACACTGACGTTGCTGCTGTATTTCATAGATGCCGTACTTGCTGAATATGTTTTCTTAACAAAGGCAGACTAAGAGTGGATGTGGAACTATGGTGTGGTTCACATGGACTTCATATTGTAGACAAACCAAGAGGTTGAGTTGGAGATAAGTGAAGTTGGAGGCTAACCTGGTGGTGCATATTGTTCATATTGTACACAAACCAAGGATTGTACACAAACCAAGGATTGCACACAAACCAAGGAGACTAAGTGTGGAGATTCAGTTGCAGTTCGAGCCAAATCAAGGACAATTGAGCTCGAAATCCCCCCAACCCTCGAGACAAATCCCTTCTCATGATCATCTATGATTGAATTGGTTTTGCTTGGCAAAAGATCAAGAAGTGAACAAATTTGGGGTTCACACTTTGAAAATTTACCCAGTCATAGTAAAGATTAGTAATAGTTGCCTTAAGACTTACATACAATACATGCCATTAATAATTGGCACATTTTGCTCAGATAATTATAATATTGAAGGAAATGTGGTATGGCAACCACTGTTTTTTGTTTCAATTTTGTGATGATGCTCAAGTGATTATAGTCCATAATTGTGTTTAGCCAAGTTTGGCAAAATTCAAAATATGAAAATAAAAAATTTTAAACACATTTTCAAATTTCAGGCAATAGTTGTGATTTTTATTGCATTTTTTGAAATTTTTGTGATTTTTTCGCAATTTTAAAAAAAAATTCATGAATTTGTGGGAAAAATATATATATATTTAAAATATTTATTACAAAATGGCGAGAATTTGCCACAAAAAAAATTCAGCTAAAAAACCAACTCTACTATTGCTGTAAGGGAGAAAACATTGCAAGGATAATAATTGCATCAACTTCCAAATTTCAAGACAGGAATTGTTGTTGATGGGAGCTGTTTTTTTCACAGTGTCTACTACTGTGATTAAGGGAGGTTCAAAACTGAAAACTTCATGTGGGTTTGAGGGAAGAGAGCCAAGACATCTGTTGCAAGAGATTTAGCCAACAAATGCATTCTCATAATGCATTTCTGATTTTTTTTATTCAAAGAAAACAACTTAGCTATACATCTCAGCTGCAAGAGAATTTGACAACAAAGAATAAGTGGCAGACACAACTTCCCTGATGGAAGTTATTACGTGGAATGTGTCTGTTCTTTTGGGTAAATAAACAAATCAGAAACTGGAGCAAAATCCGACACTGACAGTGTACACCAATCTTCCTCCCTGAAACCTGAAATGGACTAGCTATGACACACCTTAGTGTACAACCTGGGAAATCCAACAAACAGAAACTGGAGTGTTTCTGGAGTGTTTCCATTCTTTTTGGGTATGGCAACAAATCAGCCTGTGTTTCATCTATCAATGAGTTTCTCACTTCACTACACAAGAGAATTGAAAGGGAGGATCATATGAGGATTGGGTCAATGAGGCTGATGGATGTTCAAGCTTATTGTACATGTGACCCGAATTGACAAAATGCCTGAAATTGGCATTGTAAATCTTGTTAATCTTCTTCCTGAAGAAGATTGCTGCAGCAAACTTGCTGATGATTTGATTTCATCTGATTGATTTCTGCTGACATGAAGAATATTTGCTCATCAAAATGGCGAATCTGTCAAGTCAATCACTTCTCTTGCCACCATGACTTGTGGGGTGTCGGGTATGAGTATTACTGCTCTCTGTGAACAAGGAGGAGTGCGGGGTGGTGCTCTCAGGACCTCTGTTGTATCACTGTTGCCATTAGCAAGGTTATTATTATGTTGCAGCTCTTGGAGTGGCAAAGACCTAGCAGCTGCTGCTCTTGATGACACTGACCCATCTTTCTGTTGTTGAAGACACCGTCTCACAATACTCGAAGGCTGCTGTAAATGGTGTTGATCCAACAGAGCTTGGAAAGGAGATACACTAGTAGAAGCCAGTGAGTTACATGCCAAGCTCACCATACCTTCTTCAGATGGATGCAATGGTGGTGATTTCTCCATGCTGCTCCAATTCAACCCTGATTTTGTCATCCATGTCCCCAAGTCTCCTCCTCCTGATTGTGGAGACTTGAGAAGAGGAGCTTGTTGTTGTTTCTTCTTCTTCATAACTGGGAAGCGATCTGATTGCTGGAGAGAATAACATTTCTTGGAAAAGAACTCAAATGGCGGTGAATGATGATGATGCACTTCCTCCTCCAAGCTTGACAATGATGTTGTGCATGGCAGTGAATGATGATGCACTTCCTCCAAGCTTGACAATAATGATGCACAACATCCTGCTTGTTGTTGTTGTTGGAACAATGATCCAGAATTCTGGCGACAAACCACTGCAACATCCTCAGACATCTCTGTAGAATTTTCTTGTACCAAAATACCAAGAGCAGGTGGAAAAAGAGCATTTGAGGTTTGCACTCTGTCCATCTCAAGTGGAAGAGAATTGGAAGTCAGCATTCTCTCCATCTCAAGTGGAAGAGCATTCAAGGTTGGCCTTCTCCCCATCTCAAGTGGAAGAGCATTCAGGGTTGGCATCCTCCCCATCTCAATTGGAAGAGAATTCAAGGTTGGCATCCTCCCCATCTCAATTGGAAGAGAATTCAAGGTTGGCATTTCCTCCATCTCTTCAAAAACTCCTGGTTTCTTCTTCACTTGCTTATGCCTGGACAAGCTCCCAGAGTTTTTGCAACCTCTTGTTGTTGTGAACAAAGACTGCCGCTCTTCCAAAGAACTTTCCTTTTGCACAAAAACTTCTGCTACAGAAGCAGAAGAAGAAGATGATGATGATGATGATGATGATGATGATGATGAACCTGCAATTGGAATTCTTTCTGAAGCTACAACATCCACAAACTGCCTCTCAAGTCCTTCGCCATCACCCATTTGAACATCTCCTAGTTCCTGTTCTTGCCGTTCCTCCTCTTCCCTACTAGTGGCAGAAGCAGCAGCAGCAGCATCATCATCATCTCCATGTCCATGTCTTGTTCTTCCTCTTGCATCCTCAGGATCCACATCAGTGTCAGAGTCTTCAATCTCGCATCTGCTGCCATCATCCAGGTAACATGGCAGAGCATCAACAGGTGCGATGGAAAGACCCATATGTCCAGGAAGCTCAGGACATCCTTTTCTGAAAGCAATCCACTTGCTAGAAAGGAATTGCAAGCTGAGGTCCATGCCACACCACTTGTCCAAGTTGAGCATGGTGAAGAGCAAATGGATCTGCTTCTTAAAGCCTTTCACAGAAGCAGGGATGCAAGCCGCCGCATCTCTGACAGCCAAAGACCTTGTTGGGTGTTGCCAAGCCCACTCGAATTGCAGAGCTTCCACTTGGGTACAGAAGCCATGGACACACAGCACCATCTCCCATGGTCTTTTGCTATGTGTCCGCCATGCCCCATTACCTAATTCTCCATTGTGTTGCCGGATACGTCTTCGAGGATTCACTGTGAAACCGATGTAATGGCGTCCTTTGTACCTGGGATTCAAAGAACACAACAAGTAACATGCATAGAATCTCGCACCCACAACCTCATCCTCCTCCTCCATTGTTTATCTTCCTCTTCTTGTTCTGGACATTCTTTGCGAGATCAGACAAGAGTGCAAGCAAGAAGAGCAGCTCCTTGTTGCTGCTGAGCTTTTGTTGTTTCTCTCATCTGGCTCTCTGCTGCTGCTCCTGCAGTGAACAACAAAACATCACCACTCTCATTCTTCAGCTCCTCTGCAGACGATGCAGCAGCACGAAAAGGCTCCGATGAAACAGAAGAAAGAAAAAGAACAAGAAGAACACGAAGCACACCGGGATGACCCAAACCCACCGGCGGCCAGAATCACAGACGAGACGACCGTTGGAGCCTGAAGAGAGAGAAAGCCTTTCCGATCGCGATAACCGAACGACCGGCGTCGGGCATGAACGTCTTCTCGGTATCTGTCGCTCAAACAACTCGCGCCATTTTTACAGCCAGCGACCGAGCGAGAGCGCGCGCGCGGTTGTGTCGGTCGTGACGTTTTAGTTGTTGGGTGTAGTTGAAAATAGTCCACTGTTGCAATAGACGAAGAGTCGTATCCTTCCTCTTGTAGGGTGGTTGCTGTGTTCGTCGTCTTTGGCGGTGGTGGGTGGGAGAGAGGAAGGAATGGCGAGTGTGGCATTGGCAATCGAGAAAGCATCGTCCAAAGCCGTGAGCGGCGAGTTGTGGTGGGAATCGCACACGCAACTCTTCTACGCGCTCGACAAATGTGGTTCAGTGGGCGGTAGTGGTGGTGGTGGTGGTGCTCTTCGCCGCGACAGAGTAGAAGAAGAAGACGACGGGTTCTCTCACACACAAGCAGAACAACTCTCCCGAACCGATTCCCGCCTGGTACTTCTCTTTCCCCATTTCCTTTCTTCTTCTTCTTCCCCACAAATCTCGTCCCCTGCACAGTTCCCCTTCCAATCTTTTTTTTTGTTTTCTTCCGCAAACTTTCAGCAATGAAGCAAAAGCTCTGCATAGTAGTCTTCAGAAAGCACGCACTTCCAGAGAGACGACAGTCTGAAAGAAAGAGAGCGCAGTCTTTGAGAGAAAGAGAGAGACAGAGACAGAGACAGAGATGGCTCTCTTAAACCCTAAACCCTAAACCTCTTTGAAATCCTTCCTCCAAAATCTTTTTTTCTGCCGAAGATTGGTATGCTCTTAGCATTCCTGAGTAAGTAGTGGATTGCTTGGATTGCTTGTGCTCTTCTTTCAATCCCTGAATGGATTCTCTTCTTCAAAATTCTAGACCAGACCCCATGATGATGATGATGATGATTGTACTCAGATTCAAAGGAAATTCCAGATCAAATTCCTCTTCTTCATGTTCCAGTGCACAATGATCTGCTTGCTTACTCTTCATGTTCCAGAGCATGATGATGGTGATTGCACTTGCTTGCTGTTCATGTTCCAGCTCATGATGACAATGATGATTGCTCTGCTCTTCATGTTTCCAGACTGTTGTTTGTTGTCAATGCTGGGGCATGACATTTCACCTTCCCATTTTAGAGGATTGTTATTTATTATTGACAACTGAGAAGATTCTATTTTTTGCAGGCCCAAAGACTGAGAGCACATCACCAATGGCTGTTGAATACAGTGTCGGGTTTCAAGGCGCCAAATTCAACATCAAAGGCAGCATTATCAGCATCGCAGATTGACATTGGAAGTACTCATTCATTGGAAGTGAAACCAGCATTGCGCCAACTTGCTGAGCATGTTAGCAAACACCTGGTTTGGTTTTCATCCCCCTGAACAACCCTTGGTTTGGTTTCCTCCTCAAGGATATAGTTCTGTGTATGTACTGTGTACCCCATGCACTGCTTCTTTTTTGGTGTCATTTGTCTGTCTGTTGATTATGTTATTCTTTCATTGGCTCTGAAAATACTATGAATGTAGTTTGCTTTTGTTTTGGCGCTTTTGAAACAAACCCGAGGTTTTGCCTTTTTCTTTTTCCCCCCTTTTTCCCTGATTTCTTCCTTTACTTTGTTCACAGGTTCTAGATGAAGTGCAAGCGTATATACTTCTTGATAGGTTTTTGGAACCCAGTGATGCGATCCCATCGACTGAAGATCGCTCTTTTCTGCAATCTGTAAGTGGCTGCAGCTCTTCTCTTTTGTGAAACTTTCCTTACAGCAAACAATGCAGTATCATCATGTGTTTTATTTTGTCCCTGTTGCCAGATTATGATGACTTACTATATGGAGCGCCAATGTTTACTGAAGTGCTTGCGCCTTCTTCTTACTTTTCAGAGCAAGTCAAAACTTTTTCCTTTTCCTCCTGGTCTTTGAATGAATGAATATTCTGCATTTTTTTGCTATGGACATCAATGTCTCTTAGCCTAATTTGGCGTTTGGAGTTTCAGGTTGATCTTGCAGACACAAAAAGAAAGCAAGGACATTCCTTTGTGGGGTACTGTGTAAGTATAAGGATAGTTCAGGTACAAAGGCTTTGGAAAAAATGAAGAAAACTTACTTTGCAGGTATGGGTTTTGTTAACAGTGTCAGAGGAAGGGGAAATTATGATTGCCCATCAGGCCATGTCTGAGGAGGTGAAGCAGCTCCTAAAGGATGGTCTGGAAAATGCCACTTATGCCAGTCTTAAGGAGCGCTTGGCTGCTGCTACACAACCTGAGCATCTGGTAACAAATTCCATCTTTCTATCTATCTATCCACTTTCTTACAGGGAAGGAAAAAAGCCTTGATTGGCCATAGATACAGGTCTTGAACAGTCTTGAATGGGCATAACAACAGGCATTGAAGAGTTTTTGTTCGGGAACTAAGAATTTTTTTTTCTGAATGGTGGGTGGAGTTGGGTTTCAACAGGATCGTGAGTATACTGGTTTTTGGGCAGAGGAAACTGCATTGGAGCAAACTCTCCTTCTAGACATACTCTTTCTTTTGTATTATGAACCGCTCCACTCATGCAAGGCAGCACGCCTCAAGGAATTGCTTCAGACTTTCCAGGTGGAGTTTTGAATGGTTTTCTAGACATCGTCTCTTTCTTTCTTTCAACCCCTGGACTTTTCTTGGCAAATGGACAGATGGAGTTTGTTCTTGAGTTTTTGTGTCTCTGAAAACTCCTCTTGTTGCAGCACCTTTTTTGCTCTCTGACTATGCAGCTGAGTCTGTCAGTACACTGCAAGACAGATAAACCATATACATGCAAGAGTTAAATAAAATGTCTTTTTCTATTTTCCTTCCAGGCAACGGTATTCTTAAGCAGTTATGGGGAGCGGTTATCTATTACGCCTGAATCAGCAAGATGTGTGGTGCATGTACGGCAGCAAGCAATGCTCATTCTCATTGAAGCTTTGGATCTGGAAAATCTTTTGCTCATGGTCCATGATGAAACTCCTTTCAGGTTCTTCCTTTGCTTTCTCAGTTGGCAGATTCACGATTGGAGCATTTCCCTCCTCCCTCATCTGCTCTTCTCTTTCTCCTAGTTTGTAGTCCTGAATTTTTCTTACAGGTGGGTCTCTGGTGATGCACTCTTCATCTGTCTGTTGGCAATTTTTTATGCAGTGAATTTCGATGTGTCAACTGTTGTCTTCAATTTCTTTTCTGGGTTAGCATTTTTTCTGTAGTTTTGTTGGATTGGTGCATTTGTGCTGCTTGTCATCTCAAAGGAGTGCCATTGACGATAGGTTGTGTTTGCTTTGTGGGTGGAATGCAGCCTTGGTGGTCATACTTTTTCTGTGGCTGAGGTTCAGGAGTTGGATATGCTCATTGGTGTGCTGGATCCAGCTGAAGCCCTGGAGTATGCACCACTCTTGCTGGGCTGGTCTACTTTTCTCTGCCTCGCCTCCTTCCTTCCTTCCCAGAACGGCCAATTGCCACTCCAGGTGCATGCACTCTTCACACAAATCTGTGAGTGAACATTGGCTTTCAGAAGAAGAAAACCAGACAGACAGACAGACAGACAGACAGAGGCACTGTAGAGTCAAAGAAAGATGATTACAGAACTTCAATGCCAATGCATCCACTGTTCTGCTTGAAAACCAGAAGAATTGTACTCACCTGAAACAACCAACAGTTTTGATTGCCCTGATTGTTGGATCTCTGACCAAGTTTAAATGCAATTGGGTGTGGCAGGATCTTGATCATACAGTGTATGCACGTCAGGCATATCAGGGTGGTGCATACACGTATCTCTTGGAAATGCTCAAGAGCGAGTCTTTTCAGGAACCTGATGTAAGTATATATTCAGTGTATTATACGTATCTGTTGGAAAATGCTAAATAGTGAGTCTTTTCAGGAATCTGATGTAAGTATATTCTGTAAGTCTAGAACTTACATCAGATTCTCTTATGTTCAGGTGCAAGTAGGTGGATATAAGAGTGTGGTGAAGACGTTAACTGCAGCGTTTCTCGCTGCTTATGACTCTGCAAGCCAGGTGTGGTGGAGCTTTAAATTTTCCTTTTTGTTGGGGTCTCCTTTTGGGAGCAATTCTTGTTTTGGGTGTTTTGGGCCTGTTGCTTCGTCATTAGCTTAATGGATGTTCTTCTTTTCTTCATCTTCTACTACAGAAGAAATCTTGTCAACTGATGCATACCTGTGATTGAATTTTGTTGTCAAACTTGTGCAGACTGAGTTTGACATGCACGATATCATCATCAACATTTTCTGCGAGATTTATCGTGGCCAGGTCTTGGAACAAATCTCATAGTTATATATGTATTTATAGAGAACAAATTGTTCTCTGAATTTTTTTCTTTTCTGTCTGTTTCTGCTTCTCCATGTCTCTGAAATTCAAAAGAGTTTCTGTGAGAGTAGAAAAACCGGGTCAGTACTTGTTGTCATTGTTGTTTTATGACACTTCTTGTCCGCTTTCATTGTTTCCTTTCATGAGTTTGTGTTGTGTGTTTCAACTGCAGGAGTCTCTCTGTTTGGAGCTCTGGGATCGTGAAAGTGTTATCGATGGACCAATTCGGAATCTGTTGTTCTCTTTGAGAGAAAACTTTCCGTACCAGACCTTGTCATTTGTGCGTCTCCTGGCTGCACTGTGTAAAGGAGCTTGGCCTGCTGAATGCGTGTGAGACCACTGAACTCCCAAGCCCCTCTGGATTTTGTTTTGTGAACACCTACCTCTCTGTTATGTCAGGTCTAGAACTGAAGATCTTGTCATATCAGCCAAGGTTGGTTTGCAATATGTTATGCATTTGAACAAGCTATTGAATGGTTTTTTGATAGTGATCTGGTTTCTTTTCTGCTGCTGCTGTTGCTGCACCCAGGTATGATTTTCTGTACAAGATGGTGAAGATTACGTCTTTATATCAGCATCCAGAAAACTCTGTGATGCATGGGCAAGATGACATTGTGCAAACTACTGTCGCCCTTCAGGTTCCTGATGCCCCTGGCCTGTTCATACCTCCTGGCACCTATGGGCGTATTCTGAGGGTGGTTGATGGACAAGTCAGTCTCGTCCATTGGGAGGTATGAACACACTTCTCTTCTCTTCTTTGCATGACTCCTCCTCCCTTTCATGCCTTAGTGCTGTTGGGTGTGCTTGCTTGCTTGCAGCAGCAGTAAAAGGGAGAGAGAGATATCTGCCTTCTAGGTTTCTTCAAGGTGCCTGCTAATTGTGGGTATTGTCACTGCAAAAATTCTTTCATGGAAAAGGATTCTTGTCACTGCTAATCATGTGTGTGGTTGTTTTGATGGGAAAAATCTAGTGTGAGCATTGTGGCATTGTCGTGCTGTTGCTTCGAATGCTACAGCGATCAGGCAGCAAGTATCAACTAGAGGAAGTTGATGCGAGCTTGGACCTGTTACAGCAGATGCTGTCGGCCAACAAGGTTGAAATTTTTCTGAATCAATTTTTCTGAAAATGTCTAAAGATGATTTGTTGCTCAGACTTCTCTCTCCCATCAGGCACTTTTGTCATCTCTTTGGTTGGTGTGACAGTGTGTGTCATGTCCAGAATGTGTTGCTCAAGAGATACAAAACCAGTTTATAGAAACAATGTCATGGTCTCTTTACGGTGTTCAATTTTGAAGGGTGGAAGTTTCTCTTATAATGTTGCGAACTCACTTGGGATAGAGTTCCCTCCCCTCTCTCCAACAGGTACTGGCACAGTTGCTGTTGGATTTGGATGAAGCAGTAGCAACAGTTACAGCTCGATCAGATGGGCGCATGGAAAGTTCATTGAGGTGTGCCTGACACTAACTAATGATATATATTTGGGTGTTCTTTGATCTTTCCACACTTCTGCTTCCATTTCATTGCTTCATTTCTCTGCTCTCTGTTTTCCTTCTTTCTTTTGGGTGGTTCCACAACCACCACCTAAAAGAATGGTATCTGAATGGTACAACTGGATGGATGGGTTGGTTGCAGTGTTGATGTGGTGGGCATGATCTGTGCTATCATTAATGGCCTAGTGCAAAACAGTAACAGTGATGTCATGCTTGCCTCCTGTCTCCACATTCTCGGCTCCTTTGCTCTCTGGTAAGTGCCTTCTTTTTCCCACTTTCTTTGAGATAAATGCTATTAGTCCAGATTGCTCAGTTGTCTGTCTCTTGATAGAAGGCGCAGTAGTCACTCGGATCATTTTCTCTCTTTCTTTCAGCAATGTTTGAATTCGGTCAGGGTTGTTGTTGTGATGCATCAGTTCTCCACAGCAAGTTATTCTGGAGCTGAGTAGAACCAGTTTATTCCAACCTATCAGCAGTTCCTTGGGGTACATACTTTTTTCACTCTCTCTGTATGCAAGCAAACCCACCCTTTGACACTTGTGTTGTGAAACAACAACAGATCTAACAATGTGAGATCTGACAATCTGAACAAACAATGGAAGGACCCATTGAACCTATGGAACAGGGGGAGTGACAAGAAAATGCTGTGTGTTTTGTACAAGCATTTTTTTGCTTTCCTTGAGAATGTGTGTGATCTTTTGTGGTGGTATGGGTGTTCCAGTGGTGATGGGGACTTATTTGGTGGGAGCTATTTGCAAGCACTATTGCTGAAGACAGAGCAAAGTAGTGGGGACTACCCGCTCATTGTTGCAGGTAAAAAGAAAAAACCCAATGACTTTTTTGAGGATTTCTTTCATTGAGAAAGATAGCAATTTCTGTTGACTCAGAGGAACTGGCTTTTCTTTGCTCTATTCTGTTCTCAGATCAGATTTCTCTGTTGCAGTGTGGATCTTTTGTTGTTTTCCTCATTCTTCTGGGCATCTTTTTTTCTTGAGATGATAATGCAGCCAGGAATTGATTGTGACAGTTTTGGACCTGACCAAAATACTGGTGGAGAAAGGTGTGGATTCTGAAGTGCTTTCGTCGCTGGTTATGTATGTGGTGCGGGATCTGTTAGTGAATCATGGCAACTGGAAATACCAACAACCCCACCAACGATGGCAAATCACCACAGAGGTAACATAGTTCATAGTCATCAGGTTTTGTTGCATGTGGTTTAGTTGTATCATCAAGCTTTGGTTTTGTTCCAGTGAGATCTGTCTCAGATAACCAAAAGCAAAGTGAACTGAAAATTTCAAAAATGCAGAAACACATGCATCAGAACATGTGAAATGAGAAAGGATTTACAGGACTAGGATACAGGGACATGATCATCTTTCTGAAGGCAGTTTACTTAGAGCTTGGGTGTGGGTCGGTTGTTCTTGGAACATACTTGTAGGCATTGCAGGTGGCCCTCATGACAATAACCAGAACATCATCAAAATCACTGTTTGGAAACTTGCGGAGGGTGCTGCTTGAGGCTTTTCTCTTTGATTCAATCATCCAAGATGTTCTTCTTCAAGTACTCTCCATAGATGCCCCAACATTAGAGGTTAGTTGTTTCCTCAAATCCCTTGTCAAAGTTTTGACATTTTTGCAACTGAAATTTTTTTGTCTTGGAATGGAGGACTCAGAAAATCCCAATCAAGAAGTAAATGCTGGGTGGGCATTCAGTGAGGTGATGACAGTGATCCTAGGCTCTAGAAATTTATCATTCTTTGTCTGGAGAGGAAAGGCAAAGAGGCCAAAATGAGCTTCGGAACTTGGAATGTTTGTCTGGATATCATAGCTTGTTGCCCAGCAAGCTTCTCTCACATCTGTGATTTAGGAGCAGCAGCAGATGATTTTCTTGAGATACCCGTAATTGAAAGAGAGGTTTTGATGGGGTTTTTAAAAAAAAAGTTTAATTAATTTTTAAAAAAAATACAATTTCTGCAGGAACTTCATTTTAGTCGTGTGCGCTCAAGGGAGCTCGAATGGGTACAGCAAGCGCTTGAGAAAGTTCTGTTACTATTGCACCATGTTCTTCTTGATGTCACAATGGGTCTTGCTTCCAAAGTGAGTGGGATCTGAGTCATGTCTTGTTTGCAATTTCCAGGGATCATTGCTTTTGTTGTCAATGGATTTAATTGTTCAGAAACACCTTGTGTGGTGAGTTCTTTAAGTGAAGATACAGGACTTTTCTAGCCTAGTTTTAGAAACAATAGCTGCAATAGAGCTTCTTGCATTTTATGTTCTAAAAATTCACCTTGTTTCCATCCCCCTCTCTCAGATGCATAGAGTGACATTTTCAAGAGGAACTGCAAAAGTCAAAGGTCTTTGGTCTTTGTTTAAGTTGCATGGTTTCAGATCATGTTGTGCTATGTTCAGAATTATCCAGGTACATCACTGTTGGAGCAATCTCTGTTTCGCAAGTTTGTTGGCCCACTATCGGTCATTGCTGTCATTGCATCCTTCTTGAGTTTTTCGCGCAATGTGGTATGTATGTACTTGACCCCAAAGTTTTTTCCATTTCCTCCCCCCCCCCAGCTTAAGAAAATAACAGAACTTGACAAAGCACACTGACCTTATATCTGAAAGCTCCAGCTTCACTCACTGATGGGGAAGTCTCCTCCCATTCTGGGTCTTGGTGGAATTTGGAACGTGGAAGGTGAAATAAACTCTTTTGGGTTCTGGGTGGTGTCACACAGGATCTGCAGTTGGCAAGTGCAAAGATGTTAACAAGCTTGTGCATTTCAGCACAAAAAGCCCGACCACATCCCATTAGTATTGCCAGTTATGTCACCTTTCCTGAACAGGTATTTTGGCACAACCCCAGCCACCAGAAATTTACTATGATCATAGTATTGCTATCTCTTTGCTTGAATTCAAACAGGAAAGAACTGCAAAGGCATGATGTGGGTGATAGATTTCTAAACTTGTCCATTTGCAGAGGAAGGTGCTCTGCACTGCAGTGAGTCAGTTGTTGTCAGAAGAATACTGGCTGTTCAACAATGCTGTTTTTTGTGCTGTCATTGACCTCATAACTGCTGCAGTAAAATTCCAGGTACCCATGCTGCCAGATTCTTGCTCTTCTCAAACGCACGCTATGTTGTTGTTGTCATATAAACCCATTGGAGCACTGGCTTTGTCTCTCAATAATTTAGAGATCTCCATGTACATAATACTGTCACCACTGATGGGAACTTTCCAGAGCTGTATTTTGTAAATCTTTTTACAGCTAGCTTGTAGTGTTTCCCTCAAGAAATTTGCAAGCACAAGGAATCCTGAAATAGTCATAGGTTTTTTTTTATGCAGCCAGTGTTGGTGGAGCTATTACTGTGGCCGACTGCATCTTCTCAAGCACTGGTGGTGGATACCACAAGTGCAACAGCAGCTGAGCAGCCAAGCACTTCCTCTTCCGGCGACAAAGAGGCATCAAGTGAAGTACTAGAGGCACTTTGGAATATTTTATGCAAGTCTGGGGATCTTGTGAACAGGTGTGTGTATGTGTGTGTGGTGTTGTTTTTCTCTGCTTTATACCTTTCTTTTTCTTTCACAATTGGTACTCTGATCTCCCTGTGGACTTGTGGTAGCATTCTCATCCTCATGGGTGTTGGGCTTTGTTACACAGTCATCCACACATTCTATCGCGGGTTCTATTTCTACTTGCATCTTTATGGCAAGGTGGCATTGAATATCTTCGAGTGATTGAAGCTTTCAGCACACGACCCAATTTCTGGAAAACTCTTACCTTAAGCCTCTCTTTCAGCAGCAGCAGCCAATCAACTTCCAGTTCTCCTCCACCCACACTTGGTGTCAGTGTAACTGACTTCACCAAGCAGGAGCTGCTTGATCATGCCTTCAAGTTCCGTTGTGAAGCTTCTGTTCTGTCCATCATGGCTTGTGACATTTTCTTACAGCAGTACCTCCTTTACCCTGTGAGTAGTAGTGATACTGCTGCTACAGTTGTTTCAAATGGAGCTAGTAATAATGCAACTGGTGGTGGCAACAACAATACAATGACAGCAACAACAAATGGTCAAGCTGTGCCTGGAGTTGCTGCTAAGCCTGTTGTTTCAAATGAGTCTGGTGCTCTGGAAATGGTCAGTGAATGGGCACGTGCATCAGCAATTAGCTGCATCCTCAAATCCTATGCATTTTGCTTGTATGACAAAGCAGTCCTCTTTCGGGCACAGGTACGACAATGTCTTTCTTCCTTCTTCCTGCTATTGCTGCCCACTTCTTGAAACTATCTTCTTTTGGGCTTTGCTCTGCTACGGGTATCCATGTATTCTAGTTTTGGGTTTTTACTCTGCAACACACATTGTCTGTTTCTGTTCCTGGGTGTGGAAGAAGCAACACAACAACCATTTTTCTTCCTACGTGCAGGCAGAAGCACGATTGCTGGTTGTAGGTGTGATGGGGAAGATATTGAATAGCGACAGTCGAGGTGTGAGTGCCACCTTGTTGGAACGCATGAAGGACGCGACTACACAGGTGCGGTTTTAGGGAACCCCCACCCATTGCAATCCTTTTCTGGAAACAAACTGGCATGTCATTCCCATTTTTGGCCTTGGGTGGTTCTAGTTTTGAGGAGTTTGGTTGGTTGTTGTTTGCGGTGGTGGTGCTCTTTGTTTTGTGGGTTGGGTGTAGCTGTTGGAATTCCCGCCCTTTGAAGAACTGTTAGGACAGTATTCTTCCCAAGGTTACAGGTATGATGATGATCCTTCTTTTGAAATCTCTGCTTTGGTTTGCAGAGTTGGTTTCTGCTGAGCTGTATCACAGTTGGTCACAGACAGATGGGTTTGTTGATTTACTTTAGTTTCCTTCAACTACTTAGCCCCTTGTTTTTTGCACACACAGTTATGGAAAGTCACTACAGATCATGCTGCTGAGTGATCTGTACCAGCACCTGCTAGGGGAGCTTGAAGGTGGGCGACAGGTACCGAGTGGGTCATTTCAGGAGGTGGCAACATATCTCCTGAACAAGGAGATGGATATTTTGTTGGATCAGAATAAGAAACCGAGTTCACTGGGTGATGGGTTTCAACCATCATATGGCAATGGTTTTGTTTATGACACTGATGAACTTGAGAGAGAGTTAGGCATTGACTGGTGGCCACATACAGTGTTCACATCCTTGCCTGTCGCAACAGTGGAGAGCGCTGTTCATAGCATGCAACAAGCTAATGCAATGGCGAGCTTGGGTCATGCACAACTGTCTTCCTTGCGAGCTTGGTCTACTCTGCTCACTGTTTCAATTTTCAATAAACAAGGGGTGAGTGCAATCAAAAGCTTTTTCTTTCTTTGGAGTTTTGCAGTGAAAGCTTTGGTTTATTCATCCTTTCTCTATGTCGACCATGTAGTTGGATGCCTTACAGTTTGGTTCTTTTGGCAAATACAAAATTCTGGAAAACAGTCGGGAGGGGAGCCAGTACCGGCTGATCTTCACTGGAGAGATGAGGATGTTGATCAAGCGATCGAGGAGCTTTGCAAAGCATTAGAAGCCTTGGTAATGTCGGCAGGGCTGTTTGGAGATGTCTCAAACCTCATGGCCAGTTTCATGTCCATGCAAGCTCACTTGCTACTGATTCTTGTTCGCTGGTTTTTCAACCGTGCGGCAGCAGTGGCATCAACTGCTCAAAAACCTTCTTCGTGGGCAGTTTGTGCTCAAATTGTTCGCACCACAACAGGATGTCTGAGAACCCACTTGGATTCGCAAGGGCAAGGGGTGAATCCTATGCAACAAGGAGAACTCTTAGTGAAGGGGCTCATGGGTGCGCTTTTGGTAGCACTTGAACTGATGAACTCACAGAATGGCAGCAAATTTGAGCTTTCTGCTGGGCCAAATGGAGGTTATGGCCAAGCAATGGCAGATGCATTTGCAGATGTAACTCTAGCTGGTCTTGGATTTCTTCCTCTTCTTTGCAGTGCTGTTGAGCATCCTGCATATGCAAATCTTGCACTTGGGGCTATCAATCTTTTGATCAACAGCTTCCTAGCACCCTCAACATGGCTCGCCCTGTTGCAGAACTATTTTCCAACTCTCTCAGTACTCCGATGGATGCACACTGATTTGACCTCCGAATATCCAAAAGTGGTGTTGAGCATTTGCTTGTCTCTTGCAAGGGTGAGAGGCGGTGCTGAAATGTTACAAAATGCTGGGTTTTTCTCACACTTGCTCATTCTAAGTCAGCATTTTCAGGATGAAAATAGAGTGATAGCTGGCAGTATGGAAGGACCATTCAGCGTGTGGCAGAATTGGGAGCAGCAGCAGCAAGAAGGGTGGTTATGGGGGCTGAAAATGGCAGTGGTAACTGCAATTCTGCAGTCTTGTGGGGAAAATGATGCTGGTGGTGCGATAGTGGAAAGTGCATTAACTTATCTTGGAGCAGTGAAGGAGCGCATCTTGTCTTCACTTCATGCACCAGTTGTCAGTTTTGACGCTCAAGGAAGGAAGAAAACAAAGCTTCAACAGCCACAGACCACACCCAGAGCTTTGCAGGAAACACAACATGTGGTTGCACTATTGGGTGAGCTGACTCGCCATCGAAAAAGCTGGGTACAGGCATTACCAAACTCAGTGACGGAGTTCTGTGAAACAAGCTTGCACCTTTTAGCCTATATTGCGAGGGAGGGCTTAGTTCGTCCTGGTGTTTTCCATGCTACCCATGTTGGAATCCGCTGTCGTCCAGTACGAAAGGAAGAGATAGCTGCACACCAACGGCCATCCATTGTCGGAAGTAACTCAGGATGGTTTGCTGTCTGTGGAATGGGATCTTCTGTTGGGGAGGAGAAGAGGGATTCGGTCTCCACTCCACTGCTATCTACAAGCAGTCCTCCAAGTAGAACTACATCACCGTCAACAGGAGTACATGCCATTGGAAGTTCTTTTTGTACAGAATACTCGGATCTTGTGGCCATAAATGTGTACAAACTGGTGCTCTTGCTGCTCAAGTTTATTTGTAAGCAAGTTCAGCATGCAGTCGAGAGGTTTGAAGATGGTGGTCCTATTGATTACAATCAATTCCCTGAGCTTCCTTCTCCAGAAGTCCTTCACAGTTTGCAGGTAGAAAATCTTTCAAAGTGAAAAACCTTTTCATTCATCGCCGGGCTTTCTTTCCCTATGTTTGATCAAGCTTGCAGAGCAGAGTCACTGCTGGGTGTGCTTTTCTCTTGTATGTTTCCCTTATATGTTTCTGTTGTTCAAGAGTTTGCCCCCAATGAATGATCTTTTCGGCAGTTGATTTACTGACTGGGAAATTGGGGTGTGGGGATAGGATCAAGTGGTAGCGGTGACTACAGAGGTACTTTCCACAAGAAGGCCTGGGCAACCAAAAGATCGGGTGGTACAAGATGTTTGCCTTTTGCTGTTAAGCAATCTTGAAAAAGCTCTGTACCTTGAAGTCTGCATGTGCCGCACATGTGGCCTTGCTCCCCATCCTCTTCGGGTTGATGATTTCACCAAAGAGTATCGAGCTTTGCAATCAGGTAAGTCTTCTTCACTGGCTTTATAGAACCCATCAACCCCTTCAATCCTTTTTAGAACTGTATGTGTTTGTGATGGTTACGCTGCAAACACACAGGTCTCTGTAAAGACCCAGTTGTTGTAATGAGGTATTGTTTACTTGTTCTGAGAGGCTTCTTCTTTGTTTCTCAAACTTTAGGTCCTCAGGTACCAGTAAACTGTATGTGTCCTTGGACTTTGGTTTAGAACTGAAGTTATCATCTTCCATGAGCTTAATGGGGTGCTCAAAACTTATGTGGGCAATTGGTGTGTTTTGCAGCTGCACAGGGCCACCGGTTTCTAGACGGTCCATTGAGATTTCTTGAGCGAATACTAGTGTTAGCATATCCAGAAGTCATTTGACTAAACTTGCTCAGAAAAGTGCAATTTACAAGAGGATTAGCTTAATTCAGAAGTAATCTGACAAAACTTGCAAAAGAAGTACAGTTAGAGAGGAGGGATTAGCTTCTCCAGAAGTAATCTGACAAAACATGCAAAGTGCAATTACAGAAAGGGATTAGCCTTAGTCACAGGAAGGGATTAGACATTGATTAGATAGTGTAGAGCCCTGCTTCTGTCGCTTGCTGTATGTGCCTTGTAAGAGAGAGAGAAGTGCTGGTAAGGAGTTTTGAGTGTCCTTGGCCAATCTGAAGAGGCTTGGAAACAGCAATAAGCGCAGCAGCAGCAGCAGTCCCCATGGCCAATCCTGTCAGTGGGCATTGGTTGGTGTCTCTCAGAACTGGATTTGGGTAGTTGGCGACTGGACTTGTAACTGCTTGAAATCAATCAAACCATCCAAGAGAGTAGCAGCTTTTTTTGCACTAGCGGCTTGGAATTGATTGTGCTTGTTTGCTGCTGCTGCCTAAGTTTTTACATGGTGGGTTTTTTGTAGAATTCATGATGTCAGGCAAACCCACAACAGGGTAGCCATGGGAGGAGAGAGGATGCACAAAGATATGGTGGGTCCCACCCATGGCTGGCAGGTGGGCTCACTGACTGCAGTGTTGTGTGTTTTCTCTGGATGCCACTAATTTCGTATTCATGTTTTGTGGTGGTTTTCTGATCAACACAACAATTGATCATGCTTTGACGATGAAGAAGCATCCATCATGAAACCTCTAGTTGGGTAGCAGCTGGTTCAGTTGCATGGGGGGAAGCTGGTTCAGGCGGGCCTCCCAATGGCCTTTCACCTACAAGTGGTTGTGGGTTCAAATCCCATAGTATGTGTAACTTTTAGGTAGATGTCAGACAGCAGCAGCCTTTATAGCTGAAACTCAGCAATAAGGAGAAGAAGAAGTTCCTTGTGCAAGGTAGTTCTGGTTTGGTTTTGACTCATTCACTCTGTGTAACACTCACATTGCTCTCGTTTTCTATGCACTTACGACATAACCCGAAACCCTAAGATTTACTTCTTCTTCTTCTTCTTCTTCTCTGTAGATGAGAATAAGTCCTGGATGCGTCCTTCCTCCTAATCATGAGCTAGTAGTGTTCTCTGTCACAAAAAGTAAATGTACCTGTTCTCTCTCACTCTCTGCAGCTCTCTCTCTGTCTCTGTGTTTTGTCTGCGTCTGTGTGTCTGACTCTCTCTCTCTCTCTGTGTCTCTCTGACTCTTTTTCTGCGTGTGAGTGGTGGATTGTTTGATGATCTTCCTTCCCGGGGTTCGATCAATCATGTCTTCTCTCTATAGCGATGATGCTCACAAGTAATGTTTGTTGATCACATCTGCGTTGTCTCATAACAACAAACAAATAAAACAAGCGAAAATTAGTAGTGCCAGAGTTACACTGCACACTTCTGCGTGTCCTTTAAACTTCCCTTGTTCACCCTCTTCTGTCTATAAGGTCATGTATGTATGTAGACAAGGGCTATAACATCAATGTATGTTAGCAATGGGTGTATCACACTTTGGCCTTGCCATTTACATGAAAAAAAGGGGGGTTTCTTAAGGCAAAAGAAGAATTATGGAAACTCAAATATTTCACCATGCAAATGTATAATCTTAGAAAAAAATCCTCTAAAAGAAACCAAAACCATGAAAAAAGGGGAGTTTCTTAAGGCAAAAGAAGAATTATGGAAACTCAACTATTTCACCATGCAAACATCTAATCTTCTTCAAAAAATCCTCTAAAAGAAACCAAAACCATGAAAAAAGGAGAGTTTCTTAAGGCAAAAGAAGAATTATGGAAACTCAACTATTTCACCATGCAAACATATAATCTTCTTCCAAAAAAATCCTCTAAAAGAAACCAAAATCCTTCAAGAGATATTATAACTCTATTATAACTAATCTCAAGTTTCAACACAAGCCAAAATATCATGTTTCAAAAATCCTCATAATAGACCTATGGTATTATTACCGAGGGGCCAAAATCCCTTAAGCTACTATACTCTATAATGAATCTAGACACAATAATATGCTTTGCCTTGGTAGGCATGGCCAAAAATATACACAAACATACAAGAAAATAAGAGGGTTTGTGTAGAAGACTACTAGGGTGAACCCTTTGCACCCATGTTGGTACCTTCACCTCCTTTTGAAAGAGTTGTGCCTAAGGAGTTGGAAAAAAAAAAAAAGGAAAAGAAAGCTTGTATGACTAATTAGGTTGTTACAATGGAAGACTTGAATTGTTTTGAGGAGTTTTCTCTTTACTAAACTCACACTTGAATGTTGTGAAGAAAAAAGAACTTGGGTCTTTGATGAGATTATTTGAATTGGTGCCATAAATTGTTTTTCATTGTGTGGAATTTAGAAGTAAATCTCTTTGTTGGCCTTGCCTACTACCAAGGCAAAAAGGATATTTATTGTGTTTAGATTCATTATAGAGTATAGTAGCTTAGGGGATTTTGGCCCCTACTAGGTAATAATAATAATAATAATAGGTCTATTTATTTTTATATGAGGATTTTTGAAATATTGGTTTCTTTTAGAGGACTTTTTTTTTGGGGGGGGGGGGGG
>Ga0116231_10006867_pt1 | contig 21328 bp, 23 predicted proteins | sample S1TSphgellanicum_2_FD_89695 | JGI IMG/M metagenome (GOLD analysis project Ga0116231, IMG submission 89695) | Host-associated microbial communities from peat moss isolated from Minnesota, USA - S1T2_Fd - Sphagnum magellanicum MG | ecosystem: Host-associated > Plants > Peat moss > Unclassified...
CTACGCCGTTCGTGCCACCCTGGCGCCGCCCGGGGCGCGCAGGCGCCGGCGCAGGGGCCCGTCGTAGACCGTGTCGGCCAGCCAGCAGGCGGCCAGCAGCGGCAGCAGCAGCGCCAGCCCGGCCCACGGCGCGTAGGCGGTTTCATCGATCCCGGCCCAGCCGTTGAGGAACGCGCGCGTGAGGTTGCCCAGCGGCAGGTGGAGCACGAAAACCGCATAGGACAGGGTGCCGACGAAGCCGCACAGGCGTGCCGACCGGCCCTCGGGCTGGATCACCATGCCCAGGTAGATCATGGCCGGGATGATCGCGGTCACGGCGACGAAGTCGAAATAGGGCCGCAGGGCCGGCGGCGGCGCTGCAGCCAGCAGCAGCGTCACGAAGCCCAGCAGCAGCCAGAGCGCGGCGGTCGCCTGGCTGCCGCCGATCCATGGGCGCCCGTGCGCGCGGTAGGCCCGCAGCAGCAGCACGCCGGCGAAGAACGAGTAGGCCGCGCGGAAGCCGGCGATGGGCAGCGTGCGCGTGGTCCAGCCGAAATTGAGCCAGTGGTGGGGATGCAGCACCAGCATGGCGGCCAGCGCGGTGCCCGACACCAGCAGGACCAGGCGCAGGCGCGCCGACGTGAGCCGGTCGAACCAGGCGGCGTAGGCCAGGTTGACCGCCAGTTCCAGCGGCAGCGTCCATGCCGGGTTGTCCAGCGGGAACGGGCCGCCCTCGCTCGGACGGGTCGGATCCGGGATGAGCAGCGCCGCCAGCAGCAGCAGCATGCCGACGTGGCGCGCATCGACGCCGCTGCCCACGCCGCACAGCAGCGCTACCGCGCCCAGCACGCTGGCGAGCAGGAACAGCGGGTAGATGCGTACGATGCGCAGCCAGGCGAAGTCGCGCGGCGACAGGCCGGCGGCCAGGCGCGCTTCGTAGGCGTTGGCCAGGACCACGCCGCTCAGCACGAAGAACATATTTACCGACAGATAGCCCTCGGAAAAATGCCAGGGCTTGAAGAAGGTTCCCAGATGGTCGACGGCCACGGCGAGCGCGGCGATCCCGCGCACCCCGTCCAAGGCCTTGAAATGCGGCTGGCTAATCTTCGGATCCGATCGGCGTTCTACTGGAGCTTGCGCAGGGCGACGTCGAGGTGGTCGACCCGCAGCGCGTTGAGCTCGAGCACGCAGCCGCGGCGCAACTGGCCGTCGTGCGGGCCCGGCTGCGTCTCCACGAATTCACACTGCCGGTCGCGGTAGCGCCGGTATTCCTCCACCGAGAGCTCGAACGCGGCCCTGGCCTCGTCGCGCGCGTGCGCATCGGTTTCATAGGTCTCCAGGGCCGCGCGGTAGCGCCCCTCCATGTCGGCCAGGTCCTCGTTGCTGCGGGAGACCTTGATCTCCAGGCATTCGCCGACATCTCCCGGGCTGGTCTTCTTTGCGCAGTCCTCGCGCGCCGCATAGCCCTCCTGGGCGGCGGTGCCGTGCGCGGCGGCCAGCAGGACCAGGCCCAGGACCAGGATGCGGTTGCGCGTCCCAGCGCGCGCAGGCAGCGATCGCGCCGGCACTACGGCACCAGCAGATGCGCGAAGACGTCCGCGTACCCGTAGTTGATCACGCCGCGGTTGCCCGGATTGCCCGGGTGTCCGGGATTGCCCGGGTCGCGCGGGTGGCCGATATTGCCCAGATTGCCCAGGTGCCGATCGAGCACCATATCCTTGTACAGTTCGCCCACGTAGGCTCCGCCGAGCTTGTACACGTGGGTGCCGCGCAACTGGCCGATCGCGTTGCCGTTCATGTCGTGGATGAAGGCGCCGCGCAGGAATCCGACGGGTTTGCCGCTGGCGTCGAACAGGAAGGTGGGCATGATGGCCTTGGAGAAGCGGGTTTCGGGTTCCGGTGCGTGGCCCCGGATGCCGGGTGCCCGATGCGGCAATGCGCATGCCGTCGTATCTTGCACATAGCCTAGCATCGCCGCCCCGCGCCCGGTGCGGGTCCGCGGCCCTGGCGGCCGCTTTCTTACTCGTGAGTGCCTGCAGCGCCATGGATTCCGAACCCGAGGGCCCGGCCCCGCATCGCAGCACCGCGGGATTTCACAACACCGACCCGACGATCAAGCCCAAGGGACTGGGCGATCTGCTGTCGTGGCAATGGCAGCGCATGCGCGCGGCGCCGCCGCCGCCCCAGGCGCCCACGCCGACGGTCGCGCCCGACCTCGCCTTCCTGCGTGCCAACGCGCTTGCCGGGCCGGCCATGGTGCCGGCGATCACCTGGATCGGGCACGCCACGATGCTCGTGCAGGCCAGCGGCCTGAACCTGCTGACCGATCCGGTCTTCTCCGAGCGCGCGTCCCCGGTGCAGTGGGCCGGGCCGCGGCGCCAGCCCGCGCCGGGCCTCGCGCTGCGCGACCTGCCGCGCATCGATGTGGTGCTGATCTCGCACAATCATTACGATCACCTGGACCGGGCCAGCGTGCTGGCGCTCGCGGCCCAGGCCGGCGGCTCGCCGCTGTTCCTGGTGCCGCTCGGATTGAAGGCCTGGATGGGCGGCGTCGGCATCACGCGCGTCGAGGAGCTCGACTGGTGGGACCAGCGCACGCTGGGCGGCGTGAGCTTCCACCTTACCCCGGTGCAGCACTGGTCCTCACGCACGCCCTGGGACCGCAACCAGACCCTGTGGGGCGGGTGGGCCGTATTCGGCCCGGATTTCCAGTGGTATTTCGCCGGCGACACCGGCTACAGCGGCGATTTCGTGCGCACGCGCGAGCATTTCGCCGCGCGCCAGGGGGCCGCGCTCGGGGGCGGCTTCGACATCGCGCTGATACCGATCGGCGCCTACGAGCCGCGCTGGTTCATGCGCGGCCAACACGTGAATCCGGACGAGGCGGTGCAGATCCACCTGGACCTGGGCGCCAAGCGCAGCGTGGGCGTGCACTGGGGCACCTTCAGCCTCACCGACGAGCCCCTGGACCAGCCGCCGCGCGACCTGGCGCAGGCGCGCCGGGAGCACCACCTGGCCGACGAGGATTTTTTCGTGCTCGCGGTCGGGGAGACCCGCCGACTACCGCCACGCGCTGCCAGCCGCTCGCCCTGAGGCCCGCAAGAGCGGGCCGCGCGGCGATCTCAGTTGGGGTTGACGATCCCGAGCAGCTCCACCTCGAACAGCAGCGTGGTGTTGGGCGGGATGAGGCCGCCGCCGCCGCCGCGGGCACCGTAGGCGAGGTCGGACGGGCAGGTGAGCTGGGCCCGGCCCCCGACCTTCATCAGTTGCACGCCTTCGGTCCAGCACTTGATCACCCGCCCCAGCGGGAATTCGATCGGCTGACCGCGCTTGTACGAGCTGTCGAATTCGCGCCCGTCGGTGAAGGTGCCGCGGTAATTGACGCGCACGATGTCGTCGGCGGTCGGCTTGGGGCCGGTGCCCTCGCGCAAGGACACGTAGGTGATGCCGCTGGGCGTGACGACGGGAGCCGGCGTGACGGCGGGAGCCGATTGTGCGAAGGCCGGTGCGGCGAACAGCAACGGCAGCAGGGCGAGAAGTTTCCTCACGGCAGGACTCCGAAGTGGCGGGCCAGCGCATCATCCACGATACCCGGGCGCCAGGCAAGGCGGCGCGCGGCGCTGCCCGCGGGCCGTGTCAGGGCCGCGTCTTGAACCGCGGCAGCGGCTCGGCGGTCTCGGCCAGGAAGTACGCCAGCACGGCCATCGTCGCGACCTGCGAGCGCAGGTCGGCCGGATCCACCTTGTCGAGCGTATCGGCGAAGGTATGGTGGTAGTCGAAATAATGGCGCGTGTCGTTGAGCGGTGCGAAGCCGGGCACGCCCAGGGCCTGCAAGGGCGCGATGTCGGCGCCGACCTCATGGTCCACGGCGTCGGTCAAGCTCGCTCCCGTCGGCGCCAGTACCGCGGCCACCGGCTTGAGCGCCGCGAGCGCATCGGGCGTCGCCGCCGCCTCGATGCCCAGCGCATGTCCGGCGCCGGTGTCGCTCTCGATGGCTGCGACCTGCGTGGCGACGGCCGGCCCCAGGGCCTCCATGTACGCCTTGGCGCCCTGGCTGCCGCTCTCCTCGCTGGCCCAGCCGACGAAACGTATGGTCCGGCGCGCATGCAGGCCCAGGCGCTGGAGCACCTCGATCACCGCGGCCGCACCCACGACGCCCGCGCCGTCGTCGGTTGCGCCGGTCGCCAGGTCCCACGAGTCCAGGTGACCGGACACGATGACGACCTCCTCGGGCTTCTCGCGGCCCGGCCAGTCGGCGATGACGTTGGCGCTGTCGGCATCGGGCAGCGTCCGGGGCGTCAGCACGAGCGCCACGCGGACCGGGCCGCGGGCGGCGAGGCGGTCGAGCAGATCGGCGTCCTCGGCGGCCAGGGCCGCGGCCGGAATCGGCTTCTGGCCGGCGCTCCAGGTGGTGATGCCGGTATGCGGCGAGCGGTGGGCGGCGCCGCCTACCGAGCGCACCAGCGCCGCCGCCGCGCCCAGCTTGGCCGCCGCCGACGGGCCACCGAAGCGGTACTTGCCTGCCTGACCGTAGGCGGCGCCGGCGCGGCCGTTGTCGGCCAGGCGCTGGTCGAAGCGGACCTCGAACAGCACGATGCTGCCGGGGACCTGGGCCGCGTGCGCCTGCAGTTCGTCGAAGTCGTGCACGACGAGCAGGGGCGCGGTCAGGCCATCGGGCGGCGTCGCGCCGGACGAGCCCAGCGCGGTCAGGCGCAGTTTCTGCGTGATGCCAGGCGCCTGGCCGGCGTATTGCACGACCTCGGCATGTTCCTCGCCGCGCACCCAGTGCGGGACCTTGGCCGGCTGGACCGTGACGCGGGCGCCGAGGCCGCGCATCACGCGCGCCATCTGCGCGACCGCGGCCGCATCCTGTGCGGAACCCGACAGGCGCGGCCCGATGAGATCGGTGAGATCGGCCAGATGGTCGTAGGCCCAGGTGCCGCTGAGCGCGGCATCGCGGATGCGCTCCAGCGTGACGCGGTCGACCGCATAGGGGGCGGGCGCGGACGCATCGGCGCCCGCTGCGGCGGCTGCGGCCATTGCGGCGAGGCAGGCCAGGGCGAGGCGAACCGCACCGGGATGGGCAAACCCCGGCCGCGGTGCGGATGTAGGCATCGATGCGTCCGACGAATGAGGTATCAAGGCGCGCGCCCCGATGGTAGCGGCAAAGGGCGTGCCGGCAAAGTGCCGGACCCGCCGCCGCGGTCGATGCGCGGAAATACGCCGGCAAGACCGGCGCCGGCGCGCGATGTCCCCGGCCGCTATAGGCGTAGCGTGATCCGGATGCGACAATCGGCGCCAGTGATGCCGGTGGTGCCAGTGTTGCCGGCGGGGCCCCTCTGCCACATGGGCGGGCCCCGGCGCGCGAAGACCGACCCAGGACGGGACCAGATGTGACGGGACAAGACGATTTCTACGCCGGATTGCGGCGCCAGCTGGAGGAGATCCGGGCGGCCGGGCTCTACAAGAACGAGCGCATCATCACCGGCGCGCAGGGCGCCGTCGTGCGCATCGCCGACGGGCGCGAGGTCATCAACCTGTGCGCGAACAATTACCTGGGCCTGTCCTCGCACCCCCAGGTCGTCGAGGCTGCGCACGAGGCGCTACGCACGCACGGCTACGGCCTGAGCTCGGTGCGCTTCATCTGCGGCACCCAGGACCTGCACAAGACGCTCGAGGCCCGCATCGCCCGCTTCGTCGGGACAGAGGATGCGATCCTGTACGCGGCGGCCTTCGATGCCAACGGCGGCCTGTTCGAGCCCCTGCTCGGCGCCGAGGACGCGATCATCAGCGACGAGCTCAATCATGCCTCGATCATCGATGGCATCCGCCTGTGCAAGGCGCGGCGCTACCGCTACAAGCACGACGACATGGACGACCTCGAGCGCTGCCTGCTGCAGGCGGCGGCCGAGGGTGCGGGCACCCGCCTGGTCTTCAGCGACGGCGTCTTCTCGATGGACGGGACCATCGCCCGGCTCGATCTGCTGCGCGCCGCCTGCGACCGCCACGGCGCCCTGCTGGGCATCGACGAATGCCACGCCTCGGGCTTCCTGGGCCGCACCGGGCGCGGCACGCACGAGCACCGCGGCGTCTACGGCAGGGTCGACATCATCACCGGCACCTTCGGCAAGGCCCTGGGTGGTGCCTCCGGCGGCTTCACCGCCGCGCGCCGCGAGATCATCGACCTGCTGCGCCAGCGCTCGCGCCCTTACCTGTTCTCCAACACGCTGGCACCCTCGATCGCCGGTGCGTCTATCGCCGTGCTGGACCTGCTCGAGGCATCGACCGCGCTGCGCGACAAGCTCGAGCAGAACACGCGCTATTTCCGCCAGGCCATCGCCGCGGCGGGCTTCGACATCAAGCCCGGCGAGCACCCGATCGTGCCCATCATGGTCTACGACGCGGTCAAGGCGCAGCAGCTGTCGGCGCGGCTGCTGGAACTGGGCATCTACGTGGTCGGCTTCTTCTTCCCGGTGGTGGCCAAGGGCCAGGCGCGCATCCGCGTGCAGATGAGCGCCGTGCACGAGCGCGCGCACCTGGAGCGCGCCGTGGCCGCCTTCACGCAGGCGGGCCGCGAACTCGGGATCGTGCCATGAGCGGCCCCCGGATCCTCATCATCGGCGCCAACGGCCAGATCGGCACCGAGCTCGCGGAGACGCTGGTGGCGCGCCACGGGCACGATGCGGTCATCGCCAGCGACCTGGCCGCGCACGGGCGCACGCCCGGCATCCTCTACGAGACGCTCGACGTCACCGATGCCGACGCGCTGGCCGCGGCTGCCGCGCGCCACCGCATCGACCACATCTATCACCTGGCGTCGGTGCTCTCGGCCACCGGCGAGAAGGATCCGATGCGCACCTGGGCGGTGAACATGGGCGGACTGCTCAACGTCCTGGAACTGGCGCGGCAGACCCGCATCGAGCGCGTCTTCTGGCCCAGTTCCATCGCCGTGTTCGGCCCCGGCACCCCGCCCGACGCGACACCGCAGCGAACGATCATGGACCCCACCACGGTCTACGGCATCACCAAGCTGGCCGGCGAGCGCTGGTGCGCCTGGTACCACGCCAAGCACGGGGTCGACGTGCGCAGCCTGCGCTATCCGGGCCTCATCAGCTGGCGCACGCCGCCCGGCGGCGGCACGACCGACTACGCGATCGAGATCTTCCACGCCGCGCTGCGCTCCGGGCGCTACACCTGCTTCCTGGAACCCCACCAGGCCCTGCCGATGATGTACATGGACGATGCGCTGCGCGCCACGGTGGAGCTGATGGAGGCGCCGGCGCAGGCCATCGCCGAGCGCGGCAGCTACAACCTGGCGGCCATGAGCTTCACCCCGGAGCAGATCGCCCACGCGATCGCACGCCGGCGCAGCGGGTTCACGATGCGCTGCGAGCCCGACTTCCGCCAGGCGATCGCCGCCAGCTGGCCGCGCTCGATCGACGACAGCGCGGCCCGCCGCGACTGGGGCTGGCAGGCGCGCTTCGACCTGGACGCCATCGTCGATGACATGCTCGAGAAGCTGTCGGCCGCGGCGCCCGGCGTGGCCGCCTGAACCGACACCGCGTTCCGCGACAGCGTAGACTCGTGCTGCAGTGCGGGCACGGTGATCGATCGCGCGGGCGCCGGGCCTGAACCGGCGGTCCGCCCGGGCGCGCGTGCCGGAAACGACCGGAGCCGATCATGGAGTTCAAGGACTACTACGCGACGCTCGGTGTCGAACGCACGGCCACCCAGGACGAGGTGCAGCGTGCGTACCGCAAGCTGGCGCGCAAGTTCCACCCCGACCTGAACAAGGCGGCCGATGCCGAGGCGCAGTTCAAGGAGGTCGGCGAGGCCTACAAGGTCCTCAAGGATCCCGAGCGTCGCGCCGCCTACGACAAGGTGGGCGAGGGCGCGCAGCCCGGGCAGGATTTCCAACCGCCGCCCGACTGGGACAGCGGCTTCGAGTTCAGCGGCAGCGATTTCGGCGCGGGCGACGCCATGGGTGGCAGCGACTTCTTCGAGTCGCTGTTCGGCGCGCGTTCCGGGCGCGGGCGCCGCCGCGATGGCGGCCATCCGGGCGCCCGGTCGCGGGCCGCCGGGCCGTTGCGCGGCGAGGATCACCACGCACGCATCGTCATCGATCTTGCGGACGCCTACCGCGGTGCGCGGCGCACGCTGAGCCTGCGCATGCCGGTGGTAGACGCCGACGGCCACGTGGTGCTGCAGGAACGCCAGCTCGAGGTCACGATCCCGGCGGGGGTGCGCGAGGGCCAGCACCTGCGCCTCGCCGGCCAGGGCAGCCCGGGCAGCGATGGCGGCGCGGCCGGCGACCTGTACCTGGAGCTCGGCTTCTCGAGCGATGCGCGCTTTCGCGTCGACGGCCGCGACGTCTACGTCGACCTGCCCATCGCACCCTGGGAAGCCGCGCTCGGCGCCAGCGTCAACGCCCTGACCCCCGACGGCCGCGTGGAACTGAGCATCCCGGCCGGATCGAGCGCCGGTCGCAAGCTGCGGCTGCGCGGCAAGGGCCTGCCCGGCGCGCCGCCCGGAGACCTGTACGCCGTGCTGGGCATCGTCATGCCCGTACCGCACACCGACCAGGACCGCGCGGCCTATGCGGCCCTGGCAAGCCAGTTTCCCGATTTCGACCCGCGTCGCACGCCGGAGGCCGCATGAATCCGCCCGTGAACCCCGCTGTCCCGTCGGCCCTGGTGGGCGTGGTGGTCGAGGAGTCGGTCCGCTTCACGCTGTCCGAGCTCGGGCGCGTCTGCCAGGTGTCGACCGATGTCCTGCTCGTGCTGGTGCGCGAGGGCGTGCTCGCCCCGGTCGCGCCGGACCGCACGCCGCCCGAGTTCGACGGCGCGGCGCTGGCGCGCGCGCGTCGCGCGCTGCGCCTGGGGCGCGACTTCGATATCGATGCGGCCGGGACCGCGCTGGTGCTCGAACTGCTCGACGAGATCGATCGCCTGCATGCACGCCTGCGCCGCCTGGGCCAGGATGGCCAGTAGCCCTGGCCCGCCGTCGACATGCCGGTCATCAGCAATGAACTCGTCTACATCCTGCTCATCTTCGGCCTGCTCGTGGCACCGCGGGCCCTGCAGCGCTTCCACATACCGGCGCCGCTGAGCTGCTTTGCGCTGGGCATGGTCGCGGCCCAGTTGCTGGGCGCGAGCATCATCGACGCCACGCTCACGCTGATGGCGACGCTCGGGATCTCCTCGCTGTTCCTGTTCGCCGGCCTGGAGATCGACCTGCCGGGACTGCGCCGCGGCCTGCGGCCCCTGTTCGTGCACCTGGTGCTGCGGGCGTTGGTGCTGGCCGGCGCGGCGCTGCTCGCCGTGCGCCTGCTGGGCATGACCTGGCAGGTGGGCACGCTCGTCGCGCTGGCGCTGCTGACGCCCTCGACCGGATTCATCCTGGAGTCGCTCGCCCGCCTGGGCCTGGACGAGCAGGAGCGCTTCTGGGTGACCACCAAGGCCATCGGCGGCGAGATGCTCGCCCTGGTCGTGCTGTTCGCGGTGCTGCAGTCCGATACCGCCGAGCACCTGCTCTGGTCCTCGGGCGCGCTCGCCGCCATGATCGTGCTGCTGCCGCTGCTGTTCATACTGCTGGGCCGGCTCGTCGTGCCCTATGCGCCCGGTTCCGAGTTCTCGCTGCTGGTCATGGTCGGACTGATGGCCGCCTACCTCACCAAGCAACTGGGCGTGTACTACCTGGTCGGCGCGTTCGTCGCCGGCCTGGTCGCGCGCCTGCTGCGCGAGCGCATGCCGGCCCTGGCCTCGGTCGAGAACCTGCACGCGGTCCGGCTGTTCGCCTCGTTCTTCGTGCCGTTCTACTTCTTCCACAGCGGCATGACCGTGCCGTCCGGTGCGGTGCAGTGGGACGCCCTGGCCATCGGCCTGGGGCTGACGGCGGTGGTCCTGCCGGTACGGGTAGCCCTGGTCTGGGCGCAGCGGCGCTTCCTGGTCAACGAGGGCTGGCGCAGCAGCCTGCGCGTGTCGGTGGCCCTGGCACCGACGCTCATCTTCACGCTCGTGATCGCCGGCATCCTGCACGAGCGCTACGGCCTCTCCGATGCCCGCTTCGGCGGCCTGCTCGTCTATGCCGCGTTCACGACGGTGCTCCCGGCCCTGGCGCTGGCGCGATCGTTCACGCTGGACGTGATGGCGCCGGAGCCGCTCGCCGCCGAATCCGCCGGGGCGCAGGGCGCGGCGCCGGAGTGAACCAGGAGCACGCCATGTCCGATCGCCTGCAGGCCGCGCGCGCCTGCGTCTTCGATGCCTACGGCACCCTGTTCGACACGCGCTCGGCGGCCTGGCGCTGCCGCGACGTGCTGGGCGAGCAGGCCGGCGCGCTGGCGGCCCTTTGGCGCGACAAGCAGTTGCAGTACACGTGGCTGCGCACGGTGCAGGGGCGCCACGCCGACTTCGAACAGCTCACCCGCGATGCGCTGGCCTTTGCGCTCGAGACCCTGCGCATCGACGCCGCGCTGGCGGTGCCGCTGCTCGAGCATTTCTCGACCCTGGACGCCTTTGGCGAGGTGCCGCGCGTGCTCGCGCAACTGCGCGGCGCCGGCTACGCCACGGCGATCCTGTCCAACGGCACGCCGGCGATGCTGCGACGGCTGCTCGCGCACGCGGGGCTCGAGGCGCGCTTCGACCTGGTGCTGTCGGTGGAGGAGGTGGGCGCCTTCAAGCCCCATCCGGCCGTCTACCGGCTGGCCGGCGAGCGCCTGGGGCTGGCGCCGGAGCAGATCGTGTTCGTGTCGTCCAACGCCTGGGACGCCCACGCCGCCTCGGCCTACGGACTGCCCGTGGTCTGGTGCCGGCGCCAGGAGCAGGCCGACGAGCGCCTGCCCGGCAGCCCCGATGCGCGTATCCGCGACCTCGACGGCCTGCCGGGCCTGCTGGCGCCGGCCGCGCCCGGCGCCTGAGTCGTGCTCCGCTCGGGCGACGCTCGGGCCGGCGCGTGCCGTCCCGCGACCACCGTCCCGCGACCATCGTCTTGCACGCCGTCTCGCCGGGAAACTCGATGTAAAGTCAATGTCGAACGCAAGGGCAGCGCGCTTTGCGATACCCTTGCGCGCGTGCGCCGGGCCCGGGCCGGGCGCCGGGGATCTTCGATGGAACACTTCATGGCGCAGGCATCCGGTGGCAAGACGCTGGCGGTGCGCGTTGGCGGCGCGCCGCCAGACCGCAGCCAGGACAAGGCGCGCACGCGCTTCCTGCTCGCCCTGCGCGAACTCGACGACGCCTGGGTGGAGACCTTCCGCGAGACCGGGTTCAGCGACCTGTACTTCTCGCGCCTGTTCACGGAACTGTGGCTGCGCGGCGATGCCGCGGTCGCCAAGACCGACGCCTATGGCCTGGTCAAGGGCGTGAGTGCCCAGACCGCCATGAAGTACCTGCGCCGGGCGATCGCCGAGGGTTATCTCGAGGAGATCGACAACCCGCACGACGGGCGCTCGCGCCTGTTGCGCATGACGCCGTCGCTGCGCGAGCGCTTCGCCCGCGTGATCGACCGCGGCGACCGCGCGTTCCAGGCGATCCTCGGCGGCTCGACGCTGCGCGACTGATCAACGCGCGCCCAGGGCGGCCGCGATATCCGCGGCGCGCGGCGCGCGCGGCCGCTTGCGCATGCAGAGGAAGGGAAGTAGTCGATGTCGGCAGCAATCGAAGGCAAGCAGGTCCATACCATCGTCATCGTCGGCGGCGGGGCCGGAGGCCTGGAACTGGCCACCATGCTCGGTGACCGCCTGCGCCGGCGCCGCCAGGGTCCGCGGGCGCGCGTGATCCTCGTCGATCGCAGCGCCACCCACATCTGGAAGCCGCTGCTGCACGAGGTGGCGGCCGGGAGCATGGATCCGCACACGCACCAGCTCGCCTACGCCGCGCAGGCCAACTGGCATGGCTTCGAGTTCCAGCAGGGCGAACTGCTGGGCCTGGATCGCGCGGCACGGCGCCTGCGCGTGGCCGCGGTGATCGACGAGGACGGCACCGAGGTGCTGCCCGCGCGCTCGATCGCCTACGACACGCTGGTCCTGGCCATCGGCAGCGTGACCAACTTCTTCGGCGTGCCCGGCACCGCGGAGCACGCGCTGGCGCTCGATACGGCCGAGCAGGCCGACCGCTTCCGCCGGCGCCTGATCTCCGCCTGCATGCGCGCCCAGAGCCAGCATGCGCAGGCGGCGCAGGACGCGCCCGCGCCCGCGCGCGAACCGGGCCCGAGCCGTGCGCTGGTCTCGGTGGCCATCATCGGCGCCGGAGCCACCGGGGTGGAGCTCTCCGCCGAGCTGCGCAACACGGCCCAGGTGCTGAGCGCCTACGGACTGCACGACCTGGATCCGCGCCACGACATCCGCATCCACCTGATCGAGGCCGGTCCGCGCGTGCTGCCCGCGCTGCCGGTGCGCGTCTCCAGCGGCATCGTCGAGCTGCTGGGCAAGCTCGACGTGGACGTGCTCACCTCCGAGCGCGTGGTCGAGGTCACGGCCAACAGCGTGCGGACCGCCGATGGCAAGGTCATACCGAGCGATCTGACCGTCTGGGCTGCCGGCATCACGGCGCCGCCGGTGCTGGCCACGCTCGACGGCCTCGCGGTCAACCGCATGGGCCAGGTCGTCGTGCGCCAGAGCCTGCAGAGCCAGGACGATCCGGACATCTTCGCGCTGGGGGATTGCGCCGCCTGCCCGTGGACCACGACCGCCGGCAACGTACCGCCGCGCGCCCAGTCGGCGCACCAGCAGGCCAGCTTCCTGGCGCGCAGCCTGCTCGGGCGCCTCGATGGCAAGCCGCTGCCCGAGTTCCACTTCCAGGACTTCGGCTCGCTCGTGTCGCTGGGGCACTTCAGCGCGATGGGCAACCTGATGGGCGGCCTCATCGGCGGCAGCCTGCTGATCGAGGGCCTGATCGCGCGCGTCATGTACTCGTCGCTCTACCGCATGCACGTGCTGGCGCTGCACGGGTTCTGGCGCATGGCGCTCGATACCATCGGCCACTGGCTGCGCAGCAAGACCACGCCACGGGTCAAGCTGCACTGAGCCGGGGGTGCGCAGTCGGCCGGCGCGCCTCAGTGCGCCGGTGGCCCCAGGCGCAGTTCGCGCGTGCCGTTGCTCAGGGTGACCGTCTCGGCGCCGCCGAGCGGGCGGCAGTCCGCGAGGTAGTGGTAGGCGACGCGGCTGGCCGCCACCGCATCGGTGTCGATGCGCACGCTCGAGACGGCGGTCTGGTCGTTGAGCGCCCGCAGCGCCTCGCCGTCCGGGCCGATGACCATGCTCATGCCGGCGAACTCGTCGTCGCGGCCCGCGCCGACGCGGTTGGCCATGGCCAGGAAGACCTGGTTCTCCTGCGCACGCGCCGCTGCGGCGCGCGCATGGGTGGGGCCATAGGGCTTCATGTTGCTGTTGGCCACCAGGATGAGCTCGGCGCCCATGCCGGCGAGCGCGCGCGCCGGCTCGGGGAATTCGATGTCGTAGCAGATGAGCAGGCCGACGCGCACGCCGTTCCAGGGCACGACGCGCAGCGTATTGCCGGGCAGGAAGATGGGCCGGTCGGCCTTCCACAGCTGGGTCTTGCGGTAGCTCGTCACGACGCCCTGCGGGCCGATCAGGACGGCGGTGTTGTAGACCCCCGCCTCGGTGCGCTCGGCCAGGCCCAGCAGTATCGAGGTGTCGAGCCGGCGCGTGAGCGCGCACAGGCCGCTGATCGTGGGCCCGTCGAGGCCCTCGGCGCTGTCGTGCACCTCGTCGCGACGCGAGAATCCGCTCAGGCAGGTCTCGGGGAAGAGGATCAGGTCGTTGCGCGGACCATGCTCCTCGACCAGCGCGTGCACCCGGTTGAGGTTCTCGCGCACGGCGCCTTCCTTGACGGGGATCTGGGCCAGGGCGATATCGAGGATGGTCATGGTGCTCGCTTTCAGGACGGATCGGCGGCGGCCAGCGTGTACTGTGCCACACCCGTCGACCCGCTGAAGAACCCTGCCGCGCAGTAGGCCAGGTAGAAGCGCCAGCAGCGCAGGAAGCGCTCGTCGAAGCCGGCGGCGCGCACGTCGGTCGCATGGGCATCGAAGGCGGCCAGCCAGTGCACCAGCGTGTGCGCGTAATCGAGGTCCATCGGCTGGCGCTCCAGCAGCGCCAGCCCGGCCGCCCGCGCCTCGCTGCACAGGCGCGTGGGCGAGGCCAGCATGCCGCCGGGGAAGATGAACTGCTGGATGAAATCGGACTGGGACCGGTAGCGCTCGAAGCGTTCGTCGGCGATCGTAATGGCCTGGATGCAGGCGCGGGCGCCGGGCGCCAGCGCCTGGCGCACGGTGCTGAAGTACGCCGGCCACCAGCGCTCGCCCACCGCCTCGACCATCTCGATGGAAACCACCGCGTCGTAGCGGCCGCGCACGTCGCGGTAGTCGCGGATGTGCAGATCGACCCGGTCCGAGAGGCCGGCGCGCCGGATGCGTTCGCGCGCGTAGTCGGTCTGCGCATCGGAGAGCGATATGCCGGTCACGCGGTGGCCGGCGCGGGCGGCGACCTCGGCGAAGCCGCCCCAGCCACAGCCGATCTCGAGGATGTGGGCGCCCGGCGCCAGCTGCAGTTGCTCGAGGATGCGGCGGTACTTGGCCTCCTGCGCCAGCGCCAGCGGCCGTTGCAGGTCGCCCTCGAACAGCGCGGCGGAGTAGGTCATCGACGCATCGAGCCACAGGCGGTAGAAATCGTTGCCCAGGTCGTAGTGGGCCAGGATGTTGCGGCGCGAGCGGCGCTTGGTGTTGGCGTTGAGCCAGTGGCGCAGGCGATAGAAGCCGCGCTGCCATCCATGGCAGTAGAACGCGCGCTCGAGCGCCTGCTCGTTGCGCGCCAGCACGGTGAGCAGCGCGACCAGGTCCGGCGTGTCCCAGCGGCCGTCGATGTAGGCCTGGCCGAAGGCCACGTCGCCGCCCGTGAGCACCTCGCGCGCGATGCGCCAGTCGCGAAAGACGATCTCGGCGCGTTCGCCCTGGCCGGACTGGCCGAACGCGTGCATGGCGCCGTCCGGCGTGGTGAGCAGCACCTCGCCCTGGGCCAGACGGCCGAGCAGGGCGAACAGCAGGCGCGCCGACGGCGGCGCACCCGATCCCGGCGCCAGCCGGCGCGGGCTCAGCGTGGCTCGGCTGCCTTCCAGAATGCTCATCGCGTGGTCTCCTGCGCCGGTGGCGGTGGTTTGGGGATATAGCGCACGCCCTTGCGCCACAGGTGCAGGGCCTGCCAGTGGATGCGCGCGATCACGCCCAGCGTGAACAGCCGGTAACGCCAAAGCAGCGCGCGCGTGCCGGCACGGTCGAGGGCGGCGACCCGGCCCGAGACCCGCGTCTCGAGCAGGGGGCCGGAGGCGGCGGCGCCGTCGAAGTAGTCGATCCGGGCGAGCCAGCGGCCGGGGACGAACGAGAAGCGGAACGCGTAGTGCCCCTGGACCTCGCAGAAGGGCGAGACATGAAAGCATTTGCGCGCGTGCAGCGTGGCGCCCGAGGCCAGCGGGCCGCCGTCGGCCTGCGCCAGCAGGTAGTTGTGGTGTTCGCCGAAGGTGTTGCTGACCTCGCACAGCACGGCGCGCACGCTGCCGTCGCCGGCATGGCAGACCCAGAACGAGACCGGATTGAAGACGTAGCCCAGCACGCGCGGGAAGGTGTAGAGCACGACCTCGTCGAGTCCGTCCAGGCCCTCGGCCGCGAGCAGGCGCCGGATCCACGGCAGCAGCGCGCTGCCGTCGCGGGCCCCGTGGTCGCGGTCGTGGAAGGACAGCCAGCCGCGCCGGTTATGGGCGATGCCGCTGTGCTCCAGGCGCCCCAGCGCGGACAGCGGCAGGCGCAGGCAGAAGGCCGGGTAGCGGAAGGCATGCAGCGTGGGCCGGCGGCGCACGTGCGCCACCTCGCCATGGACGATGCCGATATCGGCCGCGCCCGCATCGCGCAGCCCCGGCGCCGGGGCCGCGGGCACGGGGGCGGGCACGGGAGTGGCCGCGGGGGGCGGCGTAGGCGCTGGCCGGACCGGGTCGCTCAGCGACGTCGCCTTCATCGCTGGCGCTGTCGCGGCCCTCAGGCCGCCTCCGGCGCCGCGGCCGACGGCATGCGCGGGCGCACGCGGCCCAGTCCCTCCGCGACGCTGTGCGCCGAACGCAGTCCGTCCTCGTGGAAGCCGTAGCCCAGCCAGGCGCCGGCGAACCAGGTGTGACGCTGGCCTTGCAGCCGGGCCATCGCCTCCTGCGCGACCGTGGACCGTGCGTCGAAGACCGGGTGCGCGTATTCGAAGCGCCGCAGTACCAGGCCGGGATCGGGTTCGAACGGCGGGTTGAGCGAGACGATGACCGGGGTGCGGAAGGGCAGTGGTTGCAGCTTGTTGATCAGGTAGCTGACCGCGACCGGGCGCTCGCCGGCGCTGTCGCTGCCGGCCAGGTAGTTCCAGGCCGACCAGGCGCGGCGCGCACGCGGCAGCAGGCGCGCATCGGTGTGCAGCACCACGTCGTTGGCCTGGTAGGGCACGGCGCCCAGCAGCCGCGCTTCCTCGGGCGACGGATCCGCGAGCAGGCCCAGGGCCTGGTCGCTGTGACAGGCGAGCACGACCTCGTCGAACTCGGCCGAGCCGCCGCCGGCGTGGACCTGGACGCCGAACGCGTGGCGCCGCACGCGCTCGACGCGCGTGTTCAGGCGGACGTCGGCCAGGCCCGCGGCGATGCGCTCGACGTAGGCGCGGCCGCCGCCGACCACCGTGCGCCAGCGCGGCCGGTCGCTGATCTGCAGCAGGCCGTGGTTGTGGCAGAAGTGGATGAAGCTGTACAGCGGGAAGTCGAGAATCTTGCGCCGCGGGGCCGACCAGATCGCCGCCGCCATCGGCAGCAGGTACCAGTCCCGGAAGCTGCGCGAATAGCGGCCCTCGTCGAGGAAACGGCCCAGCGGCATGTCGGGGATCGCGTCGGCCTCGAGCAGGGCCGTGGTGCGCCGGTTGAAGCGCAGCAGGTCGGCCAGCATGCGCCAGAAGGCCGGACGCAGCGCGTTGCCCGGCTGGGCGAACAGCGAGGGCAGGTCGGTGCCGGCCCATTCCAGGCCCGCGTCGTCTACCCGGACGGAGAAGGACATCTCGCTGGCGGTGCTGGGTATGCCCAGTTCCGCCAGCAGCGCGATGAGCAGCGGGTAGGTGCGTTCGTTGAACACCAGGAAGCCGGTGTCGACCGGCGCGGTGATGCCCTCGAGCGTGACGTCGACCGTGTGCGTGTGCCCGCCCAGGTAGTCGTTGGCTTCGAAAACGGTGACCGCATGGCCCTGGCGCGCCAGCAGGTGTGCGCAGCCGAGGCCTGCGATTCCGGAACCGATGATGGCAAGACGCAGGGGCATTTGCTGCCGGGTGGCGACGCTAGGGATTGTCATTGTCGCAGATATGGGCGGGTCCGTCCTGGACAAATGGCAGGACGAGCGCGCACGCTACGGGAAGAGCCGGATGGGCATCTTGCCGCAGCCTGCCTACACCGAACTTACGCTGGCGCCGGCGCTTTGGATGCGCGCGGGGCGGCGCATCCAGAGTGCCGGCGGACGGCGGGCGCCGGCAGCTCGCGGCGCCGGCCGTCCTTGAGCGCTACTTGGGCTGAGCCACCACGCGCAGGTAGGGCTTGAGCGTCTTGAAGCCCTGCGGGTACTTCTTGCGGGCGTCGTCGTCCGAGACCGAGGTCGGGATGATCACGTCCTCGCCCGGGCGCCAGTTGGCCGGGGTGGCCACGGTGTGCTTGGCGTTGAGCTGGAGCGCGTCGAGCAGGCGCAGGACCTCGTCGAAGTTGCGTCCGGCGCTCATCGGGTAGACGAAGCTCGCCTTGAGCTTCTTGTCGGGGCCGATCAGGAACACCGAGCGGATGGTCGCGTTGTCCACCGCCGTGCGCGGACCGCCGCTGGCATTGGGATGGATCATGTCGTAGAGCTTGGCGACGACGAGGTCGGGATCGCCGATCAGCGGGTAGTTGACCGCCGTGCCCTGGGTCTCCTCGATGTCGTGCAGCCAGGCCTTGTGATCGCTCACGGGGTCGATGCTCAGGCCGATCACCTTGGTGTGGCGCCGCGTGAACTCGGGCAGCACGCGCGCCAGGTAGCCCAGCTCCGTCGTGCAGACGGGCGTGAAATCCTTCGGATGGGAGAACAGGACCGCCCAGTGGTCCCCGATCCAGGAATGGAACTCGATCTTTCCTTCCGTGGTGTCGGCCGTGAAGTCCGGCACCACATCCCCGATACGAATGCTCATGATCAGTCTCCCTGGTTTGTCGGCCGGGGCCAACGGGCGCCGCGCGGGGTGGCATGTTAGCCGCGCGGCGGCGCGCCCGGCAAATGAGAAAAAACGCCTTGGATATTAGTCCTTGCCGACCACGCCGAATTCGACCGCACTGCGCACGTAGAAGAGGTCCAGGCCCTCGGTCGCCAGGCGCGCGAACAGGCGCTCGCTCTCCTCCGGCGCGAGCGCGAAGAGGACCGAGACCGGCTGGTCCGCCAGTTCGAAGAAATGGGCCGAGTGCAGGTGCCCGCCGTGGCCCATGCCCTCCCGCGCCGGCAGCACCGTCGCTCCGCTCAGCTGCAGTTCCTCGGCCAGGCGCATCAGCCAGTCGGCCACCGGCATCCCGGCGTGGCGGCGGTCCTGCGAGGTGAAGAACGTGACCTGGTAACCCGTCATCGTGACGCTCCTAGCGCGCGCGCAACCACTGCCAGGACAGCATCCCGGCCAGGGTCATCACGAGCGAACCGCTCAGGTGGACGCCGATCTCGGCGATCGCCCAGAACAGCCGCCCCTGCTGCATCAGGGTGACCACCTCGGCCGAAAAGGTCGAAAACGTGGTCAGGCCGCCGCAGAATCCCGTGATGACCAGCAGGCGCCACTCCGGCGCGATGTCCGGCGCGGACGCGAAGTAGGCCACGGCCACGCCGACAATATAGCCCCCCAGCAGGTTGGCCGTCAGCGTGCCCGGCGGGATGGACGGAAACAGCGAATTCAACTGCAGGCTCAGCGTCCAGCGCAGCAGGCCGCCGACGACGGAACCCACGGCGATGGCCACGATCGATCTCCACATATATTCCTACTCCTCCTGCTAAGGGTTGCCCATGTCCAGCGGTGTGCGCAGCGCGCGATGCTCGTTGAGTTCGTCGATGGTGGCGTCCACCGAGGCGCGCTCGCGCGCGACGAAGCGCTGCACCGCGGCGTGCATGGCCGGTTCGCGCAGCCAGTGCGCCGAGCGGGTCTGCACCGGGTCCAGCCCGCGCGCCAGCTTGTGCGTGCCCTGGGCCCCGCCCTCGAAGACGCGCAGGCCCTGCTCGATCGCGAATTCGATCATCTGGTAGTAGCAGCATTCGAAGTGCAGGCAGGGCACATGCTCCAGCGCGCCCCAGTAGCGCCCGTACAGCGCCGAGCGCCGGCGGTCGAACACCCCCAGCGCGCTGGCGATCGGCCGGCCGTCCCGGAGCGCACGGACCAGCATCAGGTGCTGCGGCATCGACCGGGCGATGCGCAGGAAGAAGTCCAGGTTCAGGTAGGGCGTGGAGCCGTGCAGCGCGTAGGTGTTGTCGTAGCAGCGCAGGAAGAAGCGCCAGTCGGCCTCGGTGATCTCGGTGCCGACGCGCCGGTCGAGCACGACGCCGGCCTCGCGCACCTTGCGCCGCTCGGCGCGGATGTTCTTGCGCTTGGGCTGGGTCAGCGCGGCGAGGAAGGCGTCGAAGTCGGGAAAACCCCGGTTGTACCAATGGAACTGCAGGTTGCTGCGCACCAGCAGGCCGGCCCGTGCCAGGGCGTCGATCTGCCCGGGCGGCGCGAACAGCACGTGCAGCGAGGACAGGTCCTGGCCCTTGGCCAGGTCCACCAGCGCGCCCAGGGCGGCAGCGCGCGCAGCCTCGTCGGCCGCCAGGATGCGGGTGCCGGCGACCGGCGTGAACGGCACGGCCACCAGCCACTTGGGGTAGTACGCAACGCCCATGCGCTCCTGGGCGTCGGCCCAGGCCCAGTCGAACACGTACTCGCCGTACGAGTGGCCCTTGGCGTACAGCGGCACCGCCGCGGCCAGCCGTTCGTCGCGCCACAGCGTGAGGAACTGCGCCATCCAGCCGCTGTCGGGCGTGGCCGCGCCGCTGGCCTGCAGTGCTTCGAGGAAGGCGTGGGCGAGGAAGGGGTTGGCGTCGAGGTCGGCGTCCACCAGCGCGTCCCAGGCGGCCGCATCGATGCGGCCGGGATCGTCATAGAGGCGGACTTGGTAGGGGTTATTGCGCATGCTGCCGGCCGAAGCCGCCTGTTTTCATCGAACCCGTGAAGACCAGCCCGGCGGCAGGATGTCCCGTCGCAGGCGCCCCAGGCCGCATTTTATGGGCTGCCGCAGCGATGCTCGCCGGCTGTCAAGTCATGCCGGCGGCAATGATGCCATCGTGCCATAGGCCCGTCGAAATCAGGGTCTTGCCCTGGCACCCGGCGCGCCGGCCGATCGTGCGGCCATGCGGCGGTCATGGTGCCGCCGGGGCCGCGGCCGGCGCCGTGCGCCGCTGCGATAGACTGCCGGCCAATGGGTACCTCGCGCCTGGAAGCCTTCAGCGACGGCGTGATCGCCGTGATCATCACCATCCTGGTACTCGAATTCAAGGTGCCGCACGGCGCCGATCTGGCCAGCCTGCAGGAACTGGCGCCGAGCTTCCTGAGCTACGTGCTCAGCTTCGTGTTCGTGGCCATCTACTGGAACAATCACCACCACATGCTGCACGCGGTCGAGCGCGTCAGCGGTGCGGTCCTCTGGGCCAACATGCACCTGCTTTTCTGGTTGTCGCTGGTGCCGTTCGCGACCGCATGGATGGCCGAAAACCGGTTCGCCGCCTGGCCGACGCTGCTCTACGGGCTGATCCTGCTGATGGCGGCGATCGCCTACACGCTGCTGCAAGGCGCGGTCATATGCCTCGAAGGGCGCCAATCGCTGCTGGCGAGCGCGGTCGGCGGCGATGCCAAGGGCAAGCTCTCGATCGCCCTTTACATGGCGGCGATCGCCGCCGCGTCCTGGCTGCCGTGGATTTCGCTGCTGATCTACGCCAGCGTCGCCGGCCTGTGGCTGGTGCCGGATCGCCGCATCGAACGCGTCGTCAAGTAGCCGCGTGGCCTGGCGCGGCCTCGTCGAAGGCCTCGCCGGTAGCGAAGAAGTGTCCCGCTGCCACGTGGTGGATCGTACGGTCCGCGGGATCGGTGCCGAAATGCCAGCGGTTGGCCGAATAGAGCGCGGCATCGGAATAGGCGGCGATGACCTCGCCCAGGATGATGTCGTGGCGCTGGCTGTCGTCCGGGATGACCCGGCATTCGAGCCACGCGGCGCAGCCGAGCACCATGGGCGCGGCGATGGCCTGGGCAGCAAAG